>ENA-OZHM01000552-OZHM01000552.1-human-gut-metagenome-genome-assembly--contig:-NODE-552-length-12269-cov-9.245538_pt1 | contig 12269 bp, 9 predicted proteins | sample MGYA00244047_ERZ653688 | MGnify/ENA primary metagenome ERZ653688 (study PRJEB26926, sample SAMN06165194) | human gut metagenome | biome: ENVO:00009003; feature: ENVO:2100002; material: ENVO:00002003... | reverse complement strand
GCAGCGTCAGATGTGTATAAGAGACAGTTACAATATAATATGCTGTGAATTATCTCAAATAACTTACTTTAAAATAATTTTAAATATATCCACATCTATATTCACATCTCAAACCAGATGGCCTTCCGCTTGTCGTTAATGAGATACAAGGTTTCTTAAAAAAATATGAAATATCTGCCATCCTTCTTGAATAACCTTACTTAGAGTACTTATAATAGAACTTTATTAAAGAAATAATGAGATGTCATGGGCAGTCGATGCAAAATGCTGCTCGATGCATAACATTTGCCGACCATATACACAGGAAGAGGTGTTTTATTTGGATACAAACTCAGAAAACAATTTGGATACACGGGGAGTCCCGATCATGGGTCTTACCTCGGAGGAAGTAAGGAAAAGGATCGACAATGGACAGACCAATCACACGGATATAAGTACGCAGAAGACTGTGGGGCAGATCGTCAAGTCCAATCTGCTTACATACTTTAATCTTATATTCCTCATACTTACGGTGCTGCTATGTATCGTTGGTTCATTTAGGAATCTGACTTTCCTGCCGGTCATCATAGGCAATACGGTTATAGGAATATTTCAGGAGCTGCGTGCCAAAAAGACTCTTGACAAGATGAGCATGTTAAATGCGCCGCATTCGATAGTTGTGAGAGACGGAGAACAGCAGAAGATACAATCAGAGGAACTGGTTAAGGACGATATCATCATTCTGTCGGCAGGCAATCAGATATGTGCTGATGCTACGGTGCTCAGCGGCAGTATATCGGTAAATGAAGCCCTGCTCACCGGTGAGTCGGATGAGATCAAGAAGAAATCAGGTGATCGACTCATGTCCGGAAGCTTTGTGGTGTCCGGGCAGTGCTATGCCAAGCTTGACAAGGTGGGCAATGAGTCATACATATCACAGCTCACAGCCCAGGCGAAGGCCATGGGTGACGGTGAACAGTCAGAGATGATCAGGTACATCAACAAGCTTGTAAAATGGGTTGGAATCATCATCATACCAGTGGGAATCATATTGTTCTGCCAGGCGTATATCATGAATGGAGAGACATTCAAGAAGAGTGTTGTATCGATGGTTGCGGCGGTTCTCGGAATGATCCCTGAAGGACTTTATCTGCTCACAACTGTTGCGCTTGCGCTCAGCACAATAAGACTTGCGAAGAAACAAGTGTTACTGCATGACATGAAGAGTATAGAGACACTCGCGAGAGTCGATGTACTCTGTGTGGATAAGACCGGAACCATCACTGAGCCGGGTATGCAGGTTACAGAGCTGGTGATAAGCGGCAGATGCGGCGATGCCGAGATGGACAAGAGAGCATTTGCGCACTTGCTGGCGGATTACTCGGCGGTCATTGAGGACAACAATGCCACAATGGAGGCGATCAGAGCCTATGTGGCTAAGAATGAGATAGAGAAGGGCAGCAGGACACTGCTCAAGACACAGCCTTTCACATCAGCGAACAAATACAGCAAGGTGTCATTTGTCGAAGGAGACTATATGATTGGTGCTCCGGAGTTTATAATGAAGGATAGGTATGAGGAGATATCCGAAGAGATAGAGGAGTACCAGAGCAAGGGATACAGAGTCCTTCTTATGGCGGAGTCAGGAGTTTCATATATAGAGAACAACGACGACAAAGATGCGGATGATAGTAAGAATATTAATGGAGAGAATTCTATTGGTTCGATAAGACCATTAGGAGGCATATCTCCTATTGGTTATATAGTGCTTTCAAATCCAATAAGGGAAAATGCGGAGAGCACATTTACATATTTCAAAGAGCAGGGCGTTGCCATAAAAGTCATATCCGGAGATAACCCTGCCACAGTATCAGAGGTGGCAAAGCGGGCAGGCATAGATGGAGCGGAGAACTATGTGGATGCGTCCACTTTGGCTTCTGAGAAGGATATAACTGAGGCTGTGGATAAATATACAGTATTTGGAAGAGTTACGCCTAAACAGAAGCAGCTCATAGTCAGGGCGCTCCAGAAACAGAAACACACGGTTGCCATGACTGGTGATGGTGTAAATGATATACTCGCAATGAAGGATGCTGATTGCAGTATTGCAATGGCATCCGGAAGTGAAGCGGCTGCGCAGGCGGCACAGACGGTGCTTCTGGATTCGGATTTCGGACGTATGCCATATGTGGTGTTTGAGGGAAGACAGGTGGTCAACAATATACAGAGATCAGCAAGCCTCTTCCTTGTTAAGAATATATTCTCACTGCTGATGGCCATATTCTCAGCGATATTTGCGATCACATATCCGCTGGAGCCTTCACAGATATCGCTCATAAGCATGTTCACCATAGGATTGCCGGGATTCCTGCTGGCACTTGAGCCGAACAGGAATCGTATAGAGGGAAACTTTATGGTAAATGTCATGTTAAAAGCATTGCCTGCGGGACTCACGGATGTGTTGTCGGTCGGGGCACTTGTAATCTGCGGACAGGTCTTCAATCTCCCGAGTGAGGACATAGCCACAGCCGGCACAATGCTTCTTGCGGTTGTCGGATTCATGATAATAATCAAGATCAGCCATCCGTTCAACAAGATGAAGTATGGTGTACTTCTTATCAACATAGTCGGACTGCTGTTCTGTGGCCTTTTCCTCGGCAGGCTGTTTGCCATAGAGTCGATATCCAACATATGTTTCCTGCTCATGGTTGTATTTGCATTTGCTGCGGAATCTATGTTCAGATATTTGACATTGTTTGTTGAAAAGCTCAGCAGCTTCTTTGGAGACGAGAAGAACAGACGTAAGATCAGAAGAAAGATAAGGAAATATAACATTTTTAAGTAGAGAATTGTCGAAAAAAATGGGGACAGGTACCTCCGTCCCCGGGAAAAGATTGTGAGGAGGTGTAAGATGGCGAATACAACGAAGAAGGCGCTTGAAGTTTCGCTTAAGAAATTGCTTAAAGAGAAGCCGTTTGACAAGATAACGATAGCGGATCTCACTGGAGACTGCGGGATAAGCAGAATGACATTCTATTATCATTTTCAGGATATATATGAGCTTGCCGAGTGGGTGTGTATAGAGGATGGAAAGCAGGCGCTGAAGGATAAGAAGACCTACGATACCTGGCAGGAGGGCATGATACAGGTGTTTGAGGCTGTGCTTGAGAACAAGCCATTTATCGCAAATATATACAGGTCAGTTGATAAGGCTAAGATAGAAAACTATCTGTATAAGCTGTCGTATCAGCTCATAGCGGATGTAGTGGATGAGAAATGCGCAGGGGATAATCTTTCGGAGACTGATAAGCAGTTCATCGCAGACTTTTACAAGTATGGATTTGTGGGGATTATGCTTGACTGGGTAGACAAGGGGATGAAGGACGATTATCATAAAATAGTAGAGCAGCTTAGCATTACGCTTCGTGGAAATATAGCAAATTCCATTCATAACTTTGAAAGCGAGATGTAAAAGCAGAGGACGGATCAGAATAAAGAAATCTATTACTGCGGGATACGCGGGGAGAGCGCTTATGAATCGAACATCAGATATGAAAAAGAGATTGCCGGGGATAATATTGATAACAGGGGGGATCGTGCTGGTTGCTATGGTCATCCAGGCGGTTATACTCAGCTTTATCAATAACAGGAGTTTTGACGGGACCTCGCAGGTGCTGTTGGATCAGGTCAGCAATGTAATCGAGAAGAATAAGGCAAGTGAGGAAGATCTGATAGACTCCCTCAAGGAAGATTATATGGTCAGGGCTAAGGCTGTGGCGTATATAGTTGATGCAAAGCCTGAGGTTGCAAATAATGTGGAGGAGCTCCGCAAGATTGCTGCACTTATATCTGTTGATGAGGTGCATTTGTTTAATACGGATGGCGTGATATATGCTGGTACCAATCCCGAATATTTTGGATATAGCTTTGATTCCGGGGAGCAGATGGCGTATTTCAAGCCGATGCTTGATGACAAGAATCTCACCATGTGTCAGGATGTCACTCCGAACACATCAAATGGTAAGAAGATGATGTATGCAATAACATGGAACGACGATGGAACCAAGATGATACAGGTTGGAATCGAGCCGAGAAGACTTCTGAATGAAGTAAAACAGAATGAGATATCCACGGTGGTTGCCAATATGCCTATGTATGATGGACTGAGTGTTGTAGTGGCAGATGGCGAATCGGGAGAAATATATGGATGTTCATATGAACCGGTAGTAGGGCTTACTCTTGATGAGATCGGCATTTCGGTGACTGATGATGTGCTGCCGGACGATGAAGACAGTTTTACAGGCATAAGAAGGATTAATGGATTTAGAAACAGATGTGTATTCCGAAGATCCGGAGAGTATGTGATCGGGGTCATATATAGAATGGATGTGAATAGCCGGAGTAATATGGCAATCATGGTTATCATGGCACTGTATCTGTGTTTTGCCGCCGGCCTGGTGGTAAGCATGGTGATGAAGGTGATACATGCGAACCGGGAGAGAAATGAACAGCTGTCAATATTGACATCCATGTCGGGGATGTATTACAGCATGCATATGCTTGATCTTCAACATGATACATTTGCCCTCTATACCGCAGGAGACCTGATATTGAGGGTTGGTGAGCGGGCAGCAGGGGCGAAGGAACTTATGAGGAAGATCGTTCATAAGGTGGTTGTGGAGGAACATCAGGCAAGTGCCCAGAAATTCATGGATCTTGATAGTCTGGGTGACAGGCTGATCAAGAAAAAGATTGTATCAGGTGAGTTCATGGTGAAGGACCTTGGATGGTTCAGACTGTCATTTATATCGATAGATGTTGACGAGGACGGACGTCCTTTAAAAGTCATATTTACCACCAGAAACATAGATGAAGATAAGAAACGGGAGCAGAAGCTGATAAGACGGTCTTATACAGATGAGCTCACAAAATGTTATAACAGGAGCGCATATATAGATGATGTCAGGGAGCTGCCGGGAGATTCTGTATATGTGTATGTGTCCATGGATGTAAATGGGCTTAAGCCAGTGAATGATACCCTGGGACATGCGGCTGGAGATGAACTGCTTCAGGGTGCTGCCGAGTGTATGGAGCAGTGTTTTGGAAACTATGGTAAGGTGTACAGGATGGGCGGTGATGAATTTGCAGCCATCATCTTTGTAAATACCAGAAGGCTGAAGAGAGTGCAGCAGGAGTTTGATGACGTTGTGCGTGGATGGTCTGGACAGCTGGTGAAATCCGTATCGATATCATGTGGCTATGTGTCAAGTGATGAGAAGGACTGGGAGTCATTTGACGAGATGGTCAAGGCTGCAGATGAGAGAATGTACGAGAACAAGGCGGCATATTACAGGCAGGAGGGCGTCGATAGAAGGTATCATTAGAGTACATATGCAATATAGATTTATACAAAATGAGTGGAATGATAAAATTTTTATCATTCCACTTTTTTTGTAAATATGAAATAAAAATTGGGCAAGCTATTATAGGGGCATGAGATGGATATAGACGGCAAACTGAAAGGAGAATTGCTTATGTCAAAGAAGAAATTGGGAATCGGGATAGCAGCGGTGGCAGCAGCCGGCGCAGGAGCAGCAGCTCTCACAGTTAAAAATCGTAATAAGGCAAAAGTTCAGAAGGAGAAGGCTGCGGCTGAACATGCTGAGTACCATAATACGGAGCGCGGAAAGCATGAGAAGAACAGTAAGGGAATCTATTATACAAATGGAAATTATGAGGCATTTGCCAGACCGAGAAAGCCGGAGGGCGTGGATGACAAGAACGCATATATAGTGGGAAGTGGTCTTGCATCACTGGCAGCAGCTTGTTTCCTTGTACGTGACGGACAGATGCCGGGTTCACACATCCATATTCTTGAGGCTATGGATATAGCGGGCGGTGCGTGCGATGGAATATTTGATCCTGCCAGAGGCTACGTCATGAGAGGTGGACGTGAGATGGAGAACCATTTCGAGTGCCTGTGGGATCTGTTCAGAAGTATACCTTCCATAGAGACACCGGGGGTATCGGTTCTTGACGAGTATTACTGGCTGAACAAGGAGGATCCAAATTATTCACTGTGCAGAGCAACAGTGAACAGAGGCAAGGATGCCCACACAGATGGCAAATTCAATCTGAGCCAGAAGGGCTGTATGGAGATCATGAAGCTCTTCATGACAAAGGACGAGGATCTGTATGACAAGACAATAGAGGATGTATTCGATGATGAGGTATTTGATTCGACATTCTGGCTGTACTGGAGGACGATGTTCGCATTTGAGAACTGGCACAGTGCACTGGAGATGAAACTCTACTTCCAGAGATTCATACATCACATCTCAGGACTTCCAGATTTCTCGGCCCTCAAGTTCACAAAGTACAACCAGTATGAGTCGCTGATCCTTCCGATGGTGAAGTATCTTGAGGCTGCGGGCGTGACATTCCAGTACAACACGGAGGTCACAAATGTCATATTTGACATGAGAGACGGCAAGAAGATAGCAAAGACCATCGAGTGCAGGGTAAACGGAACTGAGAAGGGGATCCCGCTCACTGAGAACGATCTTGTATTTGTCACAAATGGAAGCTGCACGGAGGGAACTATCTATGGCGATCAGAACCATGCGCCAAATGGTGACGCAGAGGTGAGAACAAGCGGCTGCTGGAGCCTATGGAAGAACATAGCTGCACAGGATCCTTCATTTGGCCATCCTGAGAAGTTCTGCTCTGATATATCTAAGACAAACTGGGAGTCAGCCACAGTAACAACGCTTGACGACAAGATCATCCCATATATCGTAGATATCTGCAAGCGCGATCCGAGAACAGGAAAGGTTGTCACGGGTGGTATAGTGAGCTGTCAGGATTCAAGCTGGCTGCTGAGCTGGACCATCAACAGACAGGGACAGTTCAAGACCCAGGACAAGGATAAGGTGTGTGTATGGGTATATGGCCTGTTCACAGATGTTCCGGGCGATTATATCAAGAAGCCTATGAAGGATTGTACCGGTAAGGAGATCACGGAGGAGTGGCTCTATCATCTGGGTGTACCAGAAGATGAGATCGAGGAGCTGGCCACAAACAGCGCAGTCTGTGTGCCAACTATGATGCCATATATCACCGCGTTCTTCATGCCTAGAGCAAAGGGCGACAGACCGGATGTAATTCCAGACGGATGCACCAACTTTGCATTCCTCGGACAGTTCGCAGACACCCCTCGTGACACAGTGTTCACCACAGAGTATTCGGTGAGAACAGCCATGGAGGCTGTGTATGGACTTCTCGGCGTGGACAGAGGTGTTCCTGAGGTGTGGGGAAGTGTGTACGATATCCGTGAACTGTTGGACAGCAGCGTGAAGCTCATGGATGGCAAATCTCCGCTTGAGATAAATCTTGGACCTCTGAACAAGCTCAAGAGGCCTATACTTAAGAAAATCCAGGGCACGGTGATTGAAAAGGTACTGAGAGACCACGATATTATAAAAGAGGGTATGCTGTAGGTTGAAGTTAATATAGAGTAATAAGAAAGTTCCATGTGTCTGCACGGTGCAGATGCATGGAACTTTTTATATGTTTGAATTAGTTTGGAGACGGTTGTTAATTGCTGTTTCTTTTAGAATATACAAAGCTGGCAACTAGCCAGATGAGGCAGGCGGTGTTTCCTGATGCCTGACTGAATACATAATCCAGTGTGGATATGTCGGCGCCCATGGCCTGTCTGATGTCAGGAATGAGCACAAATATAAGCTGCCATGTGATGATGTGAAATACGATCATGCTCCTCTTCATGACAGTTCTGCCTGCCAGCAGCGATATAAGACTTGTGAGCATGAGCAGTGCCGTAGGTATGTACACTATGCTGACGGCTGGAAAGAGCAGATTGTAGTAGTCGTCAACATATGCGATGGCCTGTTCTCTTCCAATGTGTTTAGACAGATAGGTTACCCAGTAAGCGAGTGTTCCCACGAGAAAATGCAGTGTCGCGGCGGACGCGACATACATGAGCCCTGCGTATTTGACGAGTGCCCTCGTCTTGCGGTACTTGGGAAGTATCTGCTCCGATATGGCGTCTATGCCAAATGCATAGAAGAACATACCGACAAGACCTGTCACAAGCAGCAGAGCCACTCTCCACAGCTGGAAATCCCCGTTCAGATATGCCCCCCTCACATAAAGTCCTTTGTCCGCGGGTGATGCGGGTACTATGCTGATACACAGATCCCCCACGATCAGGAGCGCTGCGCCGAGCGCGCCCAGCAGGCAGTTCCTTTGGTATTTAATTTTTTCTTTCTGTTCCATGTAATCCCCCTTGTAAATAATCTATATGGTTAGCATAAACTAACTAGAACATATCATATACGAGGAGATAATTGAAGAAATATTTGCCAAAAACAAGTCGCGCCAATGGGGAAAGAAAATTGACTTTTTTCGTGTATAAAAATATACTTTCCATATATATACAATAAAAGATGCTTAAGAATGGAGGTACATTATGAGGGGAAGATGGAAAAAGGAGATTTTGTTATTTGTGATAGGTGCAGTATGGGGATTCATATATTGGGGCAATACGGTGTGGAATCCTGATGTGCAGTACCTCTTGCAAGATATAAAACATATAAAATTGCCGCTTAACTGGCATTGGATATTTGACTCAGGTGTGCATCTTGGCATAGCGGCTCTTGTGTTGGCGGTTGGCACACTGTTGATTCTATGGATACTGCGCTTTTTATCAGATTCACGTAACACACATGGGCTGATCATAGCCGGCCAGTGGTTCACAGATCTGATCTTATGTTCATTTCTGACTGGCGTGATCCTGTTCTATTTTAATAAATGGTTCCTATACAAGATTATTGGCGATAAAGGTGATGTCGTATTTTCCATAGCATATTTGTTTGTATACATATTGATATATATGATACTGTGTTCATGGTTTGATATATCCATTGAGAGGGTACAGAGAAAACCAAAGAAGAATTGCAGTCTGCTTATATGTCAGGTTCAGAATCGTGAGACATTTATGGATGTCAAGGAACTAGTAAAGAATTGCAAGTACACAGAGTGCTATACGTTGATGAAAAATAATCAGGAGAGATTGTCTCCAAAACAGTTCTGGGTCATAAGGGAGACGAACTTTACAGGGAAAAAGATGACAGCCGAGTGGAGATATTATGCAAATGGTGACTATGTAGAACTGGATGAAGAAGAGCTTGCGACCAGGTTGCTGCTTGCTGAGAATGCAAAGAATATAGACTGGCAGTTATAATCGTATATAATGTTGTTAGTCTATGATATAAAAGACACGAGAGAGAAGTAAATATGAAAAAGATAGAGATAAACGACAAATGGATGCAGAAGACCAGTGTTGTGTGGTTCGGTGCCATGCTGTGCTGCCTGTTGTGGGGAAGTGCGTTTCCTTGTATAAAGATAGGTTATGGACTGTGGAATATAGAGAGTGCGGATACGTCGGCACAGATACTGTTCGCCGGTATGCGATTCGTGCTGGCGGGAATCCTTGCCGTGATATTTGGAAGTCTGCTGGAAGGAAAGTTCATAAAGCCGGAGAAGGGCTGCGCCGGCAAAATAGTGTGGCTTGCTATGCTGCAGACAGTCATACAATACCTGTTCTTTTATATAGGACTCGCACATACAAGCGGAGTCAAGGCGTCCATCATAGAGGCAGTAAATGTATTCGTTGCCATCATAGTGTCAGGATTCATATTCCATCAGGAAAATGTCACTGCGAAGAAGATGCTTGGCTGTCTGGTTGGATTTGCGGGAGTTGTACTTATAAACATGAATGGAATGAATTTCCATATGAGCTTGTCAGGTGAGGGTGCGATATTCCTTTCGACAGTGGCTTATGCATTTTCATCTGTGTTCCTGAAGCGATATTCGGCAAAACACAATCCGGTCATGCTCAGTGGCTACCAGTTTATAGTTGGCGGAATTATTCTGTCGGCTGCCGGTTTTGCCATGGGAGGCAGACTCAGCACCGTATCCACAGGTGGAGTTTTGATGCTCATATATCTGGCCCTTATATCGGCGGTGGCATATTCTCTGTGGGGAATGCTGCTCAAGTATAATCCTATATCAAGGGTTGCAGTATTTGGATTTATGAATCCGGTATTCGGCGTGATACTGTCGGCATGGCTGCTCCGCGAGGGTGCGCAGGCGCTTGGTCCGATAAGTCTGGTGTCGCTGGTGTTGGTGTGTGCAGGAATATACATAGTGAATAAGTAGGGACGTTCCTTTTGTCACGAGGAGTGTCCCCGTGTCATGATAACAATAGGACATAGGGACACTCTTCGGTACAGAAGGAACGTCCCTGGGAGGATAATATATGAAGATGACAACACTTTGTTACATAGAGAAAGATGGAAGATACCTGATGCTCCACAGGACAAAGAAGGAGAAGGACATTAATAAAGGCAAATGGATCGGTGTGGGTGGACATGCCGAGGAGGGTGAGAGCCCTGAGGACTGCCTTCTGAGGGAGATAAAGGAGGAGACGGGACTTACGCTTACATCGTACAGATTCAGAGGGCTGGTGACATTTATCAGCAATGAGTGTGAGAATGAGCTTATGTGCCTGTTCACCGCAGATGGATTTGATGGGGAAGTTCAGATATGCGATGAGGGGGACCTTCAGTGGATGGATAAAGAGATCGTGCCAACACTTCCGACGTGGAGCGGGGATGCGATATTCCTGAAATTGCTGCTTGAAGGGGAGAAGAGATTTTTCTCACTCAAGCTCGTATATGAGGGAAGTGAGCTGGTGGAGCACAGGCTGGAATTCTATTGATTATAGGGACGTTCCTTTTGTCACGAAGAGCGTCCCCTGTATTATTATAAGCATGACACAGGGACACTCTTCGTGACAAAAGGAACGTCCCCACAAGAGGAAAGGGGTATAGGATGTTTCAAAGAAACAATCGTGGAAATATAAGCAGTAAGGTTTCGGCTATAATAATTATGGTCATTGGTATTGGCATAATGATAGTTGGAATATGGATGGCAGCAGACAGAATGCTGAAGGATGATTACTACGGTTTCGCAACAGGAAAGGTAGTGGAATCGTCATATTATGAAAACAGCGATGACGAGAGGATGTACTCGGCTATTTATGCGTATTTTGTGGGCGATACGGAATATGAATTAGAGGATGATGATGCATCAAAGGTTCCACCGCAAATTGGAAAAAAGGTGGAGATCAGATATGATCCAGAGGAGCCAGCTGATGCATATGTGGGCGGAAAGCCATTGCCGGGCAGCATATTGATGGGCATAGGAATTACGATGATCATGTTGTCAATACTTGCCTTTGTGAAAATGCGTAAGGGCAAAATCTCTGATGAGAGAAAGCTTGTGATCGAATTGCTGACGGGGATTATAATGCTTGTGGTCTGCATAGGAACTATCAGATTACTCCAGGACGGCGGGGGAGGTATCGGATTATCCGAAATAAGCATAGTTGTATGTGGAATAGTGGGAATTATTGTAATTATCTCAAGTGTTAAGTATTACATAGATGTGAAGATGGGCAGGACTCCATCTGAAACAATACTCTCTCATTTAGGATTAGACGCGGCTTCTCTGATGTTGGATGATGAATCAGAGGGGGAAGAGTATAATATACCGAAATACCTCATGCCGGAATCTGAACAAGCGGAAACGGTAGGGGAAAAACCGCAGAAACAAGAGTATGAAAAATATGATCATCTGCAGGGAGATGGAACCCAGAATCCATATAGTGGGAAGATTTAGGAACGTCCATAGAAGGAGAAAACAAAATGGAATATAAAAGATTTGACAACACAATAATTGCAAGGATTGACAAAGGTGAGGAGATATTGGAGCAACTGAAGGTAATTGCTATTAATGAGAATATAAAGCTTGCCAGTATCAATGCTCTTGGAGCTATCGATGATTTTACAGTCGGAGTATATAAGATAGATGAAAAGAAATATTACTCCAACAGCTTTAAAGGATATTATGAAATCACATCGCTTACAGGAACAATCAGTACAATGGACGGAGAATATTATGCACATCTCCATATGAGCGCCGGAAATGAGAAGGGTGAAGTGTTTGGCGGACATCTGAACAGAGCTGTTGTCAGCGCAGTCTGTGAGATGGTAATTTCAGTAATTGATGGAAAAGTTGACAGAATTTATGATGAAGGAACAGGACTTAATATATTTAAGTTTGATTGAGTGCGTTGAATATATAAGATAAATCGTTAAGGAAAGAATCGAAGGTGGTGCAAACGAAAAAGCAGTATTGAGACT
>ENA-OZHM01000543-OZHM01000543.1-human-gut-metagenome-genome-assembly--contig:-NODE-543-length-12370-cov-12.314495_pt1 | contig 12370 bp, 9 predicted proteins | sample MGYA00244047_ERZ653688 | MGnify/ENA primary metagenome ERZ653688 (study PRJEB26926, sample SAMN06165194) | human gut metagenome | biome: ENVO:00009003; feature: ENVO:2100002; material: ENVO:00002003... | reverse complement strand
CGGGTGGTACACGTTTCAAATGCTACCCGGGTCCCTTTTCAAGTGTTAGCTACAGGTTAGAGCTTATCGAGACAACAAGTGAACGCACTGGCTATCCTGCCAACCTAAGACATGCCATCATCGGTTTTGAGACTTTTGAAGAAGCTGAAAAGATAGCTGACGAGAACAATCTTTCGATTGAAATTTTCACAAAACGTGACGGTTGGCAGCTTTATTATCGCACCGGCAACAGTGCGCATGAGCCTTTCAAAAACAGCGCAGATAATTACGGTGACGATTATCACGGCTTCACAACAGAAGATATAGACACCTTCTATGAAGAAGAAGTGAAACCACGTGTCGAAGAATTTGATGATTTTGACAGCCTTTCCTCATTCGTTGAAAAGAAAAAAGAAATATTTGAAAAGCTTGAATTGCTCGACGAGGACGAGATGATAATAACGTGCGAAGGTCGTTATTACGAAACTATTCCCAAAGCGTCAATGAGTTTTTACTTTGACACCAAAACAACAGTTATAGGATTAATCGAATATTAAATATTATCGCTGCGCTATCGGCATGACGGGCGATGAATATGGAGAAACTTATGAACCTTACACTTCCCGAATTTGCATTTGTAGAGGGTTCTGACCATGAAAAGAACAACATCCTTTCCGAGCGGATGGTTATACTTCATGTCCGTTCTGCAAGCGTAATAGAAATACTTGAGCGTGAAAATGCTTTTCTGACAGAAGGCGTTTTGGCCTATAATTTCTCATACACCAATAGTTTTGGCATAAAGGAGCCGATGGTTGCCACATTACACTATAGTGCTACACTTGATAAGGATGCAGACCGTGAAATGATTATCAAGGAAATTATGAAACCTGCCGCACAGTGGTATTGTGACTATGCCAAGTGGGAGGATGGGAATATAGCAAGAAAGGAGGGATGGAATGAATGAACGTGAACGAATAGGCACATTGCTTGCCCAAAAAAGAAATGAAGCCGGGCTGTCAGTTCGTGCGCTGGCTGACCTTTCCGGAATAAGCTACCAGAACATCACCAAGATTGAGAATGGTAAGTATAATGTCAGCATTGACATCTTATCCAAGATAGTCAATGCGCTTAATTGTAAGATTGATATTTGCAATATATAAAGAAAAGATATGCCAGAAAGTAAATATGCTTACGCCGAGGAATCCGTAATGGCAATAATCGAATGGGCACAAACGGCTCAATTACCCAAGGAGGTGATGCTAAGTGAGGCGGAACATATTTTTGACACCTCTCTGTATGTTAATGCGAATATATGCGATATTAAGCAGCATTATCCGGATGCTTTTTACAATCCAGCTATTGACCGGTTGTATCGGTTGAAGGAATATATGGAAGATAATATGTAGGACTGTAGGAGCGTAGGAGGCTAATATTAGCCTCCTAATAATAATATAATACGCATCTACATATCTGGGAAATGATTCTTTATTTTATCACTATTTATCGCAAAATGTATTAGATGGGTTAGTCACTGATGATTTGAACTTGTTGCACCTTATAAGGTAGTCGAGGAAGTCCCCCCCCTCAAAAGGGCATTCCCTACCCTTTCAAATATAATAATCCCCTTACTTCCAATTGGAGTAAGGGGATTGTTGTTTGTTACTCTTCTTGGTGGTCCATGGCGTACTCTTCATGCCAAGCAAGAAAGGCTCTGGCGCTCTCGTCACTTATCGGCCGGGTATCAATCCATTCTTCCCATGCACCAGTTAGTTCAGGCTGTGCTTCAACAAACTCTACTAATGTAATTTTACCGTCTTGCTGAAGCTGTACAAGCTTTTCGTAACTTTTGCCACATATTCCTGCCCACGGATTGAATATACTTCTTAACTATTTATATACGAATCTGGGATATTGCCAACCTTCCACGTGTTCCGGACCTTTATATTTTTCTTCATCTTGCGTCCCCCAAAAAGTGATGTCAAGCATAACTGTAAACCCATTCCCCCATTCCTTCTTGACGTAAATGACTTTCAAAGGATTATTTTTTGCTGAAAACGAATGCCATCCGTCAACTCCCCTCAAATCTACAGACGACAGTTTGTTATTGTTACAACCAACACTCAGCCACGGACGTGTGGTACGTTTATCCTTTATTTCTATGGATGTCAGCAGATTGTCGTTGCACCAAAAAGTTGAAAGTTTCGGAAGGTCTACAATCCTAAGTGATGTGAGCCGGTTGAAGGAACAATCACCATAGTCCAAATTGGGAAGATTGGACATTCTCAATGAGGTCAGCTTGTTGTTATTACATCTCATATCCTTCAATTGGGGCAGATTCTCCACTATAAGGGATGTCAAGGCATTACGTCCACAATATAAATACTTCAAATTCGGCAGTTCGGACAGCCTCAGGCTTGACAGATTTGAGTTGTCCGTTACATTTATCTGTTCTGCATTTTTGAAATTTGAAAATTCCATAGCAGGAATGGAAGGGCAACCAGACAGTGTGAAATGCTGGAGGCCGACAAGACTTGAACAGTCGAAAGGAAGGAGTGACTCATTGTTTTCAATAAACAAATCTGGAAGTTTGGAAAGCCCCTGCAAATTGAGTGTAGTAAGTTTGGGGTTGGAGGCGATGACTAAAATACCGTTCAGTCCTAAGTCATGCAGGTCTATTGACGTAATGCAGTCATTCCGTTCCAGCCGCAAGTCATAAAGGTTGGGCAGTGACCGGAAATCAACCCCTGTGAAGTGGTTGCCGCTCAAAGTCAAGATTGTCAGTTTGGAAAGGCCTCCCAAAGTTGCCACACCGGTAAGGTTATTGTCATCCAGCATAAGCTCAGTGACCCTACCGTCAACCATTCTCACCCCGTACCATGTGTCAAGGGGCTGCTCCGAACACCAGTTGTCCCTGTTTGTCCAGTTGTCGCCATTGGTTGCCTTGTAGAAGGCTATCAGTATATCGCGTTCCGGCGTGTGGTATTCCAAGGGCACAGCCAGTTCCTTAAGCTCTATTCTGCCGCCTTCCGCCACCTCCTCAAAAATCGGAGAAACGACCACGGGATAGGCCTTGTAGTCATTCCCCTCCTCCAAGCCGTTGAAGTGGCTGTCCAGAGGGATTGCCACGTCGGGGTCGGTTTCCAGAGTTTTTCCACCGTTGTATACAATCCTTTCCCCCTCTCTCAGATTATTGTCCTGCCCGTCAGCCAGCACCAACGATACTTGTGCGTCCTTGGTTATCAGTTCTCCGCTTGCCTCCGTTTCCACATCCGCGTTGAACTCCATCAGGTTGTCTCCACCGGCAGCCTGCGTTTTTGCCGCCAGCTTCTTGAACAGGGGAAGGAGCCGGATTTCCTTCGGGAAAAACGAGACCTTCCCAATCAGCCACTCGCCTTCCAGTCCCGCTCCAGGTACCAGCAGGGAGGCATCCACCTTTATGCTTCCCTGCAGATATAGATTGGAAGAGAAGGTTGTCTCACTCAGAATCTTTACCAATGACTTCTTGTTCTCCTCATTGATATCTATCTCACCGGCAAGTTCGCACCCGATTTCAGGCTCGAAAGAGACCTTCATGTCCTTGCGGTCGTACAATTTCAGGTTGACGCTGTTGCTCAGTCCTGCGGAAAGGGAACCCTTGAAGGTCAGATGCCCTTGGAAATGCCACGGTGATTCAGCATTTGCCTGTGGCATTTTACGTGTCCCCGTCCTCCATTTGCCGTCCCTGAATTCCGCACCCACTACGAATTGGGATTCACTCTCCAATCCTATGGTGTTCTCTATTTCGCCCGAAGCCTTTACCGTGAAGTGGGGCGCGTAAGTGGGGAAGAGTAGAACAAGGCCACCTGCAATCGGAATCGAGCCGAACTTCAGTTCCCCCAATTCTGTTTCTACAAGTTTCGCCTCCTTTTCACCCTTGTATTTCACGCCGATAGCCACAGCTGTGTTCATGTTGCCGGTCAGCGTGAAGGCCCCATAGTCAATCTTCTTCTCCTTATCCACATTTATGTTCACTGTCAGGGCCAACTTGGTTCTGACACTCCCTTTGGCGTAATGTCCACCCGCCGAGCTGCCGTTAACACCCAATTCCAAGTTCAAGTCACCCTCATGAAAAATGTCGCCGAGTAACCCCCGGGTGTTTGCCCCTCCGGTGTTCTCCGGTACTAAATCCACCGTTTCGTCCACATACAACTGGTCAAAGGCTTCACTCAAGGCCACCTTCTCGGTGTTTACTGTGTGGGAACCGTCCCCGTTCTTTCTGACATCAGTCACCCGTCCCAGGAATCCGCAAGGGAGTGTCCCCGAAGCCCTGGCCAGCACGATTGTACCTTCCTGCGGTACCTCGGATACAGGGACCCCCGCCCCGTAGACGAGGACTGTGTTGTCGCTCTCGGACTGCACGACCTCAGCACTCACCGCGTCGGACATGATTTTTGTATTCTCCCCCAGCACATAGTCCGCTCCGGTTCCGGCATCAATTATCGGGACTTCCGTCATAAGCGCACGCCTCACATCCACGTCGGTTATGCTGCGGGTAAAGTACGGCTCTGTCCGTCCCGCGCCGTACAACGACACCTGCAGTTCCGGATATGTACCGACCGGCAAGGGGATGAAGAAACTCCTGAACCCGCTTCCGTTCTTCAATGCTCCCAACCGGTAAGTGACGCTCCTGCTCCCTTCCCCGTCCAGGACCAGGGTGGCGTCATTTCCGGTCACATCCCGGACAATTGCTTCTCCGGCTATATCCGGAGCATCGGCACCGGAGGAGGTTATGACAAAGCGCTCAGCATCATCAGGCAGGTTGTTGATAGTAATGCGCATTAGTCCACAGACATGCTTGAATACGAACTCCCCCCCGTCATTCTTCAATCCTATCATCGGGGCGTTGCTGCCGCCGGTATACTCACATTCGGAAGGCAGGACTACGGTCAGCGAATTTCCGTTCTTTTCCGTATCCTCCCGATAAGGGTAATAGGCAAAAACCGGCTCTTCCTTCTTGGAATCCAATTGCCCGGTAAATTCCACGCCGTCACCTTGGGGATTGCTGTAGGTAAAAAGGACATTCTGTGACTGTGCACCGTATACCCCCAGTCTGTCACTCTGTTCCCAGTGCACTTTCTTATTGTTTTCCACTACCGTGCGGGTCACACTGTTCCCATAGTCCTCGATTCGGGCCAGTATGGTAATGTCTCCCGTATCGTTCCCGTTGCCAAGCTCTTCCTTCTTTTCGGCACAGGATGCCAGCAGCACTAAAAAAGAAAGAAAAAAAGCAGCCTTTGCCATGACCTTGTTCCTCATATTCCGATTTGTTGAGTTTTACTGTAAGTGTATAAATATATCATTTCCCTATTCAGCTTGCCTGGTCCCATTAATCATGGCCGGACAATGCGGCGATTGTCTCTTCGGATATGAAAATGGGTATCCACAATAGCATATTACAAATATAAATTACCATAAGGTTTCCAGCAAATTAAGAAACGGCCCAATTCAGAATATGCAGACGCATATCAAATCATTCGGTAAAAAAACACACTTAAAAAGTACAAGAATGTATAAAATCCCATGTGTCAGCTATAATAGGGGCATGAATAGGCATCCGTTCCATACCTGTCCCTATTTGAATCGGTCATCCCACAATGACCGGACGACACCTCATAGAAGCGGCAGTTGGCACAAGCCTTTTCTCTATGCTCCTCTTGTCTTTGGAAAGAGGCACCGGCAGCCGTTCCAATGGCTTCAGGCACGGAACCGACTACTGATTTTACCAGAATAACCAGTATCACGATGAAAAGATAGAACAAGCCGGCAATGCCGGCCATCAGGTAGTTTACAGTGAAAATGACTGCAAGTCCGGCAGCTGACAATATGGCCTTTCCTATCCCTTTGCCTTGTTTTATACATTCCCATACACTCCATACCATATTCCCCAGGAGAAGGAACAACAGAAAAAGGTTCGGAATTACACATAGATAAGGCTGGAGCCCATAAGAGGCCTCCGGAAACCACAATGCCCCGACATTACTCACCCAATTCGGATTCTCATTACAGTAGGCAACAAAAATCAGTATCAAGTTCCAAAATCCGAGCATCATTCCCAAACCCATCGAGTTCCTTTGAACTGAGGAAGAATCATACAGCCACCTTACCGCCATCATCGGAACGGACATGACGACTGTCAACAGCAACACCGTCAGCAGTACTTTCCACCATTGGACTGTAAAGAGCAGCTTCAACAGACCGCTCATTACATATTCAGAGAAGAATATTCCTGCATTGAAAAGACATGGAATAAAGGATTCATGTTCCGTGGTCTGGTATACATGGCATCCATAGGCAATCCCACCCCTCACCAGTGGTATTATCCCGGCTTCCCTGTCTCGGCGGATTCTCTCGCCTGCATGCCAGTTCTCCCAAGCCTTTTGGTAATATTCCATTGCCTTGAGTGAATCTTCCGGATGGCGGTTCTTTGTATATTGTACTTCATAATGGCTGCCCAAAGCATAGTAGCTGTCCGCATCATTATATTCAGCGCCAATACGGTTCCATTTCAGCGCTATGGCATCCGTTTCACGATTGACCTTCTCCGCATCCAGTCTGGGATGGGACCTTCGATACTCTGCACATTCGGTAAGCCATGCATTAGTGATGACCTTATGGTTACCGGATTCAACCAATATGTTCCGATAATATTTGAGAGAATCCAAGGGAACAATGTCCCTGAAATCCTCGTAATGCATTACAACGGCATACATCGCATTCTTGCTGCCCTTCCGGGCTGCTTGATACACATCATCCAGATTCCTGTCCCACGGCGAGCATGATGAAAGCCCAAAACATAAAAGTATACATAGTGAAACCGAATGGAAAATATTGGAAATGTCTATATACCGGCGGAATGATTCTACTGTCATATCTTATTGTTTTCTATGATAAAAATGAGTGTTAAATTCTAGTGCCATACAATGAGACACCTATTTTCTTACGGGACGTACAGAATATCCCCAATATCGTACAAATGCACCGTTAAAATTTATTATTCCCCATGAGTTAAAATGCAATATACCCTCTGTCATTCCAGACCAATAACGTCCTTCTTCTCCTCGTGCATAAATATCTGTATTCTCACGATATCCTGACGCAGGTAGAAATATCTTATTGTTATTAGGGCCTTCTATTAGACAACCAATAATAGATTTATATTCGAAGCTTTTCGAAATACATTCATTTTCTAGTTCTTTTATTTCATCAGTTGTAGGTAAACGCCAATTATTTCCCCACTTTACGGAAGCTATATCCAATTTAGTATTACAAATGTCCAACGGTGCTTCATAACCTCCATAATATTCCCATACAGCATACCATTCATCACTTTTATAATCATAGTTATTCGGATTTTCTGTATATTCTCCAGTAGGATCTCCCCAGCCGTATAGGCCGCCATATTCTTCCGGAGCAGAGGCTCCCACATTACAGCAGGCCCATTTTGTTCCACTGGGTAGTCCCAAATCAATCATGTGCGGATGGTTTCCATCCGGACACATTCCTTGTTTTTCTTCTACCGTCTTGAACTCTTTTACTTCACCATAATAATATTCCTCATTCATATATAGGAAAGACCGGTAATAATAGGTCGTGTTTGGGGTCAGGCTTGTCATCTTTCCGTTGATACTGACTGTTTCCTCACCGACAAATTCATATGCCGATATTTTTTGTGACTTGAAGTTCCCCCCCTCTATAGTAGGATTGCTGTTCTCTTTGCTCCAGCAGAAACCGGCCTCTGCTTCATCTCTATCCAGAGTTGCCTTCCAGCCGTCTACCTGCCCGTGTACTATGGCTGTGGTACCAGTCATTTCACCGGCATCGAGAGTGGTTACAGTGGGGTGTATGATACATATATTTTCTGATTCAGGTATTCCAAAACACAAAGTGGCAGCAGGGTGTTTGTCCGGATGTTCTTCCCGCACACCTATGGGATATTCGGATGAGAGTTTCCCGTAAGCGGCCTCTATGGTCATGCCTTGCAGCATCCATGTCCAGAAAACGGCACCCGCAATTGCACCGACGCAGTTACTCTCGTCATATCCCAAATATGCCCTTGCCTGCTTGCCCTTGAAGGCGTCGGCCAATGATTTGCTGTTCTTTAAAGATTGACATGCGATATTGAAGATAACGGATTTATTAAAGTTGCCTTGCATATGGGGGATACAATCCTCAGAGAATGTGAGGTAGGAAACATTGACAGTATCTTTCCCATCGTGTACTTCCTGAATTGTAGACAGTCCTATTTTGTAATTACCATATATGGATAGTGCATTCTTTATATCATCCAAGTCTGACTTGTTAATTTTCTCCCCGGTAAGCAGCCAGTGTTTTTGTTGTTGTCCATCATAGCTTCCATGTGTCAGCAAAAATATTATATCATAAGAAGTGAACCGGTTAAGAAAGAACTCCATATCAGCTTCTTGTCCATTGATAAAATCTGTATTCTGGAAACCGGCTTTCTTAAACAGCTCCTCCATCTCATTGCATAGCGGAAGCGTATAGGCATGTTTCAAATCTGATGCTACTTGATTAATGATACCGACCCGTTCTGGACGGTTGTACTGATGTTGTTCAGCAACATTACTCTTTGTATCCGCTTTACCTTGCCGTGAAAGGTCAGTCCGGATAGTAGGTCTTATGGCGTCCACATTCACATTCGGTGTGTAGAGCCAGGATAAGGTGGAGCCGCCTTCCGTCTTTATATAGAGGGCTACGTCAGTAGCCCAAACTTCAGAAACGCCTTCAATATTCCCTATCTGTTTCATGTGTTTGGAAAGTTCTTCCATTGTCTGGCATTGCGAAAATAAAGGGTCTATCACTTTACTTACCTCTGCGATATACTCCGCCTCTTTTTCCAGGACAGTTCCGACTATTGGCGGTTCCGGTTCTTCTGCGGGATTGTTCTTTGAATCATTCCCACAACCTGATATAACCAGCATACCGACTAATACTAACAGTCGGTAAACTATGCAAAATGTTTGTCTATTCATCATTTCCCGCTTTTATTATTAAGATTTCTTTTTGCAAAATTAGACGTTTTTTAGCAAATATATTGTCACCATTTTGAGTGATTTTTTCCCTTCTTCGTTCATTCTGCCTATGCTCTCGACTTCCTACCGAATCGAGTATCGTAAACCGGCTGAAGGATTAATCACCGTGTCTTAATACAGAATGGAAAAACTATGCTGCCTACGGAAACATGTACGACAAAACAATAGGCTGCATAAAATAAATATAAATTGTTTCGCTATATGGAAACAAAAGATTATCTTTGCAGCATAAAAACAACAATTTATGGAAGAAAAGGCTAAATTCAAAATCATCTACTCAAAAGATGCAGATGATTTTCTGAACAACTTACCAACAAAGATTAAAGACAAAATTATCTATAATATTGCCAAAGCCAAGTTTGTGATAGATCCGGAACTCTTTAAAAAGTTAGACGATACGGATATATGGGAATTCAGAACATTCTATAACAAAGTAAAATACAGGCTGCTGGCTTTTTGGGATAAAGATAACGGAACAAATACCCTTGTTATTGCAACACATGGATTTATAAAGAAAACCCAAAAAACTCCACCCAAGGAAATAGCGAAAGCCGAAGATATTAGAAAAGCATATTTTAATTCAAAAAAATAAAGCGTATGGAAACAATGAAATTTTATACAGAAGAAGAAATATTAGATAAGCACATAGGGAAAAAAGGCACTCCCAAAAGAGATCAGTTTGAAGCTGATCTAAACTCTTTCTTAATTGGTGAAGCCATTAAACAAGCCCGCCAGTCGAAGAACTTAACCCAAGAGGAATTAGGCAATCTGATAGGAGTACAACGGGCTCAAATCTCCCGAATCGAGAGCGGCAAGAATTTAACCTTTTCTACCATTGCAAGAGTTTTTAAGGCTATGGGGATAAGTGCCAAACTTGAAATTGGGAATCTTGGCAAAGTTGCTTTATGGTAATGTATACATCTATTTTGAAAGTATAATTTATATCTTATTGAGAATGAATAATCTAAATGGAGAGGAAATGTAATGTTTAATCAGAATACAATCTTATTAATCGGATGATTGTATTCACAACATTACATTAAAATGAGTAGATCAAAGAAAAAGTTCCCAGCTGGAGTTTGGTGTGGATGCAAATCACAGAAAAAAGGGAAGCAGACTGCATCCAAACGTTTTAGAAGATATACAAAAAGACTAATAGCTCAGGCTAAATATGATCTTCTGCCAAAACGCTCAATTGAAATAACCTCTCCCTGGGATTTAGGTGGGGATGGTAAAAGATTCTATGGCTATCATCCGGAATGCGAATGGTATGTCAGGATTATGCGTAAATAATTTTACAAGGATCAAGAACAAATGACCTCTTTCCCCATCCGGTAACAAACAACAATCCCCCTACTCCAATTGAAGAAGTAAGGGGATTGTTTGTACTCTTCTTGGTGGTTCATGGCGTACTCTTCATGCCAAGCAAGAAAGACCTGGCGCGCTCTCTCATTCCCGGATTATATTGCGTTGGCTAGTCTTCTCAAGCCAGCCGTGTAGTATCTACCTAAGCACTTCGTCTATGCAGATTTCCATTGAGAAGGGGAGGTGTTGGTTATTTGTATTTCTTTATTCCTCTATGATGAGTTTCCATCCCTTTTTTGTGGCAATCCAAATTTCGCCATACTCATATTTGTCAAATACCAAGAAGGGAGTAGTGTTGTCTGTAGCCTCAGGCAATGCTTTGTAGACTTCTGTCATGGCATCTTCAGTGAATTTGTTTCCACCACAATACAATGCAGACAAATTGGAACAACCGTTTATGTTCAAAGAAGTCAGTTGGTTACCTTGGCAATCTAAATGTGTTAGGCTAACACAATCACTTGCATCCAAAGTCGTCAATCGGTTGTTTTCGCAATACAGAGAGTGCAATATCCTGCAATTATTGATATTTAATGAGGATAGTCCTGAATTAGTCAAATCGAGTGATTTTAAATCAGGACAATGACTTACATCCAAAGAGGCCAATTCCTTCATGCCCGCGCCGTTAAATTGCTGTAGCTTGGTATTGTTGCTTAAGTCCAGTGTACTGATTTTTGCAAGTGCGCAATCCAAAAAAAGCAGTTCAGGATTATGGCGCACATCCAAGGTCTCCAGAGTCATATTATCGTGTGCGTCTAGATAAACCAGCTTGGGGTTGTGGCTGACGTCCAATGAGGCTATTGTTGTGACAGCTACTTTCAGACATTCCAAAGTTTCGCAACGTGTTATGTCCACTTCCATACAGCGTACCTCGTGGATGAATAGCTCCAGAATTCTTTTTCCGGTAATAGTTATGATGTGTTCTTCTGCGTTGTCTTCATATATATGTCCCAATTCTTTAGCATAGTACTCCTGCAACCAGTAATCGCCGTGCCAAGTTATGTCTCCCTTTTGATGTGTGAAGGCTTCTGTAGTGTAAGTCTCTTCTGTACCATCCCCCCAATTTATGATAAATTCTTCTGGATGTAAGGTGCCTATACGGAAATCTGTTGCAGATATGCGGTTACCTTTTATCTGTAATTCAATCGTACAATTGTCACTAATACTTCCACCATTATCATCTCCTTCGCTGTTATTATTGTCATCTGAGCAAGACATCATTACCATAGCTACTATCGCAGCCATTAGTACATAAAACCATTTTTTCATATTTTCTAATTTATTTAGTGTTAAATAATATCAGTAAAGACAATGAAATTTATTGTCTGTCGTTCTTCCATCTCAACAATATTGACAAAATACATCTTCCTGTCTGATTCTGAATAAGCCATGCCGGTTCCGGCAGGGACATAAAGCGTAGCTCCTTTAACCAATTCTGCACTGAAAGAACCATTAGCCACCCCATGCAGTTTAGGAGGGACAACGGCGTAGCATCGCAATTGTCTTATCGGTGCATTATGGAATGCTATATCTTATCGAAGTCACTCCACTGCCTAATGCGACTAAGGATAATGCAAATATAGATTACTGATATTTATTTACAAAATGCCAGCTATGTTTTTTAATTGTAATATTTTACAGAACAGTGCAAGAGATTGCATTATAGTTCATTTTATTAATTTTTTTATCTCAGAAGATATAATGCACATGGTGGAAAAGTTTTATATTTAGTAGTCCGTTCTGTCCGGGGATGACTAGAACGGACCTTATTCATATTGTACTGCCATACAAATAGGTTATGGATTGCTCCACTACGGACATACCAACCGTTAGGGAAATATACCTTGTCTGCAATCTCTAACGCTTCTTTCCCGCTTAAATCTTAAAAAACATCCGCATCTTGTTCTTAAGAGTTTCAGCAATATTACGTGTATGCGTAT
>ENA-OZHM01000537-OZHM01000537.1-human-gut-metagenome-genome-assembly--contig:-NODE-537-length-12493-cov-4.832288_pt1 | contig 12493 bp, 10 predicted proteins | sample MGYA00244047_ERZ653688 | MGnify/ENA primary metagenome ERZ653688 (study PRJEB26926, sample SAMN06165194) | human gut metagenome | biome: ENVO:00009003; feature: ENVO:2100002; material: ENVO:00002003... | reverse complement strand
GAGATGTAGAGAGGTCTCGTGGGCTCGGAGATGTGTATAAGAGACAGGAATGAAATGCTTGGCGAGGAGAATGTAAAGCTTAAATGATGCGTGAAATTCCGATAGAAAAAAACGACGATATAGAATTTACCATAGATGCTCTGGGCTCTGAGGGGCAGGGCATAGGCAGGGTAGACGGCTATACGGTATTCGTGCCCCTGGCTCTGCCCGGCGAAAAGATACGCGCCCACGTAATAAAGACTACCTCGGGCTACGGCGTGGCAAAGCTTACAGAGGTGATGGAACCGTCGAAGGATAGGGCTCAGCAGGATTGCCCGGCATATCCCCGCTGCGGCGGCTGCTCCATGCGGCACATGAGCTATGCGGCGCAGCTGGCCGCCAAGACAAAGCAGGTGAGGGACGCATTTATCCGTCTCGGCAGGTTTGATGGAAGCGAGATAAATGTACAGCCCTGCCGCGGCATGGAACACCCGGACCGGTATCGCAACAAGGGCAGCTTCCCATATGGTTATGATGAAAACCACTGCATAGTGCCCGGCTTTTTTTCGCCCCGCAGCCACCGCATAGTGCCTATAGCAGACTGCCCCATACAATCTGAGAATATTATGGCGGCGGTGCGGGTAGTCACCGATTGGGCGCGGGAGTATAACATTACGCCATATGATGAACAGAAACGCTGCGGCCTGCTGCGACACTGCATGGTGCGTGAATCCAGCAGCGGCGTGATAGTGATGGTCGTCACCGCCGGCAAGCTGCCACACGATATTGAGCTTGTAGAAATGCTCAGAGCAAGCATACCACACCTTATCGGAGTAGTACACAACCTCAACAAAGCCGACACGAACATCATACTTGGCAATAGATTTACTACTCTATGGGGCAACGAAAGACTGCCCGTCACAGTCTGCGGCCACAGCTTCCAAGTGTCCATGCCTTCGTTTTTGCAGGTCAACCCGGTTCAGACAGAGGTACTGTACAGCTACGCGCTGGATTTCCTCGATCTGAATGGCGGTGAACGTGTGGCGGACGTTTACTGCGGCATAGGTACCATAACCCTTATGCTGGCTGAACACGCCAAAGAAGTAATCGGCATAGAGTGCGTGCCGGAGGCTATATCCGACGCAAACCGCAGCGCCTCCGAAAACGGCATAGCCAACGCAAAGTTTATATGCGGCAACGCCGAGGATGTGCTGCCAAGGTTGGTATCCAGCGGCACAAAGCTGGATTGTGCCGTAATAGATCCGCCCCGCAAGGGCTGCGATGAGGCAGTGCTGAAGGCTCTCGCCCAAAGCGGCGTAAGCAGGATAGTTTATATTTCCTGCAACCCTGCTACACTTGCACGTGACTGCCGCATGCTTGCGGACATGGGCTACTGTGTGGAAAAGATACAGCCGGTGGATATGTTCCCGTGGACTTATCATGTGGAGACAGTATGTTTATTGTCCAAACTTCAAAGCAAGGAACATATCGAGATCGAAGTGAAGATGGACGAGTTGGATTTGACTTCGGCGGAGAGTAAGGCAACCTACGAGGAAATCAAGGCGTATGTTCTGGAACATACCGGACTGAAAGTCAGCCACCTCTATATCGCACAGGTGAAGCAGAAATACGGCATCATTGAGCGTGAGAACTACAATAAACCGAAATCCGAAAACGCCAAACAGCCCCAATGCCCGCCGGATAAGGAAAATGCGATTATGGAAGCATTGAAGCACTTTGGTATGATTTTGTAGATGCCTTTTGAAAGAAATTGCAGGTGGCGGTCGGTACCAAATGATCTTTCGCTAACAAGCTGTCTAAAGGTTAAACTGTCAGTATAAGAATGCTAACGAAGGTGCGTAAAACACGGAACTGCGATATTGGGAATATCCGAAATCTGATTTTTTCCCAAGAAGGCATCGTTGAATAAGAGGTGGATGGTATGGCGGCAAAAAAGAAAAACGTAATTAGCAAGGCTAGCCCTCACACAATAAAAAAATTTGAGCTGATAGAAGAGTACATCAAATCGTGGGCACAGAAGTTGCTGCTGACTGAGTCTTGCAATGGGCTGATCTTTATAGACTGTATGTGCAACAGTGGTGTATACACCGACGATGCCGGACAATTGGTGAAAGGTACAGCAGTACGCGTCTCAGAGGCACTTAGGGAAGCATCAAGAAGCTATACGGAGAAAAATATACACATTTACTTGAATGACAAGGATAAAGCGCGCGTAGATGAGCTAAAAAAGCATCTTCCACAGGATGAGCGCAATTTTAAGATTGTCACCTCTTGTGGTGATGCGCACGAGCTACTCCGAACTATCGGACCACAGTTATATGGAACTGGGCACCTGCATTATTTCCTGCTCTACGATCCGTATGATGCGACTATTGACTGGGAAGCACTTCTACCGTTTTTCCGTAACTGGGGTGAAGTTATGATTAATCACATGGTTTCAGATCCGGTGCGGGCGATCACAAGCGCCAAGAAGAAAACGACAAAGGCAAAGTACGAGAACACTTATCTGGAAGACTTTGAGAAACTGGTGCCTTACGGAAGTGACAAGAAGGCCTATGAGGCTAGAGTGGAAGAAATCATAAATTCACTGAAAGGAGCTCGCAGGTACTACGTATCGGCATTTCCGTTCTATAACACGCAGAACTCGCTTGTCTACAATTTGATTCATTGCACGAGCAACAAGGAGGGATTTAAGCTCTACAAGAAGAGTGCTTGGAAGGTATTTGGCGCACAGTCATCTACCAAGCACTCGGTTGAGGACAGGCAGTTGTCATTTAACCTTTTCGGTGAGATTGCTGAAGAGGAAGATGAAAGCTGCTTGCATGTTATCGATATAGCGAAATACCTGCAGCGCAGCTTTAGAGGCCGAAAGCAGGTGCCGCTGGATGAGATGTGGGAACTTCTGGATAACCACCCGATTTTCCCGTCAGAGGGATTTCGCAATGAGGTAAAGAGCGATCTTACCGATTTCTTTGGCGCGAAAATTGAGCAGATTGTGAATCCTGATACAGGAAAGAAGGAAACGGTGATCTCTTTCTCTTCTTGAGATTGAGTTTCAAATAGATGAGGTGATTGGAATTTATGGCAACGTCGCAGAAATTTGGTGGCAATTGGACTGAGGAGAAGTTGAATATCTTCACCAGCTACCTGGACGCATACCTGATTGCACTGCAAAATCAGAAGTTTAAGAAGATTTATATAGATGCCTTTGCTGGAACCGGTGAGATCGAGACCAGTGACGGCGGGCAGTTTCTTGTGGGCTCTGCTAAGCGTGCACTGGCGTCTGAAAAGAAGTTCGATCATTACTATTTCATAGAAGCGGACTCTCAGAAGGCAGGAGAACTTCAGAATATGATAAACTCCGAGTTTCCACAGATGAGGGGAATTGTTACAATTTACTGCGGCGATGCGAATGATAAGCTCGCGGAGATTATTAGCAACGTAGACTGGAGATATAACAGAGGATTGCTGTTCTTAGATCCATATGCGACGCAGGTAAATTGGGCTACGCTTGAAAATGTAGCACAGACGAAATCGATAGACGTATGGTACCTGTTTCCGTTCTCTGCACTTGAACGTATGCTGCCGAAAAACGGAAAGTACGATAAATGGGAGGATTGCATAGATCGATTGCTTGGAGATGCCGGATGGAGGAAGGAATTCTATAAGAAAGATCCTCAGATGACGCTTTTTGACTTGTTCCCGGAGCCCGGACAGAGCGATGGCGAACGGATGGTTAAGGACGCAAATCCAGATTACATAAAGGAGTATATCCTCTCTCGACTTGGGACAATCTTTCCATGTGTGTCAAAGCATGCGCGGATTTTCAGGAACAGCAGGAACTCGCCGATGTTCCTATTCTGCCTTGCCATTGCGAGTGAGAGTCCGAAAGCGCAGGGACTTGCACTGCGGATGGCAGACTACATATTAAAGAACAAGTAGGCGGAGGATGAAAGCACCTTGAAGACGATAAAACGAAAATCCATGCTTTATCAAACAGGGGTAGAGTATGGTGACTACACAATGAATCACGTGCAGGGGTGTGCACATGGGTGCAAATATCCATGTTATGCATTCCTGATGAAGAAGCGCTTCGGGCAAATTAAGGATTACGAGAGCTGGCTTGAGCCAGTGCTTGTATCAAACACGCTTGAATTGCTGGATAAAGAGATACCGAGGCTCAGAGATAAGATTCAGTCTGTGCAGCTTTGCTTTACCACAGATCCGTTCATGGAAGGATATCCAGAGGTGTCCCAGATGAGCATTGCGGCTATCCGAAAACTGAACGAGGCCGGTATCAAATGCACTACATTGACGAAGGGATTGCTTCCCATAGAATTGTCGGAACTTTCTCCGGAAAATGAATATGGGATCACGTTGATAACGCTGGATGAAGCATACCGGGAACAGATGGAACCGGGAGCTGTTCCCTGTGCAGACCGACTGGCAGCGCTGAGAGCGCTTCACGAAGTTGGTTGCAAGACGTGGGTGAGCATAGAACCGTATCCAACACCGAACATGATAGAGCAGAATTTAAGCGAAATCTTGGAAGCTGTAGCATTTACCGACAGGATCATCTTCGGCAGAACGAATTACAGCAAAACGGCAAATGCCTATGAAGGACAAAGGCACTTTTACAATGAATGCGCAGCAGAGGTGACGGCTTTCTGTCAAGAGCGCGGCATTGATTATCACATAAAGGAAAAGACGATCACAGAAGAATGAGGTGGAAACAGTGGCGTTATTACAAGACTTGATCCGGCAGATCAACGATCCAACACTCAGGGATAGGATTTTGCAGGAAACAGATAAACTAATGAAACAAAAAAAGTTCGGGCTTGTGTTTGAAGAGCATCTGCCGGAGTGCACGCCGCTTTATGACGTGCCAATTCGTGTCGGCTCCAAGGTCGCGCTGAAGACCGGATATGTGAGCGACATCTATACTGTCGTAAAGATGGACGGTGATGAGGTACTCTGCGACCGCCGCGAGACACACGAGCAGAAGACCTTCAAGCTGGATGATCTTGTAGTAGTGGCTGAGTTTGGTGAGCCGATTTACCCGACACTTAAACCTTTGGATACCGTGGAGAACGCTCCGGATAGCGGTCTTTGGCATACGCTGATTGAGGCGGACAACTACCACGCGCTCCAGCTGCTGGAATACCTGTACGCAGAGAAGGTGGACTGCATCTATATCGATCCACCATACAACACCGGAGCAAGGGACTGGAAATATAATAACGATTATGTGGATAGTTCTGACGCTTATCGCCATAGCAAATGGCTCTCCATGATGGAGAAGCGTCTGAAGCTCGCAAAGAAACTGTTGAATCCACAAGACTCTGTATTACTCGTCACTATTGATGAGAAGGAGTATTTGCATCTTGGGTGCTTGCTCGAAGAAATGTTCCCTGATGCACGTATTCAGATGATATCAACTCTTACAAATTCGAGAGGCGTGGCACGAGATAATGGCTTTGCACGTGTCGATGAATACATTTTTGTTATTCAATTTGGAAGTTCAAAGGTTAATAGACTGCCTCTAAGCGATGAGTGGCGTGTAAATGTCAATGAAAACGATACAAGGGTTACACACCTTCGCTGGTCTATGCTGATAAGATCTGGATCAAATTATTTGCGAAAAGATAGCGTAAATCAGTTCTATCCCATTTTTGTTTTTAATGACGGGAAGAAGATTCATTCCGTCGGAGAACCTTATTATGGAACGAACCGTGAGGAGGTTGTAGCGCCAGAAGGAACCTTTGCAGTATGGCCTCTTCGCAGAGACGGAGAAGAAGGAAACTGGCAGATTGCAAATACTAATTTGCGTGAGCTAATTAAGCAAGGTTTTGTAATGCTCGGAAAGAAGAAGGATAACAGCATTCCGGTCTATTATCTAAAAAAAGGTGAAATTGCTAAAGTAACGTCAGGGGTTTATGAGATTACAGGATATCGCGAAGATGGCTCTATAATTTCAGATACCGAAGTGCGCTCTCTTGTTACGGGAACACAGTGGCGGATTGGGTCACACGATGCAAGTACTGGCGGGACAAACCTTCTTAAATCGTTCTTTGGAACAAGTAGATTCACATTCCCAAAGTCGATATATGCAGTTCATGATACTATTCGTTTCTTCTTGGCAAATAAACCGAACGCTCTTGTTGTTGACTTTTTTGCGGGATCTGGAACGACGCTTCATGCTGTCAATTTGCTTAATGCGGTTGATGATGGAAATAGAAGATGCATTTTAGTCACAAACAACGAAGTCTCAGTAGATGAGGCAAAAGAGCTGACACAGAAGGGACTGAAGCCCGGTGATCCCCAGTGGGATTCCCTTGGAATTGCTCGGCATGTGACATGGCCTCGTACTATGGCCAGCATGACAGGCCGAGATATCGAGGGAAAACCTTTAGAGGGTTACTATGGATTTGAAAGTGACTGCTATGAAGTAGATGAATCCATAGCTGTTGTATCGAAAACCACAGGGAAGCCGACAAAGGCAACTGTTTATCGTAAAGGTAAAAGGCAGATGTATCCAGAACTTTGTGAGATAAAAATGGCTGATGGATTTAAGGCAAACGCAGCCTTCTTCAAATTGAGCTTCCTCGACAAGACTTCCGTAGCTCTTGGCAGACAGTTCAGAGAGCTCCTTCCGGTGCTCTGGATGAAGGGCGGAGCTGTTGGCAAGTGCCCGGCTCTTGAAAATGATGGTCTCCCGAACATGCTGATCTTGCCGCAAAACAAAATGGCTGTTCTGGTAGATGAAATATATTATTCCGAGTTCGATGCCGAATTGAGCCAGCATCCAGAAATCCAGACAGTTTTCATTGTAACGGATTCAGAGACAGCATACCGGTCGATGAGCTGTACCTACGATGGCAAAGACTGCTATCAGCTTTACAGAGACTATCTGGATAATTTCAGGATCAATACAGGGAGGTAACCATGAGAGTAGAATTATTCCCTTTTCAGAAAAGGGCGCTTGCTGATATCCGTATGAAGACTGCGGAGGCAATGGGTAGCTATCACAGAACACATGCGCCGCAGGTGGTTTCCTTTACTGCTCCAACCGGAGCCGGAAAGACCATCATTATGTCCGCGCTGATTGAGGCTATTCTTTTCGGTGATGAACAGTATATGGAGCAACCGGATGCAATCATCGTCTGGCTTTCGGATTCGCCTCAGCTGAACGAGCAGTCAAAGCAAAAGATCGACTCCAAGGCTGATAAGATCAAGTTGTCGCAGTGCGTTACAGTTTCCGAGGAATCCTTTGATAAAGAGGTATTTGAGGACGGTCATGTTTATTTTCTGAATACGCAGAAGCTGTCGGTCACCTCCAAGCTAACGAAAAATGGCGATGGCAGGACTTATACAATTTGGCAGACGCTTGCAAATACTGTTCGGGAAAAGAGCGACAGGCTGTACTTTATCATAGATGAAGCACACCGCGGCATGCAGGGACGTGAGGCCAGCAAGGCCACGACAATCATGCAGAAATTTATCAAGGGTAGCGATGAGGATCATATTTCGCCGATGCCAGTGGTGATTGGTATGTCAGCGACGACTCAACGGTTCAATGCTCTGGTCGAGGGCACATCCTCAACCATACATAAGTCCATTGTCACAGCGGATGAAGTGCGAGCGTCCGGACTTTTGAAAGACCGCATTGTCATTACTTACCCAGAGGCCAGTGCGGTCAACAACGATATGGCTATCCTGCAGGCGGCAGCAGACGACTGGAAGGAAAAGTGGGAACATTGGACGCAGTATTGTTTTGAGCAGCATTACGCCTATGTGAATCCAATTCTGATCATCCAGGTGCTAAATGGAACCGGGGGCAAGCTGACCGATACCAATCTGGATGATTGCATCGCAAAGATCGAGGAGCGGACAGGATTCAAGCTGGAAAACGGTCAGGTAGTCCACACCTTCGGAGGAACAACTGCCTCCCTTACGGTAAACGGGTTTGAAGTACGTTATGAGGAACCTTCTCGTATCGCAGATGACCGAAATATCCGTGTTGTGTTCTTTAAAGAAAATCTGTCTACAGGATGGGATTGCCCAAGGGCAGAGACCATGATGTCCTTCAAACACGCGAATGACGCTACCTATATTGCCCAACTCCTTGGACGCATGGTCAGAACTCCGATGCAGATGCATATTCAGGTCGATGATGTCCTGAATGATGTGCATCTGTATTTACCGTATTTTAACGAGGAAACGGTCAAAGATGTCGTGGAGGCATTGCAGAGCACTGAGGGTGGAGATATTCCGACAGACATATATGGCGAGTCACTATCTGGAAAACGCTTCGAGACACTAACTGTTAAACCGAAGAAGAAAATGCAAATGTCAATTCCGGGACAGATGACTTTGGAGGTGTTTGCAAATCAAGGTACCGAGGCGCCAGCTTTGGTATCCATAACGGATACACAGGGTGCACCTACTCCGGTACAGCAGCAGACACAGATCCCGGATGTAGCAGAAGTGACACCCGCACAGCCTACAAATGCCTTCCAGCAAATGAGCGCCGATAGCACACAGACCGTTCAGACGGATGTTAAACCGACAGCAGATGCTCAGCCGAGCGCAGTTACTGCACCCGAAACTATGGCTCCAGATAGCCAGCAGGAAGAAGTAGAGGATTTATTTGACCGTGAAGCGGTTATGAAATTTATCAATGATGCCGGTCTGCTTTCTTATAATGTCAGAGCGCTCCGGATTAACGATTACCTCAAATCGCTATATCGGATGGCACACCTGCTTAGTATGTCCAAGCTGCACCGTGAGGCAATCAGAGAGGTGCAGAATGAGATTGTCCAGATAATTCGTGATTATGTGGAAGATCTGAAAGCTGCGGGCAAGTACGATGATCTTGTGCAGCAGATAAAACAGTTCAAGCTGGCCACGCAGATTTTTGATGCGTTCGGCGAGACTGTGGACAACTATTCTGTTCATGATATGTTTACGACGACCGATACAGATATTGAACGTCAGTTCCAGATTGCCGATGTGAAGTTGGGACGTGAAGGCATTGGCATGGCATATGGCAATAAGTATGGCGACCTCAGTGACCTCACGGCTTTTAAGATAGACGTCATTCTTTTTGTTGCTGACGAGAACTGCATGAACAGACTTCATACCTATGCGGAAAACCGGTTCCACGGACTGAATGATGATTATCGCAGATATATTGCCACTATCAACTCAGAGAAAATCCGCAGAGATTACGACAGCATCGTCTCTGATGGTGATGTGGTCAGCAAGCATAACTTCCGCCTTCCAGAGACAATACAGGTTCCACATGAGGCTGGTGGCAAAGAATACCGTGATCACTTGTTCGTTAGTGATACCACGGGAACAGCGAAACTGAAGCTAAACGGCTGGGAGGCTGATCTGATTGCAGAGGAAGAAAAGCGGCAGGATTTTGTCTGCTGGATTCGCAATCCTTCCAGAGCGTCATGGGCACTGTGCATTCCCTATGAAATCAACGGAGAGATTAAACCAACTTATCCCGATTTTATCATAGTGCGTGAAGATGAGCGCCTTGGCTATGTGATCGATATCCTTGAGCCACACAGTGCAGACTTTAAGGACAATCTTGGAAAGGCTAAAGGTTTTGCAGAATACGCAAGACAGAATCCGGGTGTCGGTAGAATCCAGCTTATCCGTATGGGTAAGGATGCAGCGGGAAGAAATCAGTTCAGACGACTAGATATGTATAAAACAGCAATCCGTGAAAAGGTTTCTTGTGCGATAAACACAGATGAGCTAGATCATATCTTCGATACAGATGGTGTCATCGAGTAAGAATCATAATATCTAGGTATTTTCACAACATCTGGAACTTCGATACTTTTGAAGCAAAGTTGGATAATAACAAACAAAACCTTCCACAGAATTCATCTCCCCACTGGATGAAATCTGTGGAAGGTTTTGTTTTAGGAGGCTATGAATGTGCAAGCTGTGATATAGTTGCATCTTCATAGGCGACTAAAACAAGTGGAGTGCAGAGGGGAGCAATCTCCTTTGACGCTGGGTTTCCAATAGGGGCGCGAAGCATCCCTGTTGGCACACGATTTTCCGTAGGAAAGTCTAGTGTGTTATACCTTTGCTTCCGGCCGACGCGGGAAAGGGGTTGGCTTCGCCATCTGCTGTACGGGCAGATAGCGGTTGACAGACACTTTTCTGCGACAGTAGGACAGGCGGATTTTGTGACACCAAGGTGACACAAATGCAGGATTTTTGAAAAGCAAAATCCGACTGGCCGGAGAAGGAAGCAGAGGTATATAAAAGCCCCCGTCCCGCCGCAGCGACACACTAAAACCACCACGGCAGTTCCAGCCAGAGGTTATCCATTGCAGTATCTTCCAATGTCTTTGCACGGTTCTCTCTCAGATTGAAATGAATTGCTGAGCCGATCATCGTATGCTCCACATCGTCTGTAAAGCCATAGCGGTACAGCAGATAGGCTTGTTCACGCTCGGAAAGCCTGTCCAGACCTTCGTACAGCTCACGCATGGTTTCTTTGTCCACATAAATCTGTTCCGGAGACTTGACGGTCGGATCGGCAATGGCTTCGATGCGCAGCAGTCGCTCCTCACCGGGAAGAATCTCATCCAACCGGATTTTCTGCAAGGCAAGTCCGTCTGTGGTGCTGGTCATTTTCTGCTCATATTGAGAGAAAACATCTCGTATCAGGTCGGTCATGGCGTTGCGGATGAGCGGTGCGGCATAGGTCAGAAACTTAATCCCCTTGCTGCTGTCAAAGAGAGGGATGGCGGTCAGCAGACCGAGGCAGCCTTCCTGTTCCAGATCGCTGGTTTCTGTACTGAGATCGCTCTCTGCCAGATTGGATTTCAAATAAATCTCATTGGCGGTTTTGCGGATGAAACCCAGATTGTTTTTCAGAAGAAGGTCACGAGCCTCTGTGTCCCCTTTCTGCGCCAGTGCACAAAGCTGCTCATTATCCTGTTTCTTCATCATCCTTCTCCTGTGATGAGGCTTGCTCTAAGGTGGTCTGGAAAAAGCCTGTCAACGCCTGTCCAAGCGTATTAAGTGCATCCCGATTGACACCATCCAAGCCAGCCACACTGCCGATAATCAGATCAGATACCTGCTCCGGTGTAATGGTTGGATTTGTCATATCCTGTCCCTTTGCAACCTCTGTAAACATTTTTTGGTTTGCTCTGCGGTCATCGACTGAATGGCAGCAAAGTCATTGCCGATTTCTTTTTTCACTTCCTTGACCGCCAGCATAAACTGATTTTCAATGGTGGCAAGGTCAGCTTGATAAACCGATGTTCTCAGATGTGCGATGTCCCGTGCAGTTTGTTCGCCTGCTTCTGTTTTTACCGTTTTCCGCGTTAGGCTGCTGATAGTCGTATATAGCTGGTTCTGCGCGGCATACCCGGCGGCAACCGTATCGTTGAAATACTGCTCTAATATGTAGGTCAGATCAAGAAAGCGGGGACTTTCCAGCAGGTAATTGACCACCTGAGCGTTTGCTTTTCCGGCATAGAGGTTTCTTGCCGCCTGTGCAGATAAGCCCAGCTCGTCAATGGCATAATTCTTTTTATCAGGGACATTGGTTATGCCTAAAAGAAAGTCAGTGGAGACATTAAAAGCTCTGGCAATACGGATGATATTCTCGTCTCCAAGCTTGTCTGTCTTTCCGGTCAGAAACCGGCTGAGCAAGCTGTCTCCGCAGCCGATTTTCAGCGCAAGGTCTGTCTGGGATACTTTATGGTATTTCATCAGATCGGCAATGCGCTCCCGGACAGTACCGGGTAAAAAGGTGTTTTCCATTGGTTATGTCCCCCTTTCCTCTGTCGGCTTTTTGATATATTTTCCGCTTCGGATTCTGGCATCGGAAGGCTTTTCCGCATTCTCCGGGATAATCCAGCGGCTTCCCGCCCGCTGTGCGCCGGTGATGCGCCCCTCATTACAGAGAACGTTCACGCGCCGATGGGAGATGCCCCATTTCTCTGCTGCTTCAAAGGTTGACAGGTATTTCATTCGCATTCGCCCTCCTTCCCCAAAACTAACTTTATTATATTCAATAAGTGGAATAATATCAAGGCATATCTTGTGAACATTCGCCGTCCTGTGATTTTTGCATTTTTGCAAAAATTCAGGGCGGCTTTTTCTTTTTTTGCGGAAATGCCGGATTTTCCGGCTCAACCCGTTTTTCTCCGTATATTCAGGTGACAAGAGGAAATTGTCAAAAAATTACGGAGGTATTTGTATGAATCTTTTTGAAAACGTCAAGGCGGTGGTCACAGTGAGACAAGCTGCCGAACACTACGGTTTGAAGTTCGGGCGCGGCAATATGGCCTGCTGCCCCTTCCACAATGACCACACGCCCAGCATGAAGCTGAATGAGGATTACTTCTACTGCTTCGGTTGCGGAGCAACTGGTGACGTGATCGACCTTACGGCAAGGCTGTTCAATCTGAGCAACTATGAGGCGGCGCAGAAGCTGGCGTATGAC
>ENA-OZHM01000529-OZHM01000529.1-human-gut-metagenome-genome-assembly--contig:-NODE-529-length-12621-cov-15.006605_pt1 | contig 12621 bp, 5 predicted proteins | sample MGYA00244047_ERZ653688 | MGnify/ENA primary metagenome ERZ653688 (study PRJEB26926, sample SAMN06165194) | human gut metagenome | biome: ENVO:00009003; feature: ENVO:2100002; material: ENVO:00002003... | reverse complement strand
CTCGGAGATGTGTATAAGAGACAGCTATAAAAAGTCCCGTTTACTTTATTAATTATTGCATTCTTCTTCACAGTCACATTCTTCTTTTTCTGTGTCTATGTGTATATTTTTGTATTTGCTTAATCCTGTTCCAGCTGGAATTAATTTACCTATTATAACATTTTCTTTTAAGCCTATTAATTCATCTACCTTTCCTTTTACTGCAGCTTCTGTTAACACTCTAGTTGTTTCTTGGAAAGATGCTGCTGATAAAAAGCTCTCTGTTGCAAGTGATGCTTTTGTTATTCCTAATAGTACACGTTTATATGTGGCTGGTTTTTTACCTTCTGCTATCATTTTTTCGTTTTCTTCTTCTAGTTCATTTATATCCACTAGTGAACCTGCAAATAGTCCTGTATCCCCATTATCTTCAACTCTAACTCTTTTTAGCATTTGTCTACCAATAACTTCAATATGTTTATCGTTAATATCAACACCTTGGTTTCTATAAACTTTTTGAACTTCTTGTACTAAGTATTTATGAACTCCATCAACACCATTTATTGCTAATATTTCATTTGGATTTATAGAACCCTCTGTTAATGACATTCCTGCTTCTACTTCATCCCCGTCTTTTACACGTAATTTTGATCCAAAAGGTATTGAATATGTTTTACTATCATCTTTGCTTGTGACAATAACTTCTTTTTTGCTTTTATCCTCTGAAATTTTTACTTTACCAGAGATTTCTGTTACTATAGCTAATCCCTTTGGTTTTCTAGCTTCAAATAATTCCTCAACTCTAGGAAGACCTTGAGTGATATCTGCAACACCTGCGACACCACCAGAGTGAATTGTTCTCATGGTTAACTGCGTTCCTGGTTCTCCGATAGATTGTGCAGCAATAATACCTACAGCTTCGCCTATGTTTACCTCTGCTCTTGAAGCTAATCCCATTCCATAACATTTGCGACATACACCATGTTTTGTTTTGCACTCTAATACTGTACGAACTTTAACTTTTGTTATTCCTGCTGTAACTATTTTTTCTGCTATTGCTTCTGTTATAAGCTCTTCGGTTGTTACTATTATCTCACCTGTTTCTGGATTCTTTATGTCTTCTAATGGATATCTTCCCAATAAGCGTTCTTCTAGTTTTTCTACTACTTGATTTCCGTCTTTAATATCTGAAAGTTCCATTCCTTCCTTTGTTCCACAGTCATCTTCTCTTACAATTATATCTTGTGCTACATCAACTAATCTTCTTGTTAAGTATCCTGAGTCTGCAGTTCTTAAAGCTGTATCTGCTAAACCTTTTCTAGCACCGTGTGCTGAAATAAAGTACTCAAGAGCATCTAGCCCCTCTCTAAATGATGATGTTATCGGAATTTCAACTGTTTTACCTGTTGTACTTGCCATAAGTCCACGCATACCTGCTATTTGTCTTAATTGGTTTATGTTACCTCTGGCTCCTGATTGTGACATCATATATACTGGGTTTAATTCTTCAAAATTACTCTTCATTGCTTCTGTAACTTCATCTGTTGCTTTTTCCCATATTTTAATTACAGATTGATATCTTTCTTCGTCAGTAATTAAACCACGTTTATATTGTTTTAATACGTCATTTACTTTTTCGTTTGCACTAGCTAATATTTGTTTTTTAGCTTCTGGAACTTTTACATCATCAACAGAAACTGTAATAGCACCTATTGTTGAATATTTATATCCTGTTGCCTTAATATAATCTAGTAGTTCTGCTGTTGCATCTAATCCATGTTTGTTTATTGATTTTGCAATTATTTTTCCTAAATTTTTCTTAATAACTGGGAAGTCTATTTCTAATTGGAACTCATTTTCTGGGTTTGTTCTATCTACAAAACCTAAATCCTGTGGAATTCCTTGGTTATATATAATTCTACCAACTGTTGTTTCTATTATTTTATGTTTTTCAACTCCGTCTACTACTTTGCTCATTCTTACATGAATTTTAGCATGCAAACCTAAATCTTTGTTTACATTTGCAATAATTGCCTCTTCTGGAGAAGAAAAATACATTCCTTCGCCTTCTTCACCTTCTACAATCATTGTTAAATAGTAGCTTCCTAAAATCATATCTTGTGTAGGAACAGTTACTGGTTTACCATCTTGTGGTTTTAACAAGTTATTTACAGATAGCATTAAAAATCTTGCTTCTGCTTGTGCTTCTGGTGATAATGGGATATGTATAGCCATTTGGTCACCGTCAAAATCCGCATTAAAAGCTGTACATACTAATGGATGTAATTTTATAGCTCTTCCTTCTACTAAAACTGGCTCAAATGCTTGAATTCCCAATCTATGTAGTGTAGGCGCACGGTTTAATAATACAGGGTGGTCTTTTATAACCTCTTCCAATATGTCCCATACTTCTGGCCTTAGTCTTTCTACCATTCTCTTTGCATTTTTAATATTGTGAGCTATTCCACGTCCAACTAATTCTTTCATTACAAATGGTTTAAATAATTCTACAGCCATTTCTTTTGGAACACCACATTGATATATTTTAAGTTCTGGTCCAACAACTATAACTGAACGTCCTGAATAATCAACACGCTTTCCTAATAAGTTTTGACGGAAACGTCCTTGTTTTCCTTTAAGCATATCTGATAATGATTTCAAAGGTCTTCCACCAGCACCTGTTACTGGTCTTCCTCTCCTACTATTGTCTATTAAAGCATCTACAGATTCCTGTAACATTCTTTTTTCGTTTCTTACAATTATTTCTGGTGCTCCTAACTCTAGTAACCTTTTTAATCTGTTATTTCTATTTATAACTCTTCTGTATAAGTCGTTTAAGTCTGATGTTGCAAATCTACCACCATCTAATTGAACCATAGGTCTTAAATCTGGTGGAATTACAGGTACAACATTCATAACCATCCACTCAGGTTTATTTTCTGATAGTCTAAATGCTTCCACAGTATCTAATCTTTTAATTAATTTTGCCTTTTTCTGCTCGCTTGCTTTTTCTAATTCTTTTTTTAGTTTTTCAGATAGTTTTTCTATGTCTATTTCTTCTAGTAATTTTCTTATTGCTTCTGCTCCCATTTCTGCTTTAAATGAGCCTTTTCCATATTTCTCTTCTGCTTCATGATATTCTTTTTCTGATAATACTTGTGTCTTTGTTAATGAAGACGTTCCTTTATCTGTAACAATATATGAAGCAAAGTATATAACTTTTTCTAGGTTTCTTGGAGAAACATCTAGTAATAAAGCTATTCTACTTGGAATTCCCTTAAAATACCAAATGTGAGCTACTGGTGCAGCAAGTTCAATATGCCCCATTCTTTCACGTCTTACTTTAGATTTTGTTACTTCTACACCACATCTGTCACAAACAATTCCTTTATACCTTACTCTTTTATATTTACCACAATGGCATTCCCAGTCTTTTGTAGGTCCAAATATTCTTTCACAAAAAAGTCCATCTTTTTCTGGTTTTAATGTTCTATAATTAATAGTCTCTGGTTTTTTTACTTCTCCTTTTGACCACTCTCTTACTCTTTCGTCTGATGCAATACCTATTTTAATTTTATCGAATATTTCTAGTTCATCCACTGCTTTTAGCCCCCTTGACTTCTATTTTTTCTTGTTTCTTAAGGATTTTTGCTCAATACACTGCTGTGCAATTCCATTTTGTCTGTGTAAAATCCTTTTTGAAACTATTTAATTATTTTACTCATCTAGCATATCTTGGTCTTCTAGCAAGTCATCTTCACCTAAGTCTGTATCATCTATTAGTATTTCGTCCTCATCTAGCATTCCGTCTATGTCGTCTAATAGCATATCTTCCCCAAGTTCTTCTCCGTCTTCTTCTATATATCCATCATTTAAGTCATTTTCATCTACAGCATCTTCTTTTCCAGAATCAAAATTAAAATCTATGCCGTCTTCTATATTTTCTTTTAATTCTAATTCCTTGTTATCTTCTGAGTATAGCTTTATGTCTAATCCTAAACTTTGAAGTTCTTTTATTAATACCTTAAATCCTTCTGGTACTCCTGGTTCTGGGACATTTTCTCCTTTTACAATAGCCTCATATGTTTTTACACGTCCAACTACATCATCTGATTTTGTTGTTAGCATTTCTTGCAATGTATAAGCTGCACCATATGCCTCTAATGCCCAAACTTCCATCTCTCCAAAACGTTGTCCACCAAACTGTGCCTTACCTCCTAATGGTTGTTGAGTAATAACTGAATAAGGTCCTGTTGAACGAGCATGTATTTTGTCATCTACTAAATGGTGAAGTTTAAGCATATACATAACACCTACTGTAATTGGGTGGTCAAAAGCTTCTCCTGTTCTTCCATCATATAGTATTGTTTTACCATCTTCTGATAACCCAGCTTTTTTCAATAGTTCTCTTATTTCTTCATCTGTTGCTCCATCAAATACTGGTGTTGCAACTTTCCAGCCCAATGCTTTTGCTGCCATTCCCAAATGTACTTCCAATACTTGACCTAAGTTCATACGAGAAGGTACACCTAATGGGTTTAAAACTATATCTACTGGTGTTCCGTCTGGCAAGAATGGCATATCTTCTTCTGGAAGTATACGAGAAATAACACCTTTATTTCCGTGACGTCCTGCCATTTTATCTCCAACAGATATTTTTCTTTTTGTAGCTATATAACATCTTATTATTTGATTTACGCCAGGTCCTAATTCGTCTGAATTTTCTCTTGTAAATATTTTTATATCGACTATTGTTCCTGCTTCACCATGTGGTACACGTAATGAAGTATCTCTTACTTCTCTAGCTTTTTCTCCAAATATAGCTCTTAACAATCTTTCTTCTGCTGTAAGCTCTGTTTCGCCTTTTGGAGTTACTTTACCTACTAATATATCTCCTGGTCTTACTTCTGCACCTATTCTTATAATTCCATTTTCGTCTAAGTCTTTTAGGCTATCATCTCCAACGTTTGGAATGTCTCTTGTAATTTCCTCTGGTCCTAATTTTGTGTCACGACATTCACAATCATATTCTTCTATATGAATAGATGTATATACGTCTTCTTTTACCAATCTTTCATTAATTAATACAGCATCCTCGTAATTGTAGCCTTCCCAAGTTGTAAATGCTATTAAAACATTTTTTCCAAGCGCCATTTCGCCATTTTTTGTAGATGGTCCATCTGCTATTAGATCTCCAGCCTTAACTTTTTCTCCCTTTACTACAACTGGTCTTTGGTTAATACATGTTCCACCATTTGTTCTTTTGAATTTTCTTAAATGGTATGTATCTATTTCATCTTTTTTATTTCTAATTCTTATTTCATCACCAGTTACTTTTTCAACTATTCCATCAGATTTTGCAAGTACTGTAATACCAGAATCTCTTGCTGCTCTGTATTCTATACCTGTTCCAACTATTGGCGATTCTGCTGTAAGTAATGGAACCGCTTGACGTTGCATGTTTGATCCCATTAGAGAACGCTTAACATCATCATGCTCTAAGAAAGGAATCATTGCAGCCGCAACAGAAACAAGTTGTTTTGGCGATACATCAACAAAATTAACCTTATCTTTATCTGCAACTGTTATTTCTTCTCTATGTCTTACTCTAATTCTGTCATTTATAAATTTTCCTTCTTCATCAACAGGTTCAGAAGCTTGTGCAATTATATATTTATCTTCTTCATCTGCTGACATATACATAATTTCATCTGTAACTTTTCCGTCAACCACTTTTCTGTATGGTGTTTCTACAAATCCATATTCATTTATAATTGCAAATGAAGAAAGCGCAGATATTAATCCAATGTTTGGTCCTTCTGGTGATTCTACAGGGCAAAGTCTTCCATAATGTGTATAGTGAATATCACGAACTTCAAATCCTGCTCTTTCTCTTGAAAGACCTCCAGGGCCTAATGCAGATATTCTTCTTTTATGTGTTAGCTCAGATAATGGGTTGGTTTGGTCCATAAATTGTGATAATTGTGAACTTCCAAAAAACTCTTTTATTGATGATGTTATTGGTTTTGTATTTATTAATGTTTGTGGAGTAATAACATCTAAATCTTGTATTGTCATTCTTTCTCTTACTACTCTTTCTAATCTAGTAAGTCCAATTCTAAATTGATTTTGTAATAATTCTCCAACACATCTAATACGTCTATTTCCTAAATGGTCAATATCATCAACATTTCCTAAGCCATTATCTAGATTTAATAAGTAGCTTATTGATGCAATCATATCTTCATTGGTTATATGTCTTGGAATTAATTCTTCAATTCTTTCTTTTATAACATCATGCAATTTATCTTCTGGTGTTGTATCTATTATTGATTTTAATACTTCATAATTCACATATTCTTTAATATGTAGGTCAGACAAATCCACATTTGGTAAAACCTTGTGGATATTTACTGTTCCATTTCCTATAATTCTTACTCTTCTATCATCAACTTTTACGTCTACAATATTTATACCCAGATTTCTAATATTTTCTGCTACTTCTTCTGAAATTACAGAATCTTTTTCTACTAAAACTTCTCCTGTTTCAGAATCTACAATATCTTCAAATGCAACTTTGCCTGTTATTCTAGTTGATAAACTTAATTTTTTATTAAATTTATATCTTCCAACTTTTGCTAAGTCATATCTTCTGTCATCAAAGAATAAACCATTAAACAAATTCCTTGCAGCATCAACTGTTGGAAGTTCTCCTGGTCTTAATTTTTTATATATTTCTATTAAAGCTTCGTCTGGTGTTTTAACTGTATCTTTTTGTATAGTAGCTGTAATTTTTGGTTCCTCGCCAAATAAAGCAATTATTTGCTCATCTGTTGCAATTCCAATCGCTCTTAATAATGATGTAACTGGCAATTTTCTAGTTCTATCAACTCTTACATAGAAAACGTCATTTCCATCTGTTTCATATTCTAGCCAAGCTCCTCTTATAGGCATTACTGTTGAAGTATAAATTCTTTTACCTGTTTTAGGGTCGAATTCTTTTGCGTAATAGCATCCTGGTGAACGTACTAATTGGCTAACTACAACTCTTTCTGCTCCATTAATAACAAAAGTACCACTGTCTGTCATAAGTGGGAAATCTCCAAGGTAAATCTCTTGTTCTTTAATTTCTCCTGTTTCACGGTTTATTAATCTTACTTTTACATGCAATCTTGTTGCATATGTAGCATCTCTTTCTTTTGCTTCTTCTAGTGTGTATTTTGTCTTTTCTTCCATATAGTAATCTAAAAATTCAAGAACTAAATTTCCAGAATAGTCAACTATAGGTGAAATATCTTTTAGTATTTCTCCTAGTCCTTCTTCTACAAACCAGTCATATGAATCTTTTTGTACCTTGATAAGATTTGGCATTTCTATAGAATCATCTATTTTTGCAAAAGTCTTACGAGTACATTTTTCATATTTGATGTCTTTCATCAAAAATCACCTCTAAAAAATATTAAGCAGAAAAATATATATCAAATCATTCAAAAGTCCTTCTTGTCTTCCTAAAGACATTTGCAATAACACAAACTTCCTGCTCTCCAAGTTCTATTATTTGCAAATATTTTTAAGAGCAATTCCTCTTTTAAACAATTTACATAACTATGAAATTTAACAACAAAAAAACTATTGACAAATATTACGTTTTGTCAATTTTCTTGTTGTTTGTTAATTTTCTTTTAAAAACACGTTTTCTATTTTTACCACCCTTGTTTCTAAATAGAATTAATGTCTCTCCATATTAACACATCTATAATCTAGTATACCCCATTCTAACGCAACTTGTCAATAGTTTCCATTTTATATTTTTAATTTTTTATGCACCTAAAATTGCACCTGCAGCGCCAAAAACTCCCACTGACGCCAACCCCATTATTATTCCTGCCAAAATAACTCCTGCCATTACTGCTATACTACTTTTTTTAAAATCCATGTCTAGTAAGCTGGCTGCAAGAGTACCCGTCCAAGCTCCTGTACCTGGCAAAGGAATACCAACAAAAATAAATAATGCCCAGTATAGACCACGTCCTGCTTTTTCCTGAAGTTTTTTTCCACCTTTTTCTCCTTTTTCTAGGCAAAACTTAAAAAACTTTCCTATAAACTTTTTATCTGCTCCCCATACCAACACTTTTCTTGCAAAGAAAAATATAACTGGAACAGGTAACATATTTCCAATAATACAAATTAAATACAGTGGCAATATATCAATAGGGCCTCCCCATAAATTGCTAAGACCAATTGGTACAGAGCCTCTTAATTCTATAAGTGGTATCATTGAAATTAAAAATACTAAAAAATATTTTTTAATCATAATCAAACTCCATAATAAAATATTAACTGGGTAATATTTTATTATATAAACGTATAAATGTAAATAGTTTTTTATCAAATGCAACTTTTTTGCCAAATTATAACATACAATAAGAAAAACCCTGGAGAACATTACATTCTCCAGGGCCAAACGATTAGGTTTGGTGGAGCTCTTTTCTACATTAGATTACTTTTGCAAATCCATGTAGCACAGAGCCGCTGCCCTACTATCGTACAGCGGGTTATGAGTCCCTCCATTTTCAAGCTGGGGGACTACAATGCCGTGCGTGGCATTGTAGCTATCGACTGATGTACAGTCGAATCCAGCCTGTTTCAGGCAACCCGCTATGTCTAACCACGGGTACGCGCCGTCCCATTGCCCAATGAGACCTTGGTCGTGCATGTCTAACACAACCCTTGCCTCTACAGGCACACCCATGTGAAAAATCACATCGGCGTCTTCCTTGTTTTCAAGGAAGAACTTGGAGAATGCTTTCAGCATTTCCAAGTATGATTCATGAGTCTGAATCATGTCTACCATCTGAGGCAGAACATTTTCCTCGACCCAAGAATCAACTTTTCCTTCGATGGGGCATCTGGCGTAGAAGGTTTTCACCTCAACGCCGTCCTCATAAACAACTGCTCCTATTGCGAAGCTTTTGCCCCATAAGCCGTTTGTCTCTGCATCCCATGAAAATACTTTTTTCATTTTGTTGTTTTCCTTCTGTTATAAATATTTTTTGGGATTCGCTACACATAGTAGCGGGCAATTATTATTGTACCACATTATGTCGATTTTGTCAAGTGAATTATGTAATCTTTTATATGATTCTTTTTTCATATTTTTAAAATAGAGGATAACCTAAGTCATCCTCTATTGTTTTATATTACATATTTTCTTATTAATGCTATTCCTGTTGCCATTATTGCTAAAATTGACATTGTTAGTATTATATATTGTCCTGTTGTTCCTGTTTGTAATGATAAAATTACTGGTGCATCATCTTGGTCGTCTTCGCCTTCTACTTGATTATTTGGTGTAGAATCTATATCTGGTGTATTACTTTCATTATAGTCTTCGCTTATTTCTGCAACGTTTACTTTTAAATTCAAATTATTTTTATCATTAATCCATGTTAATGTTATTTCTACTGTTGCACTTTCTCCTGGCTGTAATAGTGTATTTTCTAATTGTCTTGTTACTACTTTGCCCTCTACTTCTTCCCAATTTGGGTTATCTTCTTTTATGAATTTTAGTCCTTCTGGTATATAATCTGAAATTTCTTTAACATATCCTGCTATTTCTCCTTCGTTTGTTACTTTTATGTTATAAGTAAATTTTACAATTATATCTTTTAGTCTACTTTCTTTTATATCTACTTTAACAACTGGCTCTGGATCTTCATCACCTGTGTGTCCTGTTTTTACAATTGTTGTTTTTCCATCATATATTGTTATTGATGATGTTACCCATTTCTTTAATGCTAAGTCAAAATATTTTACCTTAACTTTTTCAATGTCTATATCATCCTCATCTGGCTTATTGTTATTTGGCTCTGAATCTACATCATTTACAGGTTTGCCATATTCATCACTGTCGTCTGAAATTTCTGCAGTATTTATTATTATTCTATCTGATGTGCTTGGCTCTTTTACCTTAAATACTACTTTTACATCTTTATAGTCTGGCTGTGTCATTGTTGATGGATTATATGCTTGTATTAAGTTTTCGCCTTCTTGTTTCTCTTGTTCTTTTGATAGGTAATCTGTTTCTATATATTTTGCTTCTTTTACATCTGTTGCTAATTCTCCATCTTCCTTGTACATTTTCCATCTATATTGTGTGTTAGTTTCATTTTCAGGTAAAAACTCTAAACCTTCTGGAATGTCATCTTTTACTCTCTTAGCATACCCTGCTTGATTTCCCTCATTATATATTCTTAATGTATATGTTACTAAATCTTCCGTCATAACACTTACAGGTGTTTTTGGATGTTCATATGTATATGTTCCATCTGCTTTTCTTGTAAACACTGGTATTCTTTCCGTTACTTTTTCTTCATTTACCTTTGTTATAAATTTTCTTAATGATAAATCAAATCTTTGTAAAACCAATTTTTCAAAATCATCATCGTCTTCTTGTCCTGGAATGTATTCATCTCCATTGTTTATTTCGTCATCTTTATAGTTTGGCAATGTTTCATCTGTTGGTAAAACAACACTTGCTGTTGAATCTCTATCTGATGTTGTATTTCCATTTATATCTACATATCCAGAAATTTCTGCTATATTTGTAATTTTCTTGTATATATTACTGTTTAATTTTACTTTGCATTTTATTTTTACATCTATATAGTCAATTCCATTGGTTGTTAATTTATCCAATTTTACTTTATCATTTCCTTGTTTTCTATCTTGGTAAATTGTATCCCTACTTGCTGAGTTTTGTGTGTCTAATGATGTTATGTCTGTTCTAACTGTTCTACCATCTCCGCTAACTGTCCATCCATAGCTTGCATTTAATTCATCATCTACTATAAATTCTAGTTGTTCTGGTAAATGGTCTGTTATTTCTGTAACATATCCATCTTCTTCACCTTCATTGTACACTCTTATTGTATATATTATTACATCTCCTAAGTCAACTGCTACTGGTGCCTTTGAATGTTTATATATTGCAGTTTTAGATGTTCCATTTAATAAGTTTGTTATATCTACTATTGGAGCTCTTAAATAATTATTGTTTTCATCTTTTAACTCAACACCATTTACTGAAGTTATAAACTTTCTTAATGATAAGTCAAATTCTGTTTTTATTGCTGGTTCAATTACCAATTTTTCAAAGTCTTCATCATCCTCGTGGTCATCTTCTTTAAATATTCTTGCATCAACATTAGCAGGAGTTGAATCTCTATCATCTATTTCTAATGCGTTATTGTCTTCTGCAATTTCTGCAATGTTTCTTAGAGTTATTCTTTCTTCTCCTGGTGTTGCTGTTACAACACATTCAACTTCTAAATCTTTATAGTCTAATTCTTCTTGATTAAATGCTTTTATTTCTGTATCTTTTAAGTATGTGCTGTGTATTACAGTTGCTCCTTCTATATATTCATGTTTTACAGCTTCCCATCCATATTTTTCATTTACTTTGCTATTTTCTGCTAGTTGTAGTCCTGCTGGCAATATATCTTCTACTTTTGTAGCATATCCTGCTGTATCCCCTTCGTTATATATTCTTATAATATATGTTACTATATCTCCTTTTCTAACTGTTACAGGTGTTTTAGTATGTGTATATATTGCTGTTGTATTTAAGGTTTTTCTATTATTTATTAATGGTGTAACATCTACTTGTGGTTCTCTGTTTTCTAGTCCTAAACTTTCTAGTTCTGTACCATTAACTTTTGTAATAAATTTTCTTAATGCTAAGTCAAACTCTGGTTTAACTTCTATTGGTTTAATTACTAATTGTTCAAAATCATCATCATCTTGTTGATTTATTGTTCCATAATTTGGAATATCTACATTTCCTGGTTCCGAATCTCTATCTGCCTCTTGATATATATTTGAATCATCTGTAATTTCCGCAATATTTTTTAACAATATTTTTTCGTTTCCAGCATTCATTGTTACTTCGCACTCAATTTCTAAATCTTTATAATCTAGATTTTCATCATCAAATGCTCTAATAACTTGGTCTGCTAATTTATTTGTTCCAACATATGTTTTTCCATCGCCAGTTTTTAATACTTCCCAACCATTATTTGTATTTATATCACTGTTAGTTGCAAGTATTAATCCTTCTGGTAAAACATCTTCTACCATTGTTGCAAATCCATCTGTTTTGCCCTCATTATATATCCTAATTATATATGTTACTTTATCGCCTGTATTTACTATTATTGGATTTTTGGTGTGTTCATATATTGCTGTAGTTCCTGTTCCTGATATTAAAGGTGTTAAGTCTACTCGTGGTATTCTACTATCTTTACCTGTTAATTCTACTCCATTAATTTTTGTTATAAATTTTCTTAAAGCTAGGTCAAATTGAGGCTTTGTATAGTTTATAGCTAATTCATCGTTAGCTTCTACTTTTTTTCTGTCTATTATTGCTATTGGTTGATTTGATGCTATTGCATTTGTTACAACCCAATATCTTATATCTGTAGCAAAATATGAAAAGTCTATTTTTATTTTAACTTCATTAACGTTTGTAGACATTGGTACAGAAATATAGAATTCCTTGTTTACTTCTATATTTTGTAATGTATTATTATTGTTATCTAATATAGTATCTGTCTCTTATACACATCTGACGCTGCCGACGAC
>ENA-OZHM01000525-OZHM01000525.1-human-gut-metagenome-genome-assembly--contig:-NODE-525-length-12686-cov-12.284855_pt1 | contig 12686 bp, 6 predicted proteins | sample MGYA00244047_ERZ653688 | MGnify/ENA primary metagenome ERZ653688 (study PRJEB26926, sample SAMN06165194) | human gut metagenome | biome: ENVO:00009003; feature: ENVO:2100002; material: ENVO:00002003... | reverse complement strand
AACTTGTTGTGGTTGAAGCAAAAGGAGCTTGTGTGCGACGAAAGCTCGGCGCTCCTAGGCTCGCCGCCGTTGCGGCTCGAAATCCGTCACGCTAAAAGTTCTAATGTTAATCTAGTTGTTGGTCACCGAATTTGATTGCGCCGGTTTTGCGCATAAGTTCGCTCACGCCGAAGGATATTGCGGCAGGAAGAATAAACAAGCAAAGCACAATTCCTACGCCCAGTTGCCAGTCGGGTATCACCCCTTGCGATGCGTCTATCGTGCCGAATACACCCACAAGTCCGCTTGTACCCATGCCGCCGCCGGATGCGTTGCAACGAAGCCCCATAATCACGGCAACCAGTCCGCAGACCGCACTTGCCACGATTTCGGGCACCATAATTGCAGGTTTTCTCATTATATTGGGGATTTGAAGCATGCTTGTGCCGATGCCTTGCGAGATAAGACCGCCGACGCCGTTTTCTCTGAAACTCGCAACGGCAAAACCAATCATATGCGCCGAACAACCCGCAACTGCCGCACCGCCCGCGATTGCGAATACGTCGGGGTTTTCTATTGCGGTTGCGCTTGTTGCGATTGCAACCCAGATTGCCGCCGACGACGTGGGCATAGTGAGCAAAATACCCATAACCACCGCAACGAACACGCCGACAATGATTTTGACTGCCGCGCCTGCCTCGATTGCCAAAACGATGAGCTTTGCAAGCAAATCGATGAGTTTGATAAACGGCCATGCAAGGAATATCCCCGCAAGGCACAAAAGCATCATACCGAGCGGAATGAGGATTATGTCGAGTTTGGTTTTGCCTGCGTACAACGATGCGATTTCAACGGTGAGCAAAGACACGACGTATGCGCCGACGGGATTGCCGACCGCTCCGAACGCAATCGTAAACGATGCGCCACCACAGAGTGCTCCCACGAGATTGCCTGCAAATGCGCCCACAAGTCCCGTAACCGCGGCAGTGAAAATCACAAGCGGTTTTGCGCCGAGTTTGTGAGCGATTCCTATGCCGATGCCTGCGCCCATAAGCATTTTTGCAACGCTTGCGATGTAGCCCAGCACTTTCGCAAATGAATTGTCACCGCACCAAGATGCGATTTGAGCGAGAATAGTGCCTGCTATTAGCGTGCAGAACAAGCCTTGCGCCATACCGGAAAAAGCGTCGATAAAGTAACGTTTGCAATACTTTTTGACAACCGCAAGAGCTTTTTTGCCCTTGTTTTCATGCTTTGCGTATTCTGCAAGAATACCGCCGTTGTCGCTTTCTTGTTCATCGACGGTTTCGTCGGTTTGGCACACCGTTTCGCATTGTTGAACATCCGACTGTTCTTTGTCGTTATCGGCGTTGTTTTGAGTCGTTTCTTCATCAAAAACGATGTCGTTTTTTATGTCTTTATCGTTGTTTTTTTGCATTTTTACATCCGTTTTGCATTGTAAAATGCCGTTTTTATTTTATCGCAAAAATATGCGTTCATTTGCTTTCTACGTCCACGATTTTCATTTCGGACGACGGGGCGACAACCTCAACTTCGTCGTGCTTGTCGTCATCGGGAATATTGTTTTTTGCCATAATCTTCATTGCCGCCCCCACACAAAGCGAAAACATATTTTCCAAATCGGTTTTGGTGAGTGATTTTTCATGATGCGCATAATCCCTTGACACAATAGTTGCGGTGGGATTGCCGTTTTTGGCAAACGCATTCGAGATGAAACCGTGCAGCGAATTAAACTTGTGCGCAAACGTATCGTGCGGCATTGTGGACACGGTGATGCCCTGCTCTATCGCGCTTGCGTGCACGCTGGACACGAGGTCGAGAGAAAAGTCGATATTGCGGATTGCGTCGCACTCGGCAACTTGGAAATTGCCGCTCAGAATATCCCCTATTGCAAGCACCTTTGCAGAGGCAAATTCCGGGTGAGCCTCGACGAACGCGCGCGAGCCGCAATGCCCGGCGTTTTCCGCACCGAAGGAAACGTACACAATCTTTGCATCGTCCGCAAGGAGTTCGGGCTGTTCGGCAAAATATGCGTACGTTGCCATTGCGATTGACGTTGCAACGCCGTTGTTTTCGCGCGCAAATTTTTCAAAGGGCGAGAAGTGTATCACAAACGCCGCAATGCCGAAAATGCCCGATACAAACGGCAAAATGGTAAATGCGCTTATCTTTGCAGCAACGTTTGCACCCTCCGTGCCGATTGCCATCTTCAAGATGCAAAACAGAATGAAAATAAACACTGACACCGGCGCGACAATCATGCAAAGTTTTCTGACAAGATTGAAATCCTTGACGGGACTGCCGAGCGTTGCGTCGTGATTGTCGCAGACGATGAGAACGTTTTTGGCATTTTTGACGTCGTTGCAACTTTCGCTGACGACGTTGTACGACACTTTTTTAGGCAAAACCTTGCCGAGTTTGCTATTGCCCAGATACATAAGCAAAAACACGCTGCCGCCGCCGAGGAACATCACAAGGGACAAGAGCGTGAGCATTGCGCCCGTCACCCTGCCGCCTGCAAAAGACACAAAATACATCACGTAGCAAATCGCATACCAAATGCCAATAAGCAAAAACGACCCTCTGCCCAAAAGCGGCGAAGCGGCAAATGCTTCGAGACGAGTTTTTGCGTCCGTTTCGTCGTGCAAGCGATTGCGGATTGCTCTTGCGCAAGCGGTTTCGTCCTTGCTTGCGGCTATGCGATGCGGATACTTTTCAAGCTCATGCGAAAAGTCCTCGACGAAATCCATCGCACTTTGCATGTCTTCCTTGCTTATTACGCTGTGTTTCTCTTCAAGACCTGTCATGTTTCTATTATAGCATGCTTTTTGAATTTATCAACCTTAATCCCTCACACAAAACGGCAAAAAGAGAAGGCGCGACCGCGCCTTCTCTTTTTATGCCTTTATTTTGCAATTATGATTTATGCCGCAAAGGTGTACACAAACCAACCGTCTGTTTCGACATCGGGTGCAAGATTTGTATATTGTGTAGCGTCATAAGCCTTTGCGCCGAGTTTGACGGAAACCGCAACGCCTGCGCTTGCGTTTACGTCTGCCTTGACGCCGAGTTCAAAGCCGTTTGCTTCGCTGATATCGAGAGTGACTTCTGCGGTGCAAGCAAACATTTCGTTGAGGAAGGTCTTAACTTTTTCTGCATCCGCTTTGTCGCCGTAGGTTGTGCCTGCAACTTTAAGTGCGTTTGCAAATACGGGGAGCCAGTTGTCCTTGTCGCCTTCAATAAGGGTTTCGGTGAACGGTTTTGCGTTCTTTTCCCACCAAATCTTGCCTATTGTTTGGACGGTGTTGCCAACACTCGAGTATGCATTCTTGAACGCTTTGTTTGCGTTGGTCGCAACGACGAGCTTGCCGTTTGTGGACTTGATGAGCGGAAGCGCAGCAACGACTGTGTCTGCAACCTTGGTGATGATAGGATCTTTTGCAACGGCTGCGCCTGCGTTGCCATCGGTCTTGGGCGGGAACAATTTGTTCAGCACTTGTTTGATGAGACCTTGTACCAATTGAGGAACGTCAATGCCATTCCATACAGCACCTTGGAAGCTCTCGTTGAGCGGGACGACTCTTTCTTGAGGATCTTTTGCAAGTTCCGCTTCGATATCGCAACCGAAGAATTTGGTCGCAAATGCTTTCAAAGCCGCGTCTTCTGCATTGCCCTTGAAGAATGTGGTCTTCACAAAGCTGTAAGCATAGTCGCCGAACAGTCTGACAAGCGTGTCGAGGATCTTAACGTCACCGATTTTTGCTTCTTGATTCACTTTGACTGCCAAAGTGCCGTCCTTGAAGGATGCTTCGACGATATTGACGCCTTTGTATGTCAACGCTGCTTTTGCAACAGTGCCGTTGTTTTCCTTGTTTTTGAGATCGAGCTTGCCGCTCAAAGAGAGAGCAAGGTTGCCGTCAAGCACAAGGTTGTCAAGTCCGCCACCGATTGCGGTGTTGACTTTGGAGAATCTTGCATAACCTTCTTTGTCGAAAGCAAGAGCGTTGAGCGTGATGCCTTTGAGGTCAATCGCGACTTCTGCGTCTATGACTGCTTCAGTTGTGTAGTTGTCTCTCTCGACAGCCATTGAGTTTTCGATTTCACCCTTGCTTGCTTTTGCAAAGTCAAGTTCGTTGATTGTGATTGCAACAACGGGATATACGTTGTTGACGTTTGCGTTTTCACCTTCGAGAGCGGGAAGACCGACTTTGATGGTGAACGAGTCGATTGCGTCGTTCTTGGTTGTGAATTGCAAAGTGAGATCCAAGCCTTCAATCACGTCCATAAGACCTGCGGGAAGGCTGTCACCGAACAAGCTGAGCATATCGAGAGTTGAGGACGCAAGTTTCGTCGTATACGTTGTGACGTCGCCTTTTGTAACGGTTGTTGTCTCATCGTTTGCAAAGAACCCTGCAATCATGTCGTTTGTCAAAATACTCTTTATGTTGAGGTTGCCTTGCGCGTCGAATGCATCGTCCACGTTGAATCCGTCGAGCATTCCCAACACACCGCTTATAGTATCTTTGAACTTTGCGACGTCAACATCAAAGACTTTCATGACATCGCCGATGAGGACGTTGAGATCCCAGCTGCTGCCCATGTTTTTGGTGAGAGCCGTGACAACTTCCGCAATCGATTTTCCTTTTACGGGCTTATCGTTGAAGATGAAGTTGTAGAAGTTCTTGTTGTAGGTATCGTTGAGATAGCTGAACGGAATTTTGACGTTTTGTCCCGCATAATCGATGTAGATGTTGTCTACGTCATTGAAGAAATAGTATGCCGTAAACCAGTTTTCACCGTTTGAGGGATCATAGAACTTGGCTTTGATTGCAGTGTTGGTGCTCTTGTCAGTGCCGCTTGATCTGTCAAGAACAAGCTCGAGTGCGATGCCGAGATCGAGTGTGTCATAACCTTGTCCGTTGCCGTCGACCAAATCGAGTGCGACCGCAAGATCGAGACTCACTTTGAGGTCATCCTTTTCGCCGATTGCTTCGCCGCCGATGCCGGTTGACTTCTCCCAAAGCGTGTTAAAATAGTTCTTCACATTCGTGACGTCGTTTGCAGGTGTTGTTTGGCCACCGCCACCGCCGCCCGTATTGCCGCCTTTGTTGTCGTCTTTGTTGCCGCAAGCAACAAGCGCGAACACCAAAACCAGCGCAAGAACCACGATGAAAAGTGATCTGATGCTAATTTTTTTCATAATTGCCTCCTAATAATTTGCCATCGTTTTAATACGTCCGCACGCACGCATATGCGTAGTATGGATATATTTGTATTTATAATTATATTATAATAAAAAAAGGTTGTCAACACACAAAAAAACTTTCCCGCTTTCGCATGTATTTGTTCTTCCTCTACAAGAGCGTGGCAGCGTGTACTCTAAATTAGATGCGCCCCCCTCTTTCCCTTTCGAGCTTTTGTTCTTCCTCTACAAGAGTTGAACGGCGTGAACTCTTAATTAGATGAACCCCCTCTTTCCCTTTCGGGCTTTTCTCCCACCACTCAAATAGGGGCAATTCTCTAAAAGATTATCCGTCGTTCGCGGGGGAGACAATCGGCACTCGCATAGATAGGGACAATTCACTCATTATGCCACCGTCCTTTATGCGCCAGCTACGCAACCACACGGCGCAGTCGGACGGTACAACCGTCAAGCTCGGCGCTCATATTCTCGCCGCCTTGCGGCTCGTGTTCCGTCTTCGAAGTTGCACATTCCGTTAATAAGTACGCCCTGAAAGAGTATCCGTTCGGGTGTGGGTGTCCCACCCTTGTCATTCCGAGGGAACGAGGTGACCGTGGGAATCCAGCCGTCAGGCGCATTTCGCTCCGCTAGATTGCCACGTCGCAACCCTCGTTGCTCCTCGCAATGACACGGAAGAATGATATCACTTTCATTGCCTTTTTGAATGTACAATTCCGTTTATAAAGCATCTATTGAAAAAACGCGATTCGGTTTTTCCGAATCGCGTTGTGTTGTTTGTTTATGCCGTTTCAAGTGGCGGTTCTTGCTCGTCGGGTTTTCCGACGCCGACGCCGTTTTCCTCCGCCGCTTTCGCTCTCAAAATGCGATCGCGCGAATCCTCGGTACGTTTGCGAGTCTTTTCTCCCATATCGCGACATACGCCCGCAGCAATGATGAGCACTGCGCCGATTGCGCCGAAGATTGCCATCCAGTTGCGCAATGACACCACGTTGATGACCGCCATGAGCAAGTTGTCGCTGTCAACCCACGTTGCTTGCATGTAACCGAGCATACCGTAGGGTGCGTTCATCGGGAAGAGATTGATTGCAATCAAACCGTTGTCATCGATGCAAAGGCCGATGCTGAGTTGCGCTCCGCCCGCCGCGGCTTTGACAACTTCGATAAGGTCTTCTTGCATAAGTCCGCCAAGTCCGTCGATGAGCGTCGGGAATGCATTGAGCACGTTTTGCACGATGCCGTAGATTTGGTTACCGAGCAAGTTGGCGATGTCAAGCGTGGTCAAAGCCATCGGATCGCCGAGCATGTCGAGAACGAGCCAGGAAAGCGGGCGCTTGGTCACGCCGTTTTCGTACATTTGCCATCCGTCCTCGTTGAAGCCGTACTTGACTTCTATACTGTTGCCGTCCTGATCGGTGATCGTGCCCGTGTATTCAAACTTGCCGCCGTTCGCTTTGAACTTTTCGACGAGTTCGGGATCGTAGAGTTGATACAGGCAGTTGCCGTCCTCGGTGTAAGTGAGTCCGCCCGCTCCGTTGTAAGAGCTTTGAGTGTAGGACCAGCCTTGGTTGAGGATAAGACGCAAGACTATAGGCACTGTCATACGACCGCTCATTTGTGCGTAAAGAAGAAGCGGATCGTCATAGGTGAGATATCCGTCTTGGTTGAAGCTGTCGTAGTTTTGTTGGAAGAGAGCTTTAAATCTGGGATTGTTGAAGCCTTCTTTCAACATGCCTTCATAATCGTAATACGTGTAGATATAATCGAGTATGGAAAGCGCGACCGCACGTCTTGTGACGTTGTTGTAGAAGCAGAAGTCGTAGTCGTTGAGGACGTATTGATTGTAGATGAACTCGTAAAGCTCATACTTTCTCGCATTGGATTTGAGAGCGTCGACTTCAACTTGAATACCGTTGATGCCCGTCTTTTCGTACGTCTTTTCGTAGGACTTCACTCTTTCGTTTATGAAAGAATTTTTGTATTTGATGATTTTGCCGTTGTCCTCGGTGTGCGCGACGAGAGTTTTGTAGGAGAAATCTCCGTTTTCGGCAATCTTGCCGTCTGCGCCGTAGTTGTTGAGGTTGCCGTTGAGAAGGTTGTACATGATGAGATCTCTCTCGAGTGCGGCATTCTTTTCCGCTTGCTTTTCTCCGTTGTAGTACAAATCTTCGCAATAAAGCGTGCTTTGCGTCGCAAACGCGATGACGTCGGGGAAAACATAGGTCAATATGAGACCGAAGCCCGTCGACAAGCACACGAATGCGATAAGAACTTTCACCGTTTTGGTGCGGATACTGCCTTTTGATTTCTTTCTGTTTACGACAAGCGCGACCGTCATAAACACAAGTCCGAGGATGCCTGCCAAAATCACACCCACAAACGGCCAGAAGGAATAGTACGGCATGAGGTTGTAGCACTTTACGCCCAACACCACCGAAACTATAACGATAGGCAAGTATGCAAGCACGTGGAGAAGAATTGCCGCCACCGAGAAGAGAACGGAAGTTTTGCTTTGATCTCTCTTGGTGCGTTTGCTCACGGGGAATGCCGGTATTACGTTGCCGTCTTTGTCGCGATTGAGCATATCGTCTTGCTCGTCCAAAGCGACTTGTTCGTTTTGAAGGTCTTGATTCATTTCTTCATTCATAACTTGTTCGCTCATGATTACAGCACCTCCTCGTCAGATTTTTGGTCGACAGGGATTTGAGTCGTTTCCTCCCCTTCTTGTCCGACTTGCGTTTGATCCTCAACGATGTTTTGTTCGTTTTCGGCTTGTATTTCGTCTTGTTTTTTGAATTTTTTTGCTTTTTTCTTCTTTTCTTCAACAACAGCCGTGCCGTTTGCGTATTCGAGTTCCTTCTCTTGCGCAACGAAGCTCAAGAAATAGAACAATACGACGAATCCGCAGAAGAAGAACAACATATCGCGCACCGCGTAAACGGGATAGAATTTAGGCTTGTAGCTCAAATCCGCTTTGAGTTGTCTGACCGCCGTCAAGTTCGCAAGACCGAGCGAGGAAGGATATGTGCCTGCGCCGAGGTTGTCGCCGATGAGCGTAGAACCGATCATCGAACCGTAAAGCGTCGCTTCATAGTTTGCTCTCTCGTACTTTTGATATGCAAGAGCCATTGATTGTTCCTTGTCGGAAGCAACCCATGTGTAGAACTCCCACACCGGCTTGATTGCCGCGGATTGATAGAAATACATGCCTTCGAGAATCCCCGTCAAAATGGAGGACACGTCGATTGCAAAATTATAATCTTCGTCGAGAAGAGGAATTTTGATGCCGCTTATTTCAAGACCGTAACGGACACCGTCGTCGGTGTTGAACGTTTTGATAAGGTTGAGCAAACCGTTGATAGTGCCGATTGCGCCGCCGCCGATAACGTCTTTGAGGTTGACGTTGAGTTTTTTCATCAAACCGTTGAGCGCAGTGTTGAGGAACGTGCTGAGATGATCGAGGTCGAAATCGTATTCAACGTTGCCGGTTTCCTCGTCAACCTTGACGAAAGCGTCGCTGAAATTGATGTCCAAAAGCACGTCGCCGCCTTCGGTTGCCTTTGCGGGATTCGTTCCCATGACGTAATTGCCGTCCGCATCTTGCGTTCCGTTGTCTTTGACGAGTGCGACGTAGAGATAATCTCTTGTTTCACCCGGATTGAACACGTCGGGTGCGCCCGCATATGCCACGACCAAGAACAAATCGTTGATGGTTGCGCCGTCCGCTCCGAGAAGAGGCTTGATCCATTCCATAACCTTCGCCATCGTTGCGTCGTCCATTTTGAAATCCTTTCTGAAACTCATACCGTTTTGAAGTTGTCCGAGGATAGGAGAAAGAATTGCGCCGATGCCGAACTTGCCCACGACGTCGTCAAGACCCGTGCTGCCGTCGTTGCTCTTGAGCAAGAAGTCGAAAAGATGGTTGTTTCCGAGCAATGCGCCGACTTTTGCGATCAAATAGTCAAGACCGTTGCGCGTGAGGGAGAAATTCTCCGCAAACTCGATTTCCTGTCCGTAAAGGGTTTGCAACCACTCGGGACACTTTTCGCCCGTCGCGGGATCGGCAATAAGACCGGTGTAGTATCTTTCTCTTGCCTTTACCGCTTTGGTGTACATGGATTCGAATTTGGAATCGTACTTGTTTTTGCTGATTTCTTCTTGTGCGGAATAATAATCTTCCAAAACGTCGAGCACGTTGTCAAGGCTGAACACCCAGCCGTCCGAAAGCATGCCGTTTTCGTTGTAAATACCCTTGCCGTACACGCCTTCCGTAGTATGCGTTTTCGATCCGTCCGCGTCATTGTATTCCGTGCCGATAGGCATCAAACCTTTTGCATACCAAACGTAAATCACTTCGCCGGCTTTGGTGGTTTTCTTCTTGTACCAATAGTGCGAATAAGTCTTGCCGTTGATGACAAGTTGTCCGTTGATAGGTTTGAGTCTGATGATTTGATTGTATTCGGGGCTCTTTCTGTAATCGTAAGGATTTTCACTGTCGCTGCTTACGCGATAAGTGCCGTTGAGAATCTTTTTGAGATCGCCGTCGCCCTTAATATTGTTGTTTTCGTCAACGTCGAGTCGATAAAGTCCGTCCTCGCCCTTGACAAAGCTGATGTCGACGCCTTGGTTGCCTTCGTCGTCGATGACGGAATAGTACGTGACGGGTTTGTTGGAGATGTTGCCCGCAACACCGCTCTTGTCCGCGCCTTCCATTTCGACGTTATAGACGTTTTTCATCAAATCCACTTGCGCGATAAGGTTGAGCGTATCGTTTTTCTTCAATGCGTTGGAAGAAACCGTGCGATAATAGGAAAGTTGCGTCTTATAATCGTTGACCACAACGCCCGTGCCCTCGTATTGCGCTTGAATCTCGGTGATTTTATTGTCCAACACGGTGTCTAAAACAACGCCCGTGAGAAGCATAACCACCATACAAACCGCAACCACGGAGAACATTCTCACGCGCGGATTTTTCACCGTTTTGCTCAACACGATATGAACGATGGAAATAAACGCCCAGACTCCGAATCCGATCCAGACGCCGTAAAGCGCAGGCGCGGTGATATAGGATTCAGCCTGCTTGAAAAAGCCCAACGCCGTCGTGAAAGTGGTTTCTCCCATAAACGGATCGTGGCCGATGAATCTGACCGCGGTGAAACACACCGCAACCAGGAACAAGGGAAGACCAAGCATGTAGAACACGACTTTGAGAGTGCGGTACAACTTGACCTTTTTGTACTGTTGAGTTTGGCTCATAACTTTCTCCTCATTGATTTGGGATTGCCCTTACACACGTGCGCGAGCGTACCCGAAATATGATTTACTGTACTATCATAGCATATCCGAAAACATATTTCAATACGATTTTCAAGAAAATTTGCCCTCTCAATATCTTGGGCAACGCCTTTTTAAGCATACTATTTGTTGAATTATATGCCGAATTTCGACAAAATATCGCTGCCCGTCTCGTCAAAATCGTCATTCTATCCGTTTCCGTTTGAAAAGACGACGGCTTTCGTTTTCAACCGTATCTCTCTTTGCGGGTTTTTCGTCAAACCGACACTTCCGCCGTTTTGTGTGCATATTTATCGTTTTTTTAAATTAATCTTTGAACTGCGCCTTGCGGATTTTTATTTCGGGGTTGATTTTGATTGTCTAAAAGTATATTATTTAATCGCAGATCGGCTTTTGCCGCAACAGGAGGAAAATTATGTCATATATCAGTGAAGTCATTGAACAGACCGAATTGAAAAACCCCAATCAACCTCAGTTTATGCAAACCGTCAAAGAAGTCCTCACCTCTTTGGCTCCCGCAATCGAACAAAACGAGCAGTTGATGCGCAAAAACGTCATTCTGGAGCGCCTTGTTGAGCCTGACAGACAAATCATGTTCCGCGTTCCCTGGATGGACGACAACGGCAATTATCACGTAAACCGCGGCTTCCGCGTCCAATTCAACAACGCAATCGGACCTTACAAGGGCGGTTTGAGATTCCAAAAAGACGTCAACCTCGACGCAATGAAGTTTCTCGGTTTCGAGCAAACTTTCAAAAACTCCCTCACCTCTCTTCCCATGGGCGGCGCAAAGGGCGGCGCGGACTTCGATCCCACCGGCAAGAGCGATTCCGAAATCATGCGCTTCTGCCAATCCTTTATGAACGAGCTTTATCGCCACATCGGCCCCAACATGGACGTTCCGGCAGGCGATATGGGCGTCGGCGGACGTGAAATCGGCTATCTGTTCGGTCAATACAAGAAAATCGTCGGCGCATACGAGAACGGCGTTCTCACCGGCAAAGGTCTGAGCTACGGCGGCTCTCTCATCCGTCCCGAAGCAACCGGTTTCGGCGCAACCTACTTCCTCGAAGAAGTGTTCAAACATCAAGGCGAACAACTTGCCGGCAAAACTTTCTGCTTGAGCGGTTTCGGCAACGTCGCATGGGGCGCAACAAAGAAAATCGACGAGCTCGGCGGCAAGGTCGTCACTCTCTCCGGTCCCGACGGATACGTTTACGATCCCGACGGCGTCAGCGGCGAAAAGATCGACTACTTGCTTGAAATGCGCGCTTCCAACCGCAACAGAGTGCAAGATTACTCCGACAAATACGGCTGCGAATTCGTCGCGGGCAAGAAGCCTTGGGGCAACGTCAAAGCAGACGTCTATATGCCCTGCGCAAGACAAAACGAAGTTCTTTTGGACGACGCAATCGCAATGGTCAAACTCGGCGTACCTGTCCTCAACGAAGTTTCCAACATGCCCACCACCAACGAAGCCATCGCCTACTTGCAAGAGCACGGCGTGCTTGTCACCCCGTCCAAAGCGGTCAACGCAGGCGGCGTTGCAACCAGCGGTCTCGAAATGTCCCAAAACAGCGAACGCCTTGCTTGGACAAAAGAAGAAGTTGACGCAAGGCTCAAACAAATCATGAAAGGCATCCACACTCAAATCTGCGACGCACTCGACGCATACGGTCTCGACTACAACCTCGTAAAAGGCGCAAACCTTGCAGGTTTCAAGAAAGTTGCGGACGCAATGATTGCACAAGGCATCAACTAACTGAAAATCATCGCGTTTTTACGAAAAGCACGGATTTCCCGTGCTTTTCTTTTATTCGCTAGATTTTCAGTTTTCTAATCGCGCAGAAAATCTTTGCTATCAAAATAAGACGGACAAAACTCAAACCGCAATTCCGCAAGATTGTCTGCTTGATGCTCGCCTTCGGCTCGTTTTTCCTTTTCGACGCGTTTTTACGAAAAGCACGGAATTCCCCGTGCTTTTCTTTTATTCGCTCGATTTTCAGTTTTCTAATCGCGCAATGATATTGTTGCTCCGCAACAGTGATATCTGCGCTTTGCGCAGGTGATATCGCACCACGTACGTTTGCGGAAGATTTCAGCCTATTCGGAGCGTACTTATACACGGTATCTGCCCATTCGAAGACGGAATTGGAGTCGCAAGGCGACGACCGTAGCGAGCGCCGAGCTT
>ENA-OZHM01000524-OZHM01000524.1-human-gut-metagenome-genome-assembly--contig:-NODE-524-length-12699-cov-4.049193_pt1 | contig 12699 bp, 8 predicted proteins | sample MGYA00244047_ERZ653688 | MGnify/ENA primary metagenome ERZ653688 (study PRJEB26926, sample SAMN06165194) | human gut metagenome | biome: ENVO:00009003; feature: ENVO:2100002; material: ENVO:00002003... | reverse complement strand
CGAGATGTAGAGAGGTCTCGTGGGCTCGGAGATGTGTATAAGAGACAGGAAGCAAATCCCGCTGGTGCGGAAACGGCAAATGGATGCAACCATGAGCATACAACAGGGTGGGGTGGCACGATGGTAGAGCATCCGGCAAAAGATCCAACCTGTACAAGCGAAGGCAACATTAAATTCTACACTTGCACTAAGTGTGGCAGGTATTTTCTGAGAGACGAAAGTATAAAAGAAAAAATAGTAGTTGCGAAGGAAACAAGTGCAGAGGAAGTCAAGATATCCAAAAAAGACCACACACCAACCCAAATTGCTGCTAAGGCTGCTACCTGCACGGAAGCTGGAAATATCGAGTATTATGAATGCTCTGTTTGCAAGGGTAAGTTCGCAGACTCAACTGGTATGCATCCGATTGAGAATATCGTAATTCCAGCGCTCGGTCATACCATGTCTGAAGATGTAACTTATCCACAAAAGCCGACGTGTACGAACGCGGGAAAAGCAACGTATACTTGCGGCAGATGCGGAGCCAAGCAAGAAAATGTTAATGTTCCCGCCCTTGGTCACGACTATGGTGATCCTACTTGGAACTGGTGCGGCGTGAGCAGCGCTACCGCGACATTCAAGTGCAAGAGAAACTGCGAAGAAGAAAATGCGATAGTTACTCGTCAGGTAAGACCGACACGAAGCAGCATAAATAACTGCGGCTACTATACATATACCGCGACCGTGGAATTCAACGGCAAGACTTATACCGACACGAGGACGGATTACAGCTGCCGTCCCGACTGGTACTATGACCCCTGCTACTACAACAACCCCTGCGGTCACTGGGGCTGCGGCAACGTATGCACCCGTTACAGCGATTGCGTACCCTGCCGGGATTACAGGACTACCTTCCGCGTAGGCGGGTACAATTGTCTGGCTACACCTAAGACCGGCGATGTGTCCGTCATGGCTCCCGCCATACTCGCCCTCATAGGCGCAGCGGGCGCGGCGCTGGGTAAAAAGCGCAGATAAACCCTAAGCGGCTTTAAAAGGCTCTTCCCCAAAGGAAGAGTCTTTTTTTTGTTGCTATATGCCGGCAAATAATGTATAATAAATTGGTTTATAATAAGAGAGTATGAAAAGGAGCATGAACATGCAAGGCAAGACATTCACAATGGAGCTCGCCGGAAAGACCCTTACCATCGAAACCGGTAAGTACTGCGAGCAGGCAGGCGGGAGCGCATTCGTCCGCATGGGCGACGCCGTGGTTATGGTCAATGCAACGGTGGCCAAGCAGCCCCGGGACGGCGTAGATTTCCTTCCCCTGTCCATCGAATTCGAAGAAAAGATGTACTCCGTGGGCAAGATACCCGGCGGTTACATAAAGCGCGAGGGCCGTCCCTCTGAAAAGGCCATACTGTGCAGCCGCCTTATCGACCGTCCCCTCCGTCCCCTGTTTCCCAAGGGCTTTTACAACGACATTCAGGTAATAGCTACCGTACTGTCGATGGATCCCGACGTCCAGCCCGAGATACTGGGCATGATAGGCTCTTCCGCGGCTCTGGCCATGAGCGAAGCCCCCTTTGCAGGCCCTACCGGCGCTGTGGCGGTCGGCATGGTAGACGGCAGGTATATCATCAATCCCACCCTGGAGGAGAGGCATAAGAGCAAGCTGAACCTTACAGTTGCAGGTACCAAGGACGCTGTCATGATGGTGGAGGCCGGCGCAAATGAGCTTTCCGAAAAGGAAATGCTTGACGCCATACTGACGGCTCACGAGGAAGTAAAGAAGATAGTGGCCTTTATCGAGGGCATAGCGGCCGAGTGCGGCAAGCCCAAGATGGAAGTCAACATATATCATCCCGACGAAGCCTTCACTGAGCTGGTACGCGAGTACGCAAGAGACAAGGTGGAGTGGCAGCTTGACACCTTTGAGCGCAAGGTACGCGAGGAGCGCAGCGAGCAGGTAAAGCAGGAGGTCATCGAGCACTTCGCAGAGGAATATCCCGATTCCGCCGGCGATATAGACATGATACTCTACAACCTTACTAAGGAAATCGTAAGGGATAAGATAATCAACCGCAAGATCCGCCCCGACGGACGCGCACAGGACGAGATACGCCCCATCTGGAGCGAGGTGGGCATACTGCCCCGCGTACACGGCAGCGGCGTATTTACCCGGGGTCAGACTCAGGTAATGACCATAGCCACCCTTGCGCCCCTTTCCGAGGGACAGGAGCTGGACGGCATTGATGACGTCACCTTCAAGCGTTACATGCATCAGTACAACATGCCTCCCTACAGCGTGGGCGAAGTACGCCGTGTCGGCAGCCCCGGCAGGCGTGAGATAGGCCACGGCGCACTGGCTGAGCGCGCTCTGGTACCCATGCTCCCCTCCGAGGAGGAATTCCCCTATGCCATGCGCCTGGTCTCCGAGGTAATAAGCTCCAACGGCTCCACCTCACAGGCCTCAATCTGCGCCAGCACCCTTGCGCTTATGGACGCTGGCGTCCCCATAAAGAAGCCCGTAGCAGGCGTTGCGATGGGTCTCATCAAGGACGATTCCACCGGCAATATCGCCGTATTGACCGACATACAGGGCCTTGAGGACTTCCTTGGCGATATGGACTTTAAGGTAGCCGGCACCCGTGAGGGCATCACTGCCATTCAGATGGATATAAAAATCAAGGGCATAGACGAGCAGATACTTACCCGCGCCCTTGAGCAGGCACGCAGGGGCCGTCTGTTCATACTGGACAAGATGGCAGAGACCATCAAGGAGCCCAGGGCAGACCTGTCCCCCTATGCTCCTCGCATCATGCAGTTCAGCATACACCCCGATAAGATACGCGAGGTAATCGGATCCGGCGGAAAGACCATAAACGGCATAATCGCAGCGACCGGCGTAAAGATCGACCTTGAGGACGACGGCAGGGTATTTATCGCCTCCCCCGATGCTGAAGCCGCAGCTGCCGCCAAGCGCATGATAGACGATATCTGCCGCGATATAGAGGTCGGCGGCGTGTTCCTCGGCAAGGTAGTGAACATACTGCCCATAGGCGCACAGGTAGAACTCAAGCCTGGTAAGAAGGGCCTGGTGCACATCAGCCGCCTGGCAAATCACAGGGTAGAGAAGGTTGAGGACGAGGTTCAGATAGGAGACGAGATACTGGTACGAGTCATAGCGATCAAGCCCGATGGCAAGATCGACCTTACCCGCAAGGAGCTCCTGCCCGACGCGAAGAAATAATAAAACAGCTTGTGTGTGCGGGCGGATATTATTCCGCCCGCATGTTGATTTTTAAGGCGTATGTTCTTAAACTGCCTGTACCCTCATAGATTGTCTACATGGGGGGTACGGGGCATATGCGCAGAAAACTCAGCTTTTTAAGCGGATTGTTGACAAATATTTTCCTTGCGGCGTTGATAATAGCGATGTATCATGCTACACAGCCAGGCGGCGTGCTGCCGGTTTCGGCGCCTCAGTATCGTGGCAGCGGCGAAAGGGCTGCATTGCAGTTCGCGGTGAGCTGGAATGCGGCAGCCATACCGGATATATTGGATATACTAAAAGATAAAAGCGTCAAGGCTACGTTTGCCGTAAGCGGAGAATGGGCTGAAAACAATCCCGCGCTGCTTATGCGCATGGCCGCAGAAGGCCACGAGATAGCCTCCATGGGGTATTATCCCGACATGGACGGCAGAATAGGCTGGACCGTAAAGGACGTGAGGAGGGCCAACGAGGCGGTAAAGAAGATATGCGGCGCAGAGCCTGCGATATACTACGAAGGCTCGCGCAATACCGTAACGTCTACGCTGGCAGCAAAAAAACTGAAATTAACAGCGGTATCCTCGACAATAGACCTGCTGACGGCCAAGGGCACTGCCGCGGACATACTTTCCCGCCTGCCTGAAAAGCCTATTGAGGGAAGCATAATATTGCTTCGGCCTACGGCGGCCTGTAAGGAGGCGCTGGGCGGCATAATAAATGCGATAGAAGAGAAAGGAATTGGGCTTACATGCACAGGCGATGTGCTGGGCCTATCGGAATAGGGCAAAAGGTGATAGTAAGAGAAACGCTTCCAAACGGTGTAAAGCTCATAGCTCAGGAGATGACCGGATTCCGCTCGGTATCCATGGCGGTATGGATACAGGCCGGTTCGGTGTATGAAATAGGCGCCGAATCCGGCATATCCCACTTTATAGAGCACATGGTGTTCAAGGGGACAGAAAGCCGCAGCGCATCTGACATAGCGGCGGAGATGGACGCGGTGGGCGGCAGCATAAACGCGTACACCGCCAAGGAATGCACCTGCTTTTATGCTAAGGTGCTGGGTGAAAATATCGACCTTGCGGCGGACATGCTAAGCGACATAGCCTGCCGCCCAAGCCTTGATCCTGCGGATATCGAAAGGGAAAAGGGCGTCGTGTGCGAGGAGATACTCATGCTGGAGGATGACCCGGAGGACCTTGCCCACGAGACGCTGAGCGCCGTCATATACGGGGACAGCCCTCTTGCAAGGCCAATACTGGGCACACAGGACACAGTACGGGCATTTACGAGAGACGATATACTTTCATATATGGACAAGCGGTACATACCACAGAACATGGTGGTGTCCTGTGCGGGCAACTTTAAGATGGAGGAGCTGCGAGCCGCGGTGAATAAGCGCTTTGACAGGCGGGGCCGGGGCGACAGCTACGTACCCCCAAAGAACCAGCTCATAAAGGAAAAACGCTTCAGGGCGGTGGAAAAGGACATAGAGCAGGTGCATATATGCCTGGGCTTCCCCGGGTTCCCAGGGGATACCGAGGAGCAGTTTGCGCTGCTGGTGCTCAATAACGCCCTTGGGGGAAGCATGAGCTCCAGGCTGTTCCAGAAGATACGCGAGGAACACGGGATGGCATACTCCGTGTACTCATACCCCACGAGCTATTCCGATACCGGCTATTTCACCCTCTATGCCGGCACCGGGGAAAAGCAGGCCGCCAAGGTGGTGGAGCTTATGCTCAGGGAGATAGATTCCGTCAAGAAGAACGGCATAACCAAAGAAGAATTCGCCCGCAGCAAGCAGCAGCTGAAAGGCAATTATCTCTTAGGCCTTGAGAGCACTGCTTCCCGCAGCAGCTCTTTGGGACGCGGCGAGCTAAGAGGAAGGATATACACCGATGAGGAGCTTATTCGCCGCATTGAGGGCGTTACCATGGAAAGCGTCCAAGACATCATTCCAAGAGTACTGGACACAGAAAGAATGGCGGGAGCATTCGTTGGCAGGGTAAACAAGAGGGAAACCGAAGTAAAGAGGATATTCGAGACGGCGTAAGCCGTATATAAAAGGAGCGCAGATGGCGAGGAGAAGAAAAGTAAGGTTCAGCGGAAGGTTTTACCTTACCATGCTGGTGCTGCTGGGCATAGTGGTGGCTCTGGTGCTGATAATACCCAGCGGCGGGGGCGGTACGCTCAGAAACGCCACTATGGAGGCAAAGCTGATGCCGGAGACCGTAATAATACGCAATGAGAGCACCGTAGCGGTGGACAAGTTCGATATGGTGGATCACCTTGTGGACGAGGGCGCCAGCGTAAATGCCGAGGTGCCTGTGGCGACGGTGTACAAATGGGGATACAGCAGCGAGCTTGCCCAGTCCCTCGTTACAATACAGCAGAAGATATACGAAAAGCAGCTTTCGATATTGGACGGAATAGAGTCCACCGAGCTTACCTCGGTAAACGGTCAGATAGCGGAGCTTAAAAGCAAGATAGCCTTCAACGTGTCAGAGGGCGGCGAGGACGATCTGCTTGAGCTTGAGCGCAGCATGAAGGAGCTGCTGAACCAGCGTACCGTATACCTGAAAAATTCCGTACAGGCGGATGTTGAGCTGAATTCCCTCTATTCCGAGGAAACGGCGAAGCTGGCCCAGATAGCCGAGTACACCAGCACTGTGAACGCCAAGATGACCGGTCTCGTGAGCTTTTATTTCGATGGCTATGAGCTGGTGCTCAACGGGGAAAAGCTGGACGTGGTAAGCGCAGACGTCATAAAGAAGATAATCAACGGCGAAAGCGGCGTCAACGCCGCTACAAGCGAAAGCCTTCTGTTCAGGCTGGTAGATCCAAACAAATGGTACGCCGCCTTCATAACCTCCCCATCAGAGGGGGCGAGCCTTATGGGTGGGCAGACATATACCGTGACCTTCGAGGGCATGAATGACGTAACATACACGGCTACCGCACTGGAGCCTGTGGTGTGTGACGGCGGCATAGTCAATATGCTGGAGTTTACCGAAAACATAGGCGAGCTGCTCAGCATTCGCGTGATCAAAGCTACGGTGACGGCCCAACTTGCCGGCCTTGAGATGAATGCCGCTGCGGTAAAATCCAAAAACGGCGAGAGCTACATAACCACAAGCACCGGCGATGTGCCTGTGACGGTGATAGCCCTAAACGGCGACAAGGCGCTGATAACGGGCGATGGCCTCGTAGAAGGCATGAGGTATAAAAAGTAGCGGTATAAGCGGCAAAGACCGAAAGGACGGTGGCGTATTTTGAGCATAAGGGACAATTACCTGACGGTGATGGAAAACATCGCGGCAGCCTGCGCTCAGTGTGGGCGAGGCGAAGGCGAAGTGAAACTCATAACCGTTACAAAATTCGTAGATACGGGGCGCATAGCCGAGGCGGTCGCCGCGGGCGCGCGCCATGTGGGCGAAAACAGGGCGCAGGAGTTCAGGGACAAGCTGGATTTTTTCAAGGAAAATGGCCTTGACGCGCATTTGATTGGACAATTGCAGACCAATAAGGTAAAATATGTAATAGGCAATGCAAGCCTTATACAGTCCGTGGACAGGCTGGAGCTTGCCAAAGAGATAAGCCGCCTTGCCGTAAAGGCGGGAATAACCCAGGATGTGCTTGCCGAGGTGAACATCGGCGGCGAGGCTCAAAAGGGTGGGATAGCCCCATGCGAGCTTAAGGACTTACTTTCGATAATTTCCGAGCTGCCCGGCATAAGGGTGAAGGGACTCATGTGCGTGCCCCCTGCTGTGGGAGAGGAGGAGGCGCGAAGGTACTTTGCCTCTATGAGAAGGCTATTTGAGGATATCGCATCGGCGGGTATTCCCGGCGTGGATATGCGGGAGCTTTCAATGGGCATGAGCGGGGATTATAAATCGGCCATAAAGGAAGGCGCTACCATGGTACGGGTGGGAACGGCCATATTCGGCGCAAGACCGGCGGCTGTGGCAAGGGCGTAGAGACAGAGAGCCCCGAGCCTGACAATTATCACAGTGTTTTTCTCCAAGCGCCAATTAAACAATCTATTTTATTTAATTGAATGGAGGACAACATGGCAGGAATTCTTAACAAACTGATGGACTTTATCGGCATCGAGGATGTGGACGATGAAGGGTACAACGAAGATTACTTCAACGATGAGCAGCAGTCTATGGCTGAGGACAACGTAGTCAGCCTCGGCAACCGCGGCAGGAGAAAGACCGCCGCCAGCAATAACGTGGTAAGCCTTCCCACGGCGGCGCCCATGAAGATGGTGGTGTATCATCCCGTAAGCTATGAGGATACCCAGAACATCATCGACAACCTTAAGAGCCGCAAACCCGTTATCGTCAATATGGAAGAGCTTGAGATCGACTGCGCACAGCGCATACTGGACTTCATGGCGGGCGCTATCTATGCACTCGATGGAACTATCTACAAGATCTCCCGCGGTATATTCGTCGTAGCTCCCACCAACTATGACGTTATCGGCAACGATGACCGTACCGACGTTGACGTGATCTGATAAAGGCTCCCATTTCAGACTGTGCGGGGGTTATCCCCGCACAGGGCTGCAATTGCAAAACTCAGAGGTAGCATGAAGAAGAGCGATATAATAGAAAAGCAATTCAACAGAGCCTTTTGGGGCTACGATATAGTCGAGGTGGACCAGTTCCTCGACGAGATAGTTAAAGAGCTGGAGCACATGGAGCAGGAGAACAAGCTCCTTGAACTGCGCAACCAGATGCTTCTCGACCGCATGGCGCGGGACGGAGTATCCCTTAGCGAGGAAGATAAAAAGTAACAGAAAAAGCACAACTACGAATAAACGGCCGGCACTGTCCGGCTTTTTGTATGTTAATTTTTAAGCCCCCTGCCAATACTAAAAGGACCATGCAAAACACAGGGAGGCTACAATGCTGCCAAACAGGACATATAACGAATTAAACGAGAGCTGCTTTTCACAGACCGAGCTAAGCGAGGAGGCGAAGCTTCGTGCGGGCCTTTCCGCCAGAAAAAACAGGCGAAGCTCGCTTCAGCTCACCGCCGACAGGAAGGCGCTTATTGCCATATACAAAAAAATGCAGGAAAAAGAGGAGCAATGGGGCGCCCTCGAAGCATTGTTTCGCGATTTTTATATAGTTGAGCGAGTATTGAACGACTGCGATGAAAGGCCCAAGCGCCTGCCGGTGCTGCTGCACGGCAGTCATGCGGGACTCCCGCGGATATACGATATAGCCGCCTGCATGGCCGGCAGACGGGACGGACGTATAGACGAGGCCACGGTATACGCCTTCATGGAGGCGTATCAGAGCGTAACGCCGCTGACGATGGCAGAGGTGGCGGAGCTGCCCAACATGCTCAATGCGGCGCTGGTAAAGCTGCTTACGCTGGAATGCGAAAGAGCCTTAGAGGCGGAGAATTCCATGGAAACAGCAAAAAGCGCGGCTGCCCAGCTAAAGAGGATAAAGGAACGGGCGCGGCGGGAGGCGATTATAGACAGGCTGAGTCTCGGGGAGGATCCGGTGCTGTGCGAATGCCTGTATGGAATGATGAAGGAGCACGACGAAGGGATAGCGGAGCTGATAAACGCAAAGCTGCAGCTGGAGGATAAGAGCATAGACGGGCTTTGCGCCAAGGCGGCGGCGATGCGGCGGCGCAGCACTCAGCGGGCGGATAACGTCATAAGGAGCCTCAGATGCATAGGCGGTATGGAATGGAATAAAGCCTTTGAGGACCTGAGCGTTACCGACAGGGAGCTAAGACGGGATCCGGTATACGGCAAGATGGACGGACGCAGCAGAAGCTACTACCGCGCCTCTGTGGAAAGGCTTTCGATGCGGTTGGGGGCTGCGGAGCAGGTTATAGCCCGGCAGGCAGTGCGCCTTGCCCAGAGCGGAGAAGGAAAAGAGGGTCAGGCGGGTTGGTATCTGTTTATGGAGGGCAGGGAACGGCTTTATAACGTACTCAGGCCAGACCTGCGCTTCAAGAAAAGCATCGAGGACAAAAAGCTCTGGAAATTCGAGATTTTCAATATAACCCTTGCCCTGCTCCTCGTATGGCTTGGAGCAACGGCGGGCATAGCGCCGCTGATACTGGCCGTTATTCCCGCGTGGACGGTGGCCTCCGGCATAAGCGTAAGGCTGTGGCTGAGGTTCAGCCCGCGCCGGGTGATACCCAGGATTGCGGAGAAGAACCTTACCGGCGGCAATAAGACCCTTATAGTGATACCTGTGCTTGTGACAGATGAAAAGGGCCTGAGGGCAGTATTTGAGCACATTGAGAACCATTATCTCGCCACCAGACTCAAGGGCTGCTATTACGCCGTACTGGGGGATTTTAAGGACGGCCCAAAGGAGCGCGAACAGGGTGAGGGCGGGCTTTTGCGAATGGAAAGGGAGCTTACGGCGCAGCTGAATAAAAAGTACCTTTCAGGGGATGGAGAACCGCTGTTTTACTGCCTGCACAGGCATCGCAGCTTTGCCTCGGCAGATGGCATATATATGGGCCGGGAGCGCAAGCGGGGAGCCATATGCGACCTTGCCAAGCTTATATGTGAAGGGGACAAGGAGCCTTTCTGCCTTATTACAAATGAACTGCCGGAGGGTATAGAATACTGCATAACGCTGGACAGTGATACCATACTTCCCCCCGGAGCCGCAGCAGAGCTGATAGGCTGCATGGAGCACCCCCTGAACGCTCCGGAGATATTCGGCGGAACGGTGCGCCGGGGCTACGGAATGATAGCGCCGCGCATGGCATCTACATCGAAGGGCGCAGCAAAGAGCTTTTTTGCGAGGATAATATCGGGCTCTACCGGTGTGGACGGCTATTTTCCTACAGCGCCTGAATTCTATCAGGACGTGTTCGGCCGCGGTTCCTTCGGCGGCAAGGGAATATTTCGCATACGGACATTCATGGATACTGCCATGCGGTGGATACCCGAAAACACCGTGCTGAGCCACGATATGCTGGAGGGCTGTTTCTGCGGCTGCGGTTACGCAGGTGATATCGCGCTATACGACAGCGAGCCGGACGCGTTCATACCCTGGTGGAAGCGGCAGCACAGGTGGCTAAGGGGCGACTGGCAGCTGCTGCCCTTTTTGAAGGACTGGGTAAAGGACGCGGAAGGGGTGAAACGGGATAACCCTTTAAGCTGGCTTTCCAAGCGCAAGATACTTGATAACCTGAGAAGGTGCATGCTGCCCGCCAGCGTGCTGTATGCGGTGCTGCTAATGCCGTATACCGGCGGGGGCTGGCATATAGCACTGGCTCTTTTCGCCCTCTGCGACGGCTTCTTTACGGAGCTTATAACGCTGCCGTTTCGGGCGGCGTTTACCCGCAATGCCGATCCTTGGGGAATGGCGGCTGACATGCTGCTGCCGGCCGCGCGGGCGGGGCTGGACATAATGGCGCTGCCATACGCCTCAGCGCGATCGGCGGACGCCCAGAGGCGCACGCTTTACAGAATGCTGGTGTCCCACAGGCATATGCTGGAATGGCAGACCGCAGCTCAGACCGGCTCAAGGCCAAAGGGAGTAAACGGCTACTATGGCGCGCTGTACATATGCCCGGTCATGGGCATAGTCATGGCCGCGGGTGCAATACTGGGCAAAACGCCGGCCATCGCGGCGCTTTTTGCCGCGCTGTGGTTAGCTATGCCGGCGGCAATATGGGCGCTGGACAGGAGGCTCCCCAAGGAGAAACCAAGACCTGACGAAAGAGAACTGCTTGAGGATATTGCGGAAAGGACCTGGGCGTTTTTTGAGACATTTGCCGGAGAGGGCAGGGGATATATACCCCCGGATAACTTTCAGCAGGAGCCGGAAAAACGCCCCGCAGTAAATACGTCGCCCACAAATATAGGCATGGCAATGGCGGCGGCGGTGTCCGCGGCGGAGCTGGGGCTTATTACGGCTGATGAACTGGAAAAGAGGCTGTCCGGCACAATGGATACTGTGGATAAAATGCAGAAGTGGCACGGGCACCTCTACAACTGGTACAGAACTGATACGCTGGAGGTGATGCGTCCGCGGTATGTTTCTACCGTGGACAGCGGCAACTTCTGCGCCTGTCTTATTACAGGCTCAATGGCCCTTAAGAAATACGGCTGTGAGGATACGGCGGCGCGCCTTGAACGGGCGGCAAGGGAAACGGATTTTTCGGCGCTTTACGATGCGGAGCGGAAGCTTTTCAGGATAGGATACGATGGCGATGCCTGCGAGCTGTCAAATTCGTGGTATGACCTGCTTGCCTCGGAAGCGCGCCTGACGAGCCTTATAGCGGTGGCTCTCGGCAGCGTAAAGCCGGAGCACTGGTTCAAGCTCGGCCGTCAGATGGCGCCGGTGCTGGGCGGTACTCTGGTATCCTGGAGCGGCACGATGTTCGAGTACCTTATGCCGGTGCTGTTTACTGGGGCGGCGCCGGATACGCTGCTTTACAACAGCTGCCTGAACGCCGTAAAGGCGCAGAAACGGCAGCGCTATGGCGGCGTATGGGGTATATCCGAATCAGGCTACTATGCATTTGACCGCAACATGTACTATCAGTACCGTGCCTTCGGTTTGCAGCGGCTCAGCCTTATGAGCTGCCGGGAGCGCAGCAGGGTAATATCGCCGTATTCGACGATGCTCGCCCTGGCCTTTGATCCCAGGGGCGCATGCGAAAACATAAGGCGGCTTACAGAGGAGGGCGGATTGGGCCCATACGGAATGTACGAGGCGCTGGACTATACCGAGGGCCGGCCGGATCAGAAAAAGGACCATGCCGTAGTTCAAAGCTTTATGGCGCACCATCAGGGCATGAGCATGTGCGCCATAGCAAACGCGCTGTGCGATGGGGCGATAGAGAAGTACTTTATGTCATACCCTGCAATGCGCGCGTTTGAAATACTTACAGAGGAACGCGCTCCGGCCAGGGGCATACGCATAAAACCGCTGCATTCGGCTGAAAGCAGGGTGCAGAGGAACGGCGCGCGAAAGGAGGCGCGGCCGCGTATAATACGCGAAAGGTACAGTATACCCGAATGCCAGCTGCTGACCAATGGCAGCTATACGTTGTTCGTGACCGAAGACGGAGACGGCTTTTCAAAGTGCGGCGATATAATGCTTACGCGCTGGCGGCCTGACCATATACGCGGCCGGAATGGCGTACGGCTGGTGGTGCGGAACGGAAGCGATGCATGGGATGTTGCAAGGGGCGCTGAAGCCGTGTTTTACCCGTACAGGGCGGAATTCAATAACGCCCGCGACGGCATATCCTGCCGGATGGAGATATGCGCGGCAGTCGGGCAGAACGGCGAGGTGCGGCGCATCACCGTAAAAAACACCGGCACAGAGGAAAAACATATAGAGCTGGGGGCGTTCTTTGACGTGTGCCTGAGCTCGCAGGCGGCGGATACGGCTCACCCATCCTTCAACAGGCTGAAGGTGGATGCCCACATGAGAGAC
>ENA-OZHM01000518-OZHM01000518.1-human-gut-metagenome-genome-assembly--contig:-NODE-518-length-12772-cov-12.997326_pt1 | contig 12772 bp, 8 predicted proteins | sample MGYA00244047_ERZ653688 | MGnify/ENA primary metagenome ERZ653688 (study PRJEB26926, sample SAMN06165194) | human gut metagenome | biome: ENVO:00009003; feature: ENVO:2100002; material: ENVO:00002003... | reverse complement strand
TGCCTGCTCCCATTTTTGCCGTGCTTCCGAGCAAAACTCGCACATCGCCGGAGCGTACTTTGGAGAACAGAGCAGCCTTTTTTGCTTCGGTGTCGGCGTTGTGGATAAACTCGATCTCGTTTTCCGGCACACCGGCGGCAACCAACTTTTTGCGAATATCATCGTAGACATTGAAGTTTCCATCGTTCTTTGGTGTCGAGAGGTCGCAGAACAAAAGTTGGGTCAACTTCTGGTCTTTGCCCTCCTCCCAGATTTTCAGCACGTTCTGCACACAGACATTCAGCTTGCTGTTGGGGTCATCCGGCAGCATGGGGTTCATCAGGCGAACATCCAAGCCGATTTTTCTACCATCGTTGGTGACGCAGAGCATATTGTCTACGGACGCATCCACGATGCCGGAGTGGATATCTGCGGCACGTTTGCTCAGTTCCTGCACCATCTCCTTTTGGATTTCGGACGGCTTTGCCACCACGGTTTCAAACTTTGCTTCGGGCACGGGCAGATGAAGCTGGTCGCTGGTCTTGATGTCCGCAACCTCCTTGAACATGGACATCAGTTCCGGGAGGTTGAAGAACTTTGCAAATCTCGTTCTCGCCCGATATCCTGTACCTTCCGGGGCAAGTTCAATGGCCGTGGTCGTCTCACCAAAGGTGGATGCCCAACAGTCGAAGTGGGTCAGCTTTTTCTGCTGCAAGGTACTGTATTGCAAGTACCGCATAACCGTGTACAGTTCGGTCATGGAGTTGCTCACGGGCGTTCCTGTGGCAAACACCACGCCCCGACCTCCGGTGATCTCGTCCAGATAGCGGCACTTGCCGAACATATCGCTGGATTTTTGCGCTTCACTGGTGGATAATCCAGCGACATTCCGCATTTTTGTGGTCAAAAAGAGGTTCTTGTAAAAATGTGACTCGTCAACAAAAAGCCTGTCAACGCCCAGTTGCTCAAAGGTAATTACATCGTCCTTGCGCTCATCGGAGCGCAGTTTTTCCAGCTTGGTCTCCAGCGTTTTCCGGGTCTTTTCCATCTGCTTGATAGAGAAATTCTCGCCTGCGTGGGCTTTCAGTTCGTTGATGGCAGCAAGCGTTTCATCAATCTGTTCCTGAATTATACGCTCCTGCCGCTCAAAGGACAGCGGGATGCGCTCAAACTGGCTGTGCCCGATAATGACGGCATCGTAGTCGCCGGTGGCGATGCGGGCACAGAATTTCTTGCGGTTGGCAGTCTCAAAGTCCTTGCGCCGTGCCACCAAGAGTTTTGCATTGGGGTAAAGGTTCAGAAACTCGCTTGCCCACTGCTCCGTCAGGTGATTGGGCACCACAAAGAGGGATTTCTGGCACAAACCAAGACGTTTTGCTTCCATGGCAGATGCCGCCATTTCGTAGGTCTTGCCTGCCCCAACTTCGTGTGCAAGCAACGTATTACCGCCATAAAGCACATGAGCAATGGCGTTGCGCTGGTGTTCCCGGAGGGTGATCTCCGGGTTCATACCGACAAAATGGATGTGGGAACCATCGTATTCACGGGGGCGGGTAGAGTTGAACAACTCGTTGTACTGTTTCACCAGCGCAATGCGCCGCTGGGGGTCCTGCCAGACCCAGTTGGCGAAAGCGTCCTTGATGACCTGCTGTTTCTGCTGCGCCAGCATGGTCTCCCGCTTGTTCAGCACACGTTTGGGTTTGCCCTCGGCATCCTCAATGGCATCGTAGATGCGGATGTCCTTCAAGTTGAGCGTTTCTTCCAGAATTTTATAGGCATTGGCACGGCTGGTGCCGTAGGTCTCGGAGGAGATAATGTCGCCCCGCCCCGTAGCCGTTTTGCCCTCCACACGCCATTCTGCGGTATAAGGAGAATAACGCACCTTGACTGCATGGCGCAGATAGTAGGGGATCTGGAAAGTCTCGGTCATAAATTTTTGAATGATCTCAGGTGCAAGCCATGTGGCACCCAAGCGCACATCAATTTCGGAGGCTTCCAGTTCTCTGGGCTGTGCCTTGGTCAGCGCATCCACATTGACCGCAAATTCTGGGTTGGTCTCTGCGGCAAACTGCGCCATCCGCAGCTTTGCCCGGACATCGCCGGACAGGTACTCGTCTGCCATCTGCCAGCCTGCTTCCGGGTCGGTGGGGTCGGCGGCAGGGTCTTTGAAGATCACGCCGGAGAGTTCTGCGGTAATGCGCCCGTACTCGCCGGGCGTTCCCAGCAGCTCTGCCATATAGGGCAAGTCCACCTTGCCATGCTCCCCAATGGACACCGCCAACGCTTCACTGGGGGTATCCACGCTGGTGACAGTGCGCTCCGGGCGAATGGTGCGCTTCGTGAACATCGCTGCCTTTGATTTAAGCAGCCCCTGCTCGTCCAGATTTTCCAGTGAACACAGCAGATAATAGGAGGAATCCTGCTCAAACAGCCGTCCGTTTTTGCGGTCGTTCAGCAAGCCGTATTTGGCGGTAAAGGCATCATAGGTGGCATTCAAATGCTCCTGCGTTGCCTTAATGTCGGCATCAGGGTAATCCTCCAACTGCTGCTGAATCAGTTCGTTGACGATCTGCCGCAGCTCCACCATGCCGGTGACACGCCCCTTGGCGGTATCGGACAGTTCCACCTGCGTCATCACGGAATTTTCCCGGTAGAACACTTCGCCGTCCACCACCGTGTAGGAGAAGTTTTTCACATCCGGGTCAGCCGGGAGCGTCTTGCGCTCTGCCTCGGCATCCGCAATATCTGGCGTTTCCACCTCGACTTCGGTGTACTGCCCCTCAATATGCTGTACTGCTTCTGCAAGATGGTCGGCAAGGCTAATGCCCTCAAGAGGTGCAACCGTCAGTTCCTCCCGTCCGTACTGGGTGCTTTCGGTGGTCAGCTCGCCCAGCATCATCTCTGGGTGGTCTACGAAATACTGGTTGATGGCAAAACCATCTTCGGTCTTGCCAAGCTGCACCCAGTCCGGCTCGTGGTCGATGGGGCGGTCACGCTTCTGCAAAAAGATAATGTCCGAAACCACTTCGGTTCCGGCATTCGCCTTGAACGCATTGTTGGGCAGACGGATGGCCCCCAGCAGGTCGGCACGCTCTGCCATGTGCTTGCGGGCGGTGCTGTCCTTGCTGTCCATGGTGTAGCGGCTGGTGACAAACGCCACCACACCGCCCGGACGCACTTGGTCGATGGCTTTCGCAAAGAAATAATTGTGGATGCTAAAGCCAAGTTTGTTGTACGCCTTGTCGTTGACCTTGTACTGACCGAAAGGCACATTACCAATTGCCAAATCATAGAAGTCACGGCGGTCAGTGGTTTCAAATCCAGCTACCGTAATGTCAGCCTGCGGGTACAGCTTTTGCGCGATGCGCCCGGTGATGCTGTCCAGTTCCACACCATACAGGCGGCTGTCCTGCATGGTGTCCGGCAACATACCAAAGAAGTTGCCGACACCCATGCTGGGTTCCAGAATGTTACCCGACTTAAAACCCATTTGTTCCACTGCATCGTAGATAGCATGGATAACGGTAGGACTGGTATAGTGGGCGTTCAAGACTGAACTGCGGGCAGCGGCGTACTCGTCCTCCGAAAGCAGCTCTTTTAGTTCGGCATATTCTTTCGCCCAACCGGATTTATTCGAGTCAAAGGCATCTGCCAGACCGCCCCAGCCGACATACTGCGCCAGCACTTCCTGCTCCTTGGCGGTAGCCCCACGGTGTTCTTCCTCCAGCTGGAACAGCGTTTTGATGGCTTCGATATTCCTTGCGTACTTCTGTTTTGCGCCGCCCTCGCCCAGATGCTCGTCCGTGATGTGGAAGTTCCCGGCGAGTTCGGGCGCAGGCTCTGCGTTAAGGGCTTCATCCAAGGCTGCGGCATCCGGGAAGGTCTGCACTTCGCCATCAACCACCGCAGAAACCGGCAGTTCATCCAGTTCCTCATCGGTCAGTTCAGGCACATCCGGCTCCTCCTGCCGCAGTGCATTCTCGAATTGCTGCTTATTGATAACCTCATTGTCCCATGACTGACCATGCGCACTGGTGTCGATACGCACATCGGTTTCGCCAACATAGCCGATGGTTCCTGCAATCGTTCTGGTGGGAAGGTTTACTATAACTTCGTCCCCGACCTTATAGGGAACAGCCTCCTGTCTGGCAGCGCACTGTTCCTTTTCCTTATCGGTCAGGTAGCGATCGGAGCGAATCATCAGATCGATATACTTTTCTGCCTGTGTCCAGCTCAAAGTGATTTTCTGATAATCCGGGTAGTGGACAAATTCCAAGCCTTTTCCATCGTGATTCACGAATCCACTGCTACCATCCAGATAATTGTGGGAACGCCCGCCGATGCCGTACTCCTTTGCCAATGCTTTGGCTCGGAGTTTTCGGTTGGGCTGGTTCTCGTACAGCTCGATGATTCGCTGCTTGCTATCCTGAAAGTTGGAACCATGCTGCAATTCATGCTCGATCTCTGCCTGTGACAAAGAAAAAGCGGAGGACGATTTCTCGTTCTCCACTCGGTCGATTGCTTCAATCTGCTTGGCTTCGGTGGGGATGCTGAGGTTGAAAAAACTCAGCTGTAAATCAGTTCCATCAGGATCACTTCTTCCACCTGTGCTTTCAGGCTGTTCATGTGCTGCACCCACGCCAGTTGGTTCTTCGCTTTGTCCGGGGCTGGGTTCTGCTTCAGCAGTTCGGTCATCATCTTCTGTTTCTGGTTCTCCGCGGACTGCTCCACTTCCAGCAGATGCGGATGCAGCTTCCCAGTCAGCAGCATCGAGTTGTACAGCACCGGGCGATGTTCCATCAGATACATCCGGCGCATCCTGCTGTATCTGCCCAGCGGTTTCCGGGGCTGGCTCAAGGTCAGGTTCGGGAGCTGGTAGTCCCCGATGGTCGAGTAGGTCACGTTCCTGTTCTTCATATTCATGCTGGCTCCTTTCTATATTGCGGCGGCGGATGGTCGTTTTGACGGTGCGCTCGATATTCCGCAGCACATCCCGGCTGCAATCGCTGACCGCCGTACCCAGTGCATAGACGGCATCCGGGGTCGAGAAATCATAAATTGCCTGAAAATCATCCCGGTCAAAATAACCCTCCGGTTCAAAACCGCACCGTTCCAAGATGGTGTACATGATGCTGATGGCGGCGGCACTCTTGAACTGGAGTTCCTGTCCAGCATCATCATAATCCATCAGGAACGAACCGTCAACGATGGCGAGGATGTCGGTGCTGTTGTTGTCCCAGTAGGATTCTGCCAGCTTTCCAGCAATGTCCGCAATCTGGTGACTGAACCGTTCATGGTGAATGCCGTATTCCTGCGCCAGCATTTCCGATACCGGCTGGAACAGGTCATCGTTGAGCTGCCACATCTCCGGGTCACGGGAATTTCGTCGCACTCCGGTATCACTCACATCAAAGACATAGTGCAGCCGGGGAACACTGCTGGACTGGTCGAGCAGAGCGATACCCTTAGACCCTCTGCGCACATAGCGGTTCATCCGATTGTTCCAGATGTCAAAACTTGCGCAGGCAGTCGCATCAGGACGCTGGGCGTAAATCATCAATTGGTCGGTAAAACTGTACTTGTACAGCCGGGATGCCGTAGTCAGGTAGTCCGTCCAGTGTTCCCAGTACCGCGTAATACCGTTTGCTGTCCGATTGGCAAGTTCAAGGTATTCTTGTGTCTTAGATGGCATAGCGTTCCTCCCTTCAATTTTGTAGCAAACAAAAAAAGCGAGCAGCCCTTTCGGGTTACTCGCTATGGAATCCACTTTATTTTTATTCGTATTTTGCGGCAAACTTTTCTGCCGTTTCCAACAGTCGTTCAAAGGTCTGTTGTTCTTCCGGCTGCTCAATCAGTTTTGCAAGGAGCGCACGGAAAACATCGGTGCTGTCTTCGCCTAATACAGCTGCAACTTTATCGATGCAGTTATGCAATTTTTCAATCACCTCATCGGATGGCTTGGATTTTGCAAGCAGATTGGACAGATAGCAGATGAAAGGATAAGTAGAATCATCATTGATAATTTCAACATTTTCATTCTTGATCTGTTGATATTCTTCAAAGGTAAATGTACCTTTTTTGTCTCGTGAGTTGTGGCAAAAGGTGCAATTCTTTAGAAAAGTAGAAAGGAGAAGGCGGTTTAGGGATGTCAAAGGAATGGTATCCATGATTTGACCTCGCAGTATAATTATTTGTAAAAACATGTCAATAGCAATGCAAGGGAACAGTCTTAGTGTGGCTTTGTGATATGATATTCAAATATGTAACTTTTGAATTCGATGTTCATATGATATTTTTTGTAAGAAGATTCCTTCTTTATTTTGAAATTGAATTTTTCAAGGAGCTTACAGGAAGCGATATTATCTTTTGCAACTTCGGCTGTAATAGTAGTGAAATTTTGAGTCTGAGCCCATTCAATAATCATTTTTAGACATTCGGTTGCATAACCTTGTCGCCAATAAAGCTGATGGATACAATATCCTATGTCTATAATTTGTTCTGTTTCATCAGGAAAAGCACAGAAACTCCCGATCCGCGAATTGTCACAAATGCGAGTGATTATAAAATAATAACCGTTTGGACTGTTGTACATATCATCAACAGCTTGACAATAATTGTCATCTACAAATTCTTCTGTGGGATCGCTTAAGTATTTGCCATTTACTTTGTCAAACCACATATTTGTACAAAAAAGTTTGTCAGCTAATTCATAATTTCTGATATAAATATTTGTTCCAACCAAATTGCTTTTGATTCTCATATAAATTGCCTCCCAATCAATACGCTGTGCTTTTATTATACCATAATATTAAATGACATGAAACTCTTTATGTATGCCGCCCGTCGGCGGCAGCGATTATTCAAGCGGAAATTCAGTTTCAGAAAATTCTGCATCCGTCATGAGTTTCAGCTTCTCGATAACGCACTCCGAAAGTTCATGCAGGGCAGTTTCATCTGGCAGAAGATAACACTGCATCAGCCGAAGCTCCTGCATCAAACCCAGCCGAGTGCCCGGATTGTAGAGCATCATCAGCATTAGTTCTTCACCATTAAAGTTCATGGGCATTCCTCGCTTTCCGACACCCGGTAGGATTGCATTCCAAGGCATCACATTTTTCTCTTGCGCCCGCCAGCTCTGCCAGCTTTTCCAGCGTGGAAGGACGGTTAGACAGCCCCAGTTCCTCGGCTTCGGCAGCTTTGTCCGTGATGAGGTCATAGTCCTTCAGCACACGCCGACCTTTTTCCATGTGATGTGCTTCAAGAATTTCCTCGCGCACCTCCTGAATCGTCAGTTCCGGTTCGTCAAGCTGCCCACCGGCCATCACCGAAAAATCACTGTGGTAGAGGGTATAATCCCAGCCATCCTCACAACTTTGGATTGCAAGATAACCCTTGCCGCCCAGTTCCCATGCGCCCTGCTCGTCCTGCGTCTGAATTTCAGGATAGGCGGTCGAGCCGGTGCGCTCCATCATCTCGCCGAACTGACAGATGTGATAGACGTTTCCGTACTCGCCCAGATCAAAATGATAGTCGTCCAGATGCTCGACCCGTGCCGTGTAACTGCTGCCATCGGAGCGGTCAACCTGAATCACACCATGATTCAGCACACGGTAGAAATCATCATAATGGCTGTTGATGAGCCGGACATCATCTCTGGGAATCGTGGGGTCATCCCAGATGCGCCGCCTGCGGACACCAGACTGCGGGATGGTGTCGAGGTGCTGCAAGCTGACCTCCTGAATCGCCTTGCGGTCATCGCTGGAAAGCTCAAACAGATACCAGTTCCGGGCGGCAGGAATCGCATTTCTTCCGTCAGGAGGAAGATTTTGCTTGGAAATCTGACCGTTTTCCAGCGGCGCACCGTTCGCGCAGTCGTAGGTGGCAAAACCGACACCGGCACCGTTTTCACGCAAATGCAAAAACCTGTCTCCGTTGATGAGATATAGGGCTTCCGTTTTCTGCTCCATCAGCGGTCACCCTCAAATTCCAGCGAGAACTTGCTGCGTCCATCGGGTTCGGTGCCCAGCAGCACGGTGGCGTTGTAGGTCTTGCCCTTGGCGCTCTTGCAGTCCTTCAGGCGGACCCGGCCATCCCGCAGCAGCTTGTCCGCCACATGAGCGTCCAGCCGCTTGCCCAGACGCTTGAAGAACGCATTGTCTTTCCACAGCACAAAACGGCACTCCCGGTTCTCGCAGAACCAGCCCTTTTCACGCTCCACAATATTTGCACCGCAGTTCGGGCAGACACCAATGATTTTGTTTTTCATAAGCGCATTCGCTCCTTTCGCAGCCTCGGTGGTTTTTACCAGCGAGGAGATCATCGTATTGATTTCGATCATAAATTCGCTCGGCTCCATTTCGCCGCGTTCGATTTGCAGCAGTTTTGTTTCCCAATCGGCGGTCATTTCCGGGGATTGGATTTCTTCAGGCATCACAGTGATGAGGGCTTTTCCCTTATCCGTGGGCAGCAGCACCTTGGTTTTCTTGGTGCCCTTGCGCTCCAGAAAGCCCTTCTGCACCAGCTTTTCGATGGTGGCGGCTCTGGTTGCCGGAGTGCCGATACCCTGACGCTCCACGCCCTCCGGCATACTGTCTGCACTGGCGGTTTCCATCGCATGAAGTAGAAGGTCCTCGGTGAAATGCTTCGGCGGGGACGTTTGACCCTCTTTCAGTTCGGCATTGAGGATGCCACACTCGTTTCCTGCGGCATTGGGCAGTGCGGTGAGTTCCTGCTTCCGATTCAGGATGTCTGCCAGCACCTTGCGCTCTACCACTTTCCAACCTTCTTCCAGAACCTCTTTGCCCTTGGCGGTAAATTCCTCCCCGGCACATTCGGTGGTCAGCAGAGTTTCCATATACCGGAAGGGCTTGCTCACCGCCATCAGCGTCCGGGCAATGATGAGTTTCAGGACGTTCTGCTCGCCCTTGGGCAGAGCCTCCAGATCGGCTTGCAGCATACTGCGGGTGGGCAGGATGGCGTGGTGGTCAGTGACTTTTTCCCGGTTGACGGTGCGCCGTGTCCGGGGCACAGCCTCGTCTACATCTGCCGGGGTAATGTCGAGAAATCTTTCCAGTTCCTCGGTCAGTTCCTCCAGCATTTCCTCGTCATCATCGGTGATATAACAGCTATCAGTTCTGGGATAAGTGGTAAGTTTCTTCTCATAAAGGCGCTGCACATAGTCCAGCGTCTGCTGTGCGCTGTACCCCAGCAGGCGGTTAGCGTCCCGCTGAAGGGTGGTCAGGTCGTACAGCGGCGGTGGATTTTCGGATTTTTCCTTGCGGGTGATGCGCTGGATCGTTGCCACCATCTCCTTTCGGCAGGCTTCCAACAGGTTTTCGGCAACGGATTTTTCGGGAATGCGGCGGCTGGATGCCGTGCAGCCGCTGGTCAGTTCCAGATCCACCGTGTAGAATTTCTCTGGCACAAAGGCGGCAATGGCGGCTTCCCGCACCACCGTCATGGCAAGCACCGGGGTCATAACACGCCCCACCGCCAAGGGCTGGCTGTACAGACACGAAAAAAGCCGGGAACAGTTGATACCGACCATCCAGTCGGCGCGTTCCCGGCATAAAGCCGCCTCATACAAGGCATCGTATTCAGTTGACGGTTTCAGGTTGGCAAAACCCTCTCGGATTGCAGATTCCTCCATGCTGGACAGCCACAGACGAGAAAAGGGCTTTTTGCAGCCCGCTTGCTGGTACACCAAGCGGAAAATCAGTTCTCCCTCCCGTCCAGAATCCGTTGCACAGACAATGCTATCCACATCCGGGCGGTGCATCAGCTTTTGCAGGATACCAAATTGCTTCTCGGTGGACGCAGACACCAGATACTGCCACTGCTGCGGCAGGATGGGCAGGTCGGCAATGCTCCACTTGGTGTACTTTTCGTCATAGACATTGGGTGGAGCAAGCTCCACCAGATGACCCACGCACCAGCTTATCAGATAGCCGTTGCCCTCCAGATAACCGTTATTTCTGTTTGTCGCACCGAGAACCTTTGCGTAAGCCTGTGCGACTGAAGGCTTTTCCGCAATTACTAAGCGATAGGACAATTAACATTCCTCCAATCTTTTTTATAATGAATATTTGAGTTGAATTTTCATATAGTGCGCGATATAATGATTATAAAAAGTAACAGGAGGGGTGAATTTCAATGCAGGAACTTCAAAAAATCGCCGTGGTGATTGATGCCGATAATACCCAGATTTCAAAATTGGAAGATGTGTTTCATGAAATCTCAACACGCGGCAGAATTGTGGTAAAGCGTGCCTATGGCAACTGGCATAAACCAACGTTAAAAAACTGGGGTGAAATCATTAAGCGGTTGGCGATTAAAGCTGAGCAGCAATTCGACTATGTTTCGGGCAAGAACGCAACAGACATGGCACTGGTAATTGATACCATAGAACTTTTGTATACAAACCTTTATGATGCGTTTGTTATTGTTTCAAGCGACAGTGACTATACTCCGTTGGCAATAAAATTGCGCGAAGCAGGGGTTTATGTTATGGGCGTTGGTGAGCAAAAAACCCCTGTTGCTTTCCGGAATGCCTGCGATGAATTTCTCTTCTTGGAAAACTGCTCTTCTTCGGTTGAAGGGAACGATGCACACGATGTTGTTAGTTCTTCCCAAAGCGATGCACAAGATGCTGTTAGTTCTCCCCAAAAAGAAAAAGCAGAAGTGTCTATATCGCCCAACAACGAAAAAGAAGAATCTACAAAGCAGCTCAAGGAAGATGTACAGAAAACTGATTCAACTCCAATTGCTAGTTCTGCTCCCGCTGAAGAAAACTCCGAAAAGAAAAATGATCTAAACGAAATTCATGCTTTACTGGAAAAAGCCTATGATACCTTCCAAGACGAGGATGGGTGGGTCAATGTAGCAAAGGTAGGACTGTTCTTAAGAAGAGCAAAGCCAGATTTTGATAGCCGAACTTATGGTTTCCAAAAGTTGAGCCTTTTCCTCAAGAACTTCCCTGAAAAGTATGATGTGAAAATAGTCGGAGAAAAGCCCAACACCATTGCCGTATACCGTTGTGTGAGTAACGAAAACAACTAAACAGCCTGTCGGATGTATATGTAAGGCGGCAAACGCCGCCAATAAAATTATACTTCTGTGTTGTTCTCCTCACTGGTTTCCTCCGGCTCATTCTCCATTGGAATTTCAAAATCGCCCTTGTCCTCGGTGTAATCCGCATCGGGGTCAAGGGCTTCTTTTTCTGCCTTTTTCTTCTGCATCTGCTGGCGATAGAAATAGAAACCGCCGCCCGCTGCCAGTGCGATCAGGGCAACTACGCCCAGAAATGCGCCTGCGTACTTCGTGACTTTGTTCTCCTTGGGCGGTTCCGTATTCGCTGCTTCTTCTGCGGCTTTCTTGGCTTCTTCCTCGGCTTTCAGCTTGTCCTGTTCCGCCTGCGCCGCTGCTTCTTTTTCAGCGGTGTAAGCATCGGCGGCATCCTCTTCCATCAGTGCCAAAAGGTCTGCTTCGTCCACCAGATTCATAAAGTGGACGGTCTGCTGTCCCTTGGCATTGCGGTCGATGACCAAGTAGAAGGTATTGCCCGATTTGCTGACAAGCGTAATGAACTGCTGTCCGCTGCCATCGGAATAGTTGGTGTGGTAATCGTCCACCAGCGTCAGGTTGCCCTCCGGGGTCAGGGCACCAGAGGTTTCGTCCGTGACGGTGACAACATCCTCCACCACCACTTCCGGCAGAACCGGCTGTTCCACCGGGGCGGCTTCACCCTCAAAGGCAAAGGCGGGAGCCGCCATACCAGCGCACAGTGCCGCCGATACCAGCAGCGCGCCCAGTTTCTTAATCTTCATCTGCACCGACCTCCTTCTCAAAAGTTGCACCCACGGCAGACAGCGCAGCCGGGTTCGGGGTGGTGGTAGCCGACTGCCGCAGCAGGGCGGCAAGCTGTTCCGGCGTGACCTTGGCAGTCCGCACCATCTCGTTGACCTCAGCGGAATCTTCCTCCTGAATGCGCCGCTCCAAAATCTCGATACGATTGTTCAGTTTGATGCGGCGTTCCTTCTCTTTTGCCAGCATCGCCCGCAGCTTATCCGATTTTTCGCTCATAGTAATTCCTCCAATCATTTTGAAAGCCGTCCAAAACCGGACAGGTATTTCTGCCAGTAGGACGAGTGAATATCAGCATACTTTATGGGGTCTCCGGCAGACACCATCTTGCCGTTTCCAAGGTAGATGCCCACATGACTTTTCCCCGGGGTATCATACGTTCCCTCGAAGAAAACGAGGTCACCGGGCTTTGCTTCGGCTTCGGAAATGTGCTGGCTTTTCTGCCAAAGACCGTTGGCTGTGGTGCGCCCTACATCGTAGCCGTTCTGGTTATAAACCCAGCAGACGTAGCCGGAACAATCAAACCCGGTTTCCGGGGTAGAACCGCCCCACACATAGGGCGTGCCCACATACTTTTGGGCTTCCTTGTAGATGGCGGCAAATTCGCTGTCGGTCAGGGCTTCCGCTGGAACCTGATAATCAATACCCGGCGCACCAGAGCCATCGGAGCCACCGGGCGGCAATCCGCCGTTGAATAGATAAGGCCGACCGCCCAAGGTATCTTGGAAAATCTCGTAACGTTTCCATTGGTCGTTGTTCAGTTCCTCCCGGATAACGACTTCCAGACCTTTGTTCACCAGTTTGGTGTGGAAGATGCGGTACTCGTAAGGCACCTGCGTGGGAACCGGGATTCCTGCCGGACTGATGACCCAGACCGTCTTATACCGTATCTGCACCTCCACCCATGTGGTCAGCTTGTACTGCTTTTTGA
>ENA-OZHM01000515-OZHM01000515.1-human-gut-metagenome-genome-assembly--contig:-NODE-515-length-12815-cov-3.900470_pt1 | contig 12815 bp, 9 predicted proteins | sample MGYA00244047_ERZ653688 | MGnify/ENA primary metagenome ERZ653688 (study PRJEB26926, sample SAMN06165194) | human gut metagenome | biome: ENVO:00009003; feature: ENVO:2100002; material: ENVO:00002003... | reverse complement strand
GAGATGTAGAGAGGTCTCGTGGGCTCGGAGATGTGTATAAGAGACAGTCTTCGAACCGACGTTTATACATAACGTCCAGATGCTGATCAATGTCCGCCCGAATCCAAGTGGCTGCCTGTCCAAGTTCACGAATACTGTTATAGTAACCCATATTGGTCCAGTAGGGATCACGATCCTTTTCCGAGTCAACCCGCATCGCTTTGGCACCATACAGCAATGATGCAAACAGCCGGATTGCGGTAGTTGCATCGGACGAAGAGCCCGTAGCCAATATGCCTACATAACGCCGCCCATTTTGATTACGCTTTTCCTCTGCAAAGAAAGAGTTTCCTGCATCGAGGCCAGAGGGGGGAAATTGGAAAACATCATCCCGGTCACAGCCGTACAGAGCGTGGCATTGTTCTTTTGCACGGCTGATAGTTGCAGTAGAAGCAATAATCTTTGGATGAATATCGCCGGATGCTGTTCTTGTGGTACAGAGTTCGTGAATCAGTGTTTCATAGTGGCCTACCATGGAACCCAAAGGGCCAGAAATCAGATGCAACTCGTCCTGAATAATAAGATCCGGAGAAGTCTTCTTTACCCCGTTTTCATAACCGAATATTTTCTGTGCATTCGGGCGGAACGGAAGCATTGCGAACTTATCCACAGTACCCAGCAGCAATGTAGGGGTCTCTTCATAAATAGATTCATCCACAACAAACAGCGGCAGATCCTCGGTCGAGAAGTCGCATTGATGATTACGACACCGGAAAGCAAAGCCAAACTTTCGCCGACCCAGCGGAACTTTCCTGTAACCGGGAAGTTCCCACTGATTCTTGCCCTTTTGTACAGGCCCCATTTGTGCACCACACCACGGGCATTTCAGCATAACAAAAGGATTGCTACCTTCTCCGCGATACAGCTTTTCATACGCTTTTACTGCACCGCTTACTTTGTTGGGAGTAGTGGAACTACCAACCCACAAACCAATGGTAATTCTGTTCTTGCCGAACAAGTCTTCATGACTCTTTCGGATGAGGTCGCAGGCGCATATCATAGCGGACGCACGCTCATACTGCTGTGCAGTCAAAAGGCGAAGTGTATACCGCATCAGAATAGCAGTACCTTTGTCATCCTTGTTCATAAGGCGGCGGATAAAGATGGTATATGCAGAAAGACCCAGATATGCTTCGGTTTTACCGCCACCGGTGGGAAACCAGATCAGATCGACGATTCCGCGCTCATTACAGTCGCGGTCGTACATGGCGCGAAGATTCATCAACACAAATGCCAGCTGGAAGGGACGCCATTTGCCATAAACCCGCTGTTCTTTGTTGTGCCAGGTACTATCATCAGTTACAACAGGCATAGAAACCGGATTTACCAGACTGATATCACCTGCACCATTATCTTCCCATTTCTGCAATGGGAGGTTGTAATGCAGTTGCTGCATCAGCATTGCTAAGTTCATATACTGGAATGCGATACGAATGTTTTCATTTTGCTCCAGCAGCTCCACGCCTTTTTCCATTCTGGACAGACAGGTTTCGCAGTTTGTTATATGTCTGTCTGCAGTAATTTTATACTCCGTAGACAGATCTTGTCGGATTGTGCGTAATCCATTGATCCATTCGCGGTATTTTGCACACATCATTCGGAGCTCGCGGATTGTATCAGCAAAGCTTCCATATGGGCTCATTTTCAGCATATCAAGGGATACTCCCTTAATCGCGCTGGGCACTATGGGTTTGATGTCATATTTCGGAAAAATTGCCGTAGTAATCCACAGTACAGATTCGCTGTCATCCCAATCAGCTGCACAACCATGACCGATGGCATAGTTCCGCACATTCCGGTAGAGAAGCTGATTGGACTGGTAGTCCTCGTCCTGTGTAATTCGTTGTGAATCAGACAGCGGAGAAAAACCTTTTTCGGAGAACAGCTTAAACTTGCATTGGAAGAAGCATTCCTCATCACTGACATTTTCTTTAACCTTGGGTTTTGCATTCTCCAAGGTAAATGTATAAATACAACTGTCATCTGTGCGGTAGTGATAGGTAATATCAAATTGCAGTCCGGTTGTTCCTATCGGAAACTTTTTAAGGCCGTCAGTAGGGGTAGGCAAAATCAGCGGAGCATTATCATTTTCCCAAGCCAGTGCAGTACGGGGATACTTATACTTGTTTTCCAAGCGTTCTCCCGTGGCGGGGTCCATGGCGGGTACTTTTATATAGGTGCCTGCAGATACCGCCACACGAATAGCATCGCCATCTTTAACGGACACAGTAATGCTGATGGCAGATTGTCTGTATGCATTGGAACGGTTAATCAATTCTTCTGCATCCTCAAGAAATTCTACTGTGCCATCGCCAAGCTTTTGGAGCTTGACTTCCACATCTTCTCCATCTGCTTCGCCCAGCAATTCACATTCGTCATCCTTGAGGTCTGCCTTGTCGTCAGTGGTTTCTGCAGGATACAGGATGCCTGCGATGTAGCGGGTGCGTGGAGGGTCGGAAGCCAGTATTTCCTGACCATTGCTTTGCGTCATGCCAGGCCAGTCAATGGGATCTGGACCAATAAATTCCCGTTCAACAAATTCGATAAGTTGATCGCGTCTGTTATCACTCATTGAACAGCCTCCTCATCAAAAGATTATCGTATTCTCTCTTTGCAGAATCGCTCTCCAAAACATACAATCCTGTGCAGGCTCTGCTCAAGCCCACATACATCAGTTTTTCAGCAGAGAATCCTTCAATGTCGGCCAGGATGATTACAGAGTTTTCAAGCCCCTTATACGCCTGAATCGTGCAAAATGTTGTATTCATTCCGGGAGGTACGCTGAAATCCTTAACTACATAACCGTCAAGCATAGACACAACAGAATCCTCTCTTTTTCTGGGGGAAAGAATGGTGATTTTTTCCGGTGCAATATGAGAATCAGCCAGTTGTTTCAATACAGCCTTTAGCTTCTTGCATTGGCTCTCCATTGTAGACCAGGTGAGATATTGTACCGGAGGCCCATCTACCTTAGTCCAAAGATCATGTGGCGCTTTGAAACCGGTCACGGTTTCGATTTCCTTGCAAATCGGCTTCGTATTTCTGCAGTTTACTGTAAGCTTAAATCGGATAAAAGAGGTAATATCATCCAGCTTTTCAATGAGTTTAGTGCCAGAGACCCCCTCTGCGTATATGGCCTGCATGGAAAAATCTCCAAACAAGGTCCAGCGGCCTCTGGATAATCCTTTTTTGAGACAACCTCCCATGACATCAAGATAACTGTCACGGATCAGGTCCTGTGCTTCATCAACGACAATCTTATCAAACAGTTCTCCGGTTTCCAGCAACGCATATGTCGCAGCCTCGGGCAAATCTGTTTGATAATAATACCGAATTCGATCTGGATCATGGGGATAAGGCGGTAACAGATCAGCTTCCTTTGCTACCTGCGTCATATATTTATGCAGTGTTCCGACAAATTTTGGCCGAACAGATTCCGGCATATCAGAAAAGTAGCTGTTAAGCCAATCAGCAAGGTTAGAATTAAAGCAAAACAGAGCAACTTTTTCGCCACGGGCAACAGATTTCTTGACTTCTTCAATTGCAAGAAGAGTTTTACCTGTCCCCGCAGGGCCCTGAATCAGGCAGCGGGGATTGTCATCAAGCTGATCCAGACAGCGATACTGCTCTTTGGTCAGCGCAATTAAGGCTTCACTGGCATTATGTAGCTGTACATTCATGGAAACGGCACAGTCAAAATCACCGCGCAGAATAGATGCCATATACCGGACATCTGCAGCATCAGGCAATTTTGATTTATTAAGTGGCCCATACACAGTTTCCCATTTGGATTTTACCCCTTCGGCCAGTCGCTTAATGAATTGCTTGACATTGGAACCGTCACGGGAATCAAAGACCTGCCACTGCTCTTCGTCAATTCCGGAGGATGCATATTCAATATCCGGGAACATAACTCCATAACCGAACAAAACATTGGGAATATGGTGATGCTCGATATCAACACGCTTCTTCATAGCGTCTACAATGCTGAAAATTCCATCTTTTGCCTGCTCAAACGGGCCACGAACTTTGCTGTTGGTTTTACCGTATCTGTTTGTGAAGTACCAGATTCCGTTTTCACGCTTTACACGCCCACCCTTTACCTCAAGCGCAAAGATACCAAGCTGCGGAGCTAAAACAAGAAAATCGGTTTCACCATATATTACTTTATTGTGAGTTGTGATTCCAAGAGAATGCAGAACAATCCATTTGTCTGTCCCCAGTGCATTTTGAAACCATTCAAATATTTTTCGCTCTGCACTGGATTTTACCTCCGGAGAAATCACTGAAGGGATCATAATTGCCATAATTAAGCTCCTCACTCTTCGTCAATAAGGCGGTTGGTGTCTGCAATGTCAACGGTTACAGGTGCACCAATGTCAATGATTTTAAGAATGCGTACAGTCCCAATCCCTTCAACCTGCATTTCAATTGGCTCCCAAATGTTGAAGGGATCGATATCTACATGCCCTTTTAGCGCTTCAACAATCCGGCTTCTCAGATGCATCGACAGCACTCTGCCAGCCTGAATGTGAGCGCTGCGAACTGTCTGTGCAGCATCATATATCTGATCCAACAGTTCCTTCAAAACACCGCTGCCCGTGGCTGAAGCAATGTGCTCCAGATCCTGTCTACTTTGTGGGGCAATAACATCATCGTCATGAATCCAACCACGAACCGCTTGGTAACCCTTGGTACAGCCTGCATTTTGCAGATGTTGATAGATTTCATCATCTGAGTAGAACAATGTTTCAATTTCCAAAGCCTCTTTCCACTTGCCGGCCATTTCTCTCAACCCGGCTTTTCCAGAGCGTGCCAAAATAACATCGGCCATTTCACGGATCAAGTCCTTGGCGGTTTCGCGGACAACAACAAAATCACCCATTTTCAGTTGTTCTGGAAGGACAGTGTCTATTTTATCTGCATCATTCATGATGATGTTGGTTGCGGAGATAACTTTGTGTCCAGTACGATAAAATGCCAAGTAACCGCCGACATAGTTAACCGGGATTGCTTCTGCTGTTTCGTTTGCTGCTTTCTGCCCGCCATTGGCGACATACTGACGGTACTTGTTTTCCCGGAGCACTACTTCAATTTCAGCGAATTCGTCTGCTTTTGGCGTATCTGCTGGTGCTGGTTCTGGCGGAACAAATCTGCTGGTAGATACATGGAGTTTGTCTGTAGCAAAGGACCTTTCTATGGTTTTCCGATTTTGTAAACTATCCAAGGCGGAGTTCCATTTTTGGGTGTCGTAGTTTTTCCACCGTTTTTCATAGTCATACAGCAAAATCGTATATGCTTGCGTATTAAAACCATAGAGGATTTTTCGCATGATAGCGCGCTTCAACCAACCGACAACAACCGTTGCAGAAAACTGCGTTGTCAAAGCAGGGTAATACTCAGCAGGATACAAGACATACACCTGCGTGATAAGTCTTTGCCTGCGGCACCACATCTGCCAATATTCCTGTACATGCTTTTTGTCGGAACTCTCAGGAACGACAATGCAGATGTTTTTATATTTTCCCTTACGCAGCTTGGTAGCCAAAGTATCATGTTTGGGAAGGGGGCATCCTTTGGTAAAGACCTTTTTCAGGCAACCAATGATGGTGATGTAATCATCGTAGGTTTTCGATGCAAGGTAATTCTTTTCACCGGCAAGAATACTGCTACACTCGTCCAAAATAAGTTTTGGCCGTATCAGTTGATCGTCATTAAAAGGTACAGTTTCGTGGAGAGCAACGAAAGCAAGGGAAAATAACTTGTCAAACAACTTGAGCATTTGTACCGACAGAGTCTGTGTCTCTCCACGATGAAAGTACAGCTTACGAATAGCAATACTGATTTCATTGCCGTCTGACACGAGGTATTCAACCTCACGTTTTGCGCAATGCTTGATTTTCCTGTCTGAGCTCAACGGGTTGACATCGTAAAGGTGGTCAGTAATGCTGGTTTCATCCCACCTCCACACATTGAACTGCCTGTCGAGAAATGGCTGCAAATCAAAAGAGTTGACAATATCGGTCACACATGTAATCGGAACACCCAAACGCATCAAATTATCCAACGCATCCATCTGACTCAGAAGAATATTGGCATTGGAACCGTCAATAATTATGGACTGAATAGGATGCCCTTGGTCTGCCAGTGCTGCTATTGCGTACAGATCCGATGCAAGAACAACAGCAGGAACGCCACCAAGTTGCCCGGCGCCGACATTTTTGACATTTCCCTCATAGTCTGCCTGTCCAACCAAAAGAATGCTCTTTATGTCACGGCCACAGAGTTTACAAGTAGAAAGCAGTTCCTTAGCATTGATTACTGAGGTCATGCTCACGATAGAGCTGTCCATATGTGTCCTGTAATCAGCAAGCATCTTCAAAAACTTCTCGTCTGCCGTTAAGTGAGAAACAAGTCCTTCTATCTTTTCCTTTTCTACCACATATTTCTCGTACGGGCTCAAACGGCGCTGTGTATTGGTTAACTGAAACAGTGGAAAATATTCAATCGGAGCACTGATAGTTAGATCCGCCACTTTGATCTTCATCCGCCGCTCGTTTTTCTCATCTTCTATGCCTACGAACTCGACCACAGCGTTTCCGAGTTTCAGTTTTTCACCAGACTTAAAAGCTTCAGGATTATAGGCACGCTCAATTTTCCCTTCTGCAATGTTGTGCAGTAACTTGATCAGCGTAAAAATGAAAATTGATTGAATGCGTTCGGGGAAAACCAGAATATTGAATTTCCCTTGGTGCGTAATCATTTTATCAAGCATCAGTACGCTGGCTTTGATAATGGGAGGGACTCCCACAGAATGAGCGGTGCCATCGAAGGACAGGCTGATCCCGTCAAAGCTGCTTTCTTCAGACAGCAGTTGTTCTACAAAGTCATGCCATTCCAACATGGGTATCCCTCCTTATCGTTTAAACGGTAAATCCCTTTTCAAGAGCGGATTTATATGCTTTCACCGCATGCGTTGCTTGTTTGATACTTGGCTTTTGACCACGGCCAGCCAAAGTTCCGACAGAGAATAGAAGGCTACGCTGCCAAGGCTGGAAGTTCCGGGTTTCCTTTGCCCAGCGCGATAGTGCAAACCAAGTCTCTGCAGGAATAGCTGCAGCCTCGTCAATTAAAGCCAGCTCTTCATCTGTAAGCGAATCAATACTTCCGGTTGCAGGCTGACTGCCAATGGTCGGTCGCGCTACAGATAGCAGTTCAAGTTGAAGTTCATCGCTAAGGGTGTACTCGTGGTCGCGGATGGACTGCCAGCACTTTTCTTTTTTGCACCACTCACCAACATTGGCTCCGCCCGGTGGATTTACAATCAGACTCTGAACAAACTTTGAGACTTCAATGATTTCACGTTCCAAAGCCGGAGTCAGAGCCTGTTCCTTCCATATCCGCTCCAAATCAATGCGCTGGGCAGTCTTGAAGGAAAGAAAGGCAAGAGTATATGTAACAATATTGGCCCTGTATCCACCATATTGTTGCTTCTGAACAAGTTTCTCGGTTTGGCGGAACAGGATTGCTTTGGCAATGAGGCTTTGATAATAAATCTCATCTGGAGAAAATCCCTTGCGTTCTTTTAAACGAAGCATAAATTTGTGGAAATTCTTTTGGGCACCCTCACTGACCTGCCATGGGAGCTGGTCCCATGTGTTTTCGTACTTGGCGAGGTCTGTTTTGGTAAACAAAGGATGGGTTTCCTTATATTCTTTTTTTCGCTTGGTGGTGGATTCACGGGTTAGCATATCTGCATACTGACCACGTGCCCGCTCATAGAACCAGTTTCGAGGTTTCATGCCACCTTGGGCAGGCGCCCAGATGGTACGTGATAGTTCTTCAATGCGTCTGTGAAAGGGATCGTTTGCAGAAAAATCGGCAACCTGAATTTTGTTTTGAGTATTGGCAAAAGTCGAAATTCTGGGGACAATCTCATCCATATCATCTGCAGAGTGAATTACCGAGATTTTCATCTGGACAAAAACTTGTGACAAATCTGCTGCAATTTTACGGTCATTCTTAGCGTTGAAAATAGAAGCAGTAGTTTGGCCTCCGTTAACAATCTGCATATCCCGAATGCGTTTAATAGAGGGTTTACCGTTTTCATCCCGAACAATTTCGACACTCTCGGCAGTGACAGAAATGCCATTGTTATATGCGAGGAACATATCGGGTTCATCCCGTAAAGTATCCCGGATTCCTTTGTTAACCCCTCCTTTTACTTGAAGGAATGAGCGCACATTTTTCTCAAGCAAACGGTCTCTGAACTCGTCGTAGAGAGCCGCTAACAAATCGCCGTTGATGATAGCCAAATAAACGCTATACTTTTTGCTGGTATTGTTTTCGATGCAGGAAATGGAGGTTTGAAACTTTTCTTCAAAATCAATTTCAATTGTTTCACGCATTTTTCCGGAAGTGACACAACGATACAAACGATCTACATCCCAAAGAGAGAAAGAAATTTCGGCATCACCAATGGTTATATTTTTTAGTGCAATCGGCTTTACAAGACCGTTTGTAAGTGCACAGATCCGAACATGTTTAATATTGTCTTTATTCTGGTGAAGGGTTATTGCGAATTCATAGGTGTCATTATCCTTCTGAAAGGCTGTATACAGATCGTTGATGGCCTTGTGGTAAAGCTGAATAGCACGCTTTATAGCAGCGTCAATATCCGCTTGGGAGACCGAACGAGGGCGATCCGAATCTGAATAAATGCTGACGAAAATATCGACGGACTCGCAGTCCTCAGATATTGCGTATGCATTCATCTGAAGGCCATATCCACGGAAAGGACAAATAACGGGATTGGTTACCTCGCCAGCCTCCTCCAAGTATTCCATCATAACATTTGTCAGGAAATCTTCTGTGGTCCATCCACTTGTTTCAGTGTCACTGGAACAGAGCACTTCTTCTCTGAAAGTGCTGTAAAATTCATCAAGTGTTTGATTCTTCGGCATTTTTGTCACCTCCTGTAAATCGAGCTAACAATGCATGGGCTATGTGGTAAGAAAGACATACAGGGACCGCGTTACCTATTTGCTTATAAGCAAGTGTTCGCGAAGGTCGTCCAGTTACGGATTCAAAAAAGTAGTTGTCTGGAAATGTTTGAATACGAGCAGCTTCTCTTGGGGTAATAGAACGATTTTGCTTAATGTCCGGATGAATAAAGTAGTGCCCATCTCTCGAAATATGTGCCACGACGGTCTGGGCATAGGGTAGATTTCCAGCCACTACTTTAAAACGATCCAAGAAACTTTTTGTGTTATTATGGGTACGTAATCGTTCAGGAAGGTCTGTATATGAGACTCTGGTTTTGCTTCTATTCCAAGTATCGACAACAATGCGGTATATCTCAAGATCTTGTGCAGTATTGGGCCGTGCTTGATGAAATGTCACTGGCTCCTCATCATACTCTTTAATTCTTGCGCTGAACAGGTACTTCCCAGTATAGTGAGTTGTTTTCACCGGAGTAATAACACCCTCTCCAGCCTTGATGGAGGGAAGATCGCAAAATAATTCTCCGACTTTGTGTGCATCTTTGACCACAGGGATTTGAGGATAAAAATCTGCTTTTTCGCCATGGAAACCAATCAAAATAATTCTCTTTCTGTTTTGAAGCACACCGTAATCTGATGCATTCAATATACGAAAGTCCGTTGCATATCCGCATTTCTTGAATAATGCGCGCATATTGTCAAAATGCAAGGAGCCATCCTCGTCTCTGGCGGACAGCAAGCCCAAAACATTTTCAAATACGAAATATTTTGGCTGATATTTTTTCAAAAACTCTGCATATAGCCTGTATAGATAATTTCGCTTATCACCGACCATTTTGCATTCAGACCGGGATCTTCCGGCAATAGAGTAAGCTTGGCAAGGAGGGCCACCTACAATCAGATCAAGTTTTTCACCGCCAAGTAGTGAGTCAATGTCTTTAAAAATGGCAGGTAAAGACTCCTCTGATATCTCATAATTGAGAACTGAGTCCAATATTTCCTTAGGAACCAGAGCATAGAAATCTTTCCGGGGAATATCTCCGGCCAAATATTTGGTATATGGCGCAAGATTATTTCCCTTTTTGAGCCAATGATATGCCGTGCGTGTTCTTAAGGTATAGCACGCAGCAGCATCCATTTCCACGTGAGCAATCGGTTCATAGCCAGCTCGGATAAATCCTTCGGACAAGCCCCCTGCTCCCGCAAATAAATCAAGATATTTAGGCATGGTATAATCACCTCGTTTTTTATTAGCGACAGGGAGTCACTTATCCTCGGGTATAAACTCCATAATGTCCTCAATCCGACAATCCAGAGCAGTGCAAATCTTTAGGAGAATCTCTGTTGTCACATGACCGTTTTTCCCCATCTTTGTTACGGAAGCGGAACTGATACCAGCCTTAGCACATAAATCTTTCTTCTTCATGTCCTTGTCGATCAATAATTTCCAGAGCTTTTTATAACTAACAGCCATAAAGCTTGTTCCTCCGAATCAAAGAAAAAATGCCCCGCCAACTGGCAGAGCATTTTTATCTGCATTTATCCGCCACGGCATATATCCAACACCGATGGCGTTGTATATTATCATATCAGAAACAATGTAGAAATTCAAGAAAAAATGATGAATTCGCACGATTTTTGCCAAGGATACTCATTATTGATATTAGAGGGAGCTTTTAGTGGCTAACAAATGCTTTTGTCCATGATTGATCTTACTTTTACGACAATCACAGATTGAGAAAGAAATGGATGGCACGTGGGTATGGCTAACTTGGGAGCCCACACCACGAGTACCCCACATCCCAAATAGCGGCTGAAACGATGTGCTTCAGCCGCTATTTTTCTGAAAAAGTTTCAGTAGCTGTTTCCGCCGAACTGTGGTATATGTTTGTGCTGCAAGGAGGCGAGCACATGAAATACAAGCTGCTGAAAGACCTATACGACTGCTTCTACATCCCACCTGAACTTCCAGCTCAGAAACAGGAAATTGAGGAATGTCATCAAGCACTGAGCGAGGTGCTGGGTAAACCAGAGCGTCGGCTGGTGCTCCAGATCATCGACGCCAAAGACCGTATTGCTGAGGATACCTCCATCGACAGCTTTATCGCCGGATTTGAACTGGCGTGGAAGCTGTCCATAGAACTGAATCACTACAAAAACGAGCGCTCAGTCTCCTGCAGAACGGCAATGGGATTGGGGGCTCGTTTTGCATCTGCGAAGGAGGAAGAGGAATGAAGAAGTTCGTCATAGCAGCCATGATTGCCGCTTGTATCGCCTTGTGCACCGCTGTGTGGCTACATGGCAATGCGGTCGGGGAAACACCCGTCCCAGCCACAAAGACCGCTGTGAGCGCCAAGAAAGCAACCGTTGTGGAAACTGAAACAGAAGAGAATTCCGCGTCACTGGCAGAAACGGAAAACGAGGTTCCTCAGCAAGAAGTATCCCCAGAGGAACGTCCTGAACCAGAGACAGAGTCTATGGAAATACCCGCAGATTCCGAGCTCCCGCCTTCCGCAGAGCAGACACCCGCTAAGAATTCCGCACCAGAGCCAACTCCGCCCCAACCTCCTAAAGAACTGCAGCCCGGTGACAAAGTCTATGTAGCGGGCTTCGGCTGAGTGGAGTACGAGGGCCCCAATCATTGTGAAGACGGCGCGGGCATTTACGAAAACGGCAAAAAAATTGGGATCATGGGGTGAAATTTGCGGAAAACATTCAAAATAGGGTCAAGCCGCTATTGACAATCAAACTTTCTATGCTATTCTATAATGATTTAACCTTGATGTTGAATGGGTGGCATGGGCGAGAAGGAGAGTATGTATGGCGTATGAGTTCGTTTACGAATCCGAGGCAAAGCTCTATCGTTCGGATTGCTCGGACGTCCTGAAGAAAACCTGCGAGCTGCTGAAGGAGAAGGGTATTTCTGCACAGTTTTCTCTTATTGGGAGCGGCGCAAGGAATATGATCACGAGAAACGGGGATGGTCCATATGACCTTGACTACAATCTTTCGATCATGAGGGCAGAAGAAAGATATTGGAGTGACCTGCGGTTGCTGAAGGAAACGGTAAGAAATGCTCTGAACTGGGCGGAGAGAAATGAATTCTTTTCAGATGCACAAGATTCGACTTCTTGTTTGACTGCAATATTGTATTTTGAGAAGTCGCCAGATATCAAATTCAAGTTTGACGTTGCTATTACCACGAAAAATAAAAACGGGAATTACATGCGCTTGATTCATAACAAAAATGTGTATGCACTGGGCTTGGATCAATACGCATGGAACGAAGTGCCGAACTCTCATCAGGTGAAAGATAAGGCGGATGAAATAAAGGAAGAAGGCTTATGGCAGGAGGTTCGTGACAGGTATCTTGAGAAGAAAAACATGTATCTGTCTCGACAAGATCGTAACCACCCATCCTTTGTGGTGTATGTGGAAGCGGTGAATGAGGTTTATAACAGATATTTCAATAGAGGAGGCGGGTACAATGTGCAATCGATTTTTTGACTATGATGACGGCGACTTCGCCATGAGCATTTCGGATAATATGGCGATGGACTCCGACGGGGATCTCATGTTGCGCATGGGTGATCACATGGCGATGGATATGGACACCGGCGATATTCACATGATCTCATCGTGGCCCAATGACGATGACTAAACATTAGGCAGCAGCTCAACGGGTGCACCGCCATAGACAAGGAAAACATTTTTCAAACCCCAGACAGAAAAACAGCGGGACAGGCCGTAAAGGCTTGTCCCGCTGTCCGTATT
>ENA-OZHM01000503-OZHM01000503.1-human-gut-metagenome-genome-assembly--contig:-NODE-503-length-12923-cov-4.708968_pt1 | contig 12923 bp, 20 predicted proteins | sample MGYA00244047_ERZ653688 | MGnify/ENA primary metagenome ERZ653688 (study PRJEB26926, sample SAMN06165194) | human gut metagenome | biome: ENVO:00009003; feature: ENVO:2100002; material: ENVO:00002003... | reverse complement strand
TCGTCGGCAGCGTCAGATGTGTATAAGAGACAGGGTCTGTTCTTCCCAACAGCACGAAGACCGAGGTGGTCATGACGGCCAATATGCGGGAATGGAGGCACTTCCTTCGGCTCCGTACCGCTCCTGCCGCACACCCGGATATGCGAGAGGTCGCAAAGATGCTCCTGACTGAGATGCAGACCCGATACCCGGCTTTCTTTGAAGACTTCGAGGTGTGAACCATGATTGTGAAAAAGGCCGGAGGAAAGGTTTACGGAGCAGTCTTCACCGCCGCAGAGAAAAAGGCCATGGAAATGGAGATCAACCGGCAAATCATTAAAGCGGACAAACGCTATACCGATGACATTGACGCAATGGTTCTCTATACCCTTGCGGTTCACCTGGGCTTTGGTCCTAAGCGGCTCAGACGCTTTTATGAAGCATTTACCGCAGAGCATGACCGACTCATTCAGCACTACGAAATGCCGGACGATTACACTTGGCTCTGCAAAGCGAAGTTGAAAGAAATCGGCGTAGATGTGGAAGCATGGAACAGAGAAAGGGGAAGTATTCATGACATTCGTGAACAATAACGGGAAAGTCCCGTATATCATGGTCGCCGGTGCAGATCATGTTACCGGCGAAATGCCGCTTGAAACTGCGGAAAAGATTTACAACGAGGGAACCAAGAGAGCCAGCAATAGGTTTCCCGGCTATCCGGTCTGCGTGGATAACAAGTATTTCTTCGCCACCAAGACCTCTCCGAAGAAAAGGAAAACCACCAATAAGTAAGCTGCTTCCGGTACTGCTGCTGTCGTTGGTTCTCCTATCTTCCTGTTCCGCCAAGCCGGAAACAGAAATCATTGAACCCACTGAGCTTCCTGTGTTTGAAGTCACTACACCGGAACCCACACCCACTGTTCCTCTTTGGAGCGAGGAAGAGGTTGATGTGCTGGCAAAGATGGTATGGGGAGAGGCCAGGGGTGTAGCGTCTGATACGGAAAAGGCCGCTTGTGTGTGGTGTGTGCTCAACCGTGTCGATCAGGGATATGGTTCAATCACTACGGTAGTTACCGCTCCTTATCAATTCATCGGGTATGATGCAGATAACCCGATTGATGATGAAATTAAAGCCCTGTGTGAAGATGTTCTTACCCGATGGTATGCGGAAAAAGATGGGGAAACCAATACAGGGCGGGTTTTACCTTCTGACTATCTCTGGTTCAGCGGAGATGGCAAACACAATTATTTTAGAAATGCCTACAAAGGCGGAGAAACATGGGATTGGTCGCTCCCTTCCCCTTATGAAACCTGAATGACCGAGAGGTGCCGTCATGTATGAAAAAATACCCTCTGAATTGAAAGAAAAGGCCCAATGGGTCAATGTCTGGAATAGCAGCAAGGTTCCCATGCAGACCGGCCAGAAAAAAGCTGCCTCTTCTGTGCTGCCTGATACCTGGGGAACTTTTGATTGTGCTGTGCTGAATGTGGCAAACGGCATCTATGACGGCATCGGATATGTGTTCAATGACGATGGACTAATCGGAATTGACATTGATGACGGTTTTTCAGAAGGACTATTGAACCCGCTGGCCGCTGACATTATCGGCCATTGCGGTTCTTATACAGAGAAGAGCAGGAGTGGGAGAGGGGTACACATTCTACTGAAAGGCTCTCTCCCCTTCAAAGGCCGTAATAACCGAGCCGGGGTGGAGATTTATCGGAGTGGCCGGTACTTCATTATGACCGGAAAAGTCATTATCTATTCGGAGATCATTGAAAACCAAGAAGCGATTGACTATATCGTTTCCAGGTATTTCCCCGATGTTCCGAAAGAGGGTGCCGGTTCCTCCGCTCCACAACGCATTTACTCTCCAATCTACCGAAAGCCAGAGCCGGGGAAAATCGCTCTGAAACCAGAATATCCTGCAATCACTACCGGGAGCCGGAACCTGAGTCTGACTTCTCTGGCCGGTCAGATGCACAATCAGGGATATTCCAAAGCGGAGATTTACAAAGAGCTGCTGTATGCCAACACTCAGGCTTGCAAGCCGCCTCTTCCCCGTTCGGAGATTGAAACCATTGTAAATTCAGTTACCAGATATAGGAGGTAATTTATGAAACCTTATCAGCGTGGAGATGTTGTCATTATAGATGTACCTATCCCGGCCTCCGGCCATGTGCAGGGAGGCAAGCGGCCCTGGGTCATCGTTCAAAATAACATGGGGAACCAGTTCTCTCCCACCAGCATTGTAGTCCCTCTGACCACAAAGATGAAGCGGCTGGAAATGCCCACTCATGTTGCTTTTGTGTGGGAGAACTTGGAGCAAAGCATGGTTGAGTGTGAACAGGTACGGGTCATCGACATTACCGAAGATTGGAAATATGTCTGTACCCTCCCGCCTCAGATCATGTCCCATATCGACACAGCCCTGAGAAACGCTTTCTTCTATGGGGGGGGTGTAATAGATGGAGAATAAGCAGTATTGCCCTTTCAATGCTTCCACGGACGAAGTTCTGCATTGTTGTCAAGAGAGGTGTGCGTGGTGGGATGAAGACGCTCAGGCTTGTTCGGTGCTGGTAATAGCAAAGGCAATGAGGAAGGTGACGAGAAATGGCCGATGAAATTATGACCACGGAAGAGCAGGAACTTTTTCAGCTTTCCAATGGCCGGTACATCATGGACAAAGACCTGTCCCGAAAGATGTTTTACATCAAAGAGGCCAAGCCGGAGTGGAGCCACCAGATCAGCGGCACCGGCTATTCTTGGGACGAGTCTGGTATGGCAGAGCTGTTTTCCGAGTGCTACCAGAATGATACCCGCTTTTGCCCGGAAGCAAAGTGCTGGTACACCTATTCTAAGGGAGCATGGAGGAAGGATATTGGCTCCCTGTTGGTGGCTGAGAAAATCAAGGAATTTTGCCGCCTCATGGCTCTCTACTGCGGAGAGATTGACAACGAAGATCGCCGCAGGGAGTATATGAAGTTTATCGTAAAAATGGGCGACCGGCGTTTCCGTGACCGGCTCATGAAGGACGCTGCCAGCGTCATGCCGATTACGGCAGAAGAGTTTGACGCAAATCCCTTTCTCATTAACTGCTTGAATGGAACCTACGACATGGAGAAGATGGAGTTCCGTGAGCATGATTGGCGGGACTTCCTGACGATGCAGACCAATTTCGACTATACCTTGCAGGACTCCCGCTGTGAGCGGTGGGAGAGGTTTATTACAGAGGTCACTTGCAATGACCCGGACAAGGCTGAATATCTGCAAAAGGCCCTGGGCTATTCAATGCTCGGTATGGCGAATGAAGAGTGTATGTTCATCCTCCACGGCAAGACCACTCGCAACGGAAAATCTACCATGCTGAGTGCCATTCATCATCTCCTGGGCGACTACGCTTCTGTGTCCCCTGTGTCCATTATCTGCAAGTCTGACCGGTCAAAGAACGCAGAGGCAGCGAACCCCATGCTGGCTTCCCTTAAAGGTAAGCGGTTTGTGACCATGGCGGAGAGCAACCAGTATGGCAAGCTGGACGAAGAAACTATCAAGCAGCTCACCGGTGGAGAAGAGATCAAGGCTCGGAACCTCTACGAAGCTACCACGACTTTCCTCCCCCAATTCACCCTCTGGCTGTCCTGTAACGACCTTCCCTCTGTCAATGACAAGAGCCTGTTTGCCTCTGACCGTGTGCGGGTGGTGGAGTTCAACCGTCACTTCACCGAAGACGAGCAGGACAAAAACCTCAAAAGTGAATTTCAGACCCAGGAGGCCATGCGTGGCATTTTCACTTGGCTCTTGGAGGGCTACTTCAAATATAAGCGGTTCGGCCTGAAAATGTCCCCGGCCATGCGTCAGGTAGTCAAGCAGTATGAAAAAGACAATGACTTGGTATTGCAGTTCTTAGAAGAAAGGTGTGAAAAGGCCGGAGGAGCCTACACCAGAGCGAAGAGCCTCTACGACTCTTACAAAATCTGGTGTAAATCCAATGGCTACTTCGTGTGTAGCGCAAAGCGGTTTAATGCCGACATGGAAGCTCACCCGGAATGGCATGGAGGCAAGACCGTCTACTCTGGCTATCCCACCTACCGGGACATTCGTATGAAGGGGAGCGTATGACATGAACAAGAAAAATATGCGCCGTATGTCCATCTTGGTCACAGCACAGACCGCTAAAAATCTGGAACGACTGGCGGCTATGTCCGGCTACTTTGAGATTGGGAGAGTAGTAGATAAGTTGACCAGAGAGAAAATGATTTCTCTCCGGTGCGAGAAAGGAGATGGCCGTAATGAGTAACAATGACAAGTTCAAGGAGCTGTATAAGGCAATCGGCGTTCTGGCTGAAACCGGCATCCTCTTCTACCGAGCCACCATTCAGGCCGGTGCAACTCCCGGAGAAGCCATGATCTTGACCCAGGCTTTTATACGAGCTTCCATGCAGGGTGATGATACCTCTGCGAGTGAAAGTGAGGAAGAAGCATGACCGTGAAAGAACTGAAAGCAAAGTTAGCCAATATTCCCGAAGATGCTTCTGTGGAAATGGTCATTTGCAATACTGATAACCCGTTTGAAGATGGGTGCCGGGTAGATAAAATCGCCTATTTTGAGTGGCTTCAAAAGGATGAGGCGAAAACCGTAGTTTTGTTCCCGGCGTGAGAGGAATATATTTAGTGGCCTACTGAATATATTTGCGACTTTTGGCCTTTGGTGCGTTTTAGTGACTTTTTTGGTGAATAATCGGCCACTACCGGAAACCCTTGTGGCGCAAGGCTTTAAGGGCATTTTTGACCGCTATTTCTATATTTTTCTGTATAAACCCTCCATAGAGAGTGATATATAGAGAGATTTATAGCAAAAATCAAAAATGGGTCACTAAACTCACTAAAGGCCAACTGAAAATAATTAGTGAAGGAGTGCTGAATATGAGTGAAGAATTGACTCCGAAGAGAGGGCGTGGCCGTCCGAAGGGGACTGGTGGAAACAAGCGGCCTGATCGAACTACGGCAATGAGTGTGCAGACTGAACCGGGTGACAACCGTAAATATCTGCAACATACTATGCGAATGTGGAATTGGCCGGAAGTGGATATGAGGGAGCCTGAACAGGTTGCAGAGCGGATTGAACAGTATTTCGGTATTTGTATTGAGGATGATATGAAGCCGAGTGTTGCTGGCCTCGCTTGTGCTTTTGGAGTGGATAGAAAGACTATTTGGGCATGGGCTAATGGTGTAGATAGTAAGACATTACCCACGGAAAGCCGTAACCTCATAAAAAAGGCGTATCAAAATTTGAACGCTCAAATGGAAAACTATATGCAGAACGGGAAGATCAATCCCGTGGCCGGTATCTTCCTGATGAAGAACAATATGGGCTATCAGGACAAGCAGGAAGTGGTTTTGACCCCGAACAACCAGCTTGGCGAGGTGACTCCCCCGGAAGAGCTTCAACAGAAGTATTTGGAAGCTACTGCCAGCGACTATAATACGGACGAGTGACCTGGTTTACGACTATGGCTCACAACTTTGCGACTATCCCGCTCGAAGGTCTGCGACTATCCCGCTCGAAGGTCTGCGACTATCCAGGCCACCTCTGCGACTATGTGGAAGCCGCCGACCTCTCTTCCTGGGAGATCGGCGGCTCTTTTGCGCCCTGGCCTCTGGCTCCTGGCTGATCTGGTGCAGCCGGGGCTGGTTGTCTGGAAAAGTGTACTTTTCTTTACTCTTTTATAATGTATAGAAAACACTGAAAATATTTTGTATTTTCCTATTGACAACTGAATTTATTCAGTGTATATTAAAGGCACAAAAGAAATTCAGTGCTTAACGGACATTTTAGAAAGGGGTTCACGATATGAAAATTTATGATTTACCAGTTATGCAAGGCCGGGAAAAATCCTTTTACGGGAAAGCCCGTATCATTGAAAAGGATAACGGGGAAAAGGTGCTGCAATCGTATAAAACGGAAGTTTGTAAAATTACTTCCGGCGGGTTGTTCGTCCGGTTGTGGGACGGGTACAGCGTAACCACCATGCGACATATCAATAGTTTTCTTTCCTTTTTCGGGATTGACGGCGGCGGGAAAGCCTGGTGGAACGGGTTACCGGTGGAGCGGCCCCATAGAATGGGTGAAAATCCGGTTTATATCTATGACGCAGCCGGAAAGATCATAGGTCACAAGATAGGAAACGGAAAGGCGGTGTAATTATGGCGTATATTAGAAAAACCGTTGACCGGTGGGACATTGAAACGAATTGGGGTTACGGGTGGGAAATTGAAGATTGCGAATACACCAGGGCCGCAGCGGTGCAACGATTGAAAGAATACCGGGAAAATTCTTGTGGACGGTTTGCGGTTCGACTGAAAAAGCATAGGGAAAGAAAGGCGGTTTAATTATGTTTATTGGATATTCTGAAAATCAAAAGTTATTCTTGCGGCCTTATGATTTTAACCGTTGCCGGATCATGCAAGCATTGGCCGAAGTGGTGGAAAACAACGGCGGAAAGGTGAAGCCGGGTAAAAGTGTTTTCGTGGTGGATAGGGCTTTAGAAAATGTGGAGCCGGTCAAAGTGTTTTACACAAGTTATATTACATTCATTTTTGACGGGATAGCTTATTATTTCCAAACAGAAGATAATTCCTTTTTCCCGGTCCGGTATATTAAAACGCCGGTTCGTAATGGGAAATATTCAAAAGACGCTTGTTTAGAGGAATTAGAAACGGTTTGGCTTTATGATTGCGTTTTCTCTTCTAATGTCCCGGAAAGCGATATTAAAGAGATTGCGAACATTCTTTTTAACGGCCTTGTAAAGTCCCCCAAAACGGAAATTATACGGGATTGGAGCTATTGCGTTGTTCCAAATACCTATGACGGGGGAAGCCATAAAGAAAAAGTTTTGAAGCCAGAAAGAATGGCCGTTATTGATTGGTAAAGGGGTGTAAAACATGAATTATAACACTATCGCAGCCGATAACCTGAATAGCATTATGCGGGAAATTGCGGAATATACCAGAATGGCCGAAGAGATCACTGCTGTATTGGACGGCCTAAAAGATACCTTGAAAAAGTACATGGAGGAAAATGGGCTTGACCATATCGCCGGGGCCGAACATAAAGCAAGTTATAAACCGGTCACAAGTTGCCGTCTTGATACTACCGCTTTGAAGAAGGATTTACCAGAAGTTGCGGCCCGATATACCAAAAGCACTACAAGCCGCCGTTTTCTTTTCGTGTAAGGCGGTGGGCGATATGACAAAAACACAAGAACGCAAGTTAAAAACCGCCTTAAAGCGGTTAGAGAAATGCGGTGGAGATTGCCACCATTGCGAAAATTGCCGGGTTTATACCCGGTCAACGGAACGGGTTTTATATATGGCGGTTGGTTGTGATCTACTACCGGTGGAAATGTTTTCTTGTATTGCAGATACTCCAAAAAGTTTACACGCAACCGCTTTAGAAACAGTTCATTTTGAATTAGAGGTGTAATTATGATCTACTGTAAACAGATACCGCCGGAATACCAGGAAAGCCGGTTGTTTGACGATGAAGGAATGGGGCCGGATTATATCAATGTAACCGGCAACCGGAATTATATCAGCCGTACAAGCTCACTTTTTGACCGGGTATATAATGCCCTGGAAAATGAAGAATTAGCCGAAGCCCTGGACGATATAAAGAACGGCGGTTATTATAGCAGCTTTTACAAGAACGCTACACAAGCGATAAATGACCTTTTGGAGCCTGACAAGGCCCGATATAGTACCCGTGATATTCACGCCCTGAAAGAGTTTGTAGAAGCCTATACGGAAGCCGGAAGCCTGGAAAAGAATGATATTTTGTGTAAGGTTCTTTCCATTGTTACGGGCCGGGGTTGGGATTGGCAAATTATCCGGGGTTGTTGTCAAAGTGATTGGAACGAGATTTTTTACCCCGTGGACGATTGGAGCCGTGAAGCGTTGGCCGCTTTTGAAACAATGTATTTTAACACTGGTTCAGAGTGGATTATACATGATGAAGAGAATACCCCGGAAGGGCCGGAAGATATAATCGGGTATAGCTGCTATATAGTAGCCGATACAGAAGAGGGCATTAGAAAAGAGCTTGCGGCCGTGGCCGGTTGTGCGCCGTCTGATCTGGTTATATGGGCATTTGATAAATTTATCAGAGTAGCACAATATAAGGCGGTGTAAATGTGTATATAGTTTTGCTAATCTTGCTTTTACCAGTTCAAATAATTCTTGAATTGATGAAGTTTAATAAATGAGTTTGCCGCCCTGGTTCATTCCGGGGCGGTTCTTTTATGCTTTTTCAGGGTGCAGCCGGGGCCGGTTGCCTATACCGGGGCCGGGGGATATATCCACCGCCACCGGGCCGGGGTGAGTGGCGAAAATTCCCACAAAAATAAAAAGGCTTTATTCCTAACAAACTTCATTCAGTTACAAATCTTATTCAGTAACAAAATATTTTCAACTCTCTATTGACAACAAAATAAATTCAGTGTATAGTGTCATCAAGAGGTGATTACCATGTATATCAACAAGGCTATCCGAGATTTGATGAAAGCGAAAAATGTTTCTCTTCTAACCATGGCAAAGGCTCTTGGTAAAGAGCGTGGCAATGAAATCAGCTCTCGGCTGAGAAGCACTAACCTGTCCTTCAACAGCGCAGTCGAAATGCTGTCCGCCCTGGGTTATGAGGTGGTCATTCAGGAGAGAAAGCCCGGAGTCCGCAGAGCTGACCAAATCCTGATTGACCAGAAGGAAGACCCGAAGTATGACCTGGACGCTCTATTGGGGTCAGGTGGTGATGGCAAGTGAAATATGGCTATGGTCGGGTATCAGCCAAAGACCAAAACCTTGCTCGTCAGCTTGCCGCCTTGAAAGCCTATGCTCCTGATCTGGATGATGACCATATCTTCACCGATAAACAAAGCGGAAAGAATTTCAACCGGGAGCATTACTTAAAGCTAAAATCAATCTTGGTTCCCGGTGATGAAATTTTGGTTGAGGAATTAGACCGGTTTGGACGGAATAAAGCGGAAATAAAAGCCGAGTTGGAGTGGTTCAAGGAGCATGGTGTTATTGTCAGGGTGTTTGATGTTCCTACTACACTGATGGACTTCCATGGACAGGATTGGATTGGCGAGATGGTCAATAATATTCTGATTGAAGTCATGGGAGCAATGGCGGAGCAAGAGCGGAAGAAGATACGGAAGCGTCAGGCCGAAGGGATAGCCGCTATGCCAGTGGTTGGAGGGAGAAAGGTATCTGCTAAAACAGGAAGAGGGTTTGGCCGTCCTGCTTATGAGATTGACCTTGATAAATTTAAGGCCCTGGTGCAAAAGCAGAAAGAAGGGCTGGTTACGGTGAATGACGCTTGCCGTCAACTTGGTATCAGCAGACCTACATGGTATGAGAAAGTGCGAAAGGTGGTGTGAACTTATGGGACAGTACGACAATTACAGTAATGAGAAAAATATCGCCAAAGCACAAAAGAGGCTGGATAAACTATCGGTAAAATGCAACTCTGATTTGTACGAAGTGGAGTTGGCCCGAAAGGAATTGGAAACTGCAAGGCTGTTTGAACGGTGTCAAATCTTTGGGACAGAGGGTTGGAGAAAGAGTATTTATAATCCTAATGCTAATATCATGTTCAGTGATGATAACGAGGTTATGATGTTCTTTGATAAGTTAATCCCCTATCGAGATATAAGCTCCTACGCCATTATTGAAAACATCGTCAAGGAAGCACATACTAAGACCAAGAAGACCGGGGCAATAACAAGGGCTATTGTGGGTGGGGCGATTGCCGGAGGGGTTGGAGTCGTGACCGGGGCGATTACTGCGGGGTCAAAGTCCAGCACCATCGTACATGAAATACCGGACGGGTTCTTTCTGCAAATCTTTATGAAAGACGGTTCCGGGTATCAGTGTCCGGTTCCGAGCAACGGAACAATCTCCAATAAAGTTCCGAAGATGTGGCTCCACTTGGCGAGTAAATTACAGGCCATCGTGGAGAGGAATAAAGAATAAATAGGCTCACGCAAAGGCGGGAGTAACAGCCATTACGGGCTATCGGAGAAATCCGGTAGCCCTTTTTCTTTTCAGGTCATTATGAAAATTGATGTACTGGGTACGAAATATAATCTGCGCCGGGTCAATTATAACCAGGACGAGTTCATGCGGAAGATGAACTATGGCGGCTACTGTGATAACAACACCAAAGAGATCGTTATTCTCAATCTCAGAAGCACCCCGGATTGGGCTGAGGCTCAGGAAGAAGTCATTCAGCGTATGGAGAAATGTACTATCAGACATGAGTTGGTTCACGCTTTCCTCAATGAGTCCGGGTTACAGTGGAATAGCTTTGCCCCGGATAAAGCGTGGGCCAAAAACGAGGAAATGGTTGACTGGTTTGCCATCCAGTTTCCGAAGATGTATGAAGCGTTCCGGCTTGCCGGAGGGATTTGAGGTGATTTTATGGATTATCGGAAACTGGCAGACAGTATTAAGCGGCATATTGGGAATAAGCCAGAAGATCATGTCGCCTATATTGACCTGTTATCCCTTTGCCGCCAGTGGGAAGCGGAAGATTTTCAAGCGGCGCACGAGGTCAGTAAAGAGTTACGGGTTTTCTCGGCCAAGCAGTTACGCCGTACTTCTCCAAAAGAGGCAGAACATTTTTATGAGGCATGGAGGAAGAGCCTCTTGTTTGATGCTCCCCATAATTTTGACGCTTTTATGACTTATATTGAGCTTGACCGGAAGCCGGAAAAGCGGTTCTATGCTCCCCGGAGGCATTACCTGAAACCCATGGTGCAGGGGTTCCAAGATATTCTTGATAAAAAGCTGCGTCTTTTAACAATATCCATGCCGAAACGAGCGGGAAAGTCGCAAACAGGTATCAATTTTGTTAATATGCTCTCTGGTAAATTCCCTGACCGCTCTACACTGATGGAGGGAACCGGAGATGACCTTGTGAAGAGCTTCTATAACGGGTGCTTAGAATATCTGATGGCTCCGAATGAGTATCTATTCTATGATGTATTCCCGGATGCCCGTCTGGTGCAGACCGGAGCGGACACAAAGATCATCAACCTCAAATCCAAGTCCCGGTTCCCTACTATCATGTGCCGTTCCATTGATGCCCGTCAGGTAGGTTTGTCCGAGGCTACGAATGTGCTTTATCTGGATGACTGTGTGGAGGGCCGTGAAGAGGCGAAGAACCGCCAGCGGCTTGATGATAAATGGGAAGTGATTTCTGGCGATATTATGGGCCGAGCCATTGAGGGTACGCCCATGGTATTCACTGGCACCCGATACTCCATCTACGACCCTATTGGGCGTGTCCAGGAATATGCGGCACAGGAGAATTGGCCCTGGAGAGCCATTGAAATTCCGGCCCTTGATCTAATCACGGACGAGAGTAATTATGAGTATGAGCGAGAGGGTCAGAAGATTTTTACCACGGCATATTTCCGGGAGCAGAGGGAACTTCTATCCGCCGAGCAGTTTGAGAGTGAGTTCCAGCAACAGCCTTTTGAGGCCAAGGGTCTTCTGTTCAATAAGGATGAATTGAATTATTTCTTTGAGCTGCCTCCTGACCGGGAGCCGGACACCATCATTGCCGTAGGCGATACCGCCGAGAGTGGTTCGGACTCCACCTCTCTCCCGGTGGCCGTTATCTACGGCACCGAGGTTTATATTGTCGATGTGGTCTTTGATGACGCTCCCGCAGAGGTAACAAAACCGGAGTGTGCCAAATGCCTGATCTCCAACAAGGTCGCTTCTGCTACTTTTGAGGCCAACAATGCAGGTCAATATTATGCCCGTGATGTGGCAGAAATCATTCGGCAGCAAGGGTACTCCATTGGTATCAGAACGAAGCGGACGATTTCAAATAAGCAGACTCGAATTGAATTTGCCTCCGACAATATCAAGAAGAACTTCTATTTTAAGCACCCGTCCACTTACAAACGAGGCAGTCAGTATTGGAATTTCATGAAGGAGTTGACCACCTATACCCGAAGCGGCAAGGTTCCGCATGATGACGCACCTGACTCCCTGGCTCTTCTGGAAAACGAAATTCGTATGCTGGCCGGAGGGAAAATCGAAATCTTCAAGCGGCCATGTTGAAAAACTAAATATCCAATGGTATTATAAAGAGTTATTCATTGACAAGCATTGGATATTATGCTATCATGAAAGATGATAAAATGGCTCTTTGATAGGAGATGACATGAATGGGAGGCAGAGCGTTATTTGGCCGCAGGGTGATTTATACCGATGTGGCCGCAATCAACGATAATAACATCATTGATGTTCTGCAAAAGGCCCTGTTCATTCACCTCATGAACCAGGCAGATATTAGTTATCTGTACCGATACTACAAGGGAGATCAGCCGGTTCTTTACCGGAAGAAAGAAGTTCGGCCTGAAATCAATAACAAAGTCGTTGAGAACCGAGCCAATGAAATCGTATCTTTCAAGGTTGGCTATCTGATGGGTGAGCCTGTCCAGTATGTCAGTCGTGGGGATGACGAGAAAATTGCCAAGAAAATCACGCAGCTCAATGATTATGCTTTGTCTGAGGATAAGGCCGCAAAGGATAAGGAGCTGGCTGATTGGTCGCACATTTGTGGAACTTCCTACCGCATGGTTCTTCCCGATGGTACGGCTGATGTGGAAGAGGACGAAGCTCCGTTTGAGATTTTCACGCTTGACCCTCGCTATTCCTTTGTGGTCTATTCCACGGCCCTGGGCAATCCCGCCATGATGGGTGTTCAATATATCCTGAAAGACGATGGGGTGTTGGTCTTTAGCTGTTATACCGCCGACCACTATTATGAGGTGGAAAACACTTGGGCAATCAGGCGGAGCGAGGAACAGTATTTGGGTATTCCCATCATTGAGTCTGTCTCTTATACACATCTGACGCTGCCGACGAC
>ENA-OZHM01000499-OZHM01000499.1-human-gut-metagenome-genome-assembly--contig:-NODE-499-length-13001-cov-6.789279_pt1 | contig 13001 bp, 9 predicted proteins | sample MGYA00244047_ERZ653688 | MGnify/ENA primary metagenome ERZ653688 (study PRJEB26926, sample SAMN06165194) | human gut metagenome | biome: ENVO:00009003; feature: ENVO:2100002; material: ENVO:00002003... | reverse complement strand
TAGAGAGGTCTCGTGGGCTCGGAGATGTGTATAAGAGACAGGTGTTTCAAAGACCCATCATGGAGGAATACGGCCTCAGCGAGCAGGGGGCAGGCTATGCCTTCGGCATCCTCATTGCGGCGTTCGGCGTGGGGTGCGTCCTCGGCGGCTTTCTGCAGGACAGCCGAGGCCCGCGGTGTGCGGCTCTGTGGGGAACAGCACTGCTGTGCGGCGGATTTTTTGCAGCGGCCATCCTGCCGGGCGGCAGTGCGATCAGCTTTTTTCTGGCATTCAGTATCCCGGCGGGGCTGGGCACGGCCTTTTTGTACCCCTCTATCCAGTCCTGCGCCCAAAAGTGGTACGCGGGGCGCAAGGGGCTGGCGACCGGGGTCATCGGCGGTGCGGTGGGACTTTCCGGCGCGTTCCTTACCCTGTTCGTCCGGGCGGCGCTGCGGGGCTTTGGCCCGGTGCAGGGGATCCGGGGCGCGTTCTGGGCGCTGGGCGCGCTCACCCTGCCGGTGTGCCTTGCAGGCAGTGCGGTGCTCAGCGACCCACCGCAGAAAAAACAGCAGCCAAGCGGCAAAAACACCCTCGACCTCTCCCCGGGACAGATGCTGCGCACGAAGCAGTACTGGCTGTGCGCGGGCGCGGTGTGCTTTTCCACCCCGGCGGTGCTGTTGTTCAGTCCCATCATCTTAAAACTGGGCATGGAGCGAGGACTGGACGAGACTGCTGCGCTGTGGAGCATCGTACTGGGCAGCGTGGGCAGCGCTGCGGGACGGATGCTGATGCCCATGCTCAGCGACCACATCGGCCGCCGCGCCACCGACCTTGGGCTGTTTGCGGCTTCGCTTGGGCTGTCGGCGGCGTTCTGGGCGGCGCGGGGCTGGTGGGTGGTGGTGTGCTACGCTGGGCTCACCTTCTGCTACTCGGCGCTGGCTGCGGTGCTGCCCGCCCTTTCCACCGACCTGTTCGGCCTGCCCCACGCGGGGGTGAACTACGGCTTTCTGGCGCTGGGGCAGAGCGTGGGCAGCCTTGCGTTCCCCTTTGCAGCCAACCTGCTGGCGCTGGAGAACGGGCGGCACCTGCTTGCCATGGCCGGTGCGGCGGCGGGTTTTGCAGCCATCTGGGCGCTGCATCCGGTGCAGAAAGACCCGCGCTGAAACGCGCAAAAAGAAAATGGTGCAAAAAGTTTGCCGGTGCTTACGGCAGAATTGACAAAAACTTGACGACTGATTTGTATAAAGCGGTGGAAATGACAGTTAGCGCCGGATGACCGTAAAACCCGGCTGTACTTTTTGCAGGAAATGACTTGCAAAATTCGTCCGTTTTCTCTATAATAAAATCATGCGTGGTAGTACCGGTGCAGGCGCTGAAAGAGAGCAGCGCACCCGGTTCGGATGCAAGCAGTATGGAACAGCAGCTGTGCCGGCAGGGCGCGGCGGCGGTTTTGTGCTGCCAAAGCGACATTTGTCAAAAGGAGAGTATGATTATGACCTATTCGCAGCAAGTACAGAATATGTGCCCGATCACCAAAGGTCCTAAGCATGGTCCGGCTCCCATCCCCGAAGAGGGCGCATGGGTCAAGGCCTATGAGATCAAGGACATCAGCGGCTACACCCATGGTGTGGGCTGGTGTGCACCCCAGCAGGGCACCTGCAAGCTGTCCCTGAACATCAAGAACGGCGTCATCGAAGAGGCTCTGGTGGAGACCATCGGCTGCTCCGGCATGACCCACTCTGCTGCTATGGCAGGCGAGATCCTGCCCGGCAAGACCATTCTGGAAGCTCTGAACACCGACCTGGTGTGCGACGCCATCAACGTGGCTATGCGCGAGCTGTTCCTGCAGATCGTCTACGGCCGCAGCCAGACCGCTTTCTCTGAGGACGGTCTGCCCATCGGCGCAGGTCTGGACGACCTGGGCAAGGGCCTGCGCTCCATGACCGGCACCATCTTCTCCACCAAGGAGAAGGGCGTGCGCTATCTGGAGCTGACCGAGGGCTACATCAACAAGCTGGCAGTGGACGCTAACGATGAGGTCATCGGCTATCAGTTCGTTAAGCTGGGCAAGATGATGGAGGATATCCGTCACGGCAAGACCCCCAACGAGGCTTACGAGAAGAACGTGGGTACTTACGGCCGCTTCAGCAAGGAGCAGGGCGCTGTGAAGTACATCGACCCGCGTGAGGAATAAGAGAGGAGGAACAACTCAATGGCAACTTTTGAATCTATGGATCGCCGTATGCCTAAAATCGAGGCATGCCTGAAGGCTAACGGTCTGGAGTCTCTGGACGCTTGCAACGAGATGCTCCTCGCTAAGGGCATCGACTGCGACAAGATCGTCCGCGGCGTGCAGCCCATCTGCTTTGATAACGCTGTCTGGGCTTACACTCTGGGCACTGCTATCGCTGTGAAGCGCGGCCTGACCGACGCTGCCGAGTGTGCAGCTGCTATCGGTGAGGGTCTGGAAGCTTTCACCATCCCCGGCTCTGTTGCTGAGCAGCGTCAGGTCGGTCTGGGCCACGGCAACCTGGGCGCTCGTCTGCTGAGCGAGGACACCACCTGCTTCGCTTTCCTGGCAGGCCACGAGTCCTTTGCTGCTGCTGAGGGTGCTATCGGCATCGCCCGCACCGCAAACAAGGTCCGCAAGACCCCCCTGCGCGTCATCCTGAACGGTTTGGGCAAGGACGCAGCTTACATCATTTCCCGTATCAACGGCTTCACCTATGTGCAGACCGAGTACGATATCCCCACCCAGACCCTGACTGTGGTCAAGGAGATCCCCTTCTCCGAGGGTGAGCGCGCAGCCGTTAAGTGCTACGGCGCTAACGACGTTATGGAAGGCGTTGCCATCATGAAGAAGGAGGACGTTCAGTGCTCCATCACCGGCAACTCCACCAACCCCGTCCGCTTCCAGCATCTGGTTGCCGGCACCTACAAGAAGTGGGCTATCGAGAACGGCAAGAAGTACTTCTCCGTTGCTTCCGGCGGCGGCACCGGCCGTACCCTGCACCCCGATAACGTGGCTGCAGGCCCCGCAAGCTACGGCCTGACCGACTCTCTGGGCCGTGTGCACGGCGATGCTCAGTTCGCAGGCTCCTCTTCTGTGCCCGCACACGTTGAGATGATGGGTCTGATCGGCATGGGCAACAACCCCATGGTCGGCGCTACCGTTGCCTGCGCTGTTGCTGCAGCTCAGGCCAACGCCTAAGTCTTTCCTAAGTTTCAGCGAGGGGGAGCTGCTTTCCGAATGAGCAGCTTCCCCTTTTTTGCTGATAGATATCCGAACACAAGCAACCCAAAACAAGAAGGATGAAACAATGAAAAAGAATCAGATCCGCAAGAGCGTGGCTGCGCTGGCCATGGCGGCTGTTGTAAGCGTCAGCCTGCTGGGCTACGGCTGCGGCAGCAAGTCTGCCTCCTCCACCGCAGGCGTGTCCGGCGAGTTCACCGGCACCGCCAAGGGCATGGGCGGCGATGTTACCGTCACTCTGACTTTGACCGACGGCAAGATCACCGGCTGTACCGCCGAGGGTAAGGACGAGACCCCCGGCATCGGCACCATGGCTCTGGAGCAGCTGCCCGGCGCGATTGCCGAGAGCGGCAGCATTGCCGTGGACGGCGTGGCCACTGCAACTATCACCTCCGACGCCATCAAGGAAGCTGCTGCTGCCGCTTTGGTCGCAGCCGGCCTGAACGCTGACGACTACAAGACCGAGGTCAAGGCTGAGGAGAACAAGGCCGAGGACTCCACCATTGATGCAGACATTGCCATCGTGGGTGCAGGCGGTGCAGGTATGACTGCTGCCATCACGGCTGCTGCCGAGGGCAAGAGCGTGGTCATTCTGGAGAGCCAGCCCATGGTGGGCGGCAACTCCGTGCGCGCTACCGGCGGCATGAACGCCGGCAAGACCGTGTATCAGGATGAGAACGAGTTCGGCGAGTCCGCAGGCGTGGAAAAGACCCTGAAGACCGCTGCTGAAAAGTACGCCGACAACGCTACCATCACCGCTCTGGCAAAGACCGTCTCCGAGCAGTGGGCTGCTTATCAGGCAGACCCCAAGGGCTACTTCGACTCTGTGGAGCTGATGGAGCTGGACACCATGATCGGCGGCAAGGGCATCAACGACCCCGCTCTGGTGGAGACTCTGTGCTCCAACAGCGCTGACGCCATCGACTGGCTGGACGAGCACGGCATCACCCTGCACAGCGTTTCCAGTTTCGGCGGCGCATCCGTCAAGCGTATCCATCGCCCCGTGGATGCTGAGGGCAAGACCCTTTCTGTGGGCTCTTACATGATCCCCCTGCTGCAGGAGAACTGCGACAAGGCCGGCGTGCAGACCCTGCTGAACACCACTGCTACCGAGCTGCTGACCGATGCAAACGGCGCTGTTGTGGGCGTGAAGGCTACCGGTTCCACCGGCGAGACCATCACCGTGAATGCCAAGGCTGTGGTGCTGACCACCGGCGGCTTCGGCGCAAATCTGGACATGGTCACCGAGTACAAGCCCGAGCTGAAGGGCTTTATGACCACCAACGCCGCAGGCGCACAGGGTCAGGGCATTGAGATGGCTACCGCTGTGGGCGCTGACACTGTGGACATGGATCAGATCCAGATCCACCCCACCGTGGAGGCTAACACCGCTGCTCTGATCACCGAGGGTCTGCGCGGCGATGGCGCTGTGCTGATCAACGCCGAGGGCAAGCGCTTCATCGATGAAGTGGGCACCCGTGACGTGGTTTCCGCTGCCGAGATCGCTCAGACCGGCAGCTACAGCTGGCTGGTGGTGGATCAGGCTATGGTCGATGCCTCCAGCGTCATTCAGGGCTACATCAAGAAGGGCTACACCGTGACCGGCCAGACCTACGAGGAACTGGCAAAGGCCATGGGCGTGGACGAAGCTGCTTTTGCCGAGACCATGAAGACCTGGAACGGCTACGTTGAGGCCAAGAACGACCCCGACTTTGGCCGCACCAGCTTTGCAAAGGCTCTGGATAACGCTCCCTACTACGCCATCAAGGTCACCGCAGGTGTGCACCACACCATGGGCGGCCTGAAGATCAACACCAACACCGAGGTGCTGAAGGCTGACGGCTCTGTGATCCCCGGCCTGTTCGCAGCAGGTGAGGTGACCGGCGGCGTGCACGGTGCAAACCGTCTGGGCGGCAACGCTGTGGCCGACTTTACCGTCTTTGGCCGCATTGCCGGTGCAGCTGCCAGCAAGTACGCTGCATGAGCATAAAGCCAAAAAACTCTGACACCGCCGCCCCCAAAGGCAGCGCGTGGAAGAAAAATGTGATCTTTGCACTGGTGGTGCTGGCACTGGCCGCAGGTATTTTTCTTGCGGTGCGGGCGCAGCACCCCGCCAAGGGCAGCGGCTTACAGGCCGTTGTGGATTTCGGTGACGGCGTTACCGAGACCCTGCCCCTTGCGCAGGATCATGATTACCTGTACGAGGTAGGGGACTACATCGTGCATCTGCAGGTGAAGGATGGTGCTATCGCGTTTTTGGACAGTCAGTGCCCGGACCATGTCTGTGAGCAATTCGGCTGGCTGGACAAGGACGGCGCATGGGCCGCCTGTGTGCCCGCAGGGGTGTATGTGGTGGTAGAGCCCATCACAGACGCAGGGTAAAAAAGAATAAATCAGCCGGGCCTTCGGGTCCGGCTGATTTTCTTTTTGAGGGAAAACGATTCCAAATGGTCGCCGCGTGCGCTTTGGCCATATTTTAAGGAATTTGATTTTTTGTCTGAGATTCTGAAAAGCCTGCGGGCTTTTCAGAATCTCTTTTTTCACAGGAAGAAGAGCAGGGAAGAGGCGGATTGAATCGTATTATAAAGGATATGCAGCTGCTCAGCGGCGCACAAAGAAGGCCGTTCTTTGTAAAAAAAGTCTGAAACTTTGTGGAAATGCCGTGAAACGAAAATTGGACGCTTGTTTATCGGGGCAAAATGCGATACACTACAAATAAGAGTTTCTGACGGGTGCTTTTGCAAAAAGCACCTTGTCATAAAAGAACCTAGGAGGAACGGCAAGAATGATCTGGAACAAGTCTAAACAGCCCGCCGACTCGCAGCAGGACGCAGCGGCTGCACCGAAAAAAGGCGGCGCGGCGGCCTTTGCCAAAAAGAACTGGAAGTGGCTGGTGCCGGTAGCCATCGTGGTGCTGGCCGGCGGTTGGTGGCTGCTGAAGCCCAAGAGCGCAAAGCCCGCAAACGTGGATACTTCTTATACGGAAGCAGCGCCCGAGACCCGGGATGTCTCCAACACGCTCAGCGGCACCGGCACGTTGAAGCCCGCCAATACTTACAGCGTCAAGTCGCTGGTGACCGGCAAGGTGCTGACCGGCAGCTTTGAAGAGGGCGATATCGTGGAGGAGGGCACTGTGCTGTACACGGTGGATTCCTCCGACGCCACCACCAAGGTGGAGCAGGCAGCTATCACCCTGCAGCAGGCGCAGCGCAGCTACGATAAGACCGCAGACCGCCAGTATGTCCGCGCCGAGGTGGCGGGCGTCGTCAGCAGCCTGAAGGTGAACAAGGGCGATGAGGTAAAGAGCGGTCAGGAAGTGGCTGTGGTGCGGGACAGCTCCAAGATGAATCTGGTGCTGGAATTCCCGGCTGCGGATGCTGCCAACTTCTCGGTAGGGCAGACCGCCGAGGTGACGCTGGACGGTACCTTTGAGGTGCTGCCCGGCACTATTACCGCCGTGACCGGCACCGATGCCTTGAGCACCGGCAATCTGCTTACCCGCACTGTGACCCTCTCGGTGTCCAACGCAGGCGGCCTGACCACGGCACAGGCGGCAACGGCTACTGTCAACGGGGTCAGCTCCATTGCAGCGGCAAACTTCCAGTATCAGGCCGAGCGCACCCTGACTGCGCTGTCTTCCGGTACTGTCACCGCCATCAATGTGCGGGAGGGCGGCAGCGTGAACAAGGACGATATCATCCTGACCCTCAGCGGTGAGGACCTGACCGAGTCCATCCAGTCTGCCTCCGAGACCCTGCGCGGTGCGGAGCTGTCCATGCAGAATATGCAGGACGCTATGGATAACTACACCATCACCTCACCCATCAGCGGCACCATCATCGAAAAGAATGCCAAGGTGGGCGATGCCCTGAGCACCGGCAGCGACCTGTGCACCATTTACGACCTGAGTTATCTGGAAATGACCATCAACGTGGACGAGCTGCAGGTCAGCAGCCTGAAAGTGGGGCAGTCCGTACAGGTAACCGCAGACGCCGTGAAGGATAAGACCTACGAGGGCGTGGTCACCCGTGTGTCCATGAAGGGCGACACCAGCGGCGGCACCACCACCTACCCGGTGACCGTGCGCATCGACGAGACCGATGGTCTGCGCCCGGGCATGAATGCCAACGCCGAGATCGTGGTGGCACAGGCCAAAAATGCGCTCACCGTGCCCAACGCAGCTATCGTGCGCGGCGGTTATGTGCTGGTGCGGCAGGACTCGCCCAGCGCCGTGAACGCCGATGCCTCCATGAGCGCACCGGAGGGCTATGTGTACGTCAAGGTCAAGACCGGTGTCAGCGATGACAACTATACACAGGTGACCAGCGGCCTGTCTGAGAGCGATACCATCGCCTACGACCCCAGCTCTGTGAGCAGCGACAGCTACTACGACTACGGCTCTGGCGGCTATGACGATATGGACGGCGAAGTGATCGGCGGCGCCGGAAACGCCGCAGACCTCACTGAGGGCGGCGAGGAGACGCTGCCGGAGGAGACCGAAAACGGTGAAGCCCCCGCAGCGGACGCTGAAGAGCCTGCAGAGGGCATCGACCCCGCCGAGGCCGGCGCGGTCGTGGTGGATTGACGCAGGAGGGATGAATGAGCGCTCTGATCGAGTTTGATGCGGTGTGCAAATATTACCAGATGGGCGATACCACGGTAAAGGCTGCCGACCACATCACTATGAAAATCGAAAAAGGCGAGTTCGTGGCCATCGTGGGCCAGTCCGGCTCGGGCAAATCCACCTGTATGAACATCATCGGCTGTCTGGATGTGCCCACCCACGGTACCTACCGGCTCAACGGCCGGGACGTGGGCAAGATGAACCGCAACGAGCTGGCCGCCATCCGTAACGAAATGCTGGGCTTTATCTTCCAGCAATACAATCTGCTGCCCAAGCTGAACCTGATGGAAAACGTGGAGGTGCCGCTGGTGTATGCGGGCATCTCCCGCGCCGACCGCCACATCCGCGCCCGGGAGGTGCTGGAGCAGGTGGGGCTTGGCGACAAGCTGAAAAACCGCCCCAACCAGCTTTCCGGCGGCCAGCAGCAGCGTGTGTCCATTGCGCGGGCACTGGTGCGCAACCCGCCGGTCATTCTGGCGGACGAGCCCACCGGCGCGCTGGACTCCCATACCGGCCGTGAGGTGCTGGGGCTTTTGCAGCAGCTGCACAAGCAGGGACACACCGTAGTGCTGATCACCCACGACAACTCCATTGCCGTGCAGGCCGACCGCATCATCCGGCTGGAGGACGGTCAGGTGGTGTATGACGGCGACTCCCACGCACCGGAGGCCATGGTGCAGCCTACTTTGCTGCCCGAAACGCCGGAAAAGGAGGAACAGGCATGATCTTTGAAACCTTCCGGCAGGCCATCCAGAACGTGTGGAGCAACAAGCTGCGCACCTTTCTGACCATGCTGGGCATCATCATCGGCGTGATGGCGGTCATCGTCATTGTGGGTCTGGGCAACGGCATGACCAAGAGCATGCGGGACAGCTTTTCCGCACTGGGCACCAACACCCTCAGCATTCAGGTGTGGGGCTACGGCTCCCGTACCGTGCCGGTGGAGGAGATGTACGATATATGCCAGCGGCATTCCGACCTGATCAAGGCGGTGTCGCCCCAGATCGAGTTCAGCGGCAATGCCAGAGGTACGCTGAAGATCGGTACCACCAGCTACCGCTGGTCCAACATGAGCGGTGTGGACGAAAACTTTACCGAAATGAAGAATTACCAGATCGTTCAGGGGCGCGGCCTGCAGTACATGGATATGCAGGACAACAAGCAGGTCTGCGTCATCGGCGATTACCTCAACCGCGTAGCCTTTGGCGGCAACGGTGTGGGGCAGACGCTCAAGATCGGTGCCAACAAGTTCCGCGTCGTAGGTGTGCTGTCTGCCAAAGTCAGCGACCCCACTATGCAGCAGGGCAGCGATGACGACTGCGTTTACCTGCCCTACACCACCGTGATGCGGCTTTCCAGCCAAAGCATGGTGGACTGCTACACCGCCATGATGGCCGACGAAAGCCTTGCCAACGAGGCCAAGAGCACGATGGAAGAGGAATTGATGTCGATCCTCAAGACCGAAAACGGCTACTATGTGTACAGCGCCAGCGAGTGGCTGGAGGAAATGAACAAGATGATCAACATGGTCATCGTGATACTTACCGGCATTGCCAGTATCTCGCTGCTGGTGGGCGGCATCGGCATTATGAACATCATGCTGGTGTCTGTGACCGAGCGCACCCGTGAGATCGGCATCCGCAAGGCGCTGGGAGCAAAGGAGCGCACCATTCTGGCGCAGTTTGTGGTGGAAGCAGCCACCACCTCCGCGCTGGGCGGCGTTTTAGGCATTGCGCTGGGCTATGCGGTGTCCATGGCGGCAAACAAGGTGCTGCCCATGTTCATGACCGATACCACCGTTACGGTAAGCCCCTCCTTCAACTCCATTGTGGTGGCCTTTGGCATCTCGGTGGGCATCGGCGTGCTGTTCGGCTACCTGCCGGCGCGGCGCGCAGCCCGGCTGAACCCCATTGAAGCATTGCGCTACGATTGATCGCGGCGGCGTGATAAACAAAGAACAAGAGGTACGACCAATGAAAAAACGGATTCTCGCATTTCTGCTGGCGGTCAGCATTGCGGTGTCGGTGCTGGTGCTGCCGGTCTCGGCGGCCAGCATCAACAACACGGCCCTGCAGACGGCTATTACTCTGGGCGCTGTGCCCACCGGTCAGGAACTGAGCGCTAACATTACCCGCGGTGCCTTTGCCAAAATGCTGGTGTCCTTTTCCACCTACCGGGAGAGCGTAGGCGCGCAGGGCACGGTGGGCACTTTGTACCGGGATGTGCCCGGCAGCTCCCAGTGGGCACCCTACATCCGCATTGCGGTGCAGCAGGGCTGGATGAACGGTTACACCGACGGCTCCTTCCGCCCGGACAACACCGTCACGCTGGAGGAAGCCTGTGCGGCGGTGCTGAAGCTGCTGAGCTATAAGACCACCGACATGACCGGCTCCTTCCCGCAGGCACAGCTGAACAAGGCGCAGCAGATCGGTCTGCGGGATCAGCTGACCTGCACGCAGGGACAGGCCATGACCTACGAGCAGAGCACCCTGCTGCTGTACAACGCCCTGCGCGCCAACACCGCCAGTGGCAGCGCCTACGGCAGCTCGCTGGGCTTTACGGTGTCCAACGGTCAGGTGGATACTTCTTCGGTGCTGCTCAAGAGCCGCAAGGGTCCCTTTGTAGCAGAAGAGGGCACCCAGCTGCCCTTTACGCCGGTGAGCGTCTACCGCAACGATAAGGCCTCTGCTTCGGCAGAGCTGAACAAGTACGACGTGTACTATTACAGCGAGAGCCTGCAGACGGTGTGGATCTACACCCGCCGCGCCGCAGGCCGCATTACGGCGGTATCGCCCAGCGCCAGCGCGCCTACCGCGCTGACCGTGGCGGGCAGCAATTACACGCTGGGCAGCTCTGCCGTGGCGTCCAAGATCTCCTCCCTGAACGGCGGCGGCGTGGGCGAAGTGGTCACCCTGCTGCTGGGCATGGACAACGAGGTAGCCGATGTGATCACCGGCGAGGAAGCCGACAGCGTGTTCTACGGCGTGGTGCAGACCGCTACCCGCAGCCTTGTAGAGGATAACGGCGCAGACGTGCTGCAAAAGATCTCGGTGATGTGCACCGACGGCATTACCCGCACTGTGAATATCGACAAAAGCCTGAACTACCCCACCGGCTGGCTGGTGGAGATCAACGTGACCCCCGAAGGGGAGCAGGTGACTGCCATCGAGTCCAAATCGGTCAGCGGCACCATCAACGACACCGCCACCGCGCTGGGGGACTATGCTCTGGCCGATGACGTACAAATTCTGGATACGACATCGGAGGGGTTGGCTGGGACGGTTCGTCCCAGCCGAATAGCGGGGACAAAGCTGAACGCACTGGCCGTGCGTTACTATACGCTGAATGAGCAGGGACAAATCGACCGCCTGATCCTGAACGATGTCACCGGTGATCTGTGGAAATACGGCGTGCTGGACGATGTGAAGAATCTGGCCTTCAACGCCAGTTCCATTCTGGGCACCCTGACCGGCAGCGGCTCCTCCGGCTCGGGGGATAGCTCTTCCGGGAACGGTTCTTCCGGCTCCGGCAGTGGTTCCACCGGGGACGGCTCCTCCGGTTCCGGCTCTACCGGCGGCACCACCAACACCACCACCGTGGTGGACGATCTGCGCAGTGTGCTGGTGCCCACCACCAGCGAGATCCTGTGGGGCGTCATTGACGGCTCGTTGCTGAGCACGGTCTGGAACCGCATCACCAGCAGTTCCGGCTCGCTGCTGAGCATCGGTCTCAAGCAGCTGGCCAACATTACCGGCCAGCCTATGAGCACCATCCTCAATTTTGTGGGCGGCGGCGCTACCTACATCTGCTACGTCAACGGCAGTCAGGCCAGCTTTTCCACCTCCATCAAGTATCCGGTGCTGGCGGGCGGTCTGGCAGTGCGGCAAAACGTGAACGGCACGGTAAAGGCCATGATCCAGCTGATGCCCATGAAGATCGATCAGGTGGGTGCAGCCTCGGTGATAAGCAACGGCACCCGCTACGAGACGGCTGACGATATGCAGGTGTACCTGTGGTACAAGGGACAGTATTACGCCACCAAGCTCTCTGAGGTGAACTCTGAGGGCTACTACCTGACTGGCTGGTACGATAACTTTGGCTGCGCAGCAGGCAAGCGCGTGCGGGTGATCGTGGCGGTCAAAAAGGACTGATGGACTACTATGACCCCCGGCGCAGGGCGCTGCGGGCGGTACGGCAGCTGCTCTACCCGCGCGAGTGCCCTTTCTGCGGCCGGGTGCTGGGGGATGTACGAGATTGCCCGGACTGTGCAGTGCAGCTGGAAACGCTGCGTCGCAAGCCGGGCATCCGGCTGGACCCGGCGCAGCACTATATCAGCAATCTGGCCGGTGCGGCTGCGCCCTACCGTTACAGCGGCTGTGTGCGGCGCGGCATCCTGAACGCAAAGTATCAGGGCAAGCCGTGGCGGGCTGTGGAGATGGGCAACCGTCTGGTACAGCTGGCCTTTGGCGGTGAACTGACCGTGCAGTACGGCGAGCTGCTCCCGCAGCCGGTGCCGTGGGCGGCCATCGGGTACGACCTGATCGTACCGGTGCCGGCCTCCGGTAAAAGGCGCGGCTACAATGTGCCGGAACTGATGGCGCTGCCGCTGGCCAAGGCTATGGAGGTGCCGTTGGCACCGCAGGCACTGGAGCGCACCCGCGCCAAACGGCATCAGGCCGGTCTGCCGCTGGAACAGCGCATAGCCAACGTGGCAGGTGCTTTCCGGGCGGCACAGCCGCAGCAGCTGGAGGGCAAGCGCATCCTGTTGGTGGATGACGTCATCACCACCGGCACAACAGCTGCCGCCTGCGCGCAGGCACTGCTTCACGCCGGGGCAGACAGCGTATTCGCGCTGGCCTTTGCCACGGTGGAGTTTGGCGCACCGCCGGACGACACCACCCCCATCCATGAGGACGATGAGGAAGATGTGTATCGCGATTTTTGAAAATAACGCTCTTTCGCGCATCCTTTTGGCGGGCAAAAGCCGGGACAGTAAAATGTAAAAACTGCATCAGAAATTTGGAAAAAGCGCTTGACAAAACGGGAAAAGTCGGGTATACTAATCAAGCTGTGAGCGGCAAACGCAAACAGATATCCGGGTGTAGCGCAGTTTTGGTAGCGCGCTTGAATGGGGTTCAAGAGGCC
>ENA-OZHM01000464-OZHM01000464.1-human-gut-metagenome-genome-assembly--contig:-NODE-464-length-13596-cov-3.579352_pt1 | contig 13596 bp, 9 predicted proteins | sample MGYA00244047_ERZ653688 | MGnify/ENA primary metagenome ERZ653688 (study PRJEB26926, sample SAMN06165194) | human gut metagenome | biome: ENVO:00009003; feature: ENVO:2100002; material: ENVO:00002003... | reverse complement strand
CGAGATGTAGAGAGGTCTCGTGGGCTCGGAGATGTGTATAAGAGACAGGTGCTGTCCGCATCCGTGGACTCCGGGGAATAGCGCCAGCCTCCCGTCTTGTTCTTCTTCTGGGCGGTCAGCGTCAGGGCCACGGCCTTCCGGAGGGCGGGGCCTATGCGGTCGTCCCTCACCATGCCGTAGGCCTCCGCCAGCGCCAGCGTGGCGAAACCGTGGTTGTACATGGAATCCCCAATGTAGCCGGATCCCCTGTTCTGCTTGGAAAGGATGTAATTCACGCAGCGGCGCACCATGGTGGCGTACGGCCCCGTGTTCGGGTCGTCCCCGTGGGCCAGCACGGACATGAGGCAGAAGCCGATGATGCCGGGCTCCTGCCCGTAGGTGCCATCATAGGTGCCGTCCGTCTTCTGGGCGTTCTGGAGGTAACGGAGTCCCTTCACGTACATCAGCTCTACCTGGGGCGGCACGGGGGAAGACGTTCTCATGGAGGATTGGGCAGCGGCGTTCTGCGGCGCGGCCGCCATGCAGCAGAGAAGAACGGTAAGGAGGATGAGGGCCTTTTTCATGGGGGAAAGGGAGTTATTGTTCATTCACGGGCGGGAGCCGCCCGGCGGGCGTGCATGTTTACTTCTGAAGGGTTTTGTTGTAGGCGTCCAGCGCCTTGCGGAATTCGGAGGGCATGTCGTCCGCGGACATGCCGGTGGATTTGGGAACGGAGCGCGTTTCCGTAGCCATGTCCGGATTGGAAACGCCCTTCTCCTGGGTGGAGGCCATGTTGGATTTTCCGTCCGCTCCGTGTCCGGGATTGTTTCCCTTGCCTTTCTGGGAGCCGTTCTGTCCTTCTCCTTCGCCTTCTCCCTCCCCGTCCTGCTGTTCCGCAGACTGGGAATCGTTGTCCATGCCCAGTAGCTGGCGCAGCATGTCCATCAGGGCCTGTCCTCCGGGCTTGGGTTGTCCGCCGGCTCCGGTCATCTTGGCCTTGGCGGCCTGGTAGATCAGCTCAATCACGTCCGACTGGGCGGCCAGCGTCTGGCCGCCCGTATTGTAAACCTCCAGCAGGTCCACGGCGTCATTCATGGCATGGCGGCACTTTTTCAGCAGGTCCACCACATTCTCATTGGTTTCTCCCAGGATCAGGTCGGAGGTGTCCGCCTGGAGTTCGTCCTGTTGTCCGGCCAGCTTGGAGGCCGTTTCCTTGTGCTTGGCGGAATATTCCGGAGCGGGCTCCGGAGCGGCGGCGCAGGGCAGGGAAACTGCCAGAATCAGGGCGGAAAGGTTCACGGTATTCATGGGGCTGGCGCAGTAAGGGTTTTGCGGTGTTCCTGCTCGGCGGCGCGGGTGCGCATGCGGATGTCCTGTTCCTGCTGGATCATGCGGATGATTTTCAGCATGAACTCGAACTCGGCGTCGGAAATGGAGGCCTGGTCGCCACCGCCGCTTCCGCCACCGCCGCCGCGGCTCTTCTTGTAATCGTCTATCAGCTTGGCCCAGTGGCGCAGGGTGGAGGCATACAGGCGGGATTCGTCAATGGAGCGGGCCGTAATCGCGTTTAGGATGTTGCCGTGCACCAGGTCCAGCTTTTCGCGGAGGGAGAAGGCGCTCATCTGGTTGTACAGGTCGCTGTAAATGCGTTCCCCGGTGCGGGACTTGTAATAGCTGAGGTCTTCCAGAATCCAGCCGATGTCCTGCGTGGAGGCGTTTTGAAGGGTGGCGATGGTTTCCATCTCCCGTTTGGTGGAGGGGTCAAGTTCATCCATGGTCATGCCCACAATGATATTGATCTGGCCAGCAAGCGCGTTCGCGATGGAATCCTCCTTGGCGGCGGCCTGCTTGAGCCGCGCCACGAAGGTGCTGGCCTCCATGTCCTGCGCGGACTTGGAAAGCTGGTTCATGGCGTCTTTAAGCGCCTGGGTGGCGTCCGAATGGGAGCTCTCCCCGTCGTCCAGGTCCTTCCGGCTCTCCTGTTCGGAGCGGTTCTCGGAGGCGGAATCCCGGAACTGCTTCTGCGCCTTCTTCATGGGGCCGTTGGGAATGGGCTTGAGCATGGAGATGCCCTTCATGAACTCCTTCATGCCGGAGGGGTCTATCTGGGGGTTGCGGGAAGCCTCCTTGAACAGGTCCTCCGAGCGGTTGAGCAGGTCGCTCAATTCGCGCCTGTTGGTCTGTTCTTCATCCGCCAGGGCGTGCAGGCGTTCCTGGGACTCCGCCTTTTTCAATTCACTGCCTTCCATTCCTTTCAGGCGCTTCGCCTCGTCCGTCATGGCGTCCATGCGGCGGATCATCCCCTCCAGCTCGCTGGTGATGCGTTCCAGTTCATTGCGGATCATCTGGGCATGCTCTGATTTGGAAAGGACGAAGATGATCATGGGTTCCGAATAAACGCGTTTTCCCCCGGGCTTGTAATCCTGCGTGAACCCGCGCACGACGACGCGCTGGGGGGACAATTTCAGCGCCCTGGCCTGGAACAGGTACGTCTCTTTCAGGCTGGCCTGGGTGGGATGGCCGTCCGCCAGAACCTTTTCCCCGCGCAGGCCGGGAACGGGCTTGCCTGCCTTGGCCGGGTCCGGAGCGGCGGTGTTCTCTTCCTCATCGTCATAAAAAGATTTTTCCCCCTGCCATTCCACCCCCATTTCCCGGAGGCCGAAATCGTCCGCCGCCTCCACCTCCAATTCAATGCTGGTGTCTTCCAGCACGTAGCGGTCATTCTCCCCTCCTCTCAGGTAAATGGAAGGCTGCTTGTCCTCAATGGGTTCCAGGCGTATCCGCACAGGCTGGGAGGTCGCAAGGCCGTCGCTGTCCGTCCAGGTGAGTTCTATTTCCCTGGGGTCTTTTTCCAGGCGGATATCCGGAATGACAACGCTGCTCCCTTCCACGCGGAGCGGCTTACCCTGCGCGTCCGCCGCGGATGCCAGGTTCTGGGAGGCAGTCACCTTCAACGTCAGCGTGGAGCCTTCCGGGGCGGAAATGACGCCTGCGCGCATGGCCTCCTGCCCGTCGGGGCGCGCCATATAGGCGGGGTAGGCCACGGTGGCCGTAGCGCCCAGCAGGGAGGGGCGGGCCTTCGGAATGATTTTCAGCCGCCGCACGACGTCCCCCGCGAAAAACTCCAGCCTGTCCGCCTGCTGCATGGGAGGAATGTGGATTTTATACACGCCGTCCGTCAGGGGGGCCTGCTGGCGCACCCTGTTGCGGAAGAAATACTCTGCCGTCTGCGGGCGGGACTTGGTGGCGTTCGCCAGTTTGAGCTCATACAGGTAGCTTTCCCCCAGGGGAATGACCAGGGAATCCGGCGTAGGGTCCAGCTGGGTGAACGTATAGCGTTCCGGAGGATCGAACGGTTGGAGCCAGCGTTCCAGGGCGTTCCCCGCCGCTTCCGGGCTCACCAGGCATACGCCTGCCGTGCATAAGGCCAGGATGGCCAGCAGGACGAACAATTTCTTGTGGCTGGGCCTGGGGATATTCACCGTCAGATCCCGCGCGGACACTTCGCGGGCCACCTGTTCCATGGCGGCCGCTTTCAATTTTTCAGAACTGTACTGGCGCCCGTACTTTTCGGAATCCAGTTCGATGACGCCCAGGAGCCGGTCCCCCAGCGCCGCATCCGTCCGGGAAATCAGGCGCGCCAATTGGGCCTCCGTGCGCCTCTGCCACACCCACCGGAAGCTCCACCACGGGATAAACACCGCCAGGCCGGCCATGGCGGTGAAAAAAAGAATCCAGCCCACGGCGGAGGGCGTTTCCCACAATCTGTCGGAGAGGTACAGAAGAACGTAGGAAAGGATCACGGCAATGCCTGCAAGGCATACGGCTTCCAGCATCTTAACCGTTCTGAGGCGGCGGCGGAAGGAGTGAAGCTGCCTGACCAGCTGGGCAGGAAGTTTGACGGTAGTTGAAGGGGGCATGCTTAATCCCGGTATTTACGCTATTTACATCGTTTTTGCAAGCTCGCCGCGCGTGATGTGGTAAATTCGCGTTCATTGGGCTTGGAGTGTTTTTCTCGCTGGACTTTATAGTTTGATTTCCTAAAATAACGCTGCGCTTTAAATCTGGCCTGGTTTGCGCATGACTAAAAACCAACATATTAGGCCTTACCCATTGACTTCGCCATGCAACAGGGAAACAAAACAACGGCTCCGGAGGTTGACTTCGGAGAATTCGCACCAGCCACATACGCCGAATGGCGTGAGGCAGCCGTCGCTGCCTTGAAAGGGGCTGACTTTGACAAGAAGCTTTTTACCAAGCTTGTGGAGGGAATCACTCTGCATCCCATCTATAACAAATGGGATGAACACGCTCCGGTGGCGCCTGCCGGGCAATTCCCGTACCGCCGCGGAACGCGCGCCCTGGGCTATATGGAAAAGCCCTGCGAAATTGCCCAGAGCATTCCCGCCTCCACTCCGGAAGATTTCAACGGCAAGCTTCTGCACGATCTGGACCGCGGCCTCACTGCCGTGAACGTCCAGCTCAACTGCAAGTGCGGCTTGAAGCTGCGCAAGCAGGCCGACTGGGATACCGCTCTCAAGGGTGTGCAGCTTGACAAGCTGCCCGTGTACATCACGCCCGGCTCCTGCGGCCTGGGCACTTTCTCCATGTTCCTGAACACGTACAAGGCGGCCGGATTCAACACGGCGGACCTCAAGGGCGGCGTTCTGTACGACCCGGTGGGCAAGGCCGTGATGAAGGGCTCCCTCTGCGGGGGGAAGGGCATCTGCGCCTACTATGACCAGATGGCGGTGATGACCAAATGGGCCGTCGCCAACGCTCCCGCCTTCCAGACCATCGGCGTCAGCGGACTGCCTTATGCGGACTCCGGCGCTTCCTCCTTTGAAGAAGTGGGCTCCATGCTCTCTACCGCTGTGGCCTACCTGCGCGCCATGGAGGAACGCGGCATCTCCGTGAATGAAGCTGCCGCGCACATGCGCTTTACGGTCTCCATTGGAGCCAACCTGTTCCTGGAAATCGCCAAAATCCGCGCCCTGCGCGAACTCTGGGCCATCATCGTGAAGGAATGCGGCGGCAGTGAGGAAGCTGCCAAAATCAAGCTTCATGCCCGCACCTCCTTCTGGACCCTTTCTAAGGTGGACCCGTGGGTCAACCTTCTGCGCGGCTCCGCCCAGGCCTTCTCCGCCATCATGGGCGGCGTGGACAGCATTGATGTGCTGCCCTTTGACGCGGCCGTGCGCATGCCGGACGAATTCTCCCGCCGCATCGCCCGCAACTGCCCGCTGATTCTGCTGGGCGAATGCAACCTGGACAAGGTAGTGGACCCCGCCGGCGGTTCCTGGTACCTGGAAAACCTGACGGACGAAGCCTCCCGGAAAATCTGGGACGTCTTCCAGGGCATTGAAAAGGAAGGCGGCATCATCAAGGCCCTCAAGGCCGGTTCCATTCAAAAGAGCGTGAACGCTACCGCCGCCAAGCGCTATCAGCTGGCCGACCAGCGCCGCCAATCCATCGTGGGCGTCAACCAGTACGTCAACCTGGCGGAGAAAAAGCTGGAAACGCCGGAAGGCGCCGCCTGCGCCGCTCCCAAGGGACACGGCTGCTGCAAAAATGCGGACGTGCAGCTCCCGGAAGTGGAAATGAGCGTGGACTCCGCCTGCAAGGCCGCCAGTGAAGGCTTCTCCACCTGCCTTATCAACAAGGCTCTCGTGGCCGGCGCCGACTGCAAGTGCGGCGAACCGCTGGAAATGGAAGCCCTGCCGAAGCGCCGCCTGGCGGAACGCTTTGAATCCCTGCTTGCCAAGGCCGATGCCTGGGTGGAGGAAAAAGGCTCCCGCCCGATGGTATTCTTCGCGAACATGGGCCCGCTGCGCCAGCACAAGGCCCGTGCGGACTTCTCCCGCGACTTCCTGCGCGCCGGCGGCCTGGACGTGGTTTACCCGTCCGGCTTCCAGACCCCGGAAGACGCGGCCAGGGCGGCTGCGGAAAGCGGCTGCGCCGTGTGTGTGATCTGCTCCACGGACGACACCTATCCGGAAATCGTTCCCGCCTTCTGCAAGGCGCTCAAGGAAATCAAGCCGGACATGATGGTGGCCCTCGCCGGTTATCCGGCCGACCATGTGGAAGCGTTCAAGGAAGCCGGCGTGGATATCTTCATCCACGTCAAGGCCAACTGCTACAACACCGTTGAAGCTATCCAGAACAAGATCGGCCTCTAACAACCACCAACCTATTTCATTCAATGAGCAATATTCCTGATTTTGCATCCGCCTCCTATCCTGAAATCAAGGCCGGCGCCCCGGCCACGGCTTCCGGAACGGAAACCTGGATGACCAATGAACAGATTCCCGTGCCGCCCACCTACTCGGAAAGCGTGTACGACGACTGCCTGCACTTGGACTTCACGGCCGGTGTGGCCCCCAACCTCCGCGGACCGTATGCCACCATGTACGTGGCTCGTCCCTGGACCGTGCGCCAGTATGCCGGCTTCTCCACGGCGGAGGAATCCAACGCCTTCTATCGCCGCAACCTGGCGGCGGGCCAGAAGGGCCTCTCCATCGCCTTTGACCTGGCGACGCACCGCGGCTATGACTCCGACCACCCCCGCGTGGTGGGTGACGTGGGCAAGGCCGGCGTGGCCGTGGACTCCATCCTGGACATGGAAATCCTCTTCAAGGGCATTCCGCTGGACAAAATGTCCGTTTCCATGACCATGAACGGCGCCGTGCTGCCCGTGCTGGCCTTCTACATCGTGGCCGCCCAGGAACAGGGCTGCACGCTGGACCAGCTCTCCGGCACGATCCAGAACGACATTCTCAAGGAATACATGGTGCGCAACACCTACATCTATCCGCCTGATCCCTCCATGAAGATCATTGCGGACATCTTTGAGTTCACCTCCAAGTACATGCCCAAATTCAACTCCATTTCCATCTCCGGCTACCACATGCAGGAAGCCGGCGCTACGGCGGACCTGGAAATGGCGTACACGCTTGCGGACGGCCTGGAATACGTGCGCACCGGGATCAAGGCCGGCATTGACATTGACGCCTTTGCCCCGCGCCTCTCCTTCTTCTGGGCCCAGGGCAAGAACTACTTCATGGAAGTGGCCAAAATGCGCGCCGCCCGCGTGCTGTGGGCCAAGCTCATCAAGCAGTTCAACCCCAAGAACCCGAAATCCCTGGCCCTGCGCACGCACTCCCAGACTTCCGGCTGGTCCCTCACGGAGCAGGACCCGTTCAACAACGTGACCCGCACCTGCATTGAAGCCCTGGCCGCCGCCTGCGGCCACACGCAGTCCCTGCACACGAACTCCCTGGACGAAGCGATCGCCCTGCCGACGGACTTCTCCGCCCGCATCGCCCGCAACACCCAGCTCCATCTTCAGGATGAAACCACCATCTGCAAGGTGATCGACCCGTGGGGCGGCTCCTACTACGTGGAATACCTGACCAATGAGCTCATCCGCAAGGGCTGGGCCCACCTTCAGGAAGTGGAAAAACTCGGCGGCATGGCCAAGGCCATTGAAACCGGGCTGCCCAAGATGCGCATTGAAGAAGCCGCGGCGCGCCGCCAGGCCGCCATTGACTCCGGCAAGGAGCCCATCATCGGCGTCAACAAATACCGTCTGGAACAGGAAGCCAAGATGGACATTCTGGAAGTGGACAACACCACCGTCCGGGACGCCCAGATCGCCCGCCTGCAGAAGCTGCGCGCGGAACGTGACTCCGCCGCGTGCGAAGCTGCGCTGGAAGCCCTGTCCGAATGCGCCCGCACGGGGGAAGGCAACCTCCTTGACCTTGCCATCAAGGCGGCCAAGGCCCGCGCCTCCCTGGGTGAAATCTCCTCCGCCCTGGAAAAACACTTCGGGCGCCACAAAGCACCAATCAAACTCATTACCGGCGTGTACGCTCAAACCTATGGTCAAGATCCGCTGGTGGAGGAAGTCCGCAAAATGACGGACGACTTCGCCGAACGCACGGGGCGCCGTCCCCGCATCCTCGTCGCCAAGATGGGCCAGGACGGCCACGACCGCGGCGCCAAGGTGGTCTCCTCCGCCTATGCCGACCTCGGCTTTGACGTGGACGTAGGCCCGCTCTTCCAGACGCCGGAAGAAACCGCCAAAATGGCGATTGAAAACGACGTGCACATGATCGGCATGAGCTCCCTGGCCGCCGGCCACAAGGTGCTGCTGCCCGCCCTGGTGGAGGAACTCGCCAAGCAGGGCCGTCCGGACATCCTGGTCTTCTGCGGCGGCGTCATCCCCGCCCAGGACTATGACTTCCTGAGGGAACACGGTGCGGTGGCCATCTTCGGCCCGGGCACCAACATCCCGGAAGCCTCCAAGGAAATCATGGAAGCCCTCAACGAGCAGTACGCCGACTAAGGCCCTCGTTGGAAAAACAGCATCAATCATCAGGGAGCCGGATCACGGGATCCGGCTCCCTTTTTTGTGAGCTCCCCGGACTCTCTCCATAGGGAGCTTTCATCCGGAATGGCAGTGAATGGACCTGATGAACAGAGTGGACTTAATCTTTACTTTGTCCATGAAGTCCATGAAGTCCATGAAGTCCATGAAGTCCATTTCCGCGGCAATGGAACAACACTGCCTCCACAGAACCCTCTGGTCCAAAACCCCCCTTTTCTTGCTTTTGCATTGCCCCTTGCGGTCAAATTCCGTAGTCTCGTCCCGCCGTGAGCCGCACCTACCGCCATTGCCTGGACTGCAAAAAAGGATTGATTCCTGCCGAGACCGACATCTTCCGCGTGATTGACGGGGAAGGGGACGGGCGCCTGGGCGTATTTGTGGACCAAATGGGGGACCGCGTTCTGGTCTCCACGCGGGACTGCCCCATCCCCACGGATTTGGAACGCGAACTTCGTGAACTGGGCATGCCCGTATTCCACAAAAAGCTGGAACAGAACCAGAAAGAAGCGCCCGTGCAAATAGCCGGACCGGAACTCCCCCTGCAATTTACGGTCACGGAGCAGGGCGTGCGTTTCAAAATAGACATGTCCACCGGTTATTCCCAGGGAATCTTTCTGGACCAGCGCGACCACCGCCGCCAGGTGAGGGAACGGAGCAGACCCGGCATGAGGGTGCTGAACACCTTCGCCTATACCGGGGCCTTTTCCGTATATGCCGCCCTGGGAGGGGCTCAGACGACCACGCTGGACCTGGCGCAGCCCTGCCTGGACTGGGCCAGGGAAAACTTCAGCCTGAACGGCATTGATCCCTCCACCCAGTACTTCTGCAAGGGGGACGTCCGCCGCTGGCTGGAACGGTTCGCCAGGCAGGGCCGCTCCTTCCACGGCATTATTCTGGACCCCCCCACGTTCTCCCGGGATGACCGGGGAAGGGTGTTCCGGGTGGAATCCCACTACGGGGAACTGGTGGCCCAGGCGCGCGAATGCCTGGAACCCGGCGGCTGGATGCTGTGCACCAGCAACTGCCGCAAGCTGAGCCATGAGGACTTCCGCAGGATGGTGGCGGAGGCTCTTCCCGGCTTCCGGCTGACCCATGATCCCATGCCTCCGGACTTCACCGGAGAGGATTATCTGAAAAGATTGTGGATAGATTGGAAATGAATATTTTATGAAAAATTTTCCTCACCTCCGCTGACGCATTTTATCCTTTTGAAAGCCCTCCCGGTCTGGTAGGAAACCGCCCAATTACTTTTTCTATGAAAAAACTAGCCTATGTTGCGGGACTCTTCGCGCTTACGTGCGCCCCTCTGCTTGCCGCCCTCTATGAAAACCTGGAGGTGGGAATGGACAAGGACCAGGTGCTGAAAACCCTGAGGCAGAGCAAGCAGCTTGAAGGGCCGCCCACGGACGCCCTCCTTTCACGCACCGGCCTCAACGGCGTATTTAAGACCAAACAGTCCATCGGCGGCCAGACCTTTTCCCTGAACTTTGACTATGACCCCTCCGGCGGCTTGAGGGCCGTTGTCTTCTACTCCCGGAGCAAATGCCGCGGTTCCGAGTATGAAACCAAATTGAAATCCGCCTACAAGGCTCTTCTGGTGGGCCTGACGGAAAAATTCGGGGAACCGGCGAACATGCCGGAATGGGTGGCCAAGGAATCCCTTCAGGAAGGCCGCATCCAGTACATGCACATGTGGAGGGTATCCCCCGGCGTCTTCCTGATGTCCGGCCTGGGCAACATGGGAGCCATGGAAGGGTATTTCCCCCTCTTCCGCTTTTCCGGGCCGTCCGGCATGCCCCCCAAATCCAAAAGGGACCGGGAGGAACTGAAGAGGGAATGGGCCGCCATCCCGGAATTCCCCGGATTGAAGGAGGCGGAACTCCACATCTCCGATGCCGTGCGCGCCATGGGCACCAAAAAATATGAAGACGCCTTTGAATGCTTCCAGCAGGCGGCGGAACTGGGCAGTCCCCGCGGCTACTGGGGCATGGCGTTCCTGTCTGAGCTGGGCAAATACGGCGTGAAGCGGGACAAGAAAAAAGCGGATGAAATGAACCGCAAGGCCGCTGCTGCGGGCTATGCCGCCTCCGCCTCCAAATTTGGCGCCACGTGGCCGGATGCCGCGCGGGCCCTGGGCCTCTCCGCCACGGCAGCCAGGGAACAGCTCCATATGCGCCAGCGGGCGGCTGCGGAAGGCTATGCCTCGGAACAATACAACATGGGCATCATGTACCACACCGGTTTTGGCATGCCCAAGGACCCTGCCAAAGCCCGTGAATGGTTCCAGAAGGCGGCGGACCAGGATGACGTGCAGGCCAAAAGCATCCTGAAAAAACTCCAGTAACTCTTTTTCCAATCCATTACTATCATGAGCCTATACGCACAACAACTCGTTCGCTACCCTGAACTGGGCATCTCCCTTGACTTTTCCAAACTTCCTCTGGACGACGCCTTCCTGTCCTCCATGCAGGGGCGGATAGACAGGGCGTTCGCCGACATGAAGGCGCTGGAATCCGGCGCCATTGCCAACCCGGATGAAAAACGCATGGTGGGCCACTACTGGCTGCGCAACTCCGCACTGGCTCCCACGCCGGAACTGAAAGCCGCCATTGATGGACCTCTGGCGGACGTCAAGGCCTTCGGCCGGGATGTTCTGGACGGCAAAATCACGCCTCCCCGCGCGGAACAATACTCCGCCGCCCTCGTCATCGGCATCGGCGGTTCCGCCCTTGGCCCGGAACTGGTGGCGGACGCCATCCCTGCCGCTGGGCTGGACATGTTCTTCCTGGATAACACGGACCCGGACGGCATGTACAAGGTGCTGGAATCCCTGCCGCTGGAAGAAACGCTCGTCGTCGTCATCTCCAAATCCGGCGGCACGCCGGAAACCCGCAACGGCATGCTGGTGGCCCAGGACTTCTTTAAAAAGAACGGTGTGGAATTCGCGCCCCAGGCGGTTGCCGTCACGGGGGTGGGCTCCAAACTGGACAAAACGGCTGAAGCGGAAGGCTGGCTCAAGCGCTTCCCGATGGAAGACTGGGTGGGCGGCCGCACGTCCGTCATGTCCGTGGTCGGCCTGGTTCCCGCCGTGCTTCAGGGCGTGGACGTGGATGAACTGCTGGAAGGCGCGCGCCTGATGGATGAAAAGACCCGCCAGGACTGCGTGAAATGCAACGCCGCCATGAAGCTGGCGCTGGCCTGGTACAAGGCCACCAACGGCAAAGGGGAAAAGGACATGGTGGTTCTCCCCTACAAGGATGCCCTGGTGCTCTTCTCCAAATACCTTCAGCAGCTCATTATGGAATCCCTCGGCAAACGGCTGGACCTGGATGGCAACGAAGTCTGCCAGGGCATCTCCGTATACGGCAACAAGGGCTCCACGGACCAGCACGCCTATGTGCAGCAGCTCCGCGACGGCGTGAACAACTTCTTCGCCACCTTTATCGAAGTGCGGGAATGTTCCGCGGACGCGGTGGAAGTGGAAGCGGGCGCCACCTGCGGAGACTTCCTCCAGGGCTTCCTGCGCGGCACCCGCCAGGCGCTGGCGGAATCCGGCCGTTCCTCCATCACCATCTCCATTCCGGAAGTGAACGCCAAAACGCTCGGCATGCTGATCGCCCTGTTTGAGCGCGCCGTCTCCTTCTATGCCTCCCTCGTGAACATCAACGCCTACCACCAACCCGGCGTGGAGGCCGGCAAAAAGGCCGCGGGGACCTTCCTGGCCCTGCTGGGGAAAGTAAGGGCGGCCCTTGGCTCCACCCCGGAAACCGCCGCCCAGGTAGCTGCCCGGCTGGATGCGGACCAGGAAGCCGTGTACCACTGCCTGGTGCATATCGCCTCCAGTGATTCCTCCGTCAAGTGGGTCCAGGCCGCCTGCGCGGATGAAGACACCTTCTGCAAGGCGTAAAAATAAAAAACATATTCCTTCCGGCGGACGCTTATCTGGTTGATAAGCGTCCGCTTTTTATTTACAAGGAAACGCCCCTGTGAAGCCTGCCACCGCTGCCGGCGTCCTCGTGAATCCTTAAAGCTGTCTTGAAGAACCCCAACTTCAGTCGGAGACTTATACGTTCCGAAAAACTCGGATTAATTTAATATTCTCTCTCAAAATCATGAAACCTATTCTTCTGGCGGGAAGCTCCTTGCTGGTTCTTTCCTCCTGCTCCATTACCCAGGAAAGCCCTGTGAACATAAAAGGCCTTTCCAACGTTTTGTCCTCCACAGCCTCGCAAGAATTGCAGAGGGCGGGGGAGGAAGCATGCCGCAAGGCCGGGTACAGCAACTTCAGTTCCAATATTCTGGTTTTTTCCACGGATGTATCCTACCATTTTACGGGCCGCGCAATCCTGGACATCGACCGGGTGACAAGGAAGCAAATTCAGGATATCTGTTATATTTCGGAACCTCCCAATGTGCGGATCAAGGGTAAAATGACGGTAGCCCGCACCCGGAACTATAGAATCCCGGGGATCATTCTTCCATTACTCCGTTGGACGGGCGGCACCATTTATGTGGAATGTCCCGTAGATATCCTTTATTACGAGCCGGATTCCTCCTTCCGGGAATCGCTTTGAAAAATGCAGCCGGGAGCACGGAGACGGGGAGAAAAAGCGGAAGATATTTTTCCCTAAAAAACATAAAAAACATTTCCGTTTTCCGTACAATTTCGAGTTGACAAAGCGAGGGGCGGCGGGCATCCTTACTCGACCCTAACTCGCTATCGGGTCTTTTGTTGGCTCCTGTGGTTGATGTTTGGGCAGAATCATTAATTCGACTACAACAATCGATATGTCCACCAATTCCTGCGCATGCAGCGCATCTACTGACAAATTCGTCTATTCCTTCGGCGGAGGGTCCGCCGACGGCAATGGCAGCATGAAAAATCTTCTGGGCGGCAAGGGCGCCAACCTTGCGGAAATGGCCCGCATTGGCCTTCCTGTTCCTCCCGGATTCACCATCACCACGGAGGTCTGCACTTACTACTACGATCACGGCTGCACCTATCCCGCCCAGCTTGACGCGCAGATCAAGGAAGGCATTGCCAGGATGGAACAGATCCTGGGACGCAAGTTCGGCGATACGGAAGCCATGCCCATGCTGGTAGCCGTACGTTCCGGCGCCCGCGAATCCATGCCCGGCATGATGGACACGATTCTAAACCTCGGCCTGAATGAAAAATCCGTGGAAGCCATGGTAAAGGCCACCGGCAACCCCCGCTTCGCATGGGA
>ENA-OZHM01000454-OZHM01000454.1-human-gut-metagenome-genome-assembly--contig:-NODE-454-length-13803-cov-7.538260_pt1 | contig 13803 bp, 9 predicted proteins | sample MGYA00244047_ERZ653688 | MGnify/ENA primary metagenome ERZ653688 (study PRJEB26926, sample SAMN06165194) | human gut metagenome | biome: ENVO:00009003; feature: ENVO:2100002; material: ENVO:00002003... | reverse complement strand
CCGGTATCACCCGTCTGAAAATCCGCAGCCTGCTGACCTGCCGTGCAAAGACCGGCGTCTGCGCACGCTGCTACGGTTCCGATATGGCCAACGGCGAGCCGGTCCGTCTGGGCGAGTCTGTCGGTGTTATCGCCGCAGAGTCCATCGGCGAGCCCGGTACTCAGCTGACCATGCGTACTTTCCATACCGGCGGTATCGCATCTGCCGAGGATATTACACAGGGTCTGCCCCGTGTTGAGGAGCTGTTCGAGAGCCGCCGTCCCAAGAGCATGGCCATCATGAGCGAGATCTCCGGTGTGGTCTCTCAGGACGACACCAAGAAGAACGTGGTCATCAAGGTCACCGGCAAGGACGAGAACGGTGCAGAGGAAGTCAAGAGCTACTCCATCCCGTTCACCCAGCATTCCCGCGTGATGCCCGGCGACCGTGTGGAGAAGGGCGACATCATCACCCGCGAGGGCGTGCTGTACCCGCAGGATATTCTGGCCATCAAGGGTCTGGAGGACGTGCAGAACTACCTGATCAACGAGGTCCAGAAGGTCTACCGTCTGCAGGGCGTTGAGATCAACGATAAGCATATCGAAGTCATCGTCCGTCAGATGTGCCGCAAGGTGCGCGTGACCGACTCCGGCTCCTCCAACCTGATCGGCGGTGCTCTGGCAAGCCGTCTGGAGGTGGAGAACATCAATGCCGATCTGCAGAAGCGCATTGATGCAGGCGAAGAGGGTCTGAAGCTGGTGGAGTACCAGCAGGTGCTGCTGGGCATCACCAAGGCTGCTCTGGCCAACGACTCCTTCCTGTCCGCTGCATCCTTCCAGGAGACCACCCGCGTGTTGACCGAGGCCGCCATCAAGGGCAAGGTCGACCCGCTGTCCGGTCTGAAGGAGAACGTCATCATCGGTAAGCTGATCCCCGCCGGTACCGGTCTGCCGGAGGTGCGTGAGGATCTGAAGAACCGTGAGGCTGAGCGCGATGCCGAGATCGCAGCCGAGCTGGCTGCCTCCGCACAGTAAGCGCGGCATCTGTCAGGATCTGATCCGTTAAACAAAACCGCTCCGTGGGCGAAAGCCTGCGGGGCGGTTTTTGCGTGCCAAAGGCAGCGCAGCAGGGGATGGAAAAGGCACTTTTTCTGCCAAAAACTGTCTGAAAGAAAAAATCTGGAATAAATACAAAAAAATTTGCAAAAACTGTTGACATCCGGCCGCAAAGCGGGTATTATATAACTGTTGCGCGTCCCTCATGGGGATAGTGCGGCAAAAAAGTCGGAAAATCTTCCGATGTTCATCATTAAGAAAGGAGAAACAAAATGCCTACTTTTAACCAGCTTGTACGCAAAGGCCGTGAGGTCCTGACTACCAAGAGCACCGCTCCCGCTCTGCAGAAGACTTATAACTCTCAGAAGAAGCAGTACTCTGATCTGAGCAGCCCCCAGAAGCGTGGTGTCTGCACTGCAGTTCGTACCATGACCCCCAAGAAGCCTAACTCTGCTCTGCGTAAGGTTGCTCGTGTCCGCCTCACGAATGGTATCGAGGTCACCTCTTACATTCCCGGTATCGGCCATAACCTGCAGGAGCACTCCGTCGTGCTGATCCGTGGCGGCCGTGTTAAGGACCTGCCCGGTGTGCGTTACCACATCATCCGTGGTACCCTGGATACTCAGGGTGTGGCAGGCCGTAATCAGGCCCGCTCCAAGTACGGCGCAAAGCGTCCTAAGGCCGGTGCTGCAAAGAAGTAATTGAGGACAACCGCCATAAACGGCTTTCCTTTATATAAATAACAAGTCCGCTTAAAAGCGGAGGGTAACGGTTTATGTAAGGTCAGCTCTTTGTGACACAACGGGAGTTTTATTACTTTCGAGTACCGATGATATCATTCTGTGAAGGAGGGAAGAAAGATGCCTAGAAGAGGTAACATTGCTAAGCGCGATGTCTTAGCTGATCCTATTTACAATTCCAAGATGGTCACCCGCTTGGTCAACAGCGTCATGCTGGATGGCAAGAAGGGCGTCGCTCAGAAGATCGTTTACGAAGCTTTCTCCATGATTCAGGAAAAGACCGGCAACGATCCTCTGGAGACTTTCGAGAAGGCGATGGAGAACATCATGCCCAGCCTCGAGTGCAAGACCCGCCGTGTTGGTGGCGCTAACTACCAGGTTCCCTTGGAGGTCAGCCCCGCTCGCCGCGAGACTCTGGGTCTGCGCTGGCTGACTGCCTACAGCCGCACCCGTGGTGAGAAGACCATGGCACAGCGTCTGGCTGCTGAGATCATGGATGCTGCCAACAACACTGGTAACGCCGTGAAGAAGCGTGAGGACACTCACAAGATGGCAGAAGCTAACAAGGCTTTCGCACATTTCCGTTATTGATCTGTTCTGTAGGAGGTTAATTTCATGGCTACACCCAGAGAAGTTTCTCTTCAGATGACGAGAAATATCGGCATTATGGCTCATATCGATGCCGGCAAGACGACCACTACCGAGCGTATCCTGTACTACACCGGTATCAACCATAAGATCGGTGAGGTCCACGATGGCGGTGCCACGATGGACTGGATGGTTCAGGAGCAGGAGCGTGGTATCACCATCACTTCCGCTGCTACCACCTGCTACTGGTCTCACTCCGAGACCCAGAAGGATCCGGTCGCGTTCAAGAAGAATCGTCACCGCATCAACATTATCGACACTCCGGGCCACGTGGACTTCACTGTTGAGGTCCAGCGCTCTCTGCGCGTTCTGGACGGTTCTGTGACCGTTCTGGCCGCAAAGGGTGGTGTCGAGCCTCAGTCTGAGACCGTTTGGCGTCAGGCTGATGAATACAAAGTCCCCCGTATGGTGTACGTCAACAAGATGGACACCATGGGTGCTGACTTCTTCCGCTGCATCAAGATGCTGCATGATCGTCTGCACGCCAACGGCGTGGCCATCCAGCTGCCCATCGGTCAGGAGGATACCTTCCGCGGTATCGTTGACTTGGTCGATATGAACGCTGAGGTCTACTACGACGACATGGGCAACGATATGCGTACCGAGCCCATCCCCGAGGATATGGTCGAGCAGGCTGAAGAGTACCGTAACATTCTGGTCGAGGCTGTTGCCGAGAACGACGAAGAGTTGATGGAGAAGTACCTTGAGGGCGAGGAAATCACCCGCGAGGAACTGAAGAAGGCTATCCGCAAGGAAACCATTGCAAATACTCTGGTTCCCGTTGTCTGCGGCTCTTCCTACAAGAACCGCGGTGTGCAGAAGTTGCTGGACGCTATCGTTGACTATATGCCCGCTCCTACCGATGTTGAGGACATCAAGGGTGTGAATCCTGAGACCGAAGAGCAGGAGACCCGTCCGTCTTCCGACGACGCTCCCTTCGCAGCTTTGGCTTTCAAGATCGCTACCGACCCGTTCGTTGGTAAGCTGGCATACTTTCGTGTGTACTCCGGTAAGGTTGAGGCAGGTACTACTGTTTACAACTCTGTGAAGGACAGCAAGGAGCGTATGGGTCGCATCCTGCAGATGCACTCCAACCACCGCAAGGATATCGACTGCTGCTATGCAGGTGATATTGCTGCTGTTGTCGGTCTGAAGAACACCACCACTGGTGATACTCTGTGTGATGAGAATCATCCCATCATTCTGGAGTCCATGAAGTTCCCCGAGCCCGTTATCCGCGTTGCAATCGAGCCCAAGACCAAGGCCGGCAACGAGAAGATGGGCATCGCGCTGGCAAAGCTGGCCGAAGAGGACCCGACCTTCAAGACCTACACCGATGAAGAGACCGGCCAGACCATTATTGCTGGTATGGGCGAGCTGCACCTGGAGATCATCGTTGACCGTCTGCTGCGCGAGTTCAAGGTTGAGGCAAACGTGGGCGCACCCCAGGTTGCTTACCGTGAGACCATCCGCAAGGAGGCCAACCAGGAGACCAAGTACGCACGTCAGTCCGGTGGTAAGGGCCAGTACGGTCACGTTAAGATCAAGATCGAACCCAACGAGCCCGGCAAGGGTTACGAGTTCGTCAACGCTATCGTTGGCGGCGCTATCCCGAAGGAATACATCCCTGCTATCGACAACGGTATTCAGGGTGCAATGAAGGCTGGCGTTCTGGCAGGCTATCCTGTTGTTGATGTCAAGGTCACCCTGTGGGATGGTTCTTATCATGAGGTCGACTCCTCTGAAATGGCCTTCTCCATCGCTGGCTCTATGGCATTCAAGGATGCTATGCGCAAGGCTGATCCTATCATCACCGAGCCCATCATGAAGGTTGCTGTTATCGTTCCCGATGAATATCTGGGCGATGTTATCGGTGACCTGAACGCTCGCCGTGGTCAGATCCAGGGCATGGAGGCTATGGCCGGTACCCAGCGTGTCAACGCATTTGTGCCTCTGGCTCAGATGTTCGGCTACGCTACCGACCTGCGTTCCAAGACTCAGGGTCGTGGCCAGTATGTTATGGAGCCCTCTCACTACGAGCCGGTTCCCAAGAACATTGCTGACCAGATCATTGCTGGCCGTACCAAGGGCTAAGCGCTGAAAAGCATAAGAATTTTGCCGGGGTAGTGTAACTCCGGCAAAATTTCCTGTAAAAGCACTTGATTTTACAGGGCAAATTTAGTAGAATAGCCTTGCAATGCAATGTCTGCATTTTGCAGGGTTGTTGTAACCAATATCAAAACCTAAATTAAGGGAGGATATTCCAATGGCTGAAAAGGCAAAGTTCGACCGTTCTAAGCCGCATGTTAACATCGGCACCATCGGTCACGTTGACCACGGCAAGACCACTCTGACCGCTGCTATCACCAAGTACCTGGCTCTGAAGGGTGATGCAGAGTTCATGGACTACGCTAACATCGATAAGGCTCCTGAGGAGCGCGCTCGTGGTATCACGATCAACTCCGCTCACGTTGAGTATCAGACCGAGAAGCGTCACTACGCTCACGTTGACTGCCCGGGCCATGCTGACTACGTTAAGAACATGATCACTGGTGCTGCTCAGATGGACGGCGCTATTCTGGTCGTTGCTGCTACCGATGGTCCCATGCCCCAGACCCGTGAGCACATCCTGCTGGCTCGTCAGGTCGGCGTGCCCTATATCGTTGTGTTCATGAACAAGTGCGATATGGTCGATGACGAAGAGCTGCTGGATCTGGTCGAGATGGAGATCCGTGAGCTGCTGAGCGAGTACGACTTCCCGGGCGACGACACCCCGATCATTCGTGGTTCCGCTCTGAAGGCTCTGGAGGCTCCCAACGATCCCGAGGATCCCGCTTACGCTTGCATCAAGGAACTGATGGATGCTGTTGATTCCTACATCCCCAACCCGGATCGTGAGGAGGACAAGCCCTTCCTGATGCCCATCGAGGATGTCATGACCATTTCTGGCCGTGGTACCGTTGCTACCGGTCGTGTTGAGCGTGGTATGGCCAAGGTTGGCGATGCTATGGAGATCGTCGGCATCAAGCCCGACCGTCTGAACACCACCATCACCGGTCTGGAGATGTTCCGTAAGTCTCTGGACTTCGCTGAGGCTGGCGATAACATCGGCGCTCTGCTGCGTGGTGTTGATCGTTCCCAGATCGAGCGTGGCCAGGTTCTGGCTAAGCCCGGTTCTGTGCACCCCCACAACGTCTTTGAGGCTCAGGTCTACGTCCTGACCAAGGACGAAGGCGGCCGTCACACTCCCTTCTTCTCCAACTATCGTCCTCAGTTCTACTTCCGTACCACTGACGTGACCGGCATCATCACCCTGCCCGAAGGCACCGAGATGTGCATGCCCGGCGATAACGTCATGATGCACGTTGAGCTGCTGACCCCTGTTGCTATGGAAGAGGGCCTGCGTTTCGCTATCCGTGAGGGTGGCCGTACCGTTGGTTCCGGCGTTGTTGGCAAGATCATTGAGTGATTTTGTCCTTGAACGTAAGTTCCAAGGCTAATTAGCAATTTATAAAGACCTTCCCGTTCCGGAGAGCGGGAAGGTCTTTTTGTTTGTTTATGGCAGCTGCAAACGGCTTTGTTTCACAGCTCCTTTACTGGGTCAGGGTGTTATAGCAGTCTGCAAAGGCGTGCAGAAAGGCGGTCGCTTCCTCTTCTGTGGTAAGGTGGCTCAGGCTGATGCGCCAAGAGGAAAGGGCGTTGCGCCGGTCTTGACTGACTGCAAGCACTGCGCGGGAAGGCAACCCATCGGACGAACAGGCGGATTTGACCGAGACGCACACCCCGCGTGTGTCCAACTCCCGCTGGAACACGGTACCCTTTACGCCCTGCACACTCAGGTTCAGGATATGTGGCACAGCGTTTGCCGGGCTGTTGATGCGTACTTTTGGATAGCGGGAAAGCTCTGCACGCAGCCGGTCATTCAGGCTGCGCACAGTTGCGGCGCGGGCTGGCAGCTCCGCAGTAGCCTTTTCCAAAGCCAGCGCCAGCGAGCAGGCAAGGGCTATGGTAGGTGTGCCGCTGCGGTAGGGGGTAGTGCTCTCTCCGCCGTGGATGAGGGGCGGCAGTGCCAGCCCCAGCCGCTTTACCAGCACACCGATGCCGTTGAGCCCGTAAAACTTATGGGCTGTCAGGCTCATGGTGTCCATGCCCTCAAACTGCACAGGAATTTTCCCCACAGCCTGCGTGGCGTCCACATGGAAATGGCAGTTGGGGTATGCCTTTAAAAGCTCTGCAATCTCTGCAATGGGCTGCACTACACCCAACTCGCTGTCCACGGCAGTCACAGCAACCAGAACGGTGTCCGGGCGCAGCCGCTTTTTCAGGTCTGCAAGGTCTACTGTGCCGTCCGGCAGGATGTCCAGCAGCTCCACCTCGTACCCCTGCTTTTGCAGTGCCTCCAGACTGCCGCTGACGGACGAATGCTCCAGCGGAGAAGAGAGAATGTGCCTGCCTGCCGCACCTCCCAGCGCTGCCAGCCCCTTCACGGCAAGGTTGTTGGCTTCGCTTGCACCGGAGGTATAGATGATGCCCGCAGGCGGTGCGCCCAGACAGCGGGCAATGCTGCGGGTCGCCTCGTTTATAGCAGCCTTTGCGGTAGCGCCTGCCTGATGGTGGGCATTGGCATTGCCCGGGTAGCGCCGCTCAGCTTCGCAGAAGCATTGCAGCACCTCCTCGTCCACAGGGGTGTTGGCAGAGTAATCCAGATAGAGCATAAAGCCTCCTGTAATATCAACACATTATAATGGTAGGAAATAAGAACAGGCTCTATTATAGGGCATTCCGTCCAAAAGCGCAACCCCCGCAGTCCGCAGCGCGGTGTGACAGGTAAGAAAAAGCTGTCAACACCTTGCTGGAAAGCCCAAAATCTGCTATACTTAACAAAAAGGCTGCGGCGTTGCTGCTGCCTTGCCGGAGCGGTTCCGGTTGTTGGAAAGAACACAAAAAGAAGGGGAGGAGCACAATGTTCAAGCGCGAGCGACTGCATGGCTGCTTCTTTCCCGTTTTTGTGTGGAGGTCTTGTTCCTGAAATTCAGAGGCACTGCTGTTTCAACGGCAATGCCTCTTTTTTTGGGAATAACAGGATAGGAGGTTTTCTATGAGCGAAAAGATCGATTACTCCAAGGGCGTATACGACGCCAAAAAGCTTGGCACAGGCCGGATGTTTATTCTGGGTGTGCAGCATATGTTTGCTATGTTTGGCGCAACGGTTATGGTGCCGCTGCTCACAGGCCTGAGCGTTTCCACCACTCTGCTGTGTGCCGGTCTGGGCACGCTGCTGTTCCACCTCATCACCAAAAAGAAGGTCCCGGCATTCCTCGGCTCCTCCTTTGCGTATCTGGGCGGCTTCTCCATCGTGGCTCCCATGCTGGCTGATGCCGATGGCAACCTGACCGTTGCCAACACCAAGATGCTGCCGTATGCCTGCGCTGCCATTGCATTCTCGGGTCTGGTCTATCTGGTGGCCAGCCTGCTGATCTCCACCTTTGGCATCCGCCGCATCATGAAGTTCTTCCCGCCGGTGGTCACCGGCCCCATCATTATCTCCATCGGTCTGATCCTTGCTCCCTCTGCTATCACCAACTGCCAGTCCAACTGGCTGCTGGCCTTTGTGGCACTGGGCACTGTTATCGTGTGCAACATCTGGGGCAAGGGCATGGTCAAGATCCTGCCCATCCTCATCGGTGTGCTGGTCTCCTACGCAGTGGCACTGGTCACCGGCGCAGTGGACTTCCAGAAAATCTCCGAGGCCGCCTGGCTGGGCATCCCCCTGCACAAGGAGGCTATGGGTCTGTTTGCCATTGACGGCAGCCCGGAGTTCATCAGCGCTCTGTTCACCATTATCCCCATCGCACTGGCTACCATGATGGAGCACGTTGGCGATATTGCCGCCATCAGCGCCACCGTTGGCCACAACTATATCAATGACCCAGGCCTGAACCGCACCCTGATGGGCGATGGTCTGGCCACCACCATGGCTGGTCTGCTGGGCGGCCCCGCCAACACCACCTACGGCGAGAACACCGGCGTGCTGGCACTGAGCAAGATCTACGACCCGCTGGTCATCCGCATTGCCGCTGTGCTGGCTATCATCTTGAGCTTCAGCCCCAAGTTTGAGGCCGTCATCAACACTATCCCCACCGGCATCATCGGCGGTATCAGCTTTGTGCTGTACGGAATGATCTCCGCTATCGGTGTGCGCAACGTGGTGGAGAACCGCGTGGACTTCACCAACAGCCGCAACCTGATCGTTGCCGCCGTCATTCTGGTGTGCGCACTGGGCTTTAACTCTGTGGGCGGCGTTGGCTTTACCGTTGGCAGTGTCACCATCAACCTGTCCGGTCTGGCTGTGGCTGCGATTGCAGGCATCCTGCTCAACGCTATCCTGCCCGGCAACGACTACGAGTTTGACGCTACCGCCGGTTCTGATGCTGCTACCAGCGGCAACCTGCAGGTCTGATTCCGGTAATGCGTCCAGTTTTCCATAAGGAAATTTGGGCATCCTGCCAGATTTTAATAAATAGGAATAATTCTTAAAAATATACTTGACTAACTAGGAATTATTCGCTATAATAGAGCCATGGAAAGGGAAGTACACAAAGCCCCCTTCCATGGCTCTTTCTATACCCGGCAGCGCGGCTGCCCAGCATAGAAGCAACAGGCGGGTGGTTTCCGTCCTGTATCATTTTTAACAGATCGAATGGAGGTAAATTCTTATGAAGAAATACGTTTGCACCGTTTGTGGTTATATCGCTGAGGGTGAGATCCCCGCTCAGTGCCCCGTTTGCAAGGCTCCCGCTTCCGCTTTTGTGGAAAAGACCGGCAACACCTACGTCACCGAGCATGTTGTTGGCATCGGCAAGGCAGAGGGCGTGCCGCAGGAGATCGTTGATGGTCTGCGCGCAAACTTCGAGGGCGAGTGCAGCGAGGTCGGTATGTATCTGGCTATGGCTCGCGTGGCAGAGCGTGAGGGCTACCCCGAGATCGCCGAGGCCTACAAGCGCTATGCTTACGAAGAGGCTGACCATGCATCCCGCTTTGCAGAGCTGCTGGGCGAGGTCGTGACCGACAGCACCAAGAAGAACCTGATGATGCGTGCCGAGGCCGAGTGCGGTGCCTGCGCCGGTAAGATGGATCTGGCAAAGAAGGCTAAGGCGCTGAATCTGGATGCCATCCACGATACCGTCCACGAGATGGCAAAGGATGAAGCCCGTCACGGCCGTGGCTTCGAGGGCCTGCTGAAGCGCTACTTCAACACCGAAGTCTGATAAGGGTTCCCCGGTTATCTATTCTGCCCGCTGTAAGGACAATCTGCCTTGCAGCGGGCTTTTTGCGTTCTAATTGCGGCAACGGCTTTTGGGGAAAAATGGAGCACCGGAGCGTCCGCAGACGCTCCGGTGCTCTAAAATAAAAAAGAATCTTTCCTCTGAAGATGCGCAAAGCGAATGCGGCGCGCATTCAAATCGTCCCGCTACAAAAGAGGCAGCTGCGCAGATTTTTGCGCAGCTGCCTCTTGCATTTTGTGGTGGCTGATACCCTTTACTGGATGCTGGTAACAGGGTAATCCTGTGCCTCCACGGCTTTCTTCAGCACTTCATCATCCACCTCTGCGTTCAGGGTAACGATGGCAGTACCGGCTTCATGGCTGACAACAGCCTCGTCCACCTGCGGCAGAGCCTCCAGCGCCTTCTTGACGCGGGCTTCACAGTGGGGGCACATCATGCCTTCTACGGTCAGGGTCTTTTTCATAGCGGTCTCCTCCTTTTGAGTTGTATCTTCCTCCGCTGCGGGCTGCACAAGGGCAGCGGGCAGGGCAGGGACGTGTTTGGGCGGGTGGTCACGCTTTGCGCTGTGCAGGTCAAACAGGTTCAGCCGCAAGGCGTTGCTCACCACGCAGAAGCTGGAAAGGCTCATGGCAGCTGCGCCGAACATGGGGTTCAGCGTCAGCCCCAAGGGGATGAACACACCGGCTGCCAGCGGAATGCCGATGATGTTATAGATAAACGCCCAGAACAGGTTTTCGTGGATGTTGCGCAGGGAAGCGCGGCTCAGCCGGATGGCGGCGGGCACGTCCGACAGCTTGGAGTTCATCAGTACTACGTCTGCGGCGTCAATGGCTACGTCTGTGCCTGCGCCAATGGCAATGCCGGTGTCAGCGCGGGTCAGGGCAGGGGCGTCGTTGATACCGTCACCCACCATAGCTACCTTGCCGTACTTTTGCAGCTGCCGGATGACGGCCTCCTTGCCCTCGGGCAGCACCCCGGCAATCACCTCGTCCACCCCGGCCTGTCGGCCAATGGCCTCGGCGGTGCGCTGATTATCGCCGGTCAGCATCACAACCCGGATACCCATATTTCGCAGCTCCCGGATGGCCTGCGGGCTGTCCTCCTTGATGGTATCTGCTACCGCGATAACGCCCAGCAGACGACCTGCGCCGCCAAAGAACAGGGGCGTTTTACCCTGAGCGGCCAGTGCAGCAGCCTGCGTTTGCAGCGCAGCGGGGATAGAGACCTTTGTGCCAATAAAAGCAGCGTTGCCGCCAAAAATCTCCTTACCCTCCAGCTTGGCGGTAAGGCCGTTGCCCGGCAGGGCAGTAAAATCGGTAACAGAGGGCAGCTCCAGCTGCTTTTCCTCCGCATAGGCCAGCACTGCCCGCGCCAGCGGGTGCTCGCTGCGACCCTCCAGCGCGGCTGCCAGCGTGAGCAGTTCGGTCTCGGTCACGCCTTCAGCGGGCAGAAGGTCGGTGACGGTAGGCTCGCCGCAGGTGATGGTGCCGGTCTTGTCCAGCGCCACGATGCGGGTGCGCCCGGCCTCCTCTAGCGCCGCAGCGGTCTTGAACAGGATGCCGTTCTTCGCACCAAGGCCGTTGCCCACCATAATAGCTACCGGCGTTGCCAGACCCAGCGCACAGGGGCAGCTGATGACCAGCACCGAGATGCCCCGCGCCAGCGCGTAGCCTACATCCCGCCCCAGCAGCAGCCAGACAAGGGTGGTGACCACTGCAATGCTGATGACCGCAGGCACAAAAAAGCCGGATACGGTATCTGCAATCTTTGCAATGGGTGCCTTGGTAGCAGCGGCATCGCTGACCATGCGGATGATCTGCGCCAGCGTGGTGTCCTCGCCCACGCGGGTGGCGCGGCACTGCAGATAGCCGGACTGATTAGTGGTGGCAGCGCTTACCTTATCGCCCACGGCCTTGTCTACCGGGATGCTCTCGCCGGTCAGCGCGCTCTCGTTCACGGCACTGCTGCCCTCCAGCACAATGCCGTCCACCGGGATGTTCTCGCCCGGGCGCACCACAAAGATGTCCTCCTTCTGTACCTGCTCAATGGGTACGGTCACCTCGGTGCCGTCCCGCAGCAGGGTAGCGGTCTTGGGGGCAAGCTTCATCAGGCTCTTGAGTGCATCGGTGGTCTTGCCCTTGGAGCGTGCCTCCAGCATTTTGCCCACGGTGATAAGGGTCAAAATCATGGCGGCAGACTCAAAATAGAACTCCATCATATAGTGCATGACAAGTTCTTCGTTGCCGTGCAGCTGCGCATCGGTCATGGCAAACAGGGCGTAGGTGCTCCACACAAAGCTTGCCATCGAGCCCATAGCCACCAGCGTATCCATGTTGGGGGAGTGGTGCACCAGCCCCTTGAAGCCGTTGATGAAAAACTTCTGGTTGATCACCATCACGATGCCTGCCAGCAACAGCTGTACCAGTCCCATGGCAATGTGGTTGCCGTCAAACCAGCGGGGTAGCGGCCAGCCCCACATCATGTGCCCCATGGAAAAGTACATCAGTACCAGCAAAAAGCCCAGCGAGGCGATAAGCCGCCGCTTTAGCTTGGGTGTTTCGTGGTCGGCAAGCGCATCCAGCTCTGCGCTGGTGCTGGCCGCTGCGGCGGCTTTTTTGGGGCTTGCGCCGTAACCGGCCTGCTCTACGGCACGGATAATGGCAGCATCCTCAGCGGTGCCTTCTACGCCCATGGAGTTGGTCAGCAGGCTTACCGAACAGCCGGTAACGCCCGGCACGCTCTTTACGGCCTTTTCTACCCGGGCAGAGCAGGCCGCGCAGCTCATGCCGGTAACGTTGAATTGTTCCATTGTTGTTTCTCCTTGTGGTCAGTCTGCCCGGCGGGCGGTCATTTCATCAGTTTGGGCAGCAGCCGGAGCAGCTCCTCCAGCTTTTCGTCACTGCCGGCACGCAGGTCATCCGCCACGCAGCTGCCGATGTGCTGTGCCAGCAATTCCCGGGAAAAGCTGTTCAGCGCCGCATTGGCTGCGGCTACCTGTACCAGAATGTCCACACAGTAGGCGTCCTTTTCCAGCATCCCGCGGATGCCGCGCACCTGTCCTTCAATACGGTTCAGCCGGTTGAGCAGAGCTTTGTGTTCCTCCGGGCTGCGCACTTTGTGGCGGCAGCAGCAGGGGACAGCAGTGTCTGCCGCAGCGTCCGCTTCCGGCGTATCAACGCAGCAGCAACAGTGCTTTTTGGTCTCTTCCATATCGGAATCGCTCCTTTCATAAACCCCCATGGGGTATATTTTCTTGCAACAGCAGTATAGCACATAATATCCGACAATTCAAGTAGGAAATGAAATATAAATAGTACAGCTGACAAAAAATGGTTCGGAAACGCCGCAGGCGTTTCTGGACCATAAATTAAAAGATGAAATTCCGCTGAACATGGCCAGAGCGCACGCGGAGGCCATTCAAAACCGCTGTATATAAAAAACGAGGGAAGCCCCGCAGGCTTTCCCTCGTTGTAAGCTCTTACTTTACTTCCAGAATGCGCGGTGCAAACAGGCTCCACATCTTGCCCCACCAGTACCAGTCGTGGGAAACGTCACCGCCCCAGACCTCCAGATGTGCGGGCATTCCCTGATCCTTCAGCAGATCGGCCAGTGCCTGCGTATCGTCCAGTGCGTCGCCCTCGTAGGCGCCCTGACCGGCACAGAGGATCAGGCAGTTCTCTTCTGCCTTGGTCAATGCCAGCTTGTTGGCAATGCCGCTTTCCTGCAGATAGGCAAGGGGAGAGCAGCGCAGCACCATGTCGTCGCTGTCGGTGCCCCAGAAGCGGGTCAGGTCGTAGATGCCGCCCATGCCCACAGCACCTGCAAACAGGGTGGGACGGCGCAGGCGGCAGTGGACGGCGTGGTAAGCGCCCAAGTCCACACCGGCAGTCCAGATCCGGGTGCCCTTTTTGGCGTTGTTCAGGGTCAGAATGCGGGGAGCCAGCTCAGCGGTCAGGTAGACGAAATACTTTTCCTGCAGCTCGGCGCGGCGGCGCTGGGGCAGATCACCATTCAAAAGACCCTCGCCGTCCACGGCATCCGCGCAGAACAGCTGCACCTTGCCCTCGTTCAGCAGCTGGGCAATGGCATCGGGCA
>ENA-OZHM01000448-OZHM01000448.1-human-gut-metagenome-genome-assembly--contig:-NODE-448-length-13923-cov-5.658062_pt1 | contig 13923 bp, 14 predicted proteins | sample MGYA00244047_ERZ653688 | MGnify/ENA primary metagenome ERZ653688 (study PRJEB26926, sample SAMN06165194) | human gut metagenome | biome: ENVO:00009003; feature: ENVO:2100002; material: ENVO:00002003... | reverse complement strand
ATGTGTATAAGAGACAGGAATGGTGGTGATACTCAATATACTTGGGAAATTGCTCCTCGTCAGCGTGTTACTTCTCGTCTGAAAAAGCTGGTATCTGATAAAGCTGCTATTCAGCCTTATGGAACTGTTGAGGTTGAAATGGAGGATAATTGGTTTATTTATCAGCACACGGCTATTGCTCCTTCGGGTATGCAATGGCGTATTCAGAATGAGGGTATTGCTACTTCGACTGGTGGATACGTTTATCGTTTTACCAATATGTCGGGTGCTACTATCTCGGCTGATGCTGTCGCAAAGGATTTCATTAGTGGTGCTATTTGGGCATTAGGTGCTTCGACTATTCCGGGTAGCAAGTCTGACGGAAACCGCTCGAATAACCAGTCGTTCAGCAAGGCAACCAACCAATATGGTTACTACCGTTTCTCGAAAGAGATTGCTGGTAACATGGGTAATAAGGTTGTTAATATTGCCTTTGATACTGCATCCGGTGGTGAGCGTAGTCTGTGGATGCCTTACGAAATGAAGATGTGGGAAATCATGCGACGCGAGATGCTCGAAGAGGACTTGTGGTTCTCGGAGTACAACCGCGATTTGAATGGTATTATCCACTTAAAGGATGAGAAGACTGGTGAGGCAATTCCTCGTGGTGCTGGTGTTCTTGATATTCTCAAGGCCGTTGGTAATTATGAAACGTATTCTGTTCTGACACTTAATCGTTTCGACCGTATCATCACTCGTATCTTTGACAATCGTATTGATTCTACCGTTGAGGAACTTGTTCTTTATTGCGGTAAAGGTTTCGCACGAATGTTCAATGATGCTATCTATTATGATGCTCGTCTTAAGAATTACTTTGTAACTCTTGGTGATAACGAGATTAAGAGCGATGGTGAGATGATGTCTTATGGTAAGTATTTTAACCGTTATAAGATGTTTAATGGTAAGATTCTTACTGTTAAGATTGTTGATATGTTCGACCACGGTATTCGTGCTCGTCGTGACCGTGAAGCCGGTAATATGTATCAAGGTCTGCCTATTACTTCTTATAGTGCTGTATTCCTTGATCATACTATGGGTTCGAATGGTGAGCGTAATATTAAGTTTGTTTGTGAAGAGGGTCGTGAGTATAAAGTAGGTGTCTATAAAGGTATGGCTGAACTGCCTGCTTCGTGGGGGCTTGCAAGTGGTACTCAACTGTCGGATACGAAGGATATTGCTTCTTATGAAGTTCTTGGTTCGCAGGGTATCAATATTGATAATCCTACTACTTCGTTCTGGCTTGATTTAGCTCTGAACTAAACACCCAATTTGAGTAGTAATAATCGAAAGGTTATTACTACTCATTAACATATAAAAGATTGAATAACTTAAAATGTTAAAAATATGATTAAAGTTAATCGTTCAGTTCGTATTGAATGGAGGAACAATCCTTCTTCTTTTGAACTTCGGAATAAAGATGCTTTCAAAACTGACTTTCTTCGTCTTGGTTCTGCTATTCGTCCTGTTAATGAACTGCTGAGCCGTAGTGAGGAAATGCGAGTTCTTCTTCCTACTGTTGTTGGTGTATCTCCTATTGATAGTTCTTGGCAAGAACGAATCACTACATACTTAAATGATTTTCTTCTTGAGATTCCTGTTCATGGCTTAGAGTTCGATACTTCTTATGTTTTAGATTTAGGTAATCCTGCTCTGAAAAGTAATATCGACGAACTTATTGGTAAACTTAAAAAAGCTGATAAGATTAAGAATGAAACTGGTTCGGAACTTGAAGCTATTGTTCTGAAACGGATTAAGGAACTTGATGAAACGGAACTTTATAAGTATGTTACTTTTGTTAATATTCCCGATTATATTAGTTGGAGATATTGCCTTTTAAGTAGCAAAGTTGCTAATAAGGTTGAAGACATTAATAAGAGCGTCAATATTCAATTTTATCTTACTTCGGATAGTGAGCGTAAAGCACTCAAAGCTGCTCGGACGAAACTTCGCACTGATGCTCTCAAGAAATATACAGAACTTATTAATAATCCGAATAGCGCACTTATCAACAATGTTGTTGTATCGACAGGTAGCGTAGGTGATTATTCGGAATTTATGGCAATGACTGCCGATGATAAGCAATCTGTTCTTCTTGAACTTATTGATAGTGACCCGCAGAAGTTTATTAGTATTGTTGATGATAAACATCTGGAGATGAAAGCTAAGATTACTATTTATCTTTGGATGAATATTATTCGACAACTTCCGAATAGTTCTATCATTGTCGATGCTTCTAATCCGGAAAATGTTATTGGTAATAATATTAATGATGCTATCTCGTATTTCTCGAATGATAACAACAAAGGTATTGTTGCCGAGTGGAACGCGAAGTATCGTAGTTTGAAAGGTTAGTCATGTATGAAACGGTAAAAGAATTACACATCGAAATAGAGCAACGAATACAGCAGATAACATCTAATAGACATCGGAGTATTGCTCCTCAGTTTATTGATATGATGCTGAATCGAGCTGCCGTTAAATATATACAAACTAAATCAAATAGGAAAACTAATTATAAAGGCGAAGGTCTTGAAGATAGTAAAAAACGTGTAGATGATATTCAATCATTAAAACGTGAAACCCCGTGGCTTAAACTTAAACGTGATAAGCAAGATGCGGATTATCCAAATAGAGCTTTCGTTATTCTTCCGGGTGATTATCTAAAACTTATTTCTTCTACTTCTCGATTAACTTATGGTAAAGCTCGACTTGTTGAGAATTTACATGAGGTTTATCCTGATGATGAAGTTAAGAATTTATATTATCATCTAATTGATTTGTCTAAAATTGCCTTAACTGGTGATGAATTTAATGGACAAATTATTGTTAATGGGAATGAGATTGATATTTCAGATATTCTTTCTCTTTATGATAGTGATTCAGATAAGATTGATTTGTATGAAATTGCAGGTTTAACTTGTGATAGATTACGTCAAGCTCTTTCTAATGAATATAATGTTTATTGGGAGAATCTGATTGGTCGTTATTATAAAGATTGTATTATTATTACTTCTAATGCAAAAGATGAAATTGCATTAAAAGTTAATAATACAGACATTCCTGTTATTACTTACAATACTACTTATGATGAGTTCGTAAATGTAGGAAATAAGTTTTCTGAAAATGATTTAATTGCTACCGAAAATATTCGAGCTACTCTAAATAACTTCTATGGTAATAAAAATAGACATCTTAATCCAATAAGTGAACTTGTTGATGATAGGCTGTTTGTTTATTATGGTGATGATTTTTGTGTTGATGCGGTTAAGATTTCATATATTAAGAAGCCACGTCTTTTTAATATTGATATTAACCAAATGTCAGATATGGAAGTTACACCTGATTTCATAGATAGTGTAGTTAGTGATATTCTTCTTGTTCTTAAAGATGACAGTTTTAGTGCTGTTAAACAACAATCAAATTTAGAATAGAAAATGAAAAGTGTAATTGTCGCAAATGATTTTCTGACAACACTTGCTAATAATGATGTTAGCAAGCTGACTCGCGGACAAGCTGTTCTTCTTAATTCGGATGGTAAAGTCGTTGCAGCTGCTTCGGATGTCAAGGATGACGAAATGTTGCAGTTTGTTCTTGGTCTTGGTGATGGCAAGGTTAAGCGCGGTGTTTGGATTAATCCTAAGTGGTCGAAGCAACATAAGGAAAAGTATCTTGCTCCTGCTGGTAAAACGTATAAGTTTACGAATCTCGTAGCTAATCGTGGTATTGGTTATCAAGGTTTCGATGCTGAGGTTATTATCTCGTGCAAACCTATTAATTCTTTTGGTGGTTATCCTCTGGAAGTTTACAATGCCAGTGTAACTATCAACGGAATTGACGAAGCAAGTGCAGATATTATTGCTCGTCTGAAAGTTGAGGTTAAAAAGACTTTAACTAAGATTAATGCTCGCTTTGGTGCTGATAGCATTACGATTGATGATTTCACTGAAGCAAGTGTTACGTTCACTGGCGCCGCAGGTTTTGAGTATTATGTAACGTTTGATGGTATTCTTCGTGCTACGTTTGCAGAGGGTACTGAGAATCAAACTCCGGTTGGTACTTATGACCAAGTTGCTAAACTTGAGAAAGAAGCAGATGTTGCCGGTGTAGGTTATAATCCTAATTTCAAGGAATATGACCGTGTTTATGGTGATATTTTTACAGCTACCGAGGGTGTTATGTATGATACTTATGTAATTACTTCTCGTGCTGATTTCACACATCCCTTTAATTTACATACAGAGGGTTTACAGGTTACTCAATTTATTGCTATTGACAATACTAAAACTTCTGCAATTACTGCACTTGAAGGGGTATTGGCACTCATTAAGTAAAAAATTGATTTGTTAAAAATGTAACCACAAGGATAACTCCTAATGCTATTAATTGTGGTGTTAGGAGTTATTCTCTTAATGATGCTAATGTTATGCGACAAGTGGGCGTGCAACCTTCTGCCCCACCGGGGAGCGAGGCCGCAGGCCGAGCCATACAAGTTGCACCATTATTATTATTAATCGTCATATAACAATAAATACGATTAGTATTATGATAAAGAAAATATGGAATAAAATAACTACTTTTTTAAGTGGTTATTATTCAGAACATAAAGACGATATTATTATTGGTTTCGTCATTGCTACTGTCGTAGGTATTTTATTTAAGGCTACTGTTGCTACTTGGTTTATGAGTTTATGGATTACATTAGCTTATCAAATCATCATTTGTGGTATTCAAGCTGCAAGAAAGAAAGCAATAACTGGTCTTAAAATCCATCCTATTATTATTAACTTTGTAGTTGGAGTATTTATTTCGTTATTGTTCTTGGTATGGCAGTAATTAATCTTCGAAATGTTGTAGCGCTTGGTGTGCTTGAAGATGGTGTATATCCGAGTGTTTATAATGGCCAAACCGGAGAATATATTGGTACAGTAGATGGTGAAGGTGCTGGTGTTAAAACAGTTCCTACATTATATATGTACTATCGAAAGAACGGCCACCTATATTTATATAGGACAAAGGAGAGGATTGAAATAGACTTAACTAATGTAACTGCTTACGATAATAGTGCTCTATTTAAGCTAACTGAAAAATCTGATATTAGTTCTGCAAAGATTACCGAGTTTGAATCTCGAAATATTGATGTAGGACATTATGAATATAAAGTTCCGTGGGTTAAATCAACTCAACAATATCTTTATATACTTGTACCGATTGTTCGTTCTATACATACAATTACAGTACAAGGTATCATAAGTAATCAGATATTCACTCTTACTGGTATTTATGTTCACGAGGGTAAATCTTGGTGGATTTATCGGACGAATGTAAAGACCAATTTTGATTTTAATGATGCTGTTAATGAGATTCTTGATATTCAAGTATATGTTCGTGAGCTTACAGCTGAGGACTTAAATCCTATTGAACAACTTACAAAACTTTTATTTGAACATATTAATAATAAGTTTAACCCTCATGAGGTAACAAAAGAACAAGTTGGTCTTGGCAATGTTGATAACACTGCCGATATGGATAAACCTGTATCTCGACCTCAAAAAGAGTACATTGATGCTCTTGAAAATAGGGTTAAAGGTTGGTTCAAACAGTTGAATGTTTGGATTAACAATCATGTTGCAGAAGTTAATAAGAAGTTTCAAGATGTTTGGGCTGCTATAAACAAGAAACTTGATAAAGAAGATTACGAGAATGATAAAGATAATTTCAATGCTCATATTTGTAATTATGATAACCCTCATAGAGTTACTGCCGCACAAGTTGGTTTACCAACAGCTGCAAGTGATATTGAGAAATTAAAACAAAAAGCTCAAGAACTTCAAGGTTTGCTTATTAATAAGCAAGATAAAACTTCTGAAGAACTTGTTACTGATAACAAACGTATTGTAGATGCTATTAATGAGATTTATGGTATTGTTGTAGAACACAATAATCATGTTCGTAGCAACAGTATTAATCAAATTGAAGTTACAAGCGAGATTCCTACTACGTTTGAAGATGGTACACTTTGGATTCGTATTCCTCGAAATGAAGAAGATTATATAACAATTAAGATTGAAGCTGTTCCGGTTGATTCTACTATACGAATGATTAATTCGGAAGGTAAAGAATCGGCAGGTGTTGGAAGCGCAAGTCTTGAATGTTTAATTCAAAGTCGTTTACATTATATTGTAGAAAAAGAGAATTACATTACAAAAGATGTTTATGTCGATGTAGGTGTTGAAGATACGACAATCAATGTTGTTCTTACACCTAAGACTAAAAAGACATTAACTGTAAATGCAACTCCTGATAATGCTTTAATTGTATTTACTGATAAACCTTCTAATGTAATTATTGCTCAAGGTACTGGTACTCTTACATATGAAACTTATGACCCGCGTGATATTTTAATTCAAATTGGTGCAAGTGGATATGAAACTTACGAAGAGCGTATTACATTAGATGAGAATATAATTCGTGATATTACTCTTATAGCTCTACCAGTTGAACAAGGTGCTGTAAGTCTTACGGTAGTCGATAGCGAAACAAAGGCCAAAATAGCTGCATACGTCTATGATAAGGACACCGGTGGTATATTAGGTCAAGTCACAAAAGATACGCCGCTACAACTCACCGGAGATGTCAATACGAGCCGAATTTTGAGGTTTGTTTCGTCGGGTTATATAGAGGTTGAACAACTAGTAACTTATGCAATTCCTACCGCAGAAGTTACTGTTGAAATGGATAAAGTTCCAGTTCAATCTGGTACTATCTATGCAACTGCTGTAAATACTGAATCTACTGCTTTAGACGGTGTTACGTTTGAGTATAAGCTCAGTACTGAAAGTAGTTGGAAACCTCTTGGTAATGATGAATCGACTACTGGTAAATCTGAAGCTGTTACTGCTCCAGTTGGAACAAGTGTTAATTTCCGAGCTTCTAAAACTGGTTATATAACTAACACTGGAACTGGTACGATTAATTCTACTGGTGAACATAGTGTTACTATTGTACTTGAAGAGGTTCCGCCTGAACCTACTACTAAACAATATTATATCCATGCTGTAACCGAAGAATCTGTTAATATCACAACAGGTGTTCATGGTTATTTATGGAATAATAATAGTTGGGTTGAACAAACTTTACAAGGTGGAGCAATGGGATTTGCTTATACTGGTGAACCCGGAACTTCTATTCGTGTTAAGTTTACTGCTACCGGATACAACGATACTGAAAAAGATATTGTTTTAGAAGATGGTAGTACAGAACCGATTGATGTTAAAGTCGTAATGACAGAGGAAACTCCTCCTCAACCTACAACTAAGGAATATTTTGTATTCGCTGTTACTGAAAAGAACGCACCTGTTGAAACAGTTACTGCTGCTTCTGTATTAGTTGATGATGAATGGATTCCTCAAGATTTACGAACTGTTGTAACAAATATCGGATTTAACTATACTGCTATACCGGGAACTGTTATTAAAGTCAAATTCGTTGCTACTGGATTTATTACTGAAGAAATTAATGTTACTCTTCAAACTGAAAGTGATGAATCTTTAATCGTACCTGTTACTTTTCGTTTTGAGGACGGTATTGATTATATGCAAATCGAAGGTGACGGTACTAAACATCCTATATTTAGAGTTGGTAATGTCGAATCTAATTAACGGTTTAATGATATGAAAGAATCAGTAATTCGTAAAGTATTTTATGCCTTAAACTGGCCTCCGAAAACTGGTGCTTTTCAGAAGTTAATTACTTTTGTAGTTGAAGGTTTAGCCACTAAGGCTGAATCTTCAACTGTTCAACAATTACAAACAAAAGTAGAAACTCTTGAAAGTACTGTTAATACATTACAAGAAACTGTTACTACTTTAAGTGGTAAAGTAAGTACATTAGAGAGTAATTATACTTCTTTGGAAAGTCGTGTAACTGCTCTTGAAACACCACAAGGTTAATATTAATCTACAACTATGGCACAACTTAATCTTCTTGAACGAGCTACGGAAGCTGTCGTAATGCTTAATGGTAATCGTCGGCAGGTTCTTGATATGTGGCTTAATGGTAAAAAAGTTTGGCCAATAGATGAACCTGTTGTAGAATTAGCTGTTGATAAAACTCTTGTTATTCTAAATAAAGATAATAATTATCATGATACCATAACTGTTTTCGCAAGTGATACAGTTGAATGGGAATTTGGTAATTAGTTTGTTATTATAGTTAATCAACCAAAAAAAAAACAAATGGCAACTATTCCGAGTTATTTATCATGGGTTCCTAAAACTGGTACTGGAATTGCACAGATTAAGATTAATTCTGTGAGTCCTTATACTGGTCGTACGGATAGAAGTACTAAAATTACCGGTAAGATTGTCGGAAAGACTAACGCAGTTACAGTCACGGTTCTTGAAAAGGCTGCTGACGAATTTATTACTCCCAATAGTTTAACTATTAGTGTTGCTAAAGATGGTGAAACAATTCATGTAACTGGTAAGTCTAACTCGAAACTTCTTACGTTTACATGGAAAACTAACTTCGGTATTGCAAATGTAACATCATTTAAAGTTAATGGTAGTACAACAGCTACTTCTGGTACTGCTATTACTGGTGACCCCGGTGCTACTGGAGAATACACTTATGATGTTACTATTGTTGTACCGAAGAACAACACTATTAAAGCTCGTTCTGCAACTCTTGAAATCAAGGGTGAAGGTGAGAGTGTTGTTAAAACTATTACTATTACTCAGGCTCTTGGTGACAGCTATCTGTATCTCAATTCGATGGGTACAACTACCGCAACTGTTACTATTCCGAAGGGTGGTGGTGAGCGGACTCTGAATATTCTGTCGAATGACGAATGGACGTTCGAACCTGCTGAATAAATTAATTAATCATTTATGAGTGTTATCACTAATAAATGGAATGACGGGAGTGGAGATTCAATTAATATTGAATCTCCCTCTTTTCAAGGAAATCAGACTGTTAAAATTTCATCACCTGTTCAAAAGGGTACTTCTAAAAGAAGTATGAAGTTTATTGGAAAGTGTAAAAAAGATTCCAGTAAACAAGCTATTCTTACTGTTGAACAAGAAGCATCTACTTATACATATGATTTAACGTTAAATAGTGATAATACTGAAATTGCCGCAAAAGGTGGAACTGCAAATATTACAGCTGTACTTAAAACATATCGTAATGGCAATTTAGTTAGTACAGATAATGTTACACCAGTTCTATCAGGAAGTGCTACTGGATTTTCTATATCTGGTGCTAAGGTTACTGCAAGCAATCGAACTATAACTGTTGGTAGTAGGAGAAGTATTGTTGTAACTGGTAAATATTCAAATACATTTGATGGTCAAACAGTATCATCAACTATTACTATTTATCAAGAAGCTAATATGGCTTCTTATGGTGTTTTAACAGGTGGTTCTGTTTTAGCATCTGATATTCCTGCAAGTGGTGGAACTTCTTCGACCAGTATTTCTAATATGTCGCAAACAATTAGTTATACATCTGGTTCGACTCGTGCTGGTACAGTTACTTATTCAAAAACAAGTGAAATTACAGTTTCTTCTCTTGGAACCACAGTTAAGGCAAGAACTAAGGTTGGACAAGTTACTGTAACTTACACTGGTGAAGGTAGTGTAACTGCCAATAAAACCGTTGATATTTATCAAGCTGAAAATACCGTTTCATATAGTGATATAACCATAACTAAAGAAACTCCTATTAATTTAAGTGCTGGTATGCACATTAATATTAAAGTTTCTGATGGTTTAAGTTATTCTCAGAAAGCTACTTATACAAGCGGTGCTACCACTGATATTACAACAGGTGCTAATACAACTTACTCTGTTCAAAATCCAGTTACTGGATTTACGTTATCAAATAATATATTAATTGTAACTTCCAATAAATCATTAAATCCTCGTAATGGTTTTGTAGTTAGAATTAATATATTACTTAATGGTAAAACTGCTATTAAGGATATTACTTATAATCAAGCTGCTGGTTATTATACTTATGCTAATCCAGTTGTTACGTTAACTTGTAATGATGTTCCTGCAAGTGGTGGTAGTGTTAAAACCGGAAATGTTACATATTCCCAGACATATGGTTGGAATGGTGTAACTACTGGTGCTGGTGTTATAACTAAAGGTGAAGCCTATATTAGCTGGACTGGTGGTGTTGATAATATTCCATCTCTTGGAACTACTGTTAAATCTCGAACTAAAGTAGGTGTTTTAAGCGTAACAGTTAATATTAATGGTAAGTCTGGTAATGCAAATGCTGATATTTATCAAGCTGAAAATAAAGTAACTAATAGTAATTACAATCCTCGAATTACTGCTTACGGAATTCCTACTGTAAGTATCGGTAGTGGTTTGACAGCAGCTGGTGGTTCTGCGACTATAAGTGCTTCTGTTACTAATACTGAAACTTATAATGCTTTGTATAGTTCGGGTGCTATTGGCCCGAATCAAACACGAAGCGTTGGTGGTAGTTTATCAATTTCTATGACTGCTAACGGTAATAGTAGATTTAGTTTATCTGGAAATACGATTATTCATAGTAGTATGGGAACTAATGAAACTACTGATATTGCTAAATTTAGATGTTATAATGAAAGTGATAGAACAAAATATGTAGATGACTCTATTTCTGTAAGTAATAGAATTGAATCATATAATTATGGTTCTTGGAATATTAGTATTTCTGCTAATCCTACTTCTCTTCCAGCAACTGGTGGTACTTCTACTATTACTTCAAGTTGTACTCGTTCTAAAACTCCTGTTTATACATCAGGTTCTACTGGAACAGCTACTACTGAATCTGCAACTCCAACGTTAGCAATTAGTGGTACTGGATTTACATTAAGTGGAACTACTGTTACAGCTTCAAAGAATAATGTTGCAGCTCGAACTGCTATTGTAACTGCTTCATATTCTGGAGCTACTTCTAAATCTGTTACTATTACTCAATCAGCTGGGCCTGATGGTATTGGTTATATGCAGATTCAAGGTAATGGTGTTGACCACTATATTTTCCAAGTTGGTCGTACACCAAATACTCGTTCTAATGATGTTCAAACTTTATCAGAAGAACCTGCTGAAGTTGCAACAGAAACTAAGTCTGAAAGTTTGTTTGCTAAAATTAAACGTATTGTTACTAATCTTAATTAATCAAAAGTTATGGCAACTAAAAGTCAGCTTAAACAATATTTTGAAACAGGTAAAATACCTACACAAGCTCAATTTGGTGAGCTTATCGATTCTATATTTAATATTATTGGTTCACCTGATGGTAGTTTAAATATAAATGGTGATGAAAATAACATTAAACTTTCTATAAAGAATTATAGAAGTTTACATGGTTTATATATGTCTCAATTATCTGTTAGTCTTCATTTATTTTTTAATAATGATATTAAAAATGGTACAAAACCAGTTCCAGTATTTATCATATTTAGTACTGTAAATAATTTAACTAATCCTGTAAATGCTAATATTACGTATGCTGTTCCGAATGTCACCTTACTTAAAAGTATGACAGATGATGATTTGGATTATCTCACTGCAAGTTTGGGTGTTATCATTCGAAGATTTATTGCTCTTAAGATTAAATATTATGATTTAGTACCTAAAGAAGAAGAAGTAAAGAAACCTTCCATTGTAACAATTATGTATTCTGATCTTGATAATACCAGTTATGTATATAATTGCATTATGGGTATGTATAATACTTCTATAGTACCAGTTTGTATTCATAGTCTTATTAAATTAAGAGATGTTGAAGATAATAATTATTCAGGTGCTATGTCTATTTTACAAAGAACTGTTTATAATAATATGAAAGTAGAATCTGAATGGGAAAAGATAATGGAGTTACAAGGTTATGAAGATGGTTTAATTATTGATAATAGCGGAGTTGCTGAAAATTTTATGAATACTATACATGCTAATTGTTATAAACAAATTCAATTAAAATAAAATCATGATTAAAGTCTATTGTAAATTCCTACCGTTTAAGGGATATTTATGTATGACGATATTATGGTGGTTAATCATACGAACTGAATACAAAGATAAGATTACTGAAACTGTTGAACGACATGAAAGCGTTCATAGTTATCAGCAAATTACTCTTTTTATTGTAGGTTTGTTGGTTAGTATCATATTAAGTCTTATTACAAATATTTCTTGGTGGTGGTTACTTGGTACTGCGATATTTCCTTTATTAGCTTATGTTGTTAGTTGGATAATTGAACTTATATTACCTCCTTATAATCGAGCTTATAAAGATATTTGTTTTGAAGGTGAAGCAAGAAGTTTAGAATCTGATAAAGATTTTAGAAAGAAATTGTTTCCTTTTAGTTTCTTAAAATATATTCCAAATAAGAAATATGGTGGTCGATGAAATTGATGAATGGTAAATGGAACAACTCGTAGGACATTTCGTTGAGTTATTCAGTACTCATTTCGATTTATCATTTATGCTTTGTGTAAATGTTTTAACATACATACTTATTAAAGCAATAGATGATATTAATGGTGATAAATCTGTTGGCACATGGACTAAACGACTGGTTATGCTAATTAGTTGTTTTGCTATTGCCGCAGGATATATAGCAGGTGGATATGAAAATACTACAATTCTTATTAATTCTGCTATTCTTGCACCAGTTGCTTGGAGTTGGATATTCAAACCGATTCTAAAAAAGATTGGTGTTGATTATAAGAAAATTGATAAAACTACTAAAACTGATTAAGTCATGGCAAAAGGAACTCGCGGCTGTGGTACAGCTGGCATTAAATCTGGTGATGTTAAGAAGATTAAGAAAGGTTCTAAAAAGAAATAAAACACTATGGCAAATTTTAAGCACAAAGTGTTCTTATTAATTGCTAAATGGATACCCGTAGCTGTTGCTGCGGGTATTCTGATTAATAATACACTTGCAATGTTAGATGTCAAAGATGTAATATTAGATTTATTTGATATTACTGTTGGTAGTTCATTAGCTTTCGTTGTAATGATGTATGCTTGTAGCTATGTATTTAACTTTTGTTATTGGCATAAAATTGTTATAACTTATGACCTATTTGTGCTATTATATATTCTGCTAATTCGTTATACTAATATTGGTGAGTGTAGTGACGGTTTATTACTTACAATTCATTATATTCTTGCAGGTATATTTATAGCACTAATTTGGTATGTTAAGAAAAAGTGTAAAATTACTGATTAAAAAGATGGTGGATTATAAGAAAGCTCTTGTAGCAATTCTCGAAAATACACTTGAGAATGTTAATGCTGGAAATACTAATATAACTGAGGAAGAGGCTTCTGTTATTATAGACCATCTTACAATGCTCAATAAAGGTGTAGCTACTGTTTTAAAAGCATATGCTTGTGAACATGTTCTTCATATTACATCTAATAAATTTGATTATCTTGTCAGAAAAGGTATTATTCCTCACGGTCGTAAACGTTTAGGATTTAATGAACTTAGTTGGGTTCTTAAAGATTTAGATGAAGCTAAACGTTATTTGGCTAATAATAATGATTAATAACCTTTTGCGCTTGTAAATCCCGTAATCTTAATAGGTTACGGGATTTTTCATATCCTTATATTATTGGAGATATTAGTTGTAAGTTTATAGTGTAGTCGATTACTCTATCATTTAATAACAAACAAACTAATATCAATAATTGTATGAAAATGATTGATACTGAAACTGGCCATGAGATGGTTGAAGTTTCTGGACATGACAAGAAAGAGTATGCTTCAAAAGGCGTTGCGGGTACTGGTCTTGGACTTGGTATTGCTGGTACAGCTTTATGGCTGTCTCTTATACACATCTCCGAGCCCACGAGACCTCTCTACATCTC
>ENA-OZHM01000419-OZHM01000419.1-human-gut-metagenome-genome-assembly--contig:-NODE-419-length-14510-cov-6.742926_pt1 | contig 14510 bp, 10 predicted proteins | sample MGYA00244047_ERZ653688 | MGnify/ENA primary metagenome ERZ653688 (study PRJEB26926, sample SAMN06165194) | human gut metagenome | biome: ENVO:00009003; feature: ENVO:2100002; material: ENVO:00002003... | reverse complement strand
AGATGTAGAGAGGTCTCGTGGGCTCGGAGATGTGTATAAGAGACAGGTTATATAAACGCTTATGGTGTTGATTATAAACTATTTGAGGGCAAAAAGAAAGAGCACCAGCGTGTTTGCTGGTGCTCCGATGGCACAGAAATTATTTTGTGATATAGGGAATATTGTCGGTGTATGCGTTCAGGATGTCAATGGCAGCTTTCTTCTGCCCCGGTGTGAGCTGACTCAACTTTCTGTTCAGTTCGTCATCAACCACATGGGATGCGGACGGAACAGAATCCCGAATAAGCACATCTGCGGATACGTCTAACACCTCAACGATTCGGATAAATGTTTCCAGTTTAGGTATTTTAACTCCGCGCTCCAAGTCTCCAACATAATTTGCCGACAAATCGATTCGTTCGGCAAACTGTTCAATTGTCCAGCCTTTTTCTTTGCGCTGCTCTCGTATTCGTTGCCCCAAAAGTGTATTCATAGCGACCTCACATTCTGTTTGTGTTTATTGCACACCAATAGCATACCTGTCGCATTTTTTGTTATACACAATCAGATGGTGTTTATTCAACGCTATCCAAGTGCTTTTGAGACAGAAAATTTTTGTGCGTATCTTTGGTCAAAAAGGCAATGGTCTTTTGAGACAGCACATGGTACAATAGCAAGCGTTGTGTCGTTTGCACATGACCAAAGATAAAAGATAGGAGCTGCTGAACGTGGATACGATCTATCTGCTGCCCGGTGAGGAACGCTGCGTTGATTTTCGAGACGCCAATGGAATCCCGAAGGTACACTACACATACTGCTCTTTCCGTGGCAGGCTTTTCAACTGCACCTGCTGCACAAAAGACGAAGCCCAGCGGCTATGTGAAGATTGGCTTGTAAAACAGGACCGCTGCTACATAAACTAAAAAAGCCGCCGAGGACAATTCTCTCACAACTGGAATGTTCCTCGGTGGTTCGCTATAACAAAGGAGCCAGCCTGCGTAAATCTACGCCGGTTGGCTTCTTTGTTCATTTATCTGTGTTTTCTTCTTCCGCAACGACCTGTTCTGTGCATTTCGTTGCACTAGCATATCATAACAAGGTAGGAAGTCGGGTCACTTTAAGTTCTGAGCGCAATTTTTGACGGATGTATTCTTTACTGCTTCTTCAATTTTGCACTCAAGAACCGGCACATATTCTCCGTTCAGATACACCCCACCACCAGTCAAATCGAACAGTTCCCTCGATGTGTCCAAATCCAAATGCAAGGTCTTATTCGAGAGAAGCTGGTTCAGCATCGCCGATGTTTTCTCTGATAGCACCTTTTCTGCGGCTTGCTGCGCTTCAATGCATTCCTGTTCCGATTTACATTCCTTACTGATTCGAGCATTGCTCAAGATACGGATTTCATTGGCCATTCCAAGGATGTGATATACAAGCTGAAGGACGTGCTTTCTGGCTTCTTCTTTATCCATATCAATATAAATCTGCTCAAACGCATTCTCCAGCGTTTGAATTTCAACATCCGGTACCGTTGGCCTTGTCTCTTTCGGTTCAGGCATTTTGATTTGCTCTGCTTTTGTTTTTTCATTGTTAAGAACGGCAACCAGTATTTCACCCTTGTCCTTTATCCAAGGCCACGCTACATTTTTCCACCATGGGGAAATCACGTCTTTAATAAGAATTTCCGTTCCTCTACAGATTGCTGCGCCTAACGCTTCGCCGGCCATTTTCGCCAGCTTCTCTTCCTCCGGCGTTAATTGGACAGGCTGGGGCTCATATGGTTCTGGCTCCTGTTGGCTAGGGACTAAATCTTCAAGGTCAAGTTCCTCCCACTCCGGAATACCCGGATTCTGGTTGTTCATATCTCGTGTAAGACCTCTCACACGATCCGGATTATCCTTGGACTGGACAAGATGGTCACCAGTATTCATGATTGGCTTATATACTTTTTCTCCCATTTAACATCCATCACCTTCACAAAATACTTTTCATTGTTTCTCGTTGCAACCGCCTGCTCGGCACACTCTATTTTCATTTATCTGTGTTTTCTTCTTCCTCAACGACCTGTTCCGCGCATTTCGTTGCACTGGCATAGGCAAAATACCGCACCTTGCGGCTGTACTTTCGGGCAAGGTCGATAATGATGTTGTAAGATTTATGCCCGATACAGTTGGTCTGAATCCAGACTACATCTGCTCTCTTGATGATTTCCGGGCTGGAAATATCATCACTCATAAATCGTACATCCGGTAACTTGAACTTAATTTCACGCAGCCAAGAATCATGACCGCCAAAAGCCACTAACCGCCGGGATGTGTGGTACGGGAACGAGATCTTGCTTTCCTCTGCTTTTTCTTCTTCCGCCCCATTCTGCTGATTGAACACGACTTCCCGGAGATCTGCGAGTTCCTGCCGCAGTTCTCCCGCCCCGGCTTCCATTTTTTCCAGCTGATCTTTCAGTTCACGGTTTTCTCTGCTCAGATTATAATTTGCTTCCTTGGCCTGCTTGCGCAGCTTAGCAAGTTCAGCTTTCAGCTTTTCATTTTCTGACGCTAAATCTTCTGTAACTGCCTCTTCCTCTGCATCCCAATCGTCCCAATCATCCTGATCGGCGTATTTGCTGAAATCAAATCTCTGTCTGGAAACTTCACCAATGACATTCATCATAGCGCAAAGGGTACTGACCTGAGACGGTTTTAATCCTTTTGCACGAAGTTCTTTTTTCAATCCATCAAACCGATTCATATCACGCGGCAAAACTGCCCCGGTATACTGGTAAACAAGCTGCGCAAGGCTGACGTCATGCGGGTCATCATCATCTTCATACAATTCTCCCGCATACTTTGTTTCATACCATTCCGGGTCGAAGGGCTTTGGCTCTATCCATTCATTGTCTTGAAACCAGATGCCATCATCCATTTCGCTGTAAAGTTCCAGCCCCCACGGAAGCATAGCCGCTGCACGGCAGACAACGGCAGTCATAAACGAATACACCCACGCATAGTCGTCATCCTGATCTAAGAGGTAGAGAATCGCAAAGCATATCTCATAGGGATCATCAATGTGGAAATTGCAAAATGCTTCTGCAAAATTATCTCCCACACATTCTGCGATCTGCTTTTTCCCATGAACTCCCGCCGAAAGACTCACAAAATGGAGGTTGTAGATTCGATGTTCAGCCTTCTTATGTTTTTCTTCAAGTCCCTCCATCTGCCGGATCATCTGCTCTTCCTCCGACAACCGGCCAATCAGTGGTCTATCATCCATCAGCGTAAGGTCTTTCAGTGCGGCGAAATCCGGCTTTTTCGGCTTTCGGTCAAGATACTCGCGCATCTGATCTTCTAGCCGATCCATCGCCTCGTCCAACCGATTCAGTTCCTTGACCATCGGTGACAGGACGTCAAAATATAAATCAGCCCATTCCCAGAATTTTTGTTTAAGGTTCTCGACAGCCAATTCTATGCGTTCCGGCGGAAGCAATGCCATTATTTTATGAAAGGCGTCCTCTGGATCTCGCTTATCAAAAATGCTCTCCGGCACCACATATTTGCTCTTGTCCTTTCCGTACCGGGTCTGGATAACCAGCAGCATCTTCTTAAATACGGAGTGGTGGAATCTTGTGTCATAGACGTCTACGCAATCAACGCCGCTGTAACTCTCTGGGAGAAGATCCGACACTTCCAGAATGGTCTCACTTTCCCATGCACGGTCAAGCATCCAGAGTGCCGCACCCAAACAGAGCGATGCACTCCGTTCAATAGAATCATAAGTCATAACCGGAAGAGAAGCGATATTAGCCAAATCTTCTTCCATTTCTAATTCCGGGTACTGCTTGCCGTAGCGCTCTTTGAATTCCGGCAAAAGATTCATAACGGCCTTGATTCGTCGTTTACAGTTTACATCCGTCAAATCATACCGTTCCACAAAATCGCTTTTGTGTGTGCGCTGGACTTTGTAGGCCATGTCTACGTTTCGCTGAAACACAGACTTCACTTTTGTCAGTTCCGGATTGACCGGAGCACGCTGCTTCTTTTTCTTTGCCACTACGCTTCACCGTCCTTTAATTCCAATTATACTGACAAAAGACATTCATAGCAAGAATACAGCGATAATTAGTAGTTCACAAAAAACAGTCAAGAATTGCTGCCCTATATACAAAAAAAGCCGCCGAGGACACCTCCCCAACGGGAAGAATCCTCGACGGTGTTCGTTCATCTGGTGTGCTGCGGTCTAAGATTGTCCTTGTCCTCTGCAAAGAACAATTCCACATTTTTCTGTGCCTTCATCAGTTGCTGCATCTCGTCCCGTGCTTTGCGGTAGTTCGGGTAAGTGGCTTTTTTCTTCGTCAGCAGTTCGGCGAACTCCGCATCTAACTCCTTGACCTTTGGCAGCTTTTGCAGTCCGGCCTCGTCAAAGGCAGCTTTCGCCGCCTTGTGCAAGGTAATCTCCTCCCGGTGGGCATCCAAAAACTTTTTACTGTACCCTGACTTGCGGTAGGCATCGTAGGCCGGGCGGGTCTTGGCATAGTTGATGATGTGGGTTTTCAGGACGGCAATTTCTGTCAACCTCGCTTCTGCCGCCTTGATGGATTCGCCCATGGCATGGTAGCGTTCGGTTGCCGCTGCGGTACGCTCTCGTAGTTCCTCTGTGCTACCGATTTTCTGCTCCTGCAAAAACAACAGCGTCTTGGACATCTCTTTCAGGTTAAACTTGGTTGCCCACTTTTTGTAGCCAGCGCTTTTGCCCTCTGCCATTTTCCCCTGAATGTCCACCAGCAATTGGAAGGGCTGCTCCTGCGGCGGCTTCTTCTGGTACGGCTGGTGCTTTGCCTTTCCCGCCAGCACTGCCTTGATCTCGTCCTCACCATAGCCGGTGCCCAGTGTGCGGAAACGGATAAATCGTTTCTGCCCCTTGCCCTTCACTGCCGTATGCTTGCCACGCTTGACTTCAAAACCCTGCTGCTCCAGCTTTTGCAAAAATGCTTCGTAATCCTCCGGCTTCTCCGCAAGGATTGTGTCGATGATTCCACACAGGCGGTCACGGTTGCTTTCCTTGGGCGGATAAAGAACACGCTTCTGTCGCTCCCGGTAGGGCTTCTTTTCAATAACAGACAACTGGTGTTCCAGACAAATCAGATCACTCAACCGTTGCACTGCCAACGCCGAAAAGAAAAAATCCCGGAACTTTCTGCTGCCATCCAACGCTGTGGAGTTGAAGATCACATGGTTGTGGATGTGCTGCCGGTCCGTGTGCGTTGCCACCACAAAGGCGTGCTTGCCCTTGGTAAAGCGCATGGCCAGTTCATAGCCTACCTTGTTAGCCTCATCTGCGGTGATTTCTCCCGGACGGAAGGACTGTCGTATCTGATAAGCGATGACATCGCTTTTCTGCCTGCGTCCGTTTACGAGATCGTACTGTCGCTTGGTGAGCATAAACTCTTCATCTGCTGTCAGGGCACTGCAAGCATAGCTGCTGACAAACTGTCCCTGTTCGGTCTTGTCTGGGTTTTCGATATAGTCCGTGCGATTTTTCAGACAGGCCGCAACGGTCATGCCTTTGTTTTTGTGCAATGCAATCAGCCGTGTTGCTGCCAGCGTAATCCCCCCCTTACAAAAAGGAAATGCCGCCCGGAGGCGGCATCTGAATCATTCTTCTAGTTTTTTGCAGTCTGCTGCCCCTGCAAGATACATCGCCTTGTATCGGGCACATTCCAACTCGTTGCATATCTCATCTAAGGCGAGGTATTGCTTCCACGCCTCTTTGCTGATGGCATCTTGCAGAGCTTTCTCAGCCGTCATCTTGGCTTTTTTCAGTCGCTGATAATCTTCGTCCTCACCCAGCATTTCAGAAAAAATCGAGCTGTTGTGCTCAAAATAATAATCCTCTATCTTCTGTTTGCTCATAGCATCCCTCACAGTTCTGCAAGCCACTCACTGAAACGCCCGATACCCTCGGTGATGGCAGTTGCACCGAAAAAGAGGATGAAGCAGATGAACTCGGCCACCAGCAGGATAAGAAACTGATCCCAAGTCTGGCGATAGGCAGTGTAGATGCCGCAGCCGAAGATGTAGAGCATCAGCGGAGCAACTACATAGCTGGACAGGGTTAGCAGCCACCTTGCCATCAGAGCTAGAAACGCCACAAAGAGAGAAATCGGGAAAAGAACAATTTTCTTCAGCATAGACATCATATCAAGCACTTCCTTCCTGTTCGCCCTTATTATAAAGGTATCGACTACTGCGTTGCAAGGATGTCAAGCGTTATATGTACACCCGCAGTCCTCCAACTGCGGGAATTTTTATAGTTCTGCCAGCTTGGAAAGAATTTGCTTGCCAATGTCAATCAGTTCATCCAGACGCTGCCGCAAGTCCTCCATGTCGGCGGCGTAGACCTTGCCGCACTCGTTGGCACGTTTGGCGTACTGGTTCAGATTGTTGCTGCATATCTGCAAGAGATATGCCATGCGTTGCAGTTCTTTCAGGTCGAGGTGCAGGCAGTAGCCGTCCAGTGCCATCTTGCGGATATAGGCACTCAGGCTGCGGATGCCCATGCCCAGCATCTTTTCATAGATACGGTTCTTTTCTGTTTTGCTCAAGCGCAGGATGATGGTTTCATCCCGCTTTTCTTTCATCGTGCATCACCATCCTTATCATAATAGCTGCGGAACGGTTTGACAGGCTCCGGCTGATTGGCCTTTTCCCCCAGTGCAGCCAGCACAGACGGACGAGTTGCAGGAGTTTCTTCTGTTTTTTCGGAAGTATCCTGTGCCGAACTGCGGTCAATGTTCAGCAAGGCGTTTAATTCAGCAAGGCGGGCAGACTTTTCAGCCAGTTCTTCCTCTTGTGCAAAGGGCTTTGCCACTTCAATCTCTGCGGCCTGTTTCTGCTGCTCCAGATTTTGCAGAGCATTTTCAGCGTCTGCAATGCGGTCCGCAAAGTTGTCGATGGCATTATCCAGACGAGTAATGTTGCCGCGTGCATCATCGCCCAGCGACACCGGGTAGCTTAATTCTGCCCGAAGAACGGCCTGATGCTCGTTCTTGAAGCTATCGAATCGGATGTTCAGTTCAAAGCCGCGGTAGGTACCCAGCAGCATCATATCGGCATTGGACATCTCCTGCCGAGCCAGCAGCAGCCGTTCACCCGCAGCCTTTTTGTCATCGTACACCATGCCCTTGATGGTCATACCGCAGAAGTTTTCCTTGTCCTGTGGGTGTATAGTTGCAATTTCGGAATCGTTTTTCAGCGCAGCAATGCGGGCTTTCTGCTTCTGGATTTCTTCCGGGAATGTTTTGAGCAGCTTATCCTCCAGACGATATTTCTGATTCTGGAAGTCGCCCCGCAGAACTTTCAATTTAGCTACCTGCACGTCCAAATCCATCTTTTCCCGGATGCGCGGGTCACCAGCACACAGAGCCTTGATTTCAGCGTAAGACAGAGCCTGCTCATCAATATCATCGCAGGAGCGCATAGGCGACTTGCTCGTCATGATCTGCGAAATGAACTTCTGCTTATTCTCTAAGGTCTGGTACAAGTAGGCGTCAAATGTCGATTCAGTGACGTAATTATAGACGTACACTTGTTTGTTTTGATTGCCTTGACGGATGATTCTGCCATTGCGCTGGGTCATATCGGACGGACGCCAGCCCACGTCCAGATGATGCACTGCCACAAGCAGCGTCTGGACATTTGTACCGGCTCCCATTTTGGCAGTGCTGCCCAGCAGCACGCGTACCTGTCCGCTGCGCACCTTAGAGAAAAGTTCTGCTTTCTTGCTCTCCGTATCTGCGTTGTGGATGAACTCGATCTCCTGTTCGGGCACACCAGCATTGAGCAGTTTGGAGCGGATATCATCATAAACGTTGAACGAACCGTCACCCTTGGGAGTAGACATATCGCAGAAAATTAACTGGGTCAGCTTCTGCTCCTTGGTGTCGTTCCAGACGCGCAGGACGTTGTTGACGCAGGCATTCAACTTACTGCTGGGGTCATCAGGCAGAGCCGAGTTCATCAACCGCTGATCAAGACCGATTTTGCGGCCATCCGACGTAATTTTCAACATATTATCCACAGAAGGGTCAACAGAACCGCTGTGGACTTCGGCTGCACGTTCGCTCAACGCCTGCACCATGTCCTGCTGGATTTCCGAAGGCTTGACCACTACGGTTTCAAATTTAGCTTGGGGCACTGGCAGGTTCAACTGATCACTGGTCTTGATATCCGCCGCTTCTTTGAACATCGCCATCAATTCGGGAAGGTTGAAGAACTTAGCGAACCGGGTGCGTGCACGGTATCCGGTACCTTCCGGGGCAAGTTCAATGGCGGTGGTGGTTTCACCAAAAGTAGATGCCCAGCAGTCGAAGTGTGTCAGCCCTTTTTGCTGGAGTGTGCCATATTGCAGATAGCGCATGACCGTGTACAGCTCCGACATGGAGTTGCTCACGGGCGTTCCCGTAGCAAACACCACGCCGCGCCCGCCTGTGATCTCATCCAAGTAGCGGCACTTTCCGAACATATCGCTCGATTTTTGCGCTTCACTTGTAGACAAACTAGCGACATTGCGCATTTTTGTCGTGAGGAATAGGTTCTTGTAAAAATGGCTCTCATCCACAAAAAGCCTATCCACGCCCAACTGCTCAAAGGTGATAACATCATCCTTTCTCGCATCGGAGCGTAGCTTTTCCAGCTTGATTTCCAGCGTTTTGCGTGTCTTTTCCATCTGCTTGATGCTGAAATTTTCGCCAGCAGTGGCTTTCAGTTCGTTGATGGCGGCAAGCGTTTCATCAATCTGCTCCTGAATAATGCGTTCTTGACGCTCATAGGACAACGGGATGCGCTCAAACTGTGAATGACCGATGATGACCGCATCGTAGTCCCCAGTCGCAATTCTAGCACAGAATTTTTTGCGGTTGGCGGTTTCAAAGTCCTTTTTTCGAGCCACCAGCAGCTTGGCATTGGGGTATAGGTGCAAAAACTCTGCCGCCCATTGCTCCGTCAGATGATTTGGCACCACAAAAAGACTTTTCTGACACAGCCCCAGCCGTTTGGCTTCCATTGCGGATGCTGCCATCTCAAACGTCTTTCCGGCTCCCACTTCGTGTGCAAGCAACGTATTACCGCCATAAAGCACATGAGCGATGGCATTGCGCTGATGCTCCCGGAGCGAAATTTCCGGGTTCATACCGACAAAGTGGATGTGGGAACCATCGTATTCGCGCGGTCTGTTGCTGTTGAACAGTTCGTTGTACTGCTTCACCAGTGCAATGCGCCGCTGGGGGTCTTGCCAGATCCAGTTGGCGAAAGCATCTTTGATTACCTGCTGTTTCTGCTGCGCCAGCATGGTGTCCGTTTTGTTCAGGACGCGCTTCGGTCTGCCTTCTTCATCTTCAATGGCATCATAGATGCGCACATCTTTCAAGTTGAGCGTATCTTCCAGAATCTTGTAGGCATTGGCGCGGGATGTGCCATAGGTTTCGGTGGAGGTAATGTCGCCTCTGCCCATAGCCGACTTGCCCTCAATGCGCCATTCTGCGGTATAGGGGGAATATCTCACTTTAACTGCATGACGCAGATAGTAGGGGATCCGGAAAGTTTCTGCCATAAACTTTTGGATGATCTCCGGCGCAAGCCATGTTGCACCCAGCCGCACATCAATTTCAGACGCTTCAAGGTCTTTCGGCTGCGCCTTTTCCAATGCGGTGACGTTGACTGCAAACTCCGGGTTGGTTTCAGCAGCAAGCTGTGCTATGCGCAGTTTTGCCCGGACATTGCCGGACAAGTATTCATCCGCCATTTGCCAGCCCGCTTCCGTGTCGGTGGGGTCTGCGCCGGGGTCTTTGAAGATTACGCCGGACAGTTCGCTGGTGATGCGCTCATACTCGCCGGGAGTGCCGAGCAGCTCTGCCATATAGGGCAAGTCTACCCGGCCACGCTCTCCGATAGAAACCGCAAGAGCTTCCGTGGGCGTATCCACACTGGTGACGGTGCGTTCCGGGCGAATCGTCCGTTTGGTAAACATTGCCGCCTTGCTTTTGAACTGTCCCTGCTCATCCAGATTTTCCAGAGAACACAGCAGATAATAAGAGGAATCCTGCTCAAATAATCTGCCGTTCTTGCGGTCATTCAGCAAACCGTATTTGGCGGCAAAAGCATCATAGGCGGTGTTCAGCTTTTCCTGCGTGGCCTTGATGTCAGCATCCGGGTAGTCGTTCAACTGTTGCTGAATCAACTCGTTGACAATCTGCCGCAGTTCTACCATCCCGGTCACACGGCCTTTTGCGGTGTCGGAAAGCTCCACTTGTGTCATGACGGAATTTTCCCGGTAGTACACTTCACCGTCCACCACGGTATAGGAGAAATTTTTTACATCCGGGTCTGCCGGGAGAATGTGCTTCTCATTTTCTGCGTCCGCAATATCTGGTGTTTCCACCTCGACTTCGGTGTACTGCCCCTCAATATGCTGTACCGCTTCGGCAAGCTGGTCTGCCAGCACTGCGCCCTCGATGGGGTGCACGGTGCATTCCTCACGGCCATACTGGGTACTTTCAGAAGTCAGCTCACCCAGCACCATCTCCGGGTGGTCTACGAAATATTGATTGATGGCAAAGCCATCTTCCGTTTTGCCAAGCTGCACCCAGTCCGGCTCATGGTCGATAGGGCGGTCACGTTTTTGGAGGAAAATAATATCGCTGACGACTTCCGTTCCGGCGTTGGCCTTGAACGCACTGTTCGGCAGCCGGATAGCACCCAGCAGATTAGCACGTTCAGCAATGTGTTTGCGGGCAGAAGAATCCTTGCTGTCCAGTGTGTAGCGGCTGGTGACAAAGGCCACGATGCCGCCCGGACGTACTTGGTCGATAGCCTTGGCGAAGAAATAGTTGTGGATGCTGAAACCTAATTTGTTGTACGCCTTGTCGTTGACTTTATACTGGCCAAAAGGTACGTTACCGACAGCCAGATCGTAAAAGTCATGCCTGTCGGTAGTTTCAAATCCGGCCACTTTAATGCTGGCTTCTGGGTAGAGTTTTTGCGCAATGCGGCCTGTGATGCTGTCCAGTTCCACACCGTACAGGCGGCTATCCTGCATGGTGTCCGGCAGCATACCAAAAAAGTTGCCAACGCCCATGCTCGGCTCCAAAATATTGCCGCTGCGGAAGCCCATGCGCTCCACAGCATCATAGATGGCACGAATCACGGTGGGGCTGGTGTAGTGGGCGTTCAGGACGGAGCCACGGGCGGCGGCGTACTCATCTTCGGAGAGCAGTCCTTTCAGTTCGGCGTACTCTTTTGCCCAGTTGCCCTTGTCCGGGTCAAAGGCATCCGGCAGACCGCCCCAGCCGACATACTGTGATAGAATTTCCTGCTCTTCGATGGTGGCTCCACGGTGTTCCTGCTCCAACTGGAACAGGGTGCGGATAGCTGCAATGTTCCGGGCGTATTTCTGTTTTGCACCGCCCTCGCCCAGATGATCGTCCGTAATGCGGAAATTTCCAGCAGCTTCCGGCACAGGTTCGGCATTCAGGGCTTCGTCTGCGGCGGCTGCATCCGGGAATGTCTGCCATTCGCCGTTGACCTCCACAGAAATAGGCAGCTTGTCCAGTGATTCATCAGACGTAGGCTCATCCCGTCGCAGACTGTTCTCGAACTGCTGTTTGTTCAACACCTCGTTGCTCCACGAATAGCCCTGCGCACTGGTGTCGATGCGCACATCGGTTTCACCAACATAGCCGACCTTTCCCTCGATGGTTCGGGTAGACAGTTCAACAACGACATCATCCCCGACCTTATAATCGACTGCTTTTTCGGGAGCGGTGTCAAGAGCTTCGTCTTGCTGTTCGTACAATTCCCGGACAACAGACAGCGGTTCTTCCCGAAAAATCGGCACCCGCATATCGGCCAGTGCCATATCCTGCAAAGAAACTTTGCCCTTATCAAAGTCCACCCTATCAATCCGAAATTCACGGCTATCCATATTGATAACGGAGCCGATGGGAAGGTAATCCTCTTTGCGCAGGTGCTTGGTTTGATGGTGAGTGCCGTTCTCGTTTAACCCGGCAAGGTAAACATCGTTGCCCGCAGACCACAATTCTTTTGACCTTCTTGCCCATAAGCGAGGAGAAAAGCCTGTGACCTGAACTTCGCCCAGCGCGGTGTCTCTCGTGAACAAAGCACTGTTGATGATTTTGGCAACTTTAGCGGCATCTTCTCCATAGAACATAAAATTGCCACCTGCTTCAAATCCAACGAGAGTGTCCGGGTACTGTTCCTTTAATGCCGTGTATTCGGCAGCACTGGCGGCGTTCAGCTCAAGGGGGAAGTCAATGGTTCTTTTCTCTTTATCCGACAGATAGCGGTCAGACTGAATCATCAGGTCGATATATTTTTCGACCTGATTCCAGCGGAGAAGCGCTTTCTGATGGTCTGGATAGTGTTCAAACGTCAGCCCCTTGCTGTCATGATCGAGCCAACCATTGCTTCCGTCCAGATAGGTGTGCGAGGAGCCGCCGGGTCCGTTTGGGGCGTATTCTTTCGCAAGAGCTTTTGCCCGGAGCTTTCGGTCAGGCTGGAGCTGATAAATTTTCCAGATGCGAAGTTTGCTGTTTTCAAAGTTAGAACCTCTCCGCAGCGCGTTTTCGATCTCAGCCTGTGACAAAGAGAAAGCGGAGGGCGATTTTTCGCTCTCCGCTTGGTCGATGGATTCAATTTGTTCAGCTTCGGTGGGAATGTGTGCATCGAAGAAACTTAGCTGTAAATCAGCTCGTTCATCACCAGTTCCTCGGCCTGTGCTTTCAGGCTGTTCATGTGCTGCACCCACTCCATCTGATGCTGCTCCTTGTTCGGAGCCGGGTTCTGTTTCAGCAGTTCCTGCATGGTCTGCTGCATCTGGTTCTCTGCGGTCTGCTCCACTTCCAGCAGATACGGATGCAGAGTTCCCGACAGGAGCATCGAGTTGTACAGCACCGGGCGATGCTTCATCAGGTAAGTCCGGCGCAGCCGCCCGTACTTGCCCAGTGCTTTCTCCTGCTGGGGCAGGGTCAGGTTCGGGAGCTGGTAGTCCCCGATGGTCGAGTAGGTCACGTTCCTGCTGTTCATATTCATATTGGCTCCTTTCTACATTGCGGCGGCGGATCGTCGTCTTTACAGTTCGTTCGATGTTGCGCAGCACATCCCGGCTGCACTCGCTGACTGCGGTGCCCAGCGCATACACGGCGGCAGGAGTGGAAAAGGAGAAGATGGCCTGAAAATCGCCCCGGTCAAAATGTCCTTCCGGTTCAAAGCCGCAGCGTTCGAGAACGACATAGGTGATGCTGATGGCAGCTGCACTCTTAAACTGGAACTCCTGTCCGGCTTCATCATAATCCATCAGAAGAGAGCCGTCAACGATGTCGAGAATGTCACCGCTGTTGTTATCCCAATAGGAATCCACCAGCCTGCCGCAGATGTCCGCGATTTGCTGGCCGAGATTTTCCTGCTGAACACCGTACTCTCTGGCAAGCATTTCCGAAACAGGCTGAACCAGATCGGGGCCGAGCTGCCACATATCCGGGTCACGGGAATTACGGCGCACCCCGGTGTCCGACACATCGAAAACGTAGTGCAGGCGCGGGAATCCGCTGGATTCATCCAGCAGGGCGATGCCCTTAGAACCGCGCCGGACATAACGGTTCATCCGGTTGTTCCAGATGTCATAGTCGGCGCAGGCGGTGGCATCGGGCCGCTGGGCGTAGATCATCAGCTGGTCTGCAAAGGGGTACTTGTACAGTCGGGATGCAGTGGTCAGGTAGTCCGTCCAGCTTTCCCAGTACCGGGTCAAGCCGTTGGCCGTGCGCTGGGCAAGGGCGAGATATTCTTCGGTTTTGCTTGGCATAGCGTTCCTCCCTTCAATCTCGTTGTAAACAAAAAAGCGAGCGGCCTTTTCAGGTCACTCGCTTATGGAATCTATGGTAGTTTATTCGTGTTTTGCGGCAAACTTTTCTGCCATCTCCAGCAGACGGTCGATGGGTGATCTTTTTGTGGTATCCATTGGCTATGCTCTCTATGGCACCGGGTTCCATGGTGCACTTCGGCCTTCCGGTCTTGCTGCCTGCGGGCTGATACGCCGTCTGCATAAGAGCGACACCTTTGTGCTGGCTGTAGACCTGCCCAGCGGCATCAACACGGATACCGGGGAGGTTGCCGAGGGTGCTGCCTATGCAGATTTGACCGTAACCTTCGACAGTTATAAGCCTTTGCATATGGCAGAAGCTTCTGCGCCGCTGTGCGGAAAAATCATCTGTGCTGACATTGGCATCCGGGATGAATGGCACCCGGAGTTTTGACGAAGGCTTGCCGCTGCGGAAAAATACCGGGAAACAAAAAATGCCCCCGGAGGGCTTGTTGCGGCTCTCCGGGGGCATCTTATGTGCGTTGTGCCTTGGCGCACACGACCGGCGTTTTACTCGATTGCAATCAGATTCGGGTTCTCAGGCAAAGCCTTCGTCTGCTGAGGAGCAGGCAGCTCGACGTGCAGGACGCCATCCTCGAACTTTGCGT
>ENA-OZHM01000415-OZHM01000415.1-human-gut-metagenome-genome-assembly--contig:-NODE-415-length-14723-cov-5.857513_pt1 | contig 14723 bp, 10 predicted proteins | sample MGYA00244047_ERZ653688 | MGnify/ENA primary metagenome ERZ653688 (study PRJEB26926, sample SAMN06165194) | human gut metagenome | biome: ENVO:00009003; feature: ENVO:2100002; material: ENVO:00002003... | reverse complement strand
GAAAACGTTGTGCGCGGGCGGTTGCCATCGAGCGGGTCGCCGTTCGGATTGGCGTTGCGGACGGTGAAAACGAGCGCGTAATCGATTTTATTCTTCAGAGCAGACATGGAGTTATCCTTCCTTTCCGTCGCTGGTGCGACCGTGTGTTTTCGGTTCGTAGATATAGAATGCATACAGGTACCCGGCGCCGAGCGGGTCGCCGGTCTGCCAGCCGTTGGCGCCCACGCAGGCGTGCAGCGCCTGATATTCCGCTGCGATCCACCGCGGGAAGCCGAGCTTTTTCCGGTACGGATATGCACGTGCCTCCAAGTAGGCACAGACTTCGTCCGGACGCTGTGCGGCGCTGGTCAGAAAGCGCATGGCGTTGCTGGGACGGTTTTGTGTGTCCGGCTTTTCGCGGTCGAGCACCCAGCGTTCGATGCGGTTTTCCAGTGCCAGCAGCGCGCCGAAGGCGTCATCACGGCAATTTACGGCAAAATCCCTGTGCACAGGCTTCCATGCGGCTGTTTCCAGGCCGCCGCGCGTCATGAGCGCACAGCGCATACACAGATATCCATGCAGGAAGCCGCTGCCGAGCGGCGCCTGTGCCAACCGCTGCGCGGGGTCGAACCCCTGCTCGATCCGGCGCAGCAGCCGCTGCACGTAGTCTGCCGTGTCAACGCCGGAGCGTTCCAGATATGGAATGATCCGATCGTGCACGCGGCACCATGTTTCCGCAGGGGACGCGGCAAATGCCGCAGTCAGCTGCATGGCGTTTGTGCGGCCGTCCCGATCGCTGACGATCTTGCCGGCGGCCAGCCGGCGCTCGGCGTTCCACTCGCAGTCGTCGGCTACAGCCAGCAGACAGCCGAACAGCGCGTCGCGCGTGGTTGGCGGTGCATAAGGGCGCGGATCTGGCAGCTGCTGCCGCTCGGCGGCGGGCAGGTACAGCTCGCGCAGCTGCGCGCTGAACCCGGCCAGAAACAGGTCGGACAGCGGCCGCGCGCTCAGTCGGTCATCGTCGCGAAACTGCTGCTCGATCTGCCCGAGCAGCCGCTGATAATCTCGCGCTATGTGTCCGCTCTTGCCGAGCTGCTTCAGATACGGCAGGAGCTGCAGGTAGAGCTGCTGCCATGTTTCACCCGGCCGCTGGACGAAGCGTGCCATGCAGCGCACGGCGCAGGTCTGCGCGCTGCGGTCGTCGCGGGCTGTGCACTCGAGAGCGTGGGCGACGGCAAACAACCGGCCGTAGAGATAGTCGCGCACGCAGCAGGCGGGGTCGAGCACGTGGCTGATCTCGGGCAGGGCACGGTCGATGCGGTGCTTGCGCGCAAGGGCGCACGCCGTGGCGACGCACTGCATCCAGGCAAACGGTTTCCACCGTCCGCTGTTGTCCGTAAAGCGCAGCGGCTGGACGGCGCGGTGAAATGCCTGCTCCGGGAAGCTGCGCGGCAATGCCCGGCCGCCGGTCGTGCAGCCGATGAGCAGCAGCTGGTTTTCGCGCATGAGCTTGGTCACGGCTTTGTCGCATTTGAAGTCTTTGCGAGCCGTCTGTACGGCGTCGTGCCCCATGACGGCTTCGCAGATCTCTCTCCATTCGGGCGGACGCACCTCGCGCTGTGTGCCGGGCATCTCCCAGCGGCAGGCCCGATCCCACGCATCCATCCGCGCCTGATACACGTTGCCGGGGATCTCCTGATAATAAATGATCGACATCCGGCCGTCTGTTGCTGCCTCCATGCCGAGGATCACGACCTGCTCCATACGCTGCAGCGCTTCTTCCGTCAAGGCATCGGGGTCGGCGTAGTTGTGCAGGCGTGTATAATTGCTCAGCACGGCGTCACGCAGCGCTTTCGCGTAGCCCTCGAACGTGTCCGGCAAGGGCTTCTCTTTGTCCGGATCCGCTTCATCCGGAAAGAGTGCATTGGTGTCCAGTACGGGGGCTGCCGTATTCCAGCAGACGACGCTCATGCCGTAGCGCGAGAAACCCTGATGGCTGAGCAGCCAGCGCAGTGCGTTGTGCGCTTTGGCGGACGCATAGACGCTGACGGTCGCGGCGCTGCGCTCCTCCGTGAAGCGGCCGCGGTATTGAAACGGAAAGCCGACGTCCTTGGCGGAGATGAGCTTTGCGTTGCCGCTGAGCTTCGGGTGGCTTTGCATGACAGGCAGCCATGTACCGGTAGCATAACAGAGCGCGCGCTGCCCGCCCGATGCCGCCAGACGGCGTGTCCAGCTCTCGCGCACGTCGGTGCGCATCCAGAGGCGGTTTTCTTCCGAGGCGCTCTGAATGCTGAAGCAGGCGATGGCCTTGGCGTCAGTTCCCTTCGCGTCGCGCGCGTTCTCGTCCTTGTGATATTTGAGCTTGAGCCCGGGGACGCCCAAAAGGTCTGCGTACAGCGTGCGCTGCGCAAGATAATCGTGCAGCACGCGCAGACAGACCGGGGCGTCCGGCTCTGCGCACCAGTCGGCAAGCTGCTGCAGGTAGTTTTCAAAGCGTGGATTTTCCACGCCGTCCTCACACAGCAGATATTTGAGCTGATCCGCCAGCGGGAAGGGTGTGCCGTTTTCTCCGGTGCGGCCCTCGGCGGCGGGGGTGCTCGGGATCGGGCAGAGCTGCTCTTCGTCAGGGATCACCTGCGCAGTGACAAACTCCCCCTGCGGCGAGAGAATGATGTTGTATTTGATCGGCTTGCGCAGAAAGCCGACCGGAAGCAGTGCGCCGTCTCCGTCGGCGGCTGTGGTTTCGATGACGTTGTCATAGACATCGCATAGCTTTTGTATCCAACTCATAGCGCTTCGTCACCGCCTTCCGGTGCGGATGTGTCCAGCGGCGTGAAGTTTCCGTATTTGCCGCCGAATTTTTTGGGCAGCATCGGCCGGACCGTCCGGTACATCTCCGGATCGCAGTCCTCCGGCGCGGGAAAGCAGATCTCTCCGTTGACCATTTTCGCGTGCCACAGGCGCACACCCAGCTCATTCCGTCCGGTCTCGTCCGGATAGGCAAAGCTGTGGTAGAGAATGCCGAGGTCGATCTCACCGCGATCCTGATAGTAGCTCTTGGCTTGGCCGTACACGCACGGCTCGACGTAGCCCTGACACTCACGCGTGCCGAGGAAGATGTCACGCCGGCCGCCTTTTTCCACCATGCGGCGTGCAATGTTGTGGTGCTTGTTCTCGTTTTGCCCGTCGGCGATCAGATCCGGCTCTGTGCGGTACGGATTGGGGATGAAGTGCGCCCGTACCTCATAGTCTACATCGGCCAGATACGTATACACGGACAGGGTGTTGCCCGGTGTGTCGTAGCTGATGGGACGGATGCTCTTGCTTTCCGTGCGGATGGGATTGACAACGCGCACGGAGTCGATGATCCAGAGGATCGACGGCTTCCAATAGATCGACTCCGTGATGCCCTTCAGGCTTTGATATGAGGGGATCAGGGTCGACATTTTCTCGCCGCCCATGCGGGTGATCGGGTCGGAGAACAGGGCATACCGCCCCCAGACCCGATAGGTAATGCTGTTGCGGATGTTCAGAATGCTCACCTTCTTTGATGTTTTATCTGGAATGTTCTGTGCTTGCGCGATGCTGCGGGATGTGCTATGATGCCCCTGTCGCCGCGTGGCGTGGATTGAAATAGGAACAAGGGGCTTGTGCAGCTGCATAAGCAGAGAGCAGGGACGCATTCGGCGTCCCTGCTCTTACTTGCGCCGAAATTTTGCTCAGGAAAAAGGGAACAATTTCGTCTACGCTTTTAGGATAGCATTACAGGAATAGATTGTCAAGTTCTTTTTGCTCCGGCTGCACGCCGCCCTGCGCATCGTAGAAGCCGGGCGCGAGTGCGAGTGCGCCGGTCTCACCGACTGCGTAGAGCGCGCCGGCGTCCCGCAGACGGCGAAACATATTATCATAGAGTGCGACACTGTAGCTCTGTGCCTTGCGCAGCAGCCGGATCTGCTCCGGCATGGAGACCTGACTGCACAGCGCGGAGATCAGCGTCTCCCCGTCGCCGAACGGGACGAGCACAGGTGTAGTCGCCTGCGGGATGACGGCGAAGGCGCGATTGGCCGTCCGGAAGCTCTGACGCAATACGAGCGGCTGTGCCGCGCGGAGACCCTTTGCGGCGGTTGCGTATTTTCTGTTTTGTGCCAGCATCTCCGCCAGCGAAGTGCCGCGGTAAGGGCCGTCCTTGCAGCGGTCGGTATAGTCGCGCTCTCGGCAAAAGTAATCCGCTACAGCTTCCGGCGTGCTCAGGTACGCCGGGCTTTTTCCGGTAAGCAGGCTGCGCGTGATGTTGCCGCCGTTTTGAATGTCCGGTAAAAACGAGAGTTTTTCCTCATACAGGTCCCAGATGTATACGACACCCTGCGGGTATTCCATGCTGCGGTTGGCGCGGCCGGCGGCCTGTACGATGCTGGGCAGACCTGTCAGGCTGCGCACGACGACCGGGAAACTCACGTTGATGCCGGCCTCAATGAGCGCTGTGGACACGCACAGCACGCGCCGTTGCATCTGCAGCCAGATCTTGATCCAGCGAATGAGCGCCTGCCGGTGCGCGGGGCAGAGCAATGTGCTCATGTGCACGCAGAGGATCTCATCCGGCGCACTGTTTTGTGCGCGGCTGCGGATCTGCTCGTCTGACAGCGTCGTGTCGACCGCAGCGAGCGTGCAGCCTTGCTCGCGGAGCAGCTGTGTTGCCTCGCTGTAGATCTCCCATGCGGCCGCTTTGGTGTTGACGATGGTCAGCACGGATTGCTGTGCGAGCATCCGGGCGATGTCTGCGGCGGCATCGCGGTTTGCCCGCGGCGTCAGCTGCGGCAGGTAGTCAACGCGCCGGAGCTGATCATACAGGCCGGAGACATCCGGCATCAGCTCGCGTGGTGTGCGCGGGAGATCCATCTGCGGCTGTGTGGCGGTGCAGAGCACGACCGTACAGCCGCAGCAGGCAGACAAAAACGTGATCGCACGCTCAAACAGCGTTTTGCAGTGCTTGGGCAGTGACTGGATCTCATCAAAGATCAACACGGCATTCGTCAATGCATGCATGCGCCGTGTGTCCGTGTTCGGCGCTGCATAGCAGGCATTGAGAAACTGCACCAGACTGGTGAGGATGATGTCGCTGTCCCAGCGCTCGGTCAGCTGCCGGTAGGCCAGCTGCTCTTCCTCTGATGCCAGGACGACGTTGGCGTGGTGCTCAAGGATCGAGGGGTAATTATTCAAAGCGGCGCGGATGTCCGCCGCGTTCTGGTCGAGGATCGTGTTGTAGGGAATGATATAGAAAATGCGCCGTTGGCCGTGCTCTGCGGCATGGCGCAGAGCGTAGCGCAGACTGGCGTATGTTTTGCCGCCGCCGGTCGGCACGGAGAGTGTGACGATGCCGGGTGCGGCTGATGCCTCCGCCAGACAGGTATCCGAAATCTCGGCGCGGATGCGGTTGATGCCGCTCTTGCCGTTCAGATGTGTGCGGCGGAAAGCTTCAAATGTGGAAAACAGCGCATTCCAATCCGGTGCAGAAGGTGCGGCAAACGGATCCTGTCCGTAGTTGAAGCACGCGGAATCCCACCGGTCGGCATCCACAAGAATGCTCAGCAGCAGCCGTGTGAGCAGGCCGAGCATAGAAAAACGCAGGTCATTTCCCGGCTGCGTCTGGATGCGCGCAGCGAGAAAAGCTTGGATCTCGGCGTTGGCGGCGTCAAACATGGCGTCAAGCTCTGCCGCGGAGGCGATGTGCTCCAGAAACCAGCTCGTGGCCTCTTCGTAATGCAGCGGCGCACGCTCTGCCTGCATCGCCTTGAGAAACGGCGTGTCACCTTCATTCAGGCAGTCGCTCAAAGCTGCGTGGTGGCCGAGAATGCACATGGCAATGATCTGCGCCGTCAGCCGCTGCCCGTCAGGCGTTCCGGTCGGAGCGAACCAGCGCCGGTAGGCAAAAATTGCGCCTGTGGGCGCGTGATTGTGCGGGGAGACGGCCGCGTCATCGCAGGCGAGTAGGTAGGCGCGAAATGCCTGTGTTGCTTTGCCCATGTCGTGCAGCAGCCCGATGAGTCGCGCGGTCGCCTCCAACCCGAGCTGCCGGGCGCCCTGTGCACAAAGCGCACATACATTGCGGCAGTGCGCGCTCAGCGATTGCGTTTGTTGATCCGATTTGCGAATGTGTGCGATCATGGCATACATCTCCCAGGCGAAAAATGTAATTATAAGACAATGATACCATTCTGCTCCGTGCGGCGCAAGCGGTATTTTCGCGAAACTGCGTACGAGGCGCTTGTCATTTCGCGGCTGCGCGTACAAGGCGGCGGAAAATGGCGCGTATGCACCCTTGCGCGGCACGGCCTGCATAGATTACCGGAATTTGCAGAAAATAGGGTTGCCGAAACGCAAAACAGAGCAAAGGAGTTTTCAGAATATGAAGGCAACCGGAATCGTGCGCCGGATCGACGACCTCGGCCGCGTGGTCATCCCCAAGGAGATCCGCCGCACCATGCGCATCCGCGAGGGCGACCCGTTGGAGATAACATTGGCACCGTGGGAGAGGTTCTGCGCAGCGATGGATGATTTGGCCAAACGGAATGGGTGGAAGTAGTACATAACGACGAAATAAAAGCGAAAGCGGCGATCGCCGGTATCCGAGATGGATGAATCATGTAGTAAATGAATCGCCCGAATCCATTGCACTGCAATGGATTCGGGCGATTTTCTCTGTGCCAATAAGGTTAGTAAGGGTAATTGTTATACGCACCTTTGCACTACTTAAGTGTCACTGGTACGGCATTTAGCCTGTTTTTTGAATCAATGATCGATTTATAAATATCTTTGATTCCAGCTTCTCTTGCCATGCTGACAACAAGATTTTCTTCCTTTACTCCCATTCTTAAACCCAGGATAATTCCGCTTGGAATCCATTCCATCATAACTGGCGGCTTCATTGGGCAAGCAGTTATCATACGCCATTCTTCATCGTATTCATGGCATTTCCTCTTGATCAGCGTTGTTCTTTCTCTTTCCCATGTACCATTCCCCACGCTATCATACAGATATTTGGGAATTGTCGTATCAGAAATTTCGCCGATCTTGTTCAGCATTACAAGTTTTGCGAAATTAGTAGCATTATACGGAGCGTTCGAATAGTAGATGGGATATAACGGTGTGCCGAAATTTTTGGTTCCACAGTTTTGACATTTTTCCTGTTTCCCGCATAAATAGTTTTCTTTCTTTTCAAGATCATAAATCTGAACAAAGCCTCTGTGTTGGTCTGCGTATTTTAGCCAGAGAACCTCATTAAAACCATTCTCGGAAAAGCAAATCGACCAAGTGCCTTTCTTTATCTCATCTCGCAATGCAAGCGCAGAACTAAGAAAATTTTCGACGAGTCCATTTGAAAGCATCTTTGTCACATTGTCAGCTGTAAAAAAGGCCTTCTGCTCTTCAGTCAGCATGCCGCCAAGAATGTCCTTGACACCTTCTGTGACTGCTTCTGTGCTTTCACGAGTTTGAAATGCCGTCAGAAATTCTTGGTGAATAGAGTCAATATCAATATGTAAAAATGTATCAAAGGGATCGTCATAATAGTTTGCCGAAGAAAAATAGAGCCTATTTGTACGAAGTGCTTCCAAGCTTTTAAGATTGACAGGACAATAGCGAAATAAAAGTTTCGGAAACCGTATCGCTGCCATCAGTTGTTTTGCATCCTGTGATAGGTCAAGTCCGGGTAATGCGCATAAAGTTTTCCAGAACGCTTCTCGTTCTTGTGCATTCATTCTTTCAGCCCCTTATCTTCCACCGCATTCACGCCGCCAGCGCATTGGCATTGACCCGTTCAATCGCCTGTCGGATGCCTGCCCACACGGACAGATCTGTGAACACTTCCACGATGCTGCCGTAGTCGGTAAACGGTGCTTCTTGCAAAACGGACATATCTTTCATCATGCCGTTATGGACGATGTACTCCACAATCTGATTTACGAAATAAATCTGTCGGCTATCGAGGCTGGCATCATTCAGATACTGAGCAAACGCCTCCTTTGCCGCATTCATATCAAGCCCGACAATTTCCCGCACGAACTCGCCCAGCGGCTTTTGCCCATACTCGGCCTCATAGTCCTGCTTGGTGCCGACTTCACTCCAAAGAATTTTCTCCAGTGCCTGTACATCTTCCGCGGTCAGGGGGACATTGCTTTTGAGCTTGGCAATCACCACATTGTCCATGTGCTGCCGCACGTAGAATTCTGCTTTAGCCTTGTAGTTCTTAAGGTCATCATTTTCCAAATCTGATTCATTCCAGTCTACAGAGAGAATCTCATCATCAAAATTCGTATCATAGTGCACGCTGGTTTGCGGGATATACTTCATAAGGTCTCGCAGATTTTCCCGGATATGCTCAAATTCGTTGATTCCGGCATTCTCTACATAGTCCGTATGCAGAATTTTGTCGATCAATTCGGCTTGTGCCATGATTTCCGGGATGTTCGCCACAGATGCAACAGCGGAAACTTTCTTAAACAGGTCGCTGCGGGCTTTGCCGTATTTCTTTCCGACGAGATAGGCAAGCTCAATGCCGTATATCAGCGCATCGAACCGCAGCGCCTTAGCATCGTCCTCTTCCGGCGTGATGAGCGGTGCCAGCTCCTGCCCCATGAGTAGCGTGTCCTCATAGGTCAGGGCGTTATAGTTATCGGGATTTGCATACAACTCCACATATTTCAGGTGCTGGCGCACTGCAAAGTTCTCCCTGTTCAGCTCCTGCACCTTGCCTACCATATCCTCTACCAACGCCTTGCGGAAGGAAATCAAGTCCGTTGTCTGATACGCCAAGTCTTGCAATTTGAACGCAATTTGGGCCTTCAGATGGAAGATCGCTCCTTGTAAGGCAATCATATTGGCAGTGGGCCGTCCCTTGTTCATGCGAAAGAACTCAAAGTTGCCGCAAAAGTCAAAGATGTAGAACTTGTCCTTGTCCTTGCCGTCCAGCAGCCTCGGGCACAGACGGGTGCCACGCCCGATCATCTGCCAGAACTTCGCCTTGCTCATGACCTTCTTGAAAAACACTAGATTCAGCACCTCCGGCACGTCAATGCCGGTGTCCAGCATATCTACAGAAATGGCAATCTGCGGCAGCTTTTTCGGATCAGAAAACTCATCGATGGCGCTTTGCGCATAGGTCATATAGTTGTCGATGACTTTGGCGAAACCGGGCAAGTGCGGATATTCCTTGTTGAACACCTCAAGGATTTTCTCGGCGTGGATGTGGTTCTTTGCAAAGATGATGGTTTTGCCCAATTTGCTGCCATAGTCAATGGTCAGGCCATTGGTCATCAGCGTATTCAACACCTGCCGGATGGTATCTTCATTGAAAATCCACTCGTTCAGCGCCGACGATGCAATACTCTCCGGAAGTTCACCATTCTCGTCCTCAAAAGTGTCCTCGTAAGCCCGCTTGTCCGCGTCAGAAAGTTCATCGTAGACAATGCCCTGTTCAATGAATTTCAGTTTCGTTTCTACAGACAGGAAATCCACCAGATACCCGTCCTTGACCGCCTGCGCCAGCTCATAGCCATAGGTGGGCACGCCATTTTCCAACTCAAAAATCTCATAGGTATTCTTGTCAATTTCGTCTTTCGGCGTGGCCGTCAGCCCCACCAGCGGGGCATCAAAGTAGTTGAAAATATCCCTGTATTTGTTGTAAACGGAGCGGTGAGCTTCGTCGCAGATGACCAGATCGAAATGCCCGCAGGTGAAGAGTTTGCCCTCCTCGTCCTGTACACTGTCGATGACGTTGTACATGGTCTGATAGGTGGAAAATACGCAGTGCGCTGTGTAGTTATCCTTCTCCTCGCAGAGATTGGTAACGGAGAGATCGGGCAGCAGATTCACAAAGCTGCGCTTTGCCTGGGTGACCAGACTGTTGCGGTCAGCAAGGAAGAGAATATTTTTCACCCAACCATGCTGGAGCAGCACATCGCATAGGGCAATAACTGTTCTCGTTTTTCCGGAGCCGGTGGCCATGACCAGCAGCGCCTTGCGGCGATTCCGTGCAAAGGCGTCGCAGACAGCCTTGATCGCGCCCTCCTGATAATAGCGTCCGGCTATCTTCCGATCCACCATGACATTTTTCAGGCTTGTCCGCATGGTCTGGAGATTGAACAGTTTTTCCAGATCCCGCTTGGAGTAGATAGCGGCACACTTGCGTTCGGGATAGATATTGTCCGTAATGCGGGTCTCAAAGCCATTGGTCAGGAAAATGACCGGGCGGCGGTGATACTTCTTTTCCAGCAGGTCTGCATAGAGCTTTGCCTGCTGGCGTCCCTTGGCCACATCCACGCATGTGCGCTTAGCCTCCACCACTGCCAGCGGGCGGCCATCATCGCCGTAGAGCACATAGTCCGCATAACCCACCTCGGACTTGTTTGGCATACCGGGCAGTTCTACCTCATTCAGCCAGTTCTTCCCCTCTATCCATCCGGCGTCGGTGAGCATGGTGTCGATGTAAAGTTTCCGGGTCTTGTATTCGGACAAATCCAGCGGCTTCGGCACATAGGTCTGCTGCTGTTCAGTTCGGCGGGCAGTCAGTTCTTCCTTCAAGGCGGCATTCTCCGCCATAAGGGCTGCAAAATCCACATCGGGTATCGTCTGCGAAGGAACTGCGGGCGCTTCGGCGGGCTGCATCAGCAAGGAACGGTCAAAATGCCCCTCTGTGTAGTTCTCACCATAGCAATAGGCCACGAAGTCCAAGAATATATAGAGGTTCTCCAGACATAGCGCCGCCTGCTCTCCGGTGATTTTCTTGCCGGTGTGGGCGGCATTGTTTCCCATGCGGCGGATCAGATCCATCCGCCGCCAGATGTCCGCGCCCACAATGTCCCGGAAGTCTTCGGTATTCATAAGGCTCACCAGAGAGTCCTGATAAGGCATGACCAGCGCCTTGTCCACGGAGTACATCCACTTCACGGCAAACTCCATCGCCCTGCGGCAGTTCAGCACACAGGCAGACGGGTCGATATGTAGAATCCGCTCGGCGGAAACCGCAACGGAGGCAAAGGGCTCGAATTGCGGGGTGGAGGTAAAAATGTCAAAGTTGGTCATATTGTCCTCCTCATAAATGAGCCCTTGTTATGGTTGGGGTACCAATATCTTTCAAATTTACATCGCAGTGATAATATGAATCTTTATCTTTACATGAAACAAGATAATAGCATACTTCAAACTTTAGCTCTTGAACAAAATGATTCAGCATTAAATCATCATAACATAGCCTCAATCTAATCACAAATGATTCTGGCGTTTTGAATCTGGTTTCGTCGTACATGCCAATAGGGCAATCAGGCAACCATGTAATATCGTCTTTTCGCGGAGCTTTTTTTGAATTAGTTATATCAATTGAAAGCGCCGCCGTATCATTTGGACGAATAGAATTAGCCGTAACTTTCGCATTTTGATTCATAAAGAAGGCATTATACTTAGTTGTTGTGCTTTCGATATCTACTTGAAAAAGAATATTAGTTGCAGGACCGTTTCCAACGTTTTTTAGATATAACAAGCCACTCCCAACCTGCTCGGAGCTTTGTTTGTCAGTTTCTGTATCTTCTTTTTTGCTCTGTGCATCTATTGCTACATACCCCAGCCAGAGCTCTGTATAACAAGATTGCTCAACACCATTATATCTAATATCAAAAAAAGGACGAACTTGCAGTTCACGGTCAGCACGGTTTTGCTCTCGAGTAAAGTTTATCGTCCATAATATTCCAACAAATGAGATTACACAGCCAATTATTGCCCCTATATATCCGCCGAGGAATCCCACCCAATCGGGATTGGAAATATTGCTCGGAAACATATTCCCGATAATTAACCAATCAACTACAAAAGGAAACACTATTACTGTAATTCCTGCCCCAACAATAAAAATCCAAAACTTTTTTGGCATTATTCTCTCCTCACCCGAAATACTTCTGCATCAGACTGTCAAACAGTAGTTGTGCTTCGTCCAACGCCTTCTGTACGGCAACTTTTGATTTGTCGGTCTGTTCGACGAAGGCTGCGAATTGCTCCTGCAGTTCAATCGGAGGATATGGAAATGGATATGCCTTTAACTTATCCATCTGTATGCCGTCCTGCCCTGCGGTGCGCTTTGATAATCCCTCAAGGTATTCCAGCAGGCAGTCCTGCTTTAAAAATTGCCGGACAAATTCTTTGTTGCCAATTTTGGGGGTCGCCTTCATTAGTGCAACATTAAACGATCCTTCTATGCCTTTCAGGATTTGAAAGATAGGAGGCCCGTATCGACCAATCATGATATCATCCGCAGTGCAAAAGCGTTTTGCCATCGTCTTTGGAATATAGGTGATGTATTTGTCGCTTTTGTAGTCTCGGATCTGAATTAGCCTGATATTATCTGGCGACGCTTCATATTCAAAGTATTTCTTATCAGGTTGGCTACCACCTTGGAAGTCAATCACTTCACCTACCGTGTAACACGGGAAGCCTTTAGGGTTAATCACCGGGTCGCCAAACAGTTCGACAAATCGGGCTTTGATAAGCTCGTCCAGCTTTTGGAGTTGATTTTTGCGCAATCGAATAATTTCCGATACACGTTCTAAAGCATCAACAGCAGCTAACTGTTGACTAATTTCTGGCACATTGATTTCGATGTCGGATACAATCTTTTTAGATATTTCTTTGAAAGTCGCACCACGACCAAGTGAATTGAGATATGCGGTGTTCCCTTTTAGAAACCAATATAAATATCGATTGTTTATCCTGTCCGAACAGATAAGATTTTTGAATCCTTGGTTACAATACATCTCACAACCCGCAATAGCAACTTTTCCAATTGGCGCTCTCGATGAAAGGATAACAGTTCCAGAGGGAAAAGATGAAAGACCTGTTTTCTTGACTCCAAGCTCAGTTAATTTTCGTGCGCTATCAGTGATAATATATGATTCATCATCTATTTCGGCCGGGGTAATCCATTTCAAATTTCCATCCCAGTATTCTGCAATACCCGTCTTGGGAGTGCTACCTGATACGATTTCACATATCTCGCCAAGTTTGTATTTAGCCATTGTTTTTCACCCACAAATCCGAATTTAATCACCAGAATATTGCTTGCCAGTCGCAGAGTACCGGCAGCTATCAGAATTCTCCGGGCTGAGCGGAACAATTCTGCTTAATGTGACATCCCCATCTCTATAAAGAGCATTTACCGTTTTCAAGACTTCCAATTCCGGTTCATTTACCACAGGGGCAATATCGTGAATATTTGTATCCGGGTGGGTGCAAATAAAGTCATATACACGCTTCTTCATTTCAGCATCCCCTCCAGCTCATCCATTGCCGCGCCTATTTCCTGCTCCAGTTTCCGCAGCTGGGCCATAATCTCGCTGGTCGGTGGGTACTCCACGGGCTTATACTCGGTTTTCTTATACTTGTTGATGGACAGGTCATAGCCATTTTCTACGATCTCCGCCTTGGGCACGAAGAAGGATTTTTCCGTGCGCTGGCGGTCTTTTTCTGCCTCCAGCTTGCGGAACCGTGCAATGATATCAGGGATATCGTTGTCTGCCACCGGGCTGCGCTTATCGTCCAGCGAGAAGCCGTCGGCGGTCATGTCATAGAACCACACATTGTCCGTGCCTCCGTGTCCGGTTTTGGTGAAAATCAACACAGCGGTGGACACGCCCGCATAGGGCTTGAACACGCCAGAGGGCATGGAGATCACGGCCTCCAGCCGGTTGCCGTCCACCAACTCCTTGCGGATGGCCTTGTGAGCGGTGGATGAACCGAACAGCACACCGTCCGGCACGATACAGGCGCAGCGCCCGCCGATGCGGAGCATCCGCAGGAACAGAGCCAGAAACAGCAGTTCCGTTTTCTTGGTCTTACAGACTTTCAGCAGATCTGCCGAAACGGTGTCGGCATCTAGACTGCCCTTGAACGGTGGATTGGCAAGAATCAGAGAATACTTTTCCTTGTCCGGGTTCTGATCGGACAAGCTGTCCCGGTATTCGATAAAGGGATTGTCAATGCCGTGGGTCATCATGTTCATCGCGCCGATGCGGAGCATGGTCCTGTCCATGTCGTAGCCGAAAAACATGTGGTTCATATAGTGATCCTTCTTCTGGCGGTTGAAGAAGATTTCTTCTTTGCGGTGCTCCTTCAGGTATTCACCCGCAGAAACAAGGAAGCCGGAAGTACCGCAGGCCGGGTCGCAGATCACATCGTCCGCTTTTGGGTCCATCAGCTCCACCATCATGCGGATAATATGGCGCGGGGTACGGAACTGGCCGTTGCGGCCGGACTGGCTGATTTTGCTGAGCAAATATTCGTAGGTATCGCCCCGCACATCTACTGCCTGCGATTCGCTCATCAGGCGATAAATCTCGTCCAGCGCATCCACCACTTTGGATAGCAGAAGCGGCGTGGGCAGCTTGAAAATGGCATCGTCCATGTACTTGGAATAGGCGCTGTTCTTGTCCCCGTGGAGGTTCTTGATGAACGGAAACACCCACTCCTGCATCACGCTGTACATCTTTCCGGCGGGGAAATCGTGGAATACACTCCACTTAAGCTGCTGGCCGTCGATGGTACGGTCACCGACCTGCACCTCATCCGCAAAAATGCTCTGATACGGCAGCCCCAGCATGGCAGCTTCCTTGGCCCGGAGATTGTCGGTGTCATCCAGATCATGGATGAACATCAGATAGGCTGTCTCTTATACACATCTCCGAGCCCACGAGACCTCTCTACATCTC
>ENA-OZHM01000406-OZHM01000406.1-human-gut-metagenome-genome-assembly--contig:-NODE-406-length-14951-cov-6.157962_pt1 | contig 14951 bp, 13 predicted proteins | sample MGYA00244047_ERZ653688 | MGnify/ENA primary metagenome ERZ653688 (study PRJEB26926, sample SAMN06165194) | human gut metagenome | biome: ENVO:00009003; feature: ENVO:2100002; material: ENVO:00002003... | reverse complement strand
TCTCGTGGGCTCGGAGATGTGTATAAGAGACAGGATCTACTTGGAAATTATGCCTTCCGGCATCAGCAAAGCAGCCGGAATGGAAGAGCTTTGCCATATCCTGAACGAGAACATCAAAAAAACCATCGTGATCGGTGACTATTATAATGATCTCGAAATCATGAAAAAAGCGGGCTATTCCGTGGCTGTGGCCAATGCGCCGTCCGAAGTAAAAGCAGCGGCCAACGAAGTGACCAACTGCGACTGCACCGGCGGCGCGGTGGGCGAGTTCCTTTACAAGCTGATCAGCAAGGTGGAGGGCGTATGAAACACAGGGAAAGTGAGCAGACACAGCTGAGAGTCAGTCGTTTACTGAACCGTGACAGTGTGATGCTGCATGCCGAGATGCCCAGTGTGCAGACGGCGCTGGAAACCTTGGTGGAACTTCAGGAGAGCAACGGCGTGATCACCAACGGTACCGCCTACTATAAAGCCGTGTGTGAGCGTGAACGCGCGGGCGGCACCACCGCCATTGGGGAAGGGCTTGCCATCCCGCATGCCTGCAATGCGGGCGTTGCCTCGCTTGGGCTGGCCGCGCTGACCCTTACCCGCGGGCTGGACTGGGGCGCAGCGGACGGTAAGCTGGTGGATATGATCTTTATGGTTGCGGTTCCGCCGGACCGCCAGAGCGACCACCTGTTGATTTTGGCTCGCCTTGTCAACCTGCTCAGCGACCACCGCCTGACGGAAAAGCTGCGTATGGCGGATACGCGAGAGGCGTTTATCCGCATCCTGAACCAGACCGAAGCGGCAATCTTTGCATAAATGAGGCCAAAACGGCAAGGAACACAAAAGCAATCCAGCACCCGATTGCTGAAACAGAGAAAAATATCATTTTATAAGTCTTATTGATACTGCACACCCTGTGCGAATGCCCCAAAGGCAGAACGCAGGGTGTGCTTTTTTGTTAAAATTGTGCAAAATGTGGAAATTTAGCGCTCTAAAGCGCCGTGATTTGGCGGATTGTATCTTGCAGGGGAATACGATTGATGCTATACTTTAAATCACTAAATCGCTTTTCGGAGAGGACACCCACCCAAGGCTATGCAGCATAGTGGATGCCGGTGAGCGATGCATAGATTTGGGAGGAAGATACCATGAAAAAAGCACTTTCTATTTTGATAGCCGGCTGCCTGGCTGTTTCCCTTGCTGCCTGTGGCAGCACTGCAGCAAGCTCTGCTGCATCGGCCGCGGATAGCACCGCTTCTGCCGCAGAATCCACCGCCGCTTCCGATACCGCCGCTGCTGACGGCCAGACCTACAAGGTCGGCATCTGCCAGCTGGTGCAGCACGCCGCTCTGGATGCGGCCACCCAGGGCTTTGAGGATGCTCTGACTGCTTCCTTCGGCGAGAACGTCACCTTCGATTTCCAGAATGCACAGGGCGATTCCGCTACCTGCGCCACCATTGCCAACGGCTTTGTTTCCTCCGGTGTGGCACTGATTATGGCAAATGCTACCCCTGCTTTGCAGGCTGCACAGGCTGCTACCAACACCATCCCCATTCTGGGCACTTCCGTTACGGAGTACGGCGTGGCACTGGGTCTGGATAACTTCTCCGGCACCGTGGGCGGCAACGTCTCCGGCACCTCCGATCTGGCACCGCTGGATCAGCAGGCAGACATGATCGTGGAGTGGATGCCCGAGGTCAAGAAGGTTGGTCTGCTGTACTGCTCTGCCGAGGCAAACAGCCAGTATCAGGTAGACGAAGTACAGAAGTATCTGGAGGCCAAGGGCGTGACTGCTACCCAGTACGCTTTCTCGGATTCCAACGATCTGTCCTCCGTCTGCCAGAAGGCTGCGGACGAGAACGACGCACTGTATGTGCCCACTGATAACACCGTTGCCGCCAACACCGGCATTGTGGACGGCATCTGCCGCCCGGCTAAAAAGCCTGTGTTCGCCGGTGAGGAGGGTATCTGCTCCGGCTGCGGCGTGGCCACCCTGTCTATCAGCTACTACGACTTGGGATACACCACCGGTGAGATGGCAGTCAAGATCCTGAACGGCGAGAGCGACATCTCCACCATGGCCATCGAGTACACCGATGTGACCAAAAAGTACAACAAGGCCATCTGCGATGACCTTGGCCTGACCGTACCGGAAGGCTATGTAGAGATCGAAGCCTGATAACAGCAAAACCGGAACAATATAAAAATAGCGGAGAAGAGTGGATTCTTGCTCTTCTCCGCTTTCCCGTATCAAAGCGGGAGATAAAAAAGTGTAACGTTTAGGAGGAAATTGTTTTGGAGATCATTGCAAGACTTGCAAACCTGCCGGGCGCTTTACCGGGTGCCTGTGCGCAGGGGCTTATCTGGGGTATCATGGCCATTGGCGTGTACCTGACCTACCGTATTCTGGATGTAGCCGACCTGACCGTGGACGGCAGCTTCGGTACCGGCGGCGCGGTGTGCGTCATGTGCCTGCTTTCCGGTATGAATGTCTGGGCAGCATTGCTGGTGGCTGTGCTGGCCGGCCTTGCTACCGGCCTTGTTACCGGCCTGCTGCACACCTTTATGGGCATTCCCGCCATTCTGGCCGGTATTCTGACCCAGCTGGCACTGTATTCCATCAACCTGAAGATCATGGGCAAAGCCAACCAGTCCATCAATGTGGACAAATACGGACTGCTCATCTCCCTGCGCTGGGTCAAGGAATTTGCCCTGCACAACCCCATCATCATGGTCATCCTTGCTACGGCGGTTGTTATTGGGGTGCTGTACTGGTTCTTCGGCACGGAGCTGGGCTGCGGCATCCGCGCTACCGGCTCTAACCCTGCCATGTCCCGCGCACAGGGCATCAACACCAACTTCAACATCGTGCTGGGTCTGGCCGTTTCCAATGCGCTGGTGGCTTTGTCCGGTGCGCTGCTCAGCCAGTATCAGGGCTTTGCAGATGTGGGCATGGGACGCGGTGCTATCGTCATCGGTCTGGCTGCCGTCATCATTGGCGAGGCCGTGTTTAGCCGCATCTTCCATAACTTTGCCCTCAAGCTGGCCTCTGTTTCCATCGGCGCGATCATCTACTATATCGTCATTCAGCTGGTGCTGACGCTGGGCTTTGATGCAAACCTACTCAAGCTGCTCAGTGCCTCCGTGGTGGCAGTGTTCCTTGCCGTGCCGTATTGGAAGGGCAAATACTTCTCGAAGCCGGTCAAAAAGGCAAAGGAGGACGCAAAAAATGCTTGAGATCCAAAATGTTTCCAAAACCTTCAATGCAGGTACGGTGAACCAGAAAACTGCCCTGAACGGCCTGAACCTGAAGCTGAACGAGGGCGATTTCGTTACCGTCATCGGCGGCAACGGCGCAGGCAAATCCACCATGCTGAATGCCGTTGCCGGTGTGTGGCCGGTGGACGAGGGCAAGATCCTCATTGACGGCGTGGACGTTACCCGCCTGAGCGAGCATCAGCGCGCCGCTTACATTGGCCGCGTGTTCCAAGACCCCATGACCGGCACTGCTGCCACCATGCAGATCGAGGAAAATCTGGCGCTGGCAGCTCGGCGCGGCAAGCGCCGCACCCTGCGCGTCGGCATCACCAAGGCCGAGCGGGAGCAGTACCGTGAACTGCTTAAGACCCTTGATCTGGGCCTTGAGGATCGACTGACTGCCCGCGTGGGGCTGCTTTCCGGCGGTCAGCGGCAGGCGTTGACCCTGCTGATGGCTACCATGAACAAGCCGAAGCTCCTGCTGCTCGATGAGCACACCGCTGCACTGGATCCTAAAACGGCGCTGAAGGTGCTTACCCTTTCGGCACGCATCGTGGAGGAGAACCATCTGACCACCATGATGATCACCCACAACATGAAGGATGCCATCAAATACGGCAACCGCCTCATCATGATGCACGAGGGTCACATCATCTACGACGTGGCAGGGGAGGAGAAGCAGAAGCTGCACGTCTCCGATCTGCTGGCCAAGTTCCAGATTGCCAGCGGCGGCGAGTTTGCAAATGACCGCATGATCTTGTCCAACTAAGCAAGAACAGAAGGACGTTCCGTCCGCTTACGGTTGGAGCGCCCTTTTTTATCCCGCGATTGCAATGCAAAAAAAAAACAGGCTCCCCGCCAAATGGCAGGGAGCCTGTTGCTGTATGCGGCTTACCGCTTGATATCGTAATTCATGTTCATCAGGTTGCGGATGGTGCTCACATCATCGGTGATGTTGGCATCGCCGTGGATGGTGTGTTTGATGGCGCTGCTGGCCACTGCAAAGTTGATCATATCCATGGCTTTGTAGTTGTGCAGCATAGCGTAGATCAGGCCGCTGGCAAAGGCGTCGCCGCCGCCCACGCGGTCCAGAATGTTAAAGGTGTACAGTTTGCTCTCGAAGGTGTGACCCTCGTACCACATAAAGGCCTTCAGGCTGTTTTCACTGCCGCTGTGGGCGTAGCGCACATGGCGGGCGATGCACTTCAGGTTGGGGTAGCGCTCGATAAACCGCTGGAAGATCTCGTCCTGCTGCTCGTAGCTGGGCTGCAGGGGCACGCCGTCCTTCCAGTCGCCCTTGCTGTGGTCGTTTTCGTCCTTCCACAGGTGGTAGGGCTCAATGCCCAGCAGCACATCCACGTAGGGCAGGCACTCGGTGCAGAAGTCTCGTGCTTCCTCCCAGGTCCACAGGGTGGAGCGGAAGTTGCCGTCAAAGCTCACGGTCAGGCCCTTCTTCTTGGCAACCTTCAGCATATCAAGGATCAGGCTGCGGCAGTTGGGTGCCAGTGCCGGGGTAATGCCGCTGAGGTGCAGCCAGTCGTAGCTCTCCAGCAGAGCGTCCAGATCCACCTGAGAGAAATCGTACTCGGTAATGGCACTGTGCTTGCGGTCGTAGATGACCTTGGATGCGCGGATGCCGTAGCCGGTCTCCAGATAATAAGTACCCAGACGGTTAGAAGGGGTCTCGTCCGGCTCGGTCAGGATCATGGGGGTGCAGTGCACATCGTTGGAGCGCAGCCAGCGCACAGCGCTCTTGCCCAGACTGTTGTTGGGCACTACGCTGAAGAAGGTGCTGTCTACGCCAAGGTTTGCCAGCGCCAGCGCAATGTTGGCCTCGCTGCCGCCGTAACTGGCCTCAAAGCCGGATGCCATGCGGATCTTTTCGTAGTTCGGCGGGGTCAGGCGCAGCATGATCTCACCACAGGTGATGAACTTCTGGCCATTGGGCTCGCTGCCAAGGATCGGATTGAAATGTTCCATAAAGCTCCTCCTGATGACATTGCGGAAACCCGCAACTATTAACACATCGTTGTATCCATTATAGTGCGTTCCCGGACAGAATGCAAGCGTTTGCACGCGCAAGCAAGAGAAAATAAGACCGAAAATTTGGTAAAGTTGCTGAAAAGGCTGCTCTGCCGCAGAATTACACTCCGGTCAGGTCAAAGCTGGGGGTGTATTCCTCCTTGGCGCTGCTCTTCTGCTGCATATAGCCCTGCACAAGCCCCTTGTCCATGGCGTAGTTCACCACTCGGCGGTATTCGTAGGTGGTGATGCGCCGCCCGATGCCGTGCTCTGCGGCCTTGTAGAAGGGAGTGTACTGGCTCATGACGCTGGGCAGAAAGCACCCGGGGTCGGCATCGTTCCACGCAGCCATCTGGTCCAGCACGGCAAAGCTGTCCTCCACATGACCCGGCAGCGCCAGATGACGCAGAATGACCCCTTTTTGCAGGATGCCGTCCGCATCGAATACCGGATGTCCGGCCTGCGCCATCATAGCTTCAATGGCGGGCTTTGCCTCGGCAAAATAATCCGGCGCGGCGGAAAGCTCTGCGGACAGGGCAGAGGACACATATTTTAGATCAGCCAGCCAGATGTCGATGTACCCGCGCCAAGCCTCTACGCTTTCCACGGTCTCGTAGCCGCCGGTGTTGCATACGATGGGCAGCCGCAGCCCCTTGGCACGGGCAATGTCCAGCGCGGCAATGATCCACGGCTGCCACTGCCCGGGGGTGACCAGATTGATGTTGTGCGCGCCCTGCGCCTGTAAATTCAAAAAGATCTCGGCCAAGTGCTCCACGGTGATCTCTTTGCCCAGCCCCTCGGCGCTGATGGGATAGTTCTGGCAGAAGCAGCACTTGAGGGTGCAGCCGGAAAAGAACACCGTGCCGCTGCCCCTTGTGCCGCTGATGCAGGGCTCCTCCCAGTGGTGCAGGGCAGCGCGGGCAGCTTTCAGCGTAGCGCCCGCCCCGCAGAAGCCGGTGCGCCCGGCGGCACGGTCAGCACCGCAGCGGCGGGGGCAGAGGGTACAGCGAGTGGGAACGGAAATGGTTTTCGGCATAATATCCAAAGTCCTTTGCTTAAAATTTTCGTATTCAGTATACCACTTTTGGTGCCATTCGTGCTATACTGAAATATAGAAAAACGATAATACAAAAAACGCAACATCTTTGCAGGACAAGGAATGTGTTATGATGGAGGAGACCATGCGCACCGAAACCGATGAGATTCGCGATAATCTGAAATATCTGACCCTGCTGGCCAGAGATTACCCTTCGCAGGCGGCAGCTGCCAGCGAGATCATCAGCACACAGGCGCTGCTCAAGCTGCCCAAAGGCACGGAGCATTTCATGAGCGACCTGCACGGCGAGAACGAGGCCTTTGTGCACATCCTGAACTCTGCCTCCGGTGTCATCCGGGAAAAGGTGGATGCCGTACTGGGCGACACCATGCCGGAAGCAGCCCGTGCAGAACTTGCCACCCTGATCTACTATCCCACCGAAAAGCTGCCTCAGCTCAAAGCGCGCTGCACTACCGAGGATGCACTGGAGCAGTGGTACACTCAGACCCTTCTCCAGCTGATCGATATCTGCCGTCTGGTGTCCTCCAAGCACACCCGCGACCATGTGCGCGGCTGTCTGCCCTCCAGCTGCGGCTATATTCTGGACGAGCTGCTCCATGCCCACTTTGAGGATCACGATAAAGACCTGTACTACGGCCAGATCGTGGGCAGCATCATCGAGAATGGCCGCGCCGACCGCTTTATCGTGCGGCTGTGCGAGCTCATCAAGCATCTGGCGGTGGATAAACTGCATATCGTGGGCGACCTGTTTGACCGCGGCCCCCGCCCGGACATTATTCTGGATCTGTTGATGCGTCATCACAATGTAGATATCCAGTGGGGCAACCATGACGTGGTGTGGATGGGTGCTGCTGCCGGCAGTCCCATCTGCATCTGTACGGTACTTAAAACTACGCTTGCCTACCACAACCACGGGATGCTGGAGGACTGCTACGGCATCAACCTGCGGCACTTGCAGCGTATGGCGGAGCAGTTCTATGGCGAGGACGACCTTTCCATCTGGATGCCCCACACGGATGCCGCCCGCGGCCCCTATACGGAGGGAATGCTCCACCGCTGCGCCGTGATGCACAAGGCCATCTCCATCCTTATGTTCAAGCTGGAGTGTCAGGTCATCGACCGCAACCCAGATTTCCAGATGCAGGGGCGGGATTATCTGCGCCGCATCGACTGGGACGCCCACACCGTGCAGGTAGGGGAGAAAAGCTATCCTTTGCGGGACACCTCCTTCCCCACAGTAGACCCAGCAGACCCCGCAAAGCTGAACCCGGACGAGCAGCTGGTGCTGCGCAAGCTGGTGCAGTCTTTCCGGCAGAGCGAAAGGTTACAGCAGCATATTGAATTTTTGTACGCCAAGGGCAGCGTGTACCACATTGAAAACGGAAACCTGCTCTACCACGGCGCTGTACCCATGAACACGAAGGGCGGCTTTGCGGTGGAGCATTTCGAGGGACGCTGCTATTCCGGCCGTGCCCTGATGGATTACTGCGACGCCCGCGCCCGCCGTGGCTACTACGGGGCAGAGGGCAGCGCCGCCCGCCAGAGCGGACAGGATTTTCTGTGGTATCTGTGGTGCGGCAAGCTTTCACCCCTGTTTGGCCGCAGCGCCATGACTACCTTCGAGCGGCTGTATATCGCAGACCCCGCCACCCATACGGAGGTCAAGGACCCCTATTATAGCTGGTACAACGACGAAGCCGCCTGCCGCCGCATTTTGGCAGAGTTCGGTCTGCCGGGCACGAGCCATATCGTCAACGGCCATGTGCCGGTGCAGGAGAAAAACGGCGAAAGCCCCATCAAGGGCGGGGGACGGCTGGTGGTCATCGACGGCGGGTTCTGCCGCGCCTACCACGAAAAGACCGGCATTGCCGGGTATACGCTGGTGTATTCCAGCCGCACCATGTCCCTGCGCACCCATCAGCCCTTTGAAAGCGCAGAGAAGGCGGTGCGGGAGAACTTGGATATCCTGTCCCAGAAGAACATTCTGGAAACCGAAAATCATCGCATCCTCGTGGAAGATACGGACGAGGGCGAGGTGCTGCGGGAACGCGTGCACGACCTGAAGCAATTGGTAACGGCCTATCAGCTGGGCTGGATCCCGGAGGCACGGTGCGAGGATCACGTTTGGTGATATCGCCAAAGGGTGAAATTGGGGTCGGTATTCGTCAAAATTGATGAAAAATTCAATAAATTATTGGAATATCCGCGTGTAATCTGGGCAAAACAGAAAATAATGAAACAGATACAAATCGGGCTTTGCTTTTTTGTGGAAGTAGTGTATAATAGGATAGTTATAAATCTGCCCCGGTGTTGGTAAATCTGTACACCCCGGCAGTACAAGTAACGAGATGGAATGCTTTCAGTAGCCTTAACAGGCCTGTGGCACAGGCCTTTGACAAGGAGATCATAAAAGTGGAGAAATTTGTTATTACCGGCGGTAAGCCCCTGCACGGAGAAGTGACCATTTCCGGCGCAAAAAATGCGGCTGTGGGCATTCTGCCTGCCACCATTCTGGCAGCGGATGTCTGCGTGATCGAAAATCTGCCCGATATCAGCGATGTGTCGGTCAGCCTCAAGATTCTGAGCACCCTTGGTGCACAGGTGAAGATGCTCAACCGCAACACCTACGAGATCGATACGCGGCATCTGGTCACCACCAATGTGCCGGACGACTTGTCCCGCCAGATGCGCGCCAGCTACTACTTCCTTGGTGCGCTGCTTTCCCGCTTCGGCAAGGCACAGGTGGCCATGCCCGGCGGCTGCAATCTGGGTCCCCGCCCCATCGACCAGCACCTGAAGGTGTTCAGCGCACTGGGCGCAGAGGACAGCGTGGATTACGGCATGATCACCGTGCGCACCAAGCAGGAGCTGACGGGTGCCCATATCTTCTTTGATAAGGTCAGCGTGGGCGCTACCATGAACGGTATGCTCTCTGCGGTCATGGCCAAGGGTCAGACCATTCTGGAAAACTGCGCCAAGGAGCCCCATGTGGTGGATCTGGCAAACTTTTTGAATATGTGCGGCGCAGATGTGCGTGGTGCCGGTACGGATGTTATCAAGGTGCGCGGTGTGGAAAAGATGCACGGCTGCACTTACAGCATCATCCCGGATCAGATCGAAGCCGGCAGCTATATGGTGGCTGCCGCGGCCACCGGCGGCGATGTGCTCATCAAGAATGTTACCCCCAAGCATCTGGAGCCCATCACGGCCAAGCTGCGCCGTGCAGGGATCACTGTGGAAGAATTTGACGACGCTGTGCGGGTATCCCGTACCGGCGATATTCTGCCGCTGAAGATCAACACCATGCCGCACCCCGGCTTCCCCACCGATATGCAGCCTCTGATGGGTGTGTTGCTGAGCGTGGCCAAGGGCACCAGCACCATCACCGAGAGCGTGTGGGACAACCGCTTCCGTTATGTGGATGAGCTGCGCAAGATGGGTGCCAGCGTGCAGGTGGATGGTCAGGTGGCCGTGTTTGAGGGCGTAGAAAAGCTCAGCCCCGCACCGCTGCGCGCTTCCGACCTGCGTGCCGGTGCCGCCATGGTGGTGGCTGCTCTGATGGCTGACGGCACCAGCGAGATCGAGGAAATCGGTCATATCGAGCGCGGCTACGAGAATATCGTGGAAAAGCTGCGCGGTCTGGGCGCTGATATCAGCAAGGTGGAGCGGATGCCTGCTGCGCTGGAACAGGCCCTGTAACACAAACAACAAAACAAACAGCCTGCCGTAAGTTCTGTGCGGCGGGCTGTTTTCAGGTGGTAACATAAGAGGTTTTCATGGCAGAGTTCATTTCATTGTATTCCGGCTCCTCCGGCAACAGCAGCGTGGTGCGCTGCGGTGCGCAGTACCTCATCGTGGATATGGGCAAGGGCGTACGCACCACCACGGCAGCGCTCAAATCGCTGGGGCTTGCCGTCAGCGATTGCGCGGGCATCCTTGTCACCCACGAGCACAGCGACCACGTTAAGGGGCTTTCCACCTTCCTGAAAAAGAACCCGCTGCCGGTGTACGGTGCAGCGGCTACGCTGGATTTTCTGGATGCCAACGATATCGTGCCCGCCAACTGTGAGCTGAACACGCTGGAGGGCAGGGAAGAGGACATCGGCTGCTTCGGGGTGCAGTCTTTCCCCACCAGCCACGATGTGCCCTGCGTAGGCTACCGCATCCACACCCCGGACGATAAGACCATGACCATCGCCACCGACCTTGGCACCCTGACCCCGCCGGTGCACGAAGCGCTTTCCGGCTGCGACCTTGTGGCGCTGGAAAGCAACTACGACCTGCACATGCTGCGCAGCGGGCCCTACCCCTACTATCTGCGCGCCCGCATCGAGAGCGTGCGAGGACACCTTTCCAACGACGAGTGCTCCGCAAAGCTTCTGGAGCTCATCCAGAGCGGCTGTAAAAAGTTCGCCCTGTGCCATCTCTCGCAGGAGAATAACACGCCCAGCCTTGCCTTGCAGACCGTGTTCACCACCTTGGGCGCAGCTGGTGTCGTGCCGGAAAAAGACTGCATCGTGCAGGCACAGCGCCGCAACGAGGTAAGTCCTGCACTGGAGTTCTGATTTATCAAACAATAAAGCCATCTGCAACAGCTGATTCAAAGGGTTTCGCCCCTGGTCATGCTGCGGCAGATGGCTTTTTATTTACGCGGTGCTGCGCATTTGTTTTGCAATTGTTTCTCTCGAAAGATGGACGGATCCGGCAGAAATGAAACGACTTATTCGGCGGCTTTCTGTACCCGGATGTCACTGCCCAGAAACTGGATCTGCACAAAGGCCGCAAGGCGGCTGGAAATCTTCTCCGTATACAGCTTTTCCAGCAGTGCGCCGTCCGTGATATTGGTGGTGACGATGGTAGGCAGCTTTGCGCCCAAGCGGTTATTCAGCAGGCTGTACAGATTCGTCAGGAAGAAGCTGGAGTTGAACTCGGTGCCCAAATCATCAAGGATCAGCAAATCGGCGTTGCAGGCAGTCTGGAACAAGGTCTCCTCCTCGCCGCCGGGGTCTGTGCCGAAATGCAGCGCTTCCAGCTTGCCGAAAAAGTCCGGGCAGGAGACATAGATCACGTCGTAGTTCTGCCGCAGCACCTCCCCGGCAATGGCAAGGGCGGCATGGGTCTTGCCCAGCCCTGCGTTGCCCACCAGCAGCAGGCTTTCGCGGGTGGCGGGGGAGAAGTCTGCCGCGTAATCCCGCAGGTCGGCCAGAACTCCGGTCATGTAGCTGCGCACGCTCTCGCCCAGCGCTTTGTCCACCGTGTTGGAGTAGTAGTCCAGCTGCATGGTGTCAAAGCTGGAGATGGACAGGCTGGACAGCTCCTCAATCTCCTTCCGGCGCAGCTGCTGCATCACCCGGCGCACACAATCGCAGGTGCGGCCGTCCACCGCGCCGGTGTCCTCACACCGCTTGCAGGTGAACTTTGGCTCCAGTGCATCCGCAGGGCGTCCGCTTGCGGCCAACAGGGCAGTCAGCTTCTGCTTTGCCGCCGCAAGGGCGGCAGCAGTCTCGGTGCGGTCCTTGCCGGAGGCTCCGGCAATGGCGCAGCGGATGCCCCGCACACGCACTTCCTCTTCGGCATGGCGCAGCCCGGGGATGGCGGCCTCGGCTTCGGCCTGCGCATCCTGCGCCAAGGCGCGGGCGGTCTGACGCCGCATGGCTACGGTGCGCAATGCCTGCTGATACAATTCGTTTTTGGTACGCATAAAGGCTCCTTACTCCGGTTTCTTGATAAGAGAACGGCGGCGGGTGGCGTTTTTCAGGATATCGTTTCCGCTGGGTGCAGCGCGGTCCACCCGGATATTCCGGCTTGCTCCGGCTGCAGCCACCGGCCCACGCACATCGTGGATGCTGCGCAGACCCTTGGCGTTCCATGTTTTCAGAATGCTGTTCCAGTACCACAGATCCCGCTTGGGGCCTGCCTGTACGGCGGCTTCCTGCACCATGGCGTCGTCGTAGCCGTACACCTCGTACCAGCGCGCAATGGCCTTGCGCGCGCCCAGCGTCAGCTCCTCGGGGGTGATCTGCAGCAGGCTGCTGACGTATTCCTCGCGGCTCTGGCGCAGCGCCAGCAGCTTTAAGTGGGCATCGGCCTGCTCACCGGTCTCCACGCCCTCAGCGCGCCAGACCTTCAGCTCATGGGTCACAGCGGCCATGGTGCGCTTGCCCCGGCTGGCCACATAGGCCACACAGAGCATCACAGTCTCAGGCGCAAAGCCCTCCTGCACATACAGGTTCACCAGCTTTTCCATCTCGGTATGGGTCAGCGGACGGGCAAAGCTGGTCTGTCCGCAGTCGATCAGGCTGGAGATCATAGGGTCGGTGCGGCTGGCGGCGGCGATCTCCGCCCAGCGCATAGGGGCAGGGGCGCTGGGCTCTGCGCCCGGTGCGGCGTTTTCTTCGTAGCGCTCCAAAAGCCCCGCACCTGCCCAGAACGCCAGCGCGCTCTCTGCGCTGATGCGGCTGCGCAGCTTGAGGTCGGCGCAGATCTTGTCCGGGTCGGTCACGCCGGTGGCCAGCACATACAGCGCCACCCGCACATTGTATTCTTCGGCAATGCCCAGCTTGGAGAACACCAGCTGCGGCACGGCGATGGTATCGCCCTTCAGTTCTTTCAAACGGTAGATCATGGTTTCCTCGTTCAGTTTATTCGTTGACAGTATCCGGTTCGGCAGGCGGCTCCCAGGGGTCGCAGTCCATCATGTCCGGGCAGTTGTTCCAGCGCTCCGACTCGGCCTCGTAGGCGTCCTTCAGATACTGCGCAGCGGCGGCACGCCCTTCGTCCGTAAGCGGAAATACCTCCCGACGGCGCAGGGCGGGATCGGTCTTGTCAATCGTCCAAGGCGCGGGCCAGTAGTCCACTGTGAGGATCTTTTCCTCTTTGGTGGCATCCGCGCCGCCGTCCGGGTCCGGCACGGTGCGCTTGCCCGGGGTAAGCCGGTAGCGCAGCCCGGCCTCGTTGCCGCTGTAATCATTCTTGCACAAAAAGTAGTGCAGCAGGGGAACAAAAATCATGGTGCAGCTCGTCCTTTCCGGCAAAAGGCGCGGCCTTTTGCGCAATCAATTCTATTATAAAGCCGCCGGGCTAAAATGCAACAACTTTTTGTGAAACACTCTGCAAAAGCTGCCCCGCTTACAGGAAATCCGGCCTTGACAGCACCGTAGAAATATGGTAAAATATTGCCTGTTGCAGCAGATGTGCAATGTGCTACTGTGGCTCAGCTGGTAGAGCAGCTCACTCGTAATGAGCAGGTCGCCTGTTCGAATCAGGTCAGTAGCTCCAAAAATCCTACGAATTTACGTTTAGAATCGTAATTTCGTGGGATTTTTTTATTTAGTCTCGCAAGTTTTCGCAAAACCGCAACATAAACCGCAACATCGCCCACAAAACAAGACAAAATAAAACGCCCTGTGGCACCATTTCATAGGGCGTTATATGCATTTTTATGCTTTCTTTTGGACAGGCTCCTTGAGTTCACAATGTAGGTTTGTCAATGATGTGTTACAAAATCAGAAAACTTCTCCACGCTTAATAAAAGCCTTAACATACTCGGCAGGAGTTTTCCAATTAAGCGGGCGCATGGGGAAATTATTGTATTTTCTGCTGTGAACAGCAAGCTGCTTTTTAAAGTCGTCAAAAGAGTAGAATGTGTGGGTAGCATAGAAGTATTCATTATCTTTGCGGTGAGAGCGCTCGACCTTGCCGTTGTGTCGCGGCGTGTATGGCCTGATCAGTTTGTGCCGTATCCCACACTGTTTGAGGCGCGCCTCAAACAGTGTGGGCGTGGGGCTTGCGGTATGTCCTAACCTTTTGGTAAACTCGGAGCCATTGTCGGTCTGAACACATTCTATCTTGAACGGAAAATGCTTTTGCAGGTGATCCAAGAACACTGCCGAGCTGTAACTGCTGTGTTCCTCAAAGGCCTCTAAATAACGGAATCTTGAATATTCGTCAATTGCGGTGTATTGGTAAAAACGCTGCCCTTCAGCGTCACCTGCCATACAGGCAGACGGCACGAATTTTACATCTATCTGCACTCTTTGCCCCGGATACTGCATCTTCTCATAAGGCTTTGCTATATACTTCGGATTAGGCGGCTTTACTGCAAATTTTCCCTGCCTGCGTAATAGGCGGTACAAACCGGTTATCGAGCGTGTATAACCTCTCTGCCGCAATTTTACCCAAAACACCACCAAACCCGCATTGGCGTTTCTTTTTCGCATATCTGCTATCAGCTTAAGCTCATCTGCGGTATGTTCGTTCGGGTGATGATGCGGACGGTGCGACCTATCCGCCAATGATTCAAGCGTTCCGTCATATCTGTTTTTCCATCGATAGATGTACTGACGGTTGGTTTTATACCTGATTGCCGCTTTTGTTACCCCGTATTTTTCGGAATATTTAATTAATGCTTGACGATACAGTATAGTTTGTGTTACAGTTTTCATGACGAATGGTTATTCCTCCTGTCTGTTTTGTCTCGCAACTTAACTGTAACACAGGATTTCCCATTCGTCACTTCTTTTTTTCCTTACTGTAACACATCTATTGTAAACCTACATTTTACAAAAATTTCAAAAGAAAGCCGCTATCGCGACGTGGTAATCACGTCTTGATAGCGGCTAATTC
>ENA-OZHM01000366-OZHM01000366.1-human-gut-metagenome-genome-assembly--contig:-NODE-366-length-15984-cov-4.714483_pt1 | contig 15984 bp, 16 predicted proteins | sample MGYA00244047_ERZ653688 | MGnify/ENA primary metagenome ERZ653688 (study PRJEB26926, sample SAMN06165194) | human gut metagenome | biome: ENVO:00009003; feature: ENVO:2100002; material: ENVO:00002003... | reverse complement strand
TCCGTATAGAATCAACAGAGAGTTATACCAGCGATAAGCAGAATAATCAGGTAAAGGTTGATGCAGTCATGTATTACGATTGCCGTAATTCCTCTCCGTCAAATTTCAAATTTGTGCCGGGCGCAAAGGTGATTTTTGAAAAAACGGAATACAGGATTGCAAGCATAAAGCGGTATGACACAAACGCTCCGCACCATTATGAGATAGGGTTATCGTTATGAATGTGAAAATAAACATTAACAGTGCGGCAGTCAAGGCGAGAATGACGGAAAAAACACATGATGCTATGAAACTTCTTATGTCAAATTTCCTTAAGGATTGCAACGATTACGCTCCTCAAGATCAGAGCGTTCTCATAAATAGCAGTATAATCCATACAGGAATCTCTGCCGATTGGGTACCACCGCTCGGAAAAAAAGTGACTTCAGAACAGTTACAAGCACTTGCCCGTGCTAAAGGCAGTGAAGTTGAAATAAGAAACGATAGTATTGCTATGGTTCTTCGTTGGGAAACACCTTATGCAAGAACATTGTACTATGGCGTATCTAAAAAAGGTAACCCTATATCATATTCACATGATGAAAACCCAAAAGCCTGCAAAATGTGGGCGCATAAAGCGGAATCGGTTAAAGGGGAACAGTGGCGAAGACAACTGCAGAAACTTTTAACAGGAAGTGATAATAAATAATGTCACCTCAAAAAATAGCAATCAGACTTATTCTCAATTTTATAGAAGATAAGCTCGGATATACAATCGAAACAACCGGCTTGCCTGTCGGCGGAGGGCTTTCCGCTGAAGCGCAAGCGGCAAAAGATAACGGTGCTACACTTGATAAGCAACGGCAGGACAGAACCTTGCCGCTGCTTATTTTATCCAAGAACAAGATACAGGGTGTAGCTATGGAACAGCTATTTAATATCGGCAATCTTATATCAAGAGCAACCAAACTGCCACAAGATGACAGCGTTCAGCTGTTAAGTGCTTCGGTTTCAACCGATGCCGCTCCTGTCGGTAAGGTCGGGGACTTTTGGATATATTCTATGATTGTTGATGTCAGGATAGCATTTTAGGAGGTACTAATATGGCAAATGAACAGGTAATACCTACTGTCGGCAAAGCCGAGCTGAACAGTGAGATAAAGGTTGAAATCAATACTACTCCTACAGGAGAAGCGGCTACATATTCGGATATGCGCAAGGCGTTCAAATCGGTAACGACCGCAATAAACGAGGTCGTATACAGTGCTACCTATCTTGCAGACGGCGGATTTGCAAGCTCTGCGGTTGTCGGCGCAGCACCTACGGTAGTGCTTGCGGGTGATTTTATAAAAGACGATCCCGTCTGCGCTTTTCTTGACGAGATCCAGTATGAAATCGGCTCAAAGAGAGTAACTGACATCAAGATAACCCGTAACGGCAAGGTTCTCACCTGCCCTGTCACGGTTACAGCTGCCGGCATAGGCGGCGGTGAGTCTACGGCTCCCAACGCTATAAGCTGCACGATTGCTTTTAACGGCAAACCCACAAAAACAACAGCCACCGTTTCGGGTGATTGATATTACATTAAAAACAGTCAGTGTGCCAAATGGCACACTGCTGATTTTTTATCAGGAGGATAACATAATATGGCATACAAAATTACACGGACACAGAAAATCACGGAAACTCTCGAGCTGTCTGATAAAAACGGAAACGTCATAGATAGCATTGATATAGACATAGACGCAGACGCTGTCTGCACGGCTTTCCGAAAAAAGCAGACGGAAGTCATAGATGCGGAAAGACGTCTTAAAGAAATAAGAAAAAACGGTGTTGAAACAGATCTTGAATGCGCTTATGAAGCGTATGGAAATGCGGTAATTGCAATTTTTGAGCTGATATTCGGCGAAGACGGTACAAAGAAGTTACTTGAATTTTTCGAGGACAATTACATTGAAATGGGTATACAGGTAGTACCGTTTATCAATGCTGTTATTGTACCGAAAATAAATGAAACGCTTCGTAATCGTAAGGCTCAAATTAGAGCGTTACACAAGTACCGCTAATGAGCACATATTCATTGTCACAGCCATGCCCCCGCAGTATAGAAGTCGGAGGCATTTGTTATACATTAAATTTGAGTTTTGACCGTGTTTTATCAGCGTTTGAACTACTGAGCAGTCATGAACTGGAAGATATAGATTCATTTGATGTTATCTTCGATTGGTTTGTAATTGCCCCGAAAGTAAAAAATCTTTCGGTAAAAGCCGATGTGGTTAATGAAATTTTCGATAAACTTATCAATTTTGATAAAAACACCTCTGACACGGAAGCGGAAACGATAAGCTTCGATCAGGATGCGCCTTATATTTATGCCGCATTTAGACAAGCCTACGGCATCGACTTGTTCAGAGAGCAAGGAAAGCTACAGTGGTGGGAATTTGTTTCCCTTCTCGGAGCTTTGCCTTCCGATACACGACTGAGTGATATTATCGACATACGCACACGACCAGTTCCTGCACCTAACGGTAAAAATCAGGAACAGATATCGGCACTGTTAAAACTCAAAGCACAGTATGCGATTAAAAATCCCGTAAACAAACAATCGGCGCAGGACGGTTGGGATCGGTTATGGGGCATCCTTGAAAAACAAGCAGAAGAGAGGTGAGATTATGCCGGAAAGCGACGGAAGAGTTGAATATGAAGTCCGTGCGGACTTAAGTAAAATAGACGCTGATATGGCGGAAGCCGGAAAAAAGGTTTCCGAAGCGGCTCAAAAAGGTGCAAAAAAACAGGAAGAAGTCGTCGAAAAGTCGCAGGAAAACATTTCACAGGCTGTGAAAAAAGCAAACGATGAAATAGAGAACGACAATTCCAAGACTCAGAAGAGTATAACGGACACAGCAAAGAAGCAGTCTGACAAAGTAGTGCAGACCGAAAAGAAAAACAAGGAAGCTGTAACGCAGACTGCAAAAAAAGAAGGCGACAAAGTAGTTGATAACTATAAAAAGGATACACAAGAAATTATCAACAGCACCGATACGCTTTCTTCAGAAGTCGAAAAGAAAACTTCCGGCATAGGCTCAAAAATCGGCACAGGTCTTAAAGGTGTCGGTAAAGGCATAGGTGTTGCTGTTGGTGCAGGACTTGCCGCCGCAGGCGCAGCTGTAGTTGCAACAACCGGCAAAGCTATATCCGCAGCAAACGATCTTGATAAAGCAAATAATCAGCTGACTGCATCGCTCGGGCTTACTGCAGAAGAAGCGGAAAAATACGGTGATATCATCAAGAAAGTTTACGGCGATAATTATGGCGAAAGCTTTGATGATATATCCAACACGCTCGCTCTAATCAAGCAGCAGATGAAAGACGTCACAGACGATGAGCTTCAAAAGGTTATTGAAAGCGCATATCTTTTATCGGATACATACGATATAGATGTTTCTGAGGGTATCCGTGGTGCAAATGCTCTAATGAAGCAGTTTGGCATTACAGCCGAGGAAGCATATAATCTCCTTGCTCAGGGTGCAGAAAAGGGCTTAAATCAGAACGGTGACATAGCCGATCAGCTTGCCGAATACAGCACTTACTATGCTGATATGGGCTTTACCGCCGAAGAAGCCATGTCTATGATGGCAGAAGGTGCAAAAAACGGTGCGTTTCAAGTTGATTTTCTGAATGATGCTTTTAAAGAGTTTTCTATCAGAGCAAAGGATGGCAGTCAGACTACCGCCGACGGAATGGCTCTGCTCGGGCTTGACGCAACAAAGCTCGGTGAAGAATTTGCCGCAGGTGGTGACCGTGCTTATCAGGCATTCAAGCTGGTTAACGAAAAGCTCGCCGCCTGCGAAAGTGATATAGACCGCAATGCCGCCGGTGTTGCGCTTTACGGCACAAAGTGGGAGGATCTCGGTGAAGATGCAGTTCTTGCTATGGCTCAAATTGGCGATAGCATCGATAAAACCCGGGACAAACTGGGCGAGATGGAAGGCGTTAAATACAACAGCTTATCCGATATGTGCAACGGACTTTCCCGTACAATTGAACTGCTTCTGATTCCGCTCGGCGAACAGATTATTCCTGTACTTAAGGATATTATTGAGCTTATCGAACCGATTATTTCGGAGCTTCTGCCACAGATAATTGAGCAGGTTAAGCCGATACTTGACAGCGTTTCCGAGCTTATTCCGCCGCTCATTGAGCTGATCACCGGAATACTGCCACAGTTTATGGAATTGCTTAAGCCTATTCTCGAAAGCGTTACACGCATTATTCAGAAGCTTGTTCCGACATTGATTAAGCTTTTTGATAAGCTGTTACCGCCGATAATCAAGATAGTGGATACGCTTCTTCCACCGCTTATGGAAGTGATTGAAGCATTACTGCCGATACTTGATGTTGTGATCGAACTGCTTACTCCGATTCTGGATCTTGTGGCTGAGCTTGCCGAACCGCTCGGTACTGTTATCTCAGCAGTCGGGAAGTTGCTATCAGCTGTTATCGGTCTTATTGATGGGGCATTATCGCCGATTATGCCTGTAATATCATCGCTTGCGGATGTGCTACTACAGATACTCGGTCCGGCTCTTGATATTGTTGCGGGGCTTGTTAATTCACTTGCAGATGTTTTTTCCGGCGTTACAAATTTCTTATCCGGTGATATTATGGGCGGCTTTGAATCTTTCGGAAATGGTCTTGTAAATCTGTTTGATGGTGTTCTAAGCACCATAGATTCAATATTCGGTACTAATCTCACAAATTGGTATAACGAAGTTAAAGAGGCTTGTCAGAAAATCGGCGAAGAAATGTATGCTGCTACGCATCAGGAAGAAATCAGAGCGAATGAGCTGAGCACGAAATATACGGATTTGCATGGAGATATGAACAAATTCATTGTTCAGGAATTACGAAGTGGCAAATCAGCTGACGAGGCATTATCAAATGCCAAAAGCAAATTCCTTGATACAGCGGAAAAGAAAGAATATTTCAATTCACAATTAAAGGATTATGTCAATGAGGATAAGGTTAAAGAGTGGTATAACAACGTCAGAAATAATAACGGACTTTATTCTCAGGGTTATTCAGAGGAGGAAGGTAATTCTTCTTATAGCCAAAACATTGCTGAAGAAGAGGAGCGTAAAGGAAAAGCGGCTTTAGGATATACCGGTGCAGGAACAAATTATTCATATAGCAGTGCGGGAAAAACATCGTATAAAGCACCTACATATTCTTATACGCCATCAACCTACAGCGCATCTGACTATGCTTATGTACCGGAAGCAAAAGAAGAAAAGAAAACGTCAAGCTCGTCAAGCACAAAGAAAACAAGTTCATCGAGTGCAAAGAAAAAAAGCTCTTTAACCTCGTCTTCCAAAAAGACAAATTCAAGTAACAGTTCATCAAGCGGTACACAAAACATCAATATAACATCTTATATTCCGACTGTATGGGATGATGTTAGCACTTCTAATGCAAAACTCGCCGCCGGAATCGGAGCGAGCAAGGTCGGTAACAGCAAATCAGGCAAGATAATCAGTGGCTTATCGTCGGCATCAAAGGTATCGGCTTCGGCAGAAAAAGCAGATGCTACGATTAATGATGTGGTATCAGAACTGAAAAAACTTAAAACAGCACAGGAAAAGATGCAGTATACGCTTGATGTCACGCTGAAAACAAATGATTACACACTTGCAAAAGCTACCGTCAAGGGAATAAAGAAAATTCAGAAGCAAACGGGTAAATCACCATTATAGGAGGCATAGATATGACAGTGAAAATTCAGAACATAGACATTTCCGAGTACGTCACAAATTGCGATTTACGTCATTCATGCCGTGGCGAGAGTACTTCATACAGCTTGAACGGAACGGCTTATACGGACAGATTCGGAGAGTTTAAAATCTCCGGTTCTATCGCTTTTGGCATTGTTCCGGCTGCAAAATGGGAATCTGTTTTTACCATATTAAAAGGCAGTAGTTTCACGCTTGAAGTAAACGGCGATTCTTATACCGTACATGCAAAAGGCGATATATCTGCACCGTACGCTTTTACCGATGTAAAGCTCGGAGATTGTTATAAAGATGTATCCGTGGAGGTGGAAGAGATATGATTTCTGTATCGTCAAGCTTCAAAAGCAACGCTACCAAGCCTGTAAGAAATATAAATGCTAAAATTTCAATTGGCACTGTAGATTTCGGCATTGATGATATTGTATCATTTGAACTTTCACGTTCGCCGTCTGATGGCGGTCTTAGTATAGGTGGAACAGCAGCAGCACGACTGACTGCAACAATCCGTGCAACGATATTACCGACGATGGATGCTTATAAAATAACCGCCTCTATCGGATTTACTGCATTGACGCAAATCGGAACGTTCTATATTACAGATTTAACTCAAGAAAAGGGATATGTGTCAATAGAAGCGTATGATCGATTTTATTATCTCGATAAACCGTGTAGCTTTAACGGCAGTGCTGACGGGAAGGTCGAATCTTTATCTTTTCCTGCAACTCATCAGGAAATGCTTGAGTATATCAGCAAAATTAACGGCTTTTCCCTGAGCGTAACCTGTGAAGCTTTTGCAAAAGTAAAAACGAAACCGATTTATAACAGCGAGGCAACAAATCCGACAAATAAATATTACACATACCGTGAAATAATCGGCTTTATTGCCGCCTGCAACGGTTGTAATGCTCAATTTGATGCAAATGATAAACTGATATTTACACGCCCTTCAAACAGTGTTGAAACAATTGAAGAAGGTGCTTGCGAAAGCTTATCAGTCGCTCAGGACAGTGGATTTACTGTAAAAGGCATACGCTTTACAATCGGCACCGATACAGCGTTCTATATTGATGCAAACGGTACTGCTTATGATGAGACTTTGCCGGGAGTGCTTGAAGCGGTTAATCCGCTTGCAACGGTAGAAATTATGGAATACGTTTGGAATAAGCTCGGAGGCTATCATTACTATGCTGCCGATATATCAAGACGAGGCAGAGGGTGGTTGCTTCCGGATGATGTTGCGACTGTAAACAGTAACGGAACAACAAAAAAAGTTACTGTAACCGCAATTTCTTACTCGTTAAGTAAAGACAGCGGTTTTTCAGAACAAATCACATCAACAGCCGAAAGCACCGAACAGTCGTCAAACAGGTATAGTGCCGCAGCGGATCATACATCTAATGCGGGAGCAGGAAAATACAACAGCACGACCATTATAAATGATCCCGTTATAATTTCCGAAAGGACAAAAGAATATCTGAAATACGATTACAGCATAATCGGATACAGCGTAGACGATAAAATAACGTATGGCTTAGATGGTGGAGATACAGATATTATTGTTCAAGGTTTCAAAGCAACATATAATGATAGTTTAGGGGCTATTTGTGGTGATTTTACTGTTTTTAACGGAATTTACGGATCAGATAAAATATATGCACAGTCGTTTGTAAAATTTAGATTTTATTTAGATATAACGAGAGTCATACAATATTCCGAGTACACGGAATATTGGATAAATTTGATGTCCGAATACACGACTGTTGATGGAGACACAGTAAAAAAAATCGAAACAAGTGTACGAGCACGACACGGTAACTTTTCAAAAGCATTAAAGTGGAAAGAAATCTATCCGCCATCTACTGAGTTTCCATGCGGACGTGCCAGAGTTAAACTTGGAATTAATTTTCACAACAATGTGTCTGTTAATCCAGAAGAGTATACATGGAGCCCTTCTCAAACGGTGGATGTTTCTTTTTCATCAGTTGATGAATATAATTCGGCAGTTCAATTAACACGATCTCCATTGGAAAAGAAAGATGTAACGCAAACAGTATCAAAAGTGATTGAAGCGAACGGAACAGCGGATTTTCCCGAGCTGGGAGACACAGAAGTTCTTTATATAGATAGTTCTGATAATTCCGCATATAAATGGTCGTCAAAAATCTCTGCTTACTATTGCGTAGGAAGAGATTATTTTTCAATAAAGCAGATTCAGTCTGTAGCTGAGCCAAATTCATCGGAGGCGGAAATACTTGAAGCCCAGTTACTTCAGGATATGCGTTCACCGGCTGAGTGGACTCTTCATTCTTCATTTGTACCCCCAAAAGGATATATGTGTATAACCGACTTTGAAAGCGGTCAGCATGGTATCAAAATAGGAGACGGAAATACTCCGTGGTCAGAGCTGTTATATGTCAACCTTTACGATATTGACCTGTCGGAATATCTGAAAACCGGTGACATATCGGACTGGGCGAAAGCCGACAGTAAGCCCACATACACGGCTGAAGAAATCGGAGCGGTGACACCTTATGAGCTTGACAGCAAGGATTATCTCAAAGCTACAGAGATAACCGGACAGACAGTAAACCTTGATGATATCAAATTGAACGAATCATCAGATAAAAGTAAAAGTAAGCGGTATTTTTGCGCATCAGTATCTGCACAGAATATTGAGAACCGTCCGATATCCGCCAATGAACCGTTTGAATTGTCGGTCGACAATATCCGAAATATCAACACAGGGGCTTTTAATACCATGCAACGCTATACTTCCGTAGCACGAAAACGGACTTATACAAGATGGTGCAATGACGGGGCGTGGTCAGCATGGAAATGTGATACAGATGTCGTTGTATATGGCAGCGTCACTGAAGACAATCCGAAAACTTTCGCATACACAACATACGGCGAGGGGTTCAGCGTAGTCGAAATCGAAGCATACTATGATAATGCACTAAATCCTGTGCGTAATCGTAAAGTGTTTGCACTGTCACCTACGGCGAGTATAGAACGTGTGATGTTGACTATCAGCAACGGCTCATCAGAGAGCGTAACGTTAGACAACGGATCTGTTACGATGTCAATGACAGGAACAACTGCGTTATCATTTATGATACGATACACAAACAGCAGATGAAAGGAGCTTATATGCAGATATTTGAAGATGACACTTTTGTATTGGGCGGCATAGAAACTGAGGGTGAAACACTCGAAGGTGCAATTGTAGTGCCCGACAACAGCAAAGAAGCACAAAAAATCCTTGCACAGCAGGGCATGGAAAAGGTAGCCGAATAGGCGGAAAGGACAAAACTATGAATAAAATTGACTGGAAACGCAAATTAACAAGCCGTAAATGGTGGTTATCATTAACCGGTTTTATAACCGGTTTGATAATTGCTTTTGGCGGATCGGACGAAACAGCGGCTACCGTATCGGGTTGTTTGATGTCGGGAGCTGCAGTACTTGCCTATACTATCGGCGAGGGTCTTGCAGACAGTAATAACAAGGAGGGTAACACAGATGAGGATTAAAGGATTTGATATCAGTCGTGCTCAGGAAAATATCGATTTTGATAAAATTGAGAAATCCGGTGCAAAATTTGTAATAATTCGTGCAGGTATACGCACCGATGAAGATACATATTTTCGGCGTTATCTCAATGAATGTACTAATCGAAAAATACCTTACGGTTTGTTTTGGTATTTCGAAGCAACTTCGGACGAAGCGTTTGACAAAGAACTTGCCGCTTGTGTGAAGGTTGTAAAGGGATTAAAACCTGAATATCCCGTTTTTTTCGACATGGAGGAACAGCGTCAGATCGACAATCTCACAAACAAAGAAAGAACCGATATGGCACTGAAATTCTGCAAGAAAATGACCGAAATCGGGCTGCCTTCGGGTGTATACGCAAACCCTTCATGGATGCAGAATTACTATGACAGAGAACGTTTGACTGACATAGATATATGGCTTGCACACTGGACGGAAAGTCCGGATATTCCGAGCAAATTTGACTATAATCAGAAAATATGGCAGTGGGGAACGGAGATTGTCGATGACAGAAAAGTCGACAGCAACATCTGCTTTGTGGACTACCCTACAATTACAGCAAAATGGTACAAAGAACACACTACATCAAATAATACCGTAAATAAAGAAGATAAAGCCGAAAATAAAATATCGAGTTTTAAACCCGGAGATAATGTTAAGGTTAAATCGGGTGCGGTTTTCTCAAACGGTGTAAAACCTATATCAGCTGTTTATACGACTGAATTTGTTATTCAGCGATTATCGAAAGACGGTACAGAAGCCTGCATCGGAATAGCAGGACAGGATACCGGATGGATGTTCTGCAAAGATCTTATGCTTTCATCGAAAAAAGCCGTTTCCGAAAGCAACACAGCTTCTGATTCTTCGAGTATAAATGTCGGAGATATCGTTCGAATAAAGAGCGGAAGCAAAACCTATGACGGTTCAAGCGTTGATGACTGGGTTTATTTCAAACGTTTTTATGTTTCAAGCGTAAACGGTAAACGTGTAGTACTTAACAAATCTCCGGATAGCACAGTGCTTGCAATAAATACAGCATTTAATATTAAAGATCTTAAAAAAGTTTAACATTACATCGGTGGGGCGAAAGTGCCCCACCATTATTTTTTTATAGGAGGCTTATGATGATAAATAGTCCGATTCCACGCATAGGCGGAAAACGTCTTTTGCGCACTAAAATATGTGATTCGTTCCCAAGCGGTGAACGATTCAATCGTTATATTGAAGTATTCGGCGGTGGCGGTTGGGTACTTTTTTCAAAAGAAAAGCAGGCGGATTTTGAGATTTACAACGATGCAGACGGCAATCTCGTTAATTTAATGCGGTGCATTAAATATCATTGCTCCGAGCTTCAGCGTGAAATAGACGGTTTTTATAACAGTAGGGAAATTTTTTATGATGTATCTCAGCAGTCGAACTGCCGAGGCTTTACCGATATACAAAGAGCCGCACGTTATTTTATAAAAATGCGTCTATCCTTTGGTGCCGATGGCAGGTCTTTCGGGTGCAGTAAAAAGCCACTCTACCGTTCAAAAGATTATCTATCGGTTATTTCAGACCGTTTAAAAAACGTTTTAATAGAGAACAAAGACTTTGAGGATTTGATTAAGGTTTATGACCGACCGAGTTCCTTTTTCTATCTTGACCCACCATATCACACAACAGAAAAATACTATGATATTGAATTTACGGAAGATGATCATAAACGTCTTGCATCACAGCTTTCGCAAATCCAAGGAAAATTTCTGCTTTCTTATAATGATGATACATTTATTCGAGAGCTATATAAAGATTACACTATTGTTTCACTTTCTCGGAACAACAATATGTCTTCAGGCAGTTTTAAAGAACTGTTGATAAGAAACTACTGATATACAGCACTATTTTCTTTACGATGATAATACTACATTGCTCCATTATCTCCGTAAATAAAATAGCTCTGGTGAAAACGCCGTTTAAATAGTTGTAAAACAGGCACAATTAAAGTGAATTTTCTCCATATAAAAATGATAAATCAAAATCTCTTTGAAAAATCAGCCGTTTTTTCAACATTCGCCATTGTTGCTGTTGAGAAAAGCCAATTATTCAAAGAGATTTTATTATTTATGAGAGTTATTACTATTTTGTATTTTGCATGTCAAAAATTCTGATTCTGCTTGTCAAATAACAGAAGATGATCGCAGGAATGTATACATAATCAAACTGAAGGATGAATATATCGAAAAGCTCGGAAAACTTAAAGAGGCACAGCGCCAATGCGGTTTGATAGTACGAAAATACGGATGTGAACAACTGTTGTCGGTTGATATTATGAAAAGATATTTTCGTGATTACTATGAAGATTGTGCCTGTGACAGTAATGGCGATATGCTTGAATATCAAATCAGAAATTCAAATTACAGCCTTCTTGATCTGCTGTCTTGCAATATAATTTTCAGTAATGATAAAGGAAATTGGAAGTCAAGACAGGCGTTCAAAACAGCAGGCGATAACTTCAGAATGATAGATAATAACACTATTGATATAATAGTGCCGTATAACGAAGAGGCGAGCAGAATAATCGAAGCCCTTAACGGTGAAACGACTATATCGCAGGCTCTTGAGCTTCAGCGTAAAGCACAGCAGTACATTGTAAATGTATACGATTATACATTTAAAAAGCTTGCTGAAAACGATGCTTTAAACGAGATTAAGGTAAGGCGGGATGAAAAAGTGTATATCTATGCACTGAAAAAAGAGTTTTACAATAACGCTACAGGGCTAAGTACAGAGGGCAAACCTCAGGAAGCAATGTTCGTCTGAGTTTGCCTCAAATATCGGATATATACAACACGATGTGTGAACTGTCTGTTAGAACAGGCTGACATAAATTTTAAAATGCAAAATACGGGTAAAAGCGAAAGCACAAGCCCGAAAATAAAGGAGGTAAGAATTTTGAGCAAAACCGAACACGATAATATTGTCGAGTTCAAGGTGAGCGGAGATTTAGCACTGTTTGCAGACGTGCTGACACGTCCGGGCGGAGAAAAATTCAGTTATCCCATACCGACTTATGAGGCGCTGAAAGGCATACTAATGAGCGTATACTGGAAGCCGACTATCATATGGGTGATAGACGAGTGCAGGGTGATGAATAAGATCTCTATGGAACGTAAGGGCATCCGTCCGATTAAATACGGCGGAGGCAACGACCTTTCGTATTACACCTATCTTAAAGATGTGGAGTACAGGGTAAGAGCGCACTTTGAATGGAATGACAACCGTCCCGAGCTTGAAAAAGACCGGAACGAAAACAAGCATCATAACATTGCAAAACGCATGATACAGCGTGGCGGAAGGCGTGATATTTTCCTCGGTACAAGAGAATGTATGGGGTATGTCGAGCCTTGCAGCTATGATGAAGGTGTAAGCTATTATCAGGGTACAGAAATTCCGTATGGCTTTATGTATCATGGCATTACTTATGCAGACGAAGCTGAGAGGGAAGAAGACAAGGGCAAACTTACCGTCAGATTCTGGCGGCCTGTTATGAAAGACGGGGTTATAAAGTTTGATCATCCGAATGATATACCCGAATCTCAGAAAAGGCATATCCGTGATATGAAAATAAAGCCGTTTGATAAAGATCTTGATAATTTCAGCGGACTTGAAGAATTCGACTTTATAGGCGGGGGTGATGATATTGAGTTGGACTGATGAATTGATGAGAGCATATGACATTCTGAATTCAACGAATGACCGGAATTTACTTCCGCTTTGTCATTCGACGCAGAATGCACAAATTACAATAGATATCAATTCAGATGGCACTATACCGTCAATAGGATTCGCAGAAAAAGTCGAAAAAGAAGATGCTGTTACAATAATTCCCGTAACAGAGGATTCATCGTCCAGAGGAGCAGGTATCAATCCGCATCCGCTTGCAGATAAACTGATATATATTGCAGGCGATTATCCTAAGTATGCAGACGTCAAAAAAAGCGACAACAGCGATTATTATAATGCGTATATCGAAAATCTGAAAAAATGGTGCGAGTCAGGATCTGCACCGCAGGAAGTAAAGGCTGTATACACTTATCTTTCCAAAGGCACTATAATTGCCGATCTGATTGACGCAGGGATATTCACTTTGAATGAAAAAGGCAAATTATCCGATGAAAAGATAGCCAATACCGATCCCGCAGATTGCTTTGTGAGATTCAGCGTTGACGGAAAAAAGCTATGGAAAGACGAGAGCTTGTATCAGGCGTATATAGCGTATGTCTGCGGCGATTGTGCAACTTCTGATATTTGCTATGCTACAGGCGAACATGGCGGTATAACATATAAGCATCCGTCTAAAATACGAAATACCGGCGATAAGGCAAAGCTGTTTTCCACAAACGATGAAAGCGGTTTTTCATATAGAGGAAGATTTGCGGATAAAACTCAGGCTACCGCAATCAGCTTTGACTACTCGCAGAAGTTACACAATGCGCTTAAATGCCTGATAAAAAAACAAGGCTATATGGTAGACGGTCTGTGCATTCTGGTATGGGAAAATAATCTTGAAGAAATTCAAAAGCCTTTTGAGGGATGCAGTTTTGATGACGATGAAGATGGCTATATTCCTGAAAGCAACACCGGCGAAATAAACAAAACGCTTACGATAGCTTCTATTACGGGTACCAAAAACAAATACAAAAGCGATTCTAAAACTCTTTTGATTATGTTCGATAGTGCTACAACGGGAAGACTTTCAATGACGGAATATGCTGAGGTTGCAACCTCGGATTATCTTTCTAACCTTGAGAAATGGCATAGAGATACCTCGTGGATATGCTATGGTAAACGCCGTTCTTTTTCTGTATACGAAATTGCCGCTTGTGCTTATGGCAATGAAGAAGGAAGTGTGCTTAAGCCGGGCGAAAAAACAAAAAAAGATGTTTATCAGCGACTTATTCCGTATATCGTATGCGGCGGAAGAATACCGCAGGATATAGTAAACCAACTGTTCATCAGAGCTTGCAGATACAATGCCTTTGATAATAAAAGCAACAACTGGCAAAGAGTTGTTAACTGTGCCTGCGGCATGATACGAAAAAGAATTATCGAAACAAAAGGAGAGTGTACAATGTCACTTGAAAAAGAATGCTGCGACAGAGATTATCTGTACGGCAGACTGCTTGCAGTAGCAGATTATGCGGAAGGTTCAACGTATGACGAAAAAGAAAACCGACCTACTAATGCAAAGCGTTTGTTTGAGGCATTTTCAAATCACCCGTGCGAAACATGGAAGGTACTTTGTCTGAGTCTCAGACCGTATCTCAACAGAATGAATATCGGTAAGAGAAGTTATTTTGAGCGTATGATAAATCAGATCACAGCGATGTTCCCGTTGGATACCTACAACGATAATTCACCGTTGTCTTCGGAATTTCTGCACGCATACAGCTGTCAGATGAATGATTTTTTCACAAAGAAAACAGACGATAACAAGGAGGAAGAATAATTATGAGCACATTAGCAAACAAGGTTGATTTTGAGGTTATTATCTCAGCTACAGACGCAAACCCCAACGGCGATCCTTTAAGCGGTAACCGCCCCAGAATAAATTCAAAGGGTCTGGGTGAGATTTCAGATGTATGCATCAAGCGTAAGATACGCAACAGACTTCAGGATATGGGCGAAAGAATATTCGTACAGAGCGATGACAAGTGCGATGACGGATGCGACAGCTTAAGAGCAAGAGCGGATTCTTGCGATGAACTCAAAAAAGCATCTTCAGGCAAGAATACCAACAAGGATGAATACGCAAGGATTGCTTGTGAACAGTGGATAGATGTCCGCAGCTTTGGTCAGGTTTTCGCCTTTAGAGGTGATGCGGTTTCTGTTGGCGTAAGGGGTCCGGTATCAATCAGCATCGCAAAAAGCGTATCTCCTATTGAAATAATCAGTATGCAGATAACAAAGAGCGTAAACGGAGAGAGCGGTAAGAACGGTAAAGCTTCTGATACTATGGGTACAAAAAACCGTGTTGGTTTTGGTTTGTATGTATTCAAGGGCAGTATCAACTGCCAGCTTGCTGAAAAAACAGGCTTCAGCGACGAAGATGCGGAAAAGATAAAAAAGGCACTTGTAACGTTGTTTGAGAACGATTGTTCTTCAGCACGCCCCGAAGGAAGCATGCAGGTATGCAGAGTTTACTGGTGGAAGCATGACGGTAAAACGCCTAAGGTATCTTCTGCAAAGATACATAATGCTGTTCAGATAAAGGAAAAGGCTGAGCTTAACGGAAATGAACCTAATTCTGTAGCCGATTATGATATTATACTCAACAATCCAGAGGGTGCAGTACAGCCTGAGATAATTGACAATATTTAATGAGCTACAGTGAAGATGAATATCTGATGATTTTATTGATGGAAAATGTCCGAAATGTGATATTTAGCTTCAAAATAAAGATAATCATTGTATAAATTTGCTGTCGCCCTCTTCATGAGGGCGTGGATTGAAATTCTTGACAGCTTTGATATACCATCAATCAAAAGAGGTCGCCCTCTTCACGAGGGCGTGGATTGAAATGCTAGCACCGTGAAAATTTTTTTGCGCCGCTCGGTCGCCCTCTTCACGAGGGCGTGGATTGAAATATCAGACCTTGCCGCCGTTACTAAGGATAATGACT
>ENA-OZHM01000364-OZHM01000364.1-human-gut-metagenome-genome-assembly--contig:-NODE-364-length-16150-cov-3.818142_pt1 | contig 16150 bp, 10 predicted proteins | sample MGYA00244047_ERZ653688 | MGnify/ENA primary metagenome ERZ653688 (study PRJEB26926, sample SAMN06165194) | human gut metagenome | biome: ENVO:00009003; feature: ENVO:2100002; material: ENVO:00002003... | reverse complement strand
CTAGTCGTCGGCAGCGTCAGATGTGTATAAGAGACAGGCATCATAGGTGCCGTTGTCGCAGTTGAGCATATCGTAGCCCGCGTCCTGTAAGAATTTCGCGGCGATCTCCGACTCCGCCATATCCCGGCCCGCTTCCACGTAGTCCTCGCCGGGCAGAGCGCCCTGCCGCAGGCCCTTGGTCTTGGAAACCACGCTGTATCGCAGGGACACGGGGAAATCATGACCGCACTCCGCCTTGATGGCCTTGACGATCTCGGCGGCGAAGCGGTAGCGGTTTTCCAGACTCCCGCCGTATTCGTCCGTGCGCCTGTTGGTCTCCTTCCAGAAAAACTGGTCGATCAGGTAGCCGTGCGCTCCATGCAGTTCCACACCGTCAAAGCCCAGCCGTTTGGCATCCGCCGCGGCGCGCGCGAAAGCGTCGATGACTTCTTCAATCTTGGCGATGCTCATGGGCTCCGCCGTTTGTTCCAGCGTGTTCACGTCAATTCCGGATGGTCCGATGGGAGGCAGTTCCGGATTGGGCAGGTTCTCTCCCTTGAAGGGCCGGGCCATGCCCACGTGCCAAAGCTGGGGGGCTATTTTGCAATCCGTGGTATGAACGGCTTCCAACACCTTTTTCCATCCCCGCAGGGAGGCCCCGCCGAAGAAATTGGGGTAATTGGAGGAAGGGGAGGCGCTGGGTTCGTCAATAAAGGTGCCCTCCGTGATGATGAGCCCTACTTCATGTTTTGCCCGGCTCTTGTAATAGGCGGCCACCTGGTCCGTAGGAACCCCGCTGGGAGAAAATCCCCGGGTCATGGCCGGGAGAACGATGCGGGTGGGAGTGTCGAGCTTGCGTGAATGAAAAGGCTGGAACAGAATTTCCATGTCCCTGATCTTGAGTTCGTCCTGTGCGTTCATGAGAATAAAAGGCGTTATATCTGAAGCGGCCCGGATATGGGCCGGGATGATACAGGTATGAGACACTTTCCGGCCTCCTCCCGTTCATCCCTGATGCTGGCTGTGGATCATTGATTCGTTTGAGGCAGGACTCCCCTCAACCGCATTTGCCGGAAGAGACAGGAAATTCCGGAGCAGGGACTTCCCGTCCGGCGTCAGGATGGATTCCGGATGAAACTGGATGCCGTAAAGGGGGCGGGACCTGTGGCGAATGGCCTGGATGTTTCCCCCGGAATCCCTTGCGGTGACGACCAGTTCCTCCGGCCAGGGAGTGGCGGCAAGACGCCAGGAATGGTACAGGCCTGCGGGGAATTCCTCCGGCAGCCCCTCCAGAAGGGGGCAGCTCTCCGTCCGGCGTATGGGTTCACGGACCCCGTGAAGCGGCTGGGAGAGATGTTCCAGCCGGGCCCCGAAGCGTATGCCCAGGATCTGGTGCCCCAGGCATACGCCCAGCACCGGAGTGCAGGGGGGCAGGCGGTCCAGAAGGCGGAAGGTTGCCTGGTGGCATTCGTCCTCCACCGTTCCGGGCCCGGGGGACAGGATGAGTTTTTCTGCCGCCTGAACCGCCTGTTCCAGTTCCGGCGAAAGGTTGGAGACCACGCGCGGAACGGCCATTCCCGTCACTCTGACGAGTTCCGCGAGATTCCAGGTAAAGGAATCCCGGTGGTCGATGATCCAGACGTTCGGTTGACTCATGGCGCGCACATGATAGAATAATTCCCGCCAATGTACACACGGGAAGAAACCATCCTCCGCATGAATGCCCTGGGCCGTGCGGAACGTCCGTTCTTCTTTGTGATCTCCCATGATCTGGAGCACAACCTCCTGTTTGAGCTTCCGGAAACGGGGCACGAACGTATGGCGGCTTTTTCCCTGCCGCTGGGAGGCATGGGGGAGCAGGGCAACTGGCCGCCGCTTCCGGAACGGCTGCGGTTCATCCCTTCCCCCTGTTCCATGGCCCGGTATGCGGCGTCCTTCGCCTCCGTCCGGAACCATCTGATGAGGGGGGACTCCTACCTGCTGAATTTATGCGTGGCGACCCCCGTGGAAACCAACCTGACGCTGCGCCATCTGTTCCGGTTCGCACGGGCTCCCTACCGGATGCTGCTGGGGCCGGACGCCCGTGTTCCCGGCGTGCATGGCCGCAGCTGCGTCTGCTTCTCTCCGGAACCGTTTGTCACGGTACGCGGGCGGTCCATTTCCACGTTTCCGATGAAGGGAACGGCTCCTGCCGCCACGCCGGAAGCCCGCGACTGGCTGGAGACGGATGAAAAGGAAAACCGGGAATCCGCCACCATTGTGGACCTGATGCGCAATGATCTCTCCATGGTGGCGGCAGATGTGCAAGTCAGGCGCTACCGCTACATCAGCCCGGTAAAAACGCGCGGAAGAACCATCCTGCAATGCAGTTCCGAGATTTCAGGCCGCCTGCCGGAAGACTGGCGTTCCCGCCTGGGGGAAATCCTGCTGAAGCTGCTGCCCGCCGGGAGTGTGACCGGAGCGCCCAAGGAGGCCACCTGCCGGGCCATTGCGGAGGCGGAGGACATGGAGCGGGGGTTTTACACCGGGATTTTCGGTTTCTTCAACGGGCGGGATTTGGATTCCGCCGTCGCCATCCGCTTCATGGAAGAGGATGAAAAGGGAATGGTGTACAAAAGCGGAGGCGGCATCACCGTCATGAGCCGCATGGAAGATGAATACCGGGAAGCTATTGCCAAAGTTTATGTGCCGTTTGATTTTTGAAACCGTCAAATGGGAGGATGGCGCTCCCTGCCTGCTCCCCTGGCATCAGCGGAGGGTGGAAGCCGCCATGAACCTTCACGGAGCGGAAGGCTCCGCCGTTCCCGATCTGGCCTCCGTGCTGGCGGCCTGTCCGGGGCCGGAAGGCCGCGGCATTTACAAATGCCATATCACGTATGATACGCAGGGAAAGGCGTGCCGTCCCGTCTTTGAACCTTACCGTCCCCGGCTGGTGAAAAGGTTGGCATGCGTGGAAATTCCACGGCTGGATTACTTCTGCAAGTGGGAGGACCGGACGGAGCTTCAGGCGGCAGGGCTGGGGTTGGGAGAGGATGAAGAAGTGCTGATCCTCCGGCACGGGCAGGTGACGGATACGCGGTACAGCAACGTCGTGTTCGGGGACGGCTCCTCCTGGGTGACTCCGGAAACTTTTCTGCTTCCCGGCACCAAGCGCGCATTCCTGCTGGCATGCGGAGCCATTGAAGAGCTTTCCATCAAAGCGGAGGATATAAAAAAATTCCGCTTCTGTTCCCTGATTAACGCCATGCTGGACCCCGGCGACGTGGTGGTGCGGACGGAGGATATCGTCTATCCTTAACCGGTTTTATAAATTTATATATTACAGGAGCATGATCTACAATTCCTGATAATACCGTTGCATCAGCTTCGCCATCAGTTTGCGGCGTTCTTGAAGGAATGATTCGTAATCACTTATATCCATGCTGACAATATTTTGAGGGATACTGTTTTCCTCCAGATTGCGGTAAAGCATTTCTTCGTCGGAAATATTTCCGAGTGTAATGGCTTTAGTCCCGCATTGCTCTTGTACTTTGGCAAAATAGACAGAGGGAGGATCGTCTCCAATGGCTTTATTTACCTGCGTATCAAGATAGATATAATTGGCTACCTGATTATATTTTGTCTTATTATCAATGCCGTTCTTTTTCAGATAATTGCGCGGAAAAATATGGTGCACGTCTCCTGAAATGGTAATGAGATCGGAGACTTTAGTCCCTTTCATCAGCAGGGAATTGCAGTTCAGGTTAATTTGAGCAGCAAGGAAGGTATTGAAGGCGGGACTGTTTACAGAAGACGTTTCCAGGTTCTGAGGCAGCGTAACCGTCCAAAATGTTTCCGATAGGGCAGAGGCCTCCACTTCTGTTTTGAAATTCAGGAAGCCTTTTTCTTCGATATTGCGCATATCACGGTCCATCTGCGTCTCCGGAGATCCGATGTATCTTGAAGTTAGGGTGGAGAGGACGAACCATTTTTGAACATGCCGTTTGATTTGTTCGTTTGGAATGGTTGGATCACTCCGCAGCATCAGATACAAAGTGTAAGCAAAATCCAACGTCATTTGTGAATTCAACTGTTTGCTGGAGACAAAGCCCGCACCCTTAAGGGCCATTACAAATTGTGTAAAATTGTGCTGGTTGATAAATTGTACAATGCCGGCATCCAGTTTCCGGTAGGATTCCGCTACGATATCATCCCGGTATTCCTTGGTTTCGAAATCCCTCCCGGACAATAAGCTGACCAAATCAGCAAGTTTTCCTCTGCGGAACTGGTGCATGAATGATACCCGTAGCATATCGCCGTAATCGGGATCGTAAATGTCATCATAATCATGAGCCAGCCACTTGATTTTATCCGCATACTTGGAATTCTGGAATTCCTCATCACGTACCAATAAGGAGTAAAAATCAGGTTTCACGGCCAGATGGCAGAAATAGTCCACTGTTTTACGCATCATACTGCCTTCATGTTCCATGTCCGCGGCCATCTTGGACATGACAAAGTCTGATTGGCTGAGAGACGTTCCTTTGGAATTGATACGAATGAAAATTTCAGTTACTTCATCAATATCCAATGTAGCATCCAGCTCAATCACGCCAATTTGCCTGTTGGCGATTCCTTTTAGAGAGGCAATGGATTTATTGATTATGTTGGGTTTGATTCCTTCATTGATGGTACAATATTCAACGGAGAACTCGAACGCATCGAAATCGGCATCAAATACGATGGAAATATCCGGTATCCATCGTTTGTCTTTTAAATGAGAAGCGTCTTGAACCGCAAAACGCTTGCTCGGATCATCAGCAAGAGGATTGAAGGCGATTTTGACGCGGTCTTTATTAAAATCTTCATCCAGGACTTCTTTGCCGGCGATAGCGGCCATCAGGGCGGTTACACGTTGCTGTCCGTCGATAAGTACTTTTTTTCCGTTGGCTTTTCCTCCATCCTTGGTTTTCACGTCAGGATTCTTCCAAGTAATGATATAGCCCGTAGGGTAGCCGTTATATAAGGAATCAATTAAATCCCGTACTTGGCTTCGTTTCCAGACAAAGGGGCGCTGAATTTCTGGTATAACGAAATCTTCCGCTTCTATCAGCCCCAAGACGGCGCTGACGGAATATTGCATCAACGTGAATTTTTCACCGGTCATGATATTTCTCTTTTATTGCTTCATCCACTATTGAGCTTATTTAGCATGAGGAGTGCTTTTCATGGATATTAGAAGTTGGGTTCACGCTTGAAATATATGATTTCATGAAAAAAGATGTGCAGATCTTTTCCCAGCATGTTAGCGGCATCATAAAACACCGCAGAAGGAGGAGCAATTGTTTTTGATCCTCTGAAAATAAAAACAGACTGGATTTTTTTGGAATGCCTTTTCAGCAGAGATTTCCTATTATCTTCATTTTAAAGATAGATAAAAAGTAAAAGCCGTTTGTCATATTTGGCAAACGGCTTTTAGTAAGAGTAATATGTTTTGTTTTTCCTTAAATGGCGCCGCAGTAGTGGGCGCAGAACCACATGGCGCGGGGATGGTGGAAGAAGGACTTCCAGAGGCTGCCCTTGAGGGTGTTTGCCCTGGAGCCGTCCTTGTTCAGGTAGCCGAACCAGTCGCCGTGCTGCACGTCCTGGAAGTGGGAGAAGGCCCAGTTGTGCACCATGTCGTGGCAGATGGCGTAGCGTTCCTCTCCAGTGAGCTTGTAGGCGAGCGTCATGGCAATGAGCGCCTCGTCGTGCGGCCACCAGAATTTCATGTTGTGCCAGTATTCCTGGACGGGCTTGCCGTACACGTCCGTAAAGTAGAGCAGGCCGCCGTTTTCCTTGTCCCACCCGCGCGCGAAAGCCCAGTCGATCATGTCGCAGCCCACCTTGATGAGTTCCGGATCATTGCCGCGGAAGCGGGCTTCCTCCAGCACGAACCAGCCCCCCTCAATGGTATGGCCGGGATTGAGCGTGCGTTCGTCAAAGTGGTCGATGATGGCGCCGTCAGGGCTCACCACTTCCATCACGGCCTTGAGCTCCGGCTTCATGAACAGGGTGCGGAGGTCGTTGATGCAGCGGTCGATCCATCCGGTGTAGAAGCCGTCCTCGTCACCCAGGTACTTGCGCAGTTCCTGGGCGGTCGCCAGCGTAATCATGCGTGTTCCCAGTCCCGTCGTGGGACGGTTCCCGGTGAATTTGGGAACCATCTTGCCGGGGGTGAAGCAGATGTCCGTAAAGACGTCGAACCAGTGGCGCGCGGCTTTTGCGGATTCTTCATTTCCTGCAGCTTTCGCATGGGCGGCAAAGGCGATGGCGGCAAAGGATTCGCTGTACGCATAGCGGCGCTTGCGGATGGGGGTGCCGTCCGCCTCCACATGGAAGTACATGCGGCCGTCGGCAGGGTCCACGCATTTCGCCGTCAGGAAGTTCAGGGCGCTTTCCGCCCATTTGAGCCAGTCCGGGTTTTTCTCAATGCTGTTGTACATGGTCAGCAGCATCCAGGCCATGCGGCCCTGGGCCCACACGGATTTGTCCGTGTCCACCAGGGTGCCGTCCGCGTCAAAGCAGTGGTAGAGGCCCCCGTTCTTTTCGTCGTAAGCGCGCGGGAACCAGAACGGCAGAACGTCTTCCAGAAGCTGGCGGCGGTAGAATGCGCCCAGGGTGGTCAGGTCAAGTGTTGCAGCCATAAGAGGGAAAGCGGTTTAGTTCATGGACCACTGGAAGAAGCCGATGGCTTCCAGCTCGGAGCGGAGTTCCTTGAGCTGTTCCGCGGTGGGGTTGCCCTGCGGCAGGCGGGCGGGACCCAGGTCAACGCCCAGCCAGCCCATCAGGGCCTTGGCGCAGCCCATGTAGCCCTTGGAGGCCAGGATGTTGATCATCTGCACGGATTTCCACTGGCAGTCGCGCGCCGTTTCCACGTCGCCTTCTGCAAAGGATTTCATGAGTTTCTGGTACAGGGCCGGGGCAAAGTTGAAGGAGCTTCCCACAGCGCCCTTGGCGCCTACGGAGAGGGCTCCCGTGAACCATTCGTCCACGCCCCAGGGGATGTCCACGTTTTCGTCGTAGTTCAACGTGGTCTGGTACAGGGCCAGGTCCGGATTGGTGAATTTGATGCCCGCAAAGTTCGGGATCTGTTCCTTGGCCAGCTTGATGAAGTCTACCGGATTGAAACGCACGCCCGTCAGCACGGGAATGTCGTAGTAGTAATAGGGCAGGTCGGGAGCGCCGGAAGCGGCGAAGGCGCAGCATTCCACCAGACGCTGGACAGTGCCTGGCTTGTAGTAGGAGGGGGCAAGGGAGCTGGTCGCCACGAATCCGCATTCCTGGGCAAAGGCGGCCAGTTCGCGGGCGTCCCAGACGCTGTTGGAACCGGTATGGGCGATGACGTCCACGCCGTACTTGGCGGAAGCTTCCTTCCAGGCGGAGTAGATTTCCTTTCGTTCTTCAAGCTGCATGGAGGAGGATTCACCAGTGCTTCCGGTAATGAAAGCCAGCTTGATGCCCTGGGAGGCAAGCAGCCTGGCCTGGGCGTCAACGCTGGAAGGATTCAGGGAACCGTCCGCCTTGAACGGAGTGTGTACGGCGGCCACCAGGCCGTGGAGTTTCAATGACGTGTTCATATTGTGTAGTGATATGAAAATAATTCGGGGAAATGATTACAAATCATCTTGGGAAAGACAACCCCTGAATCCTTTTGAATCAAAAAAGACCACATAAAAAAACGCGCGTTCTCCAAAAAAGAATGCGCGCCGGAGCAAGAGATGCTTCAAAACATTAGCGGACAGCCTGTTGCTTGATGATGGAATACATGGCTTTTGCCAGGGATTTCGCGTGCGTCAGCAGCAAATCTCCATCATAACACCAGATCATCACGCCGCCCAGCTTCTGGGTTTTTACGTACTGGCATTTTTTCTTAATCGTGGTGATGCCGTTAAAGTAGTGCTGCTGGCCGTCGATGGCGCAGAGGTCCGTGCCGGGGGCGATGTTGGGGTAGAGCTGGACGACGTTGGAATAGCCTTTCTGGGCGTCCCAGTTGCGGTTGGAGCGCGTCTCGTTGGTGTAGAACGGCAGGCCGACGACGATTTTGCAGTCCGGAATGTTTTTCCTGCGGATGGTTTGGATGTCGATGAGCATGTCCGGATAGGTGGAGTGCTGTCCGGCGCGGTCATAGCTCATGACGTTGACGAAGTCCAGCAGGTCCATCATTTCACTGGTGGGCGCCAGGTAGTACGGATTGATCGCCGCGCTCAGGGACATGCCGCTGGCTCCCATGGCGGAGCGCACTTCTCCCAGCAGCAGGCAGAAGTTGTACCACTCCGTGCCGTTGTCCGGGTATTCCCAGTCAATGTCTATTCCGTCAAATCCCTTTTCCCTGGCGAAGGAAACGAGCTGGTACGCGAACTGCCGCCTTTTTTCCGCATTTCCCGTGAAAGCCGTCAACCCTCCGTCACAGTGGGCCACGCCCAGAATGATCTTGCTGCCCGCCGTTCCGCGAAGGTTTTTAAGCTTGTCCAGGCCATTCAGGAACTGGGCGTTGTTCTGCCCCGTCAGGTTTCCTTCCGTGTCACATCCCACGTTGAAGTAAATGAGGTCCGTGAATGATTTGAAGTGCTGGGCGGTCAGGTGGTTGGGGTTCCACTGCATCAGGTTGGTGTTGCGGTAGTAGGGCACCACGCGGAATTGGTAGGGATACACCTCCGCGCAGCCTTCCGGGGAAGGATTGGCGACCGCTACATTGGAGTCCTCCAGCAGGGCCACGCCCGTGCAGGAGGCGTCCACCTTGTTCAACCCTCGCGCGCGGGGGTTGAGGTCCACGCACAGCCAGAAGTAGTTGTCTCCTGCGGAGAGCGCGTGGCTTCCCTCGAATTGGAAGGTTTTGGCCCCCTTGGAGATGGTGTTGAGGACGGGGATGGCCCTCCGGTTGGCCTGCTCCGCGTTCGGGGAGAAGTAGGGAGTGGCGCCGGAGTAGAAAATCCGGGCCTTCGCGATGTCGGAGACGGAGGTGGTTCCGGCCATGGAGAAGGTCATTCCCTTCAGGATCTGGCTGGTTTCCGTAACGGTCACCTTGATCTTCATGATGGCCTGGCTGTCCGCGCCCGCATAAAGGATGGAGTGCGTTTGTTCACAGGCTGCTGTGGCGGAAGCCGCGTACAGGGGGGCAGCGCCGGACAGGCCCAGGGCCAGGGCGCACATGCAGGTTTTAAAGGTACTGTTCATGTTTTATTAAGAGATGGCGGTTGTTAGATAGTGCGCTTCCTGACGGCGAGCAGGCCGCCTGCCGCCAGGAGAAGCAGAAGGGAGGTAGCGGGTTCCGGGACTACCAGGCCATTGGAAATCCAGTCCAGATGGAGGGCGTTTCCTTCGTCCCAGCGCAGTTCCCAGCGCCCCAGTTCCAGAGAGGGGTCATAGCCTTCCAGCCCCAGATTCCCCACCGTGATGGTAGCGGAGTCGGAGAGGGAGGAGAGGATTTCAGAGAAAGTCCCGTCCATGTTCGTGACGCCGGATGCATCCATGACCAGGTAGGACTGGTCCCTCTGCCAGATGGAGGAGGTGTAGTCCACTTGGTCGTCGCCCAGGGCCAGCGTCCCTCCCAGCGTCAGGGTGTCCGCATGCAGTTCCAGGCTGATCATGGAGCCGCGGGAGAGGTCAATCGTGATTCCGTTGGAAATATCAATGGCATTGGCAGTGATGGAGAAGCTGCCTTCGCCCGTTCCGAGGATGGAGACGTTGTTTCCCAGCGTCAGCGTGTCTGCATTCAGGCTGCCGGTTCCCATGACGGACAGCTCCGTTCCGTCCTCCAGCCTCACGTCCGCCGCATTCAGGGCGGCCTGTTCGCCAATGTGGAGGCTTCCTCCGCTTACGGTGAAGGAGGTTCGCGCTTCTTCCGTGCTCCAGTCTGCGGAATGGTAGCCGTAGGTTGCCCCGCTGCTGACGGAAAAGGTGCCTCCGTACACGGTCGTATTGGCCCGGATGCCGGACTGGCTGTTTGCGCCGGACATGGCGACCGTGCCTCCGGCCCCGGCGGCGTCATTGACGCTGATGTCCACGACGGATTCGTCCTGGGAGCTGAGGCCGTCTTCAAAGAGGATCCGGCGGTTGTTCGCCGCATTGAAGGAAGCCATGGCGCCGTCGTTGAAATGGATAGCGTTGTAAACGCTTCCGTCCTGGACTGTGTTTCCGCGGAAGATGATGTCCGCCTGGTCCGCCGTCAGGGAAATGGAGCCTCCTCCCTGCAGGTTGATGGCGCCTCCGGCGTTTTCCGCACTGTTGTTTTCAAACAGCACCGTCCCGGTGTTGCCGGAAATGGCAACGTTGTAGGCGTCCAGGGCTCCCCCTTCATAAGCTGTGTTGCCGGAGAAGGAGGCGGCGCCGGAATCGGAGATGGTGATGTCCCCGTAGGCTCCGATGGCGCCCCCGTAGGTGGATGCGTGGTTGTCGGAGAAGGTCAGGGCCCCCACTCCGGAGAAGGTGACGTTTCCATCCGAATAGATGGCGCCCCCGCCGCCGTCCCGGGCCTCGTTGCCCGTCATGCTGAAGGAGGCGGCGGTATTGGCCGTTACGTCCCCGCCGGACCAGATGGCGCCTCCCGCGCCCGCCTCCGCCAGGTTGCCGGAGAAGGCCACGTGGCCCACGCTGGACCATTCCACGGTTTCATAATCGTTATTGATGGCGCCGCCGTTTTCTCCGGCCGTATTTCCGGTGAAGGAGATGTTTTCCGCGATGTCGGAGAAGGTGAGGCTGCCCGTGGTGCCTCCCGTATGGATGGCGCCCCCGTGGGTCATGGCGGAGTTGCCGGAGAAGCTGATGGCGCCCGTGCTGGTGAAGGAGGCTCCTCCGGAGGCGTAAATGGCTCCGCCGGAAGCGCCGGAATCCGCGCTCACGCTGTTGTTGCTGAACGTAAGGGCTCCGGTGTTGCTGAAGGCGACCGTATCATTGGCGGCAATGGCCCCCGCGCCGTAAAGGGCCTCTGTATTGGACATGTCGGCGGCATTATTGGAGAAGGTCAGGCTGCCGATGTCCTGGAAGGTGACGTTTTCCGAGAGAATGACGGCCCACTTGGCTCCGTAGTTGTCAATGTTGATTCCGTGGCCGCCCGTGAAGGTGATGCTCTGGAGGGTGTTGTTATACCCGCGGCCGCCTGTCCAGCAGTTGACGTTTGCTCCCAGGGCTCCCAGATTCTGGTCCGCCGTGAGCGTAAAAACGGTATCCGTATCCGTCAGCACGCTTCCCGCCCAGGCCTTGGAGCCCAGTTCCAGGGCGGCGCGGGTCATGATGTTGAGCGTGCCCTTGTTGTTTTCCGTGTTCAGGAGGATGCCGCCTTCATGCCAGTTGACCATGCTGGCATAGGAGCTGCCGCCCATGTCCAGAGTGGCTCCGTCCTGGACGTCAATGACATTGGCAAGAGTGTGGCCGTTCATGGAGAACAGGGCTCCGGAAGCGATGCTTACATTGCCCAGATTGCTGCCGGCGCCGAAGGCGTTGTCCACCTCCAGCGTCAGCTTGCCCGCATCCACGCGGACCGTGCGGCCGGAGGAAATCGTATTGGCCCTCTGGATGACCAGCTCTCCGGCGCCGGATTTAATGAGGCTCAGGCCGGAGAAGTTGGCGGTGGTGGGGTCTCCGTATTCGCCGGACGTGTTTTTATTGGCAAAGACCTGGTTGAAGTAGAGTACGGAATTTTCTCCGATGGCGAGCGCCAGCGCACTGCCGGCTCCGGTTTCGCAGACAATGGCATCCTGGTTCTGCGCATTGGAGGAAGTCCATGTAAGGGTCTGGTTGGCTCCCAGTTCAATGGTGGCCGTCGTGCCCCAGCCGGCGATGTAAATGCCGCGGCTGGCCGTGCCTCCGGATTCATAGCCCTGGGAAATGACGATGCGGCTGGAGGTTCCGGAAGCGAATTTAAGGGCGTAAAAATTGTTGTGCAGCTTGCCCAGGGAGGCGGAGTCATACCCGAACTGGTTCAGTTTGAGCGTTCCTCCGTTCAGCGTAATGGTGGGGGACTGGAAATTGGCTGTATAAACGCCGTTATGAAACAAGCGGCCATTGCTGGCATCCAGCACGGCTCCGGAGGCAATGTTGATTTTTCCGTTAATCCGGTTGTTGTCACTGGCGGTGATGTTTCTTTCCCCGGTGAAAACCAGGGTGCCCGCGTTGATGTTCCAGACGCCGCTGGCCGTATGCGCTCCATCCAGGGTAACCGTTCCGGCGCCTGTCTTGGCGAGCGTGGCGGAGCCGGTGAGGCTGGTATCCCGGACTTCATAGGAGTCTTCCGCATTGGGGGCGTCCAGAATCAGCCCGGTATTGGAAAGAGTGGCGGAACCTCCGTTGTTCCCGGCAGCCGCGCCCGTCAGGGTAAGGGAACCTCCGTTCAGCGTGATGGCCGCACCGTTGTAAAGCATTCCGGACGCAGAGATTCCGCTTCCTACTGTGATGGAGGAATCCGTCTGGAATTGGGCCGTATTTCCATTGCTCCAGTCGGCGGAGGAATCATCCAGCCGCCACGCTCCGGAATCCGTCCAGGAGCCGTTTCCTCCATTCCAGAGGTAGTCCGCCGCATGGGCCGGGATGCAGGAGAGACAGCCGGCGAACACGCCGAAGAACAGTGCGGTAATTTTCATGTAGGTTCTAACAGATAGAGTGATAGTGAATAAAAAAGGGAAAACAAGAACGAACTTGTTTTCCCTTAAAAAAAATCAGGGGACTTAACCCCGGCGGCGGCGCATGCACGATAGGGAAACCAGCCCCAGCAGGCTCAGTGTGGCCGTGGCGGGTTCCGGAACGGGAAGGGCGGGGTTGGCCGCCAGCGCGGCTATTTCCCCGTCATTCAGGACACCGGCATATAATTGGAGGTCATCCATGGTCGTATTGGCGGTGGACGCCAGCTTGAGTGACTGCACGTCTCCGGTGAAATTGACTCCGGAGGCCGTGATTTTCTTCTGCCCGTCCAGATAAATGTTCAATTCCCCGTTCTGGAAGGTGATGATGATGTTGGAAAAGGAATCCCTGGAAATCGTCAGGTTGGCCCAGTTGCCCACGTTTCCGCCGCAATAGGCCGCCCATGCCCCGGCGGTGGAGGCGTCGCCGGAATCCTTCTGGAGGTACATGTTCTGGCTGTTGCCGGATGTGAAGGTCAGAATGCTTTTCCATATAGCCGAGGACGATGTATTGCCGGGGGAGTAGTCCTTGACGGCAATGGAAAGGCTGAAACCTTCCGTAGCATTCAGCCCCAGTCCCGTACTGGAGGAGCCCAGCGTCAATTGTCCGCCGTTCGTGCGGCTGTCATAGCCCCGGCCTTCATAGCCATCGGTATAATTCATCCAGCCTGATCCGCTGAACGTGGCGCTGCCCGCATTTGGGCCGGCCAAGTTATTATCATTTAAAGATGACAGGTTTCCGTCAAGCTTGTTGAAATCATAAAAATATTTCAATGTGGCGGCCTGGGCTCCCAACCCTGAGCAAAGCAGGAACATCGTAAGATACAGAGAGGATTTCATGAAATTATTAAAAAAATTACTGAATGGAGCCAGTATCGGATTTACAATCCGGAAGACCGCTTCAAATTCAATAACTTCTTATAAATAAATAAGGTTTCCGTATTAGGCGTTGTTTATTATTCCTACTTTATATGTGGGAATATTTGCCGTTACTTTTTTGAACTCAAAAAAAAAAGTTGACTTCCGGATTGTAAATCCGCGGCGGAATTATTCTGTTATGCATGATTAACTTATGAAAAATAAAGCAATCATGGTTGAATCAGGTATAGATCAAAATACCGCGAAATCTCCCGTCTTTTAATAGAAATGCGTGAATGCCTATTGCCCCTGGAGGGCGGAGATTCATCTGGAAAGAAATGGCCGTTCCAGGCAGCGGAACGGGTTTCCTTCAATTCTTTCCATGCAGGGAAGGAACGGGAGCCTTCGCCGGGAGGGTGTATAGTTTTTCAATATCGTCCAGATACCGGGAAATGGGGGTATTGGCAGGCTGTTCCTGTTCACGGAGCAGTTTGACGGCTGCCGCGTAGGAGGCGAATGTCTTGCCGGTTCCGGACCGCGTATTGATTTCATACCAGTCCATGTAGTCCCGGACGCGCCGGGCGGTTTTCATGGATAGCTCCCTGATTTCCCGAAGCTGCCTGATTTTCGGGGCGGCTTCCCGGCCGTTGATTTTTCCGGTCTGCATCAGGGCCACAAGCTTGGCGTATTCCACAATGACGGGCCGGTAGGCGGGGAAGGAGCGCCGGCTGAGGTTGAGCAGGCTGCCGGATATGTTGGAAAGCTGCCTGTTCAGGTCCGTCAGGGAATTGGCCTGGTCCAGATTGTCCAGGGGGAAGGTGACGGTCGTCCGGGTGTCCGGATCGTATTTGACCAGGGTGAGGGCTTCCTGCAGGTGACGTTCCGTTTCCGTGATCGTGAGGGTTTCCGTCAGGGGAGGAGTCGCCATGCGGGAAAGCTGGAGCGTCCACCATTTATGAAGGGAGGAGGGGGTCAGGTTGAGCTGCGGAAAATGGCGCTTGATGAGATTCCTGGGATCGTCATTGCCCAGAATGGCCTGGTCCAGAAGCTGTTTCATCCCTTCCGGACCGTTTTCCTGGTTCAGCAGGCTGAGCACCAGCGCGCCGCAGGAGGTTTGATAGGCGGCGTAGGAGGTGGCGTCCAGTTCCTTTTCCGGTTCCGGGCAGTTCAGGATTTCTTCCGGGGTCATGATGCCGGATTGCTGGAACAGGGTGGAGTACATGGCCCGGTCCGCTTCATTGGTGTGCCACAGGACGGCCTGCTCCAGCCCGGCAATCAGCCAGGGGGGCAGCGTTACTTCGTCCGGCAGTCCTTCCGGGTCCACCGTGCGCAGCATCATCTCATAAAGCAGGGTGGAGACGATGGCGTGGCGCAGCCTGTCCTGGTTGATGCCGCGTCCCAGGTGAATGAAGATGTTGTAGGAGAGGGTATTCCCCACAATCACGGTCTGCATGCGGATGGGGTTGGCCGGAACCGGGCTTCCCGGCTCCCCTACCAGACGGATGATGATGTTGTTTTTCCATTCGTCAGGCTGCTTGAGGATTTTCACCAGGGCCGTGCGTATGGAGTCCGCCCGCGTGGCAATGGCCCCGGCCAACAGGGAATCCATCCCTGTAACGTGAAATTGCTTGGAAGCGGAAACGCTGGTGAACGGCTGCCGTTTGACGGACTGTCCTTCCGTTCCGGCAGGGGCCGCGGCCGGATGCTGGGGAGCGGGGGGTACGGCGCTCACGTTGGAGCTGCCCTGCAATACCGGACGGTCAGAAGCGTCATCGATCAGGGCGGTGTCCGGAACGGGAACGGGGGAAGCGGCCTGCGCTTCCGCGGAAGGGGCGTTCCCTGCCTCCTTCTGTTCCTGCGCCCGAACGCAGGGGGGCAGGAGAAGGGCCAGCAGAAGGGCGCATGTTCCTCTGAATTTCATCAATGGGAAAAGCTTAGTCGAATTGTTCCGCCAGACAGCCGAAGTCTTCTTCCGCGTGCCCTTCACGGCACAGTTTCCCCATGATGGAGGAGACCAGCGCGGCAGCGGGCGGGTGGATTCCCTTTTCAGCGGCCAGTTCCTGGGCGTAGATGCTGTCTTTCCGCATATTGTCCAGGGAGAAGTGGGTGGAAAAGTCGCGTTCCGCCATCAGGGGCAGCTTGAAGGACGCCAGGGGGGAGGCGATGACGTTCCGGGAAATGGCCTGCCCCAGCAGTTGAGGGGAAATGCCGTATGCCTGGGTGATGGCCAGGGCTTCGCTCAGGCTCTGCACCATGGTGGCGGAGACCATGTTGGTGACCAGTTTGACGACGGTTCCGGCCCCTATCCCCCCCAGGTGCAGGATGTCACGGGAACTGTGTTCCAGTACTGGCCGCACGCGGTCCAGGGTGGAGGAGTCCGTTCCCGCATAATAGACCAGCTCCCCTTTTTCCGCCGGCAGGCGGGATCCGGTGAACGGACAGTCCACATACGTGCAGCCGATGGCGGAGCACATCAGGGAGAGCTTGCCGACGGTGGCCAGGTCAATCGTGGAGTGGTTCAGGATGACATGTTCCGGGGTCAGCGCGCCCCTCATCTGTTCAAATACTTCCAGACAGGCATTCCTGTCTTTCAGATAGAGCTGGATGATTTTGGAGGCGCGGGCCGCGTCCGCCGGGGAGGGAACGGCTTCCGGAAAGTCTTCCCGGGGCGTCCGGTTCCA
>ENA-OZHM01000354-OZHM01000354.1-human-gut-metagenome-genome-assembly--contig:-NODE-354-length-16446-cov-8.652065_pt1 | contig 16446 bp, 7 predicted proteins | sample MGYA00244047_ERZ653688 | MGnify/ENA primary metagenome ERZ653688 (study PRJEB26926, sample SAMN06165194) | human gut metagenome | biome: ENVO:00009003; feature: ENVO:2100002; material: ENVO:00002003... | reverse complement strand
TTACTATAGGTTACTTAACCTTCCAACAAGAATCACAGCGAATGCAATCTACAACAGTAGAAATTACTATAGGTTACTTAACGCGATATGGCTGTGATAGATGAACAGTATCTACAACAGTAGAAATTACTATAGGTTACTTAACCTTCCAACAAGAATCACAGCGAATGCAATCTACAACAGTAGAAATTACTATAGGTTACTTAACTCTATGCAAACTGCTTATGTTGATGGATCTACAACAGTAGAAATTTCTATAGGTTATTTAACCCGCACAGCTAACATTTATATGCCAAATCTACAGTATTATATTACTTTTCTACCTCTGATTGTGTCAAGTATTACTTTCTATATTTACACTAGTATTCTTCATACTATACTCGTCTCACCATCAAAATCTTTATAGATTTCCAATCTTCTCAAGCCCCACCCCAATCTTCAAATTTCTCTCCGTCTCCACCCTATCAAACTTAACCACATAGCACCCTATATCTCCCCTGATACCGGTTACCGTGCCCTCGCCGAACACCTTGTGTCTCACCCTGTCTCCGGGCTTTAGCTCGGTGTCCAACGGCATATAGCGGCTCTCATTTGCGGCTATGTAGCTCTTGGTGTCGTCGACAAGGCGCTGCGGGAGCTCGTTCACGTAGTCGATTGCTTCCCGGTCTATGTTGAAGATGAACCGGGACGGGTATCTGAAAGAATCATCGTAGTTCAAACCCTCGGCATCGCTGATATACAGAGCCTTCTCCGCTCTGGTAAATGCCACATACGCCATTCGTCTTTCTTCCTCCAGGCGTTCCTCTGTATCCACGTGCTTACTTGGGAATATCCCCTCATTCATCCCGCACACGAACACATAAGGGAATTCCAATCCCTTTGCCGTGTGAACTGTCATCATGGACACTGTCTCTTTGTCTTTTTCACGGTCATTGTTCGTGTAGAGCGCGATGCTCTGGAGATATTCCTCCAGGGTATTCTCCTCACCTGACGTCTTCTCGTATTCATCTACAGACTGCTTGAATTCCGCCAGATTATCCAGACGCTCCTGCTCACCCGACTGTCTGAGCATCGCCTCATACCCGGTCTGATCCAGCACCTCCGTCACCAGATCTGACAGACTCTTTTCCTTATAGGTCTTCTTGAACGCCTCTATGGTATCCACAAATGCTGCAGCCCCAGTTGACTTGATCGTTTTATCCTCCAGAATGTCCAGGAGGCCGTTATACAGTGAACATCTGTGACTCTCCGCATATTCCTTTACAAGAGCCATTCGTTTCTTGCCAAAGTTGCGCTTTGGCTCATTGATCACGCGGCGAAATGACAGATCGTCCGAATAGACTATCATCCTGAGATATGCAAGTACATCCTTTATCTCTTTTCTTTTATAAAACTCCACTCCACTGTACAGTGTATACGGAATCTTTGACTTGATGAACGACTCCTCTATATTCCTCGATACAAAATGAGATCTGTACAGCACCGCCATCTCATTGTACGATGCACCTTCCGACACCAGTCTCTGTATCTCCGAGGTCATCCACTGAGCCTCATCCCCGGTCGTCCTGGAATGTATATATATAGGTCTTCTGCCCGACTCCTTATACGCCTCAAGCCTGTGCGGAAGCCTCTTCTTGTTCTTCTCTATGAGCGAGTTGGACACAGCGAGTATCTCTGGTGTTGATCTGTAATTCATATCAAGGAATATGGTTCTGGTATTCTCATGTGTCTCATCAAATTCAAGTATGTATTCTATCTGTGCCCCGCGCCATGTATATATGGTCTGATCCGGATCTCCCACTATGAACAGATTCCTGTGATATCCACTGAGAATCTCTGCCAGCGCATACTGACTGCTGCTCACATCCTGAAATTCATCCACCATGACATACATCATCCGTTCCTGCCATTTGATCCGCTTCGTTTCATCTGTCTGAAGTATATACAATGCGATCGTTATGAGATCGTCATAGTCAAGCCCATACACCTTCTTCTGCTCATACAGATATCCCAGAAATACCTTATCCTCAACCTTCTCAGCCTTCTCATAGTCTGCAAGAAGTTTTTCGTTCCCTATCTCTGCAAGATACGGTATATGCAGCATCTGACTTTTCATGGCTGTTATATGATCTCTCGCAGAGTCAAATGTATATGTTCTCGACTGTATATGTGCATTCTCATACACAGTCTTGAGTATCTCCTCTGTATCTTCGTCATCCATGACCACAAAGTTCTGTGGGAAGTTGATCGCATGTATGTCTTCCCTCAGCAGCTTCACACAGAATCCATGAAATGTACAGATATAGCCAGTATCACTGTCACCTATCATCTGTCTTATCCTCTTGCTCATCTCCCTGGCTGCCTTGTTCGTAAATGTGACACACAATATATTCGAAGTTGATATTCCCAGCTCATTGACAAGGTATGCATACCTGTGAGTGAGAGCTTTTGTCTTACCGGTTCCTGCACCTGCTATGATCCTCACGTATCCTTCTGTGGTTGTAACAGCATCAAGCTGCCTCTCGTTGAGTGTGCTCAGATAATTCTCTTTATCTTCCATCCCACTATCTCCCATCCTGTTATCTATCATAAAATCTTTAATATTATCTTTCTTATAATCTTCTCTAAAATCCAAATTAAATAGAATCCCAATTAAATCTCCATCAACACCGCAAACATATGTTCAGTATAACAAATATATCCTGTACTGTCATCACCCTTTTAGTTTGTAACAATTACAAAAAGCAGGACGTAACCAACCCGAAAGCTGGTCACGCCCTGCCATAAATACTGCTATGTCTATTTCTTGTAACTTATGCTACTTTTTAATACTTTTTATATATCGCATTCTTTGGCGCTGCAACACCCTTTGCCTTAATCTTAGCCATATATGACTTATAGTATTTCTTTGGTATCTTGAATGTTATCTTTGACTTTGTGCCCTTGAATGCATTCTTTGATACCGTCTTGAGTTTTGCCGAACCAACTTTGACAGTGGCAAGGCTCTTGCAGCCGCTGAATGCTGATGCACCTATAGTCTTAACATTTGCGCCAATTGAGACTGCTGTCATCTTGCTGCATCCGCCGAATGCGCTCTCTCCTATGGTTGTCACCTTTCCGCCAACAGTCAGTATCTTAAGTGATGCGCAGCCATAGAAAGCAGCCTTGCCTATGGTTTTAAGCTTATTATTTACCGGCATTGCTGTGAGCGACTTACATTTATAGAATGCATAACCGCCTATAGCTGTAACATTCTTGAATGCCGGAATAGTCTTGAGTGATGTACATCCGCTGAATGCATATGTTCCTACAGAGACAACATTTGCACCTCCAGCAACCTTGACAATACTCTTGTAGTCCTTGAATGCTTTGCTGCCTATAGCTGTAACTTTAAATTTCACTCCGTCTATAGTTACAGTATCACTGATCGTAAGTGTCTTGAACTTTCCATTGGACTTGGCAACTGTTGTGCCTATAAGTCCTACAGTTCCCTTGCCCTTCAGATCAGCATTTGTGATCTTGTACTTGTACACTATGTTAGTCTTTGGCTGCTTTACTGCAAATACAGAATTCTTTACTATCTTGATCTGGAATGATTTTGCGATAGTACCTCTGTAATTGCCGATACCCTTTATTGTAACCTTTGCAGTGCCATGTTTTTTATTGTTCGAATATGCTACCGTGTAATCAGTACCCCTTCTTAGAACCGTTCTGCCCGATGTAACTTTCAGATTCTTTAGGGTAATTGCTCTTCCAGTATATTTCTGAGGATCGAGTCCGGATACCTTTATCTTGTATTTTGGATTAGTGATATCCTTGCCAAGTGCTGGAATCGGCACGGTCTTCACATATCCGCAGACCTTACAACTGTACTCCTTGCTTCCGGCTGCTGTATCAGTAGCTTTCTTCTTTATGCTTCCTGAGTCAAATGTATGCCTTGCCTTATTCTGGATATCCTTGCAGCTGCATTCCTTCCAGTGATATGTAGCATTGCTCTTGTATGCATCGCCATAATCATGTACATGCACTTTGACGATCTCAACCTTAACTGGGAATACCACACCTCTGTAAGCTCTGTTCCAGCCCGCAACTCCTGACCAGTCATAGTTAGTTATATCAGCAGGCTTAAAGCACAGCTTGTATGTTCCGCCATCTTCAGCCTTTGTTGTTCTGTCTGTGTACCATGTGTAGATTCCATTCTCTGCCTCCGGAAGTACTATATCAGCCAGAGTGTCATTCTCTTTTGCTGTGAGCTTGTCTATAGCCTGTGTGAACTTAGCCTCAGCCGGCTTTACCTCAACTGTGATCTCTATATGCTCTGCTCTCTCATATACATCCTCATCAGATGGCACAAATGTTGCAAGGAACTTCTTTGTTCCAACGTCGCCGACTGACTCGTCAGCATTTTCCCAGATGAACATTCCGCCTTCTGTCTCTGGAATAACAGCCTTTCCTACAGTTTCTCCATATATAGCTGTCACTCCCTCAGGTACAGTGTATACAGGATCCTGCTTTCTCACATATACCGCAAGTTTTACTGATATTCTGACACTGCCATCCTCTAACTGCTCATACGTTCCTGAAGCAGTATCAAGCTTGCTCCAGTCATAGTTGACCGTATCTTTCGGTACAAAGTATGCATCGTAACCGTCCTCAGATCCAGCCTTGCCAACCAACTGTGTGCTGTCTGCCCAGCTATATACACCAAGTGCTGACTTCGGAAGTGCTACATCAGCAAGTGTTTTGCCTGCATATGCGTTTCCGGCCTTTGATGCAACAAGTGTAGGGATACCCTTCTCTATCTTCTCTATGGTAAGCGCGAATTCAGCTGTGGTCTGGTTCTGCCCTCTCACAATGATCTTCACTGTCTGAGCCTCAGCAGAAGCCTTGACCGGAGTACCGTATATCTTGCCATCTGTCATCACAAGTCCATCAGGAAGGGGCTGACCCTTAGCAAGTGAGTATGCGACATATCCGTTTTCAACCTTCTCATCATTCTGAACCTCTATCTTTGTGAGGTCATAGAGCGGAGCATATTTGCTAGTTGCCACTCCAACCTGTGCTGTAATCTTGTCCTCAGTCTTTGCAAGAGTTATATTGGTTGCTTCCTGCTTTGCCATGTTGATCACAGCATGTGTCGGCTCATATGCCATTGTTCCGCGCCACTTGACATTGTTACTTGACGTTGCCTCATTCTGGGCGGAGCCATATACCACAGAATCTATCTTCATTCCGTCTATCGGTTCGCCGTCAACTGTCACATAGAAATCCATATTTCCAGCTATGTATACATTTGTATCACCGTCAACGCCTGACGTCTTCTGATAGTTAGCATTTGTTGCCGCTATGCTTATCTTTGCATCCTCACCCTTGAAGCAGTATGCCGGATACTCTGCATCAACTTTATAGTACACACTGCTGTAGTTCTTCAGCACATACTTAAGATTCGGAATCGTTGTTGTGAGTATCTTTCCAACATTCGAGAAGTTGTTATAATATGTCTCTTCCAGAGAACCATAATTTACTATGGTTCCACTGTTGACCATATTTCCGAATGTAAATGTAGCAGCTTCACGGTTGATGAACATTGAAGAAGCATTGATCCTTGTACTGTATGATCTGTCCGAAACCGTTGTAACAGTTCCATAGTTATCAACTTTACCGCTAATACTTGATGCGCTGCTGTCACCAACGTACATATACTTCTTTGTATTCCAGGTTCCATTGTTGACAAATGTTCCCTCCACATAGACATTGCCCTCTGAGGTCCATGTTCCGTTATTCTCAATATCTCCTTCGATGACAGCATTTGCTTTATGCTTAATTGATGCACCCTCAGCAACTTTGATCTTTGAACCAGAAGTTACATTGAGGATATTGGTCTCAATGTTCTCATCAACAGTGTATGTACCGCCGAGAACAAGTTTATCATTGATCTTTAAGAAGAGTGAGCCCTTATGTGTCACCTGGAAATACTCTGAAAGTCCTGTAACACTCGCAGTTGTATTGCCACTGACATCGTTGAAATAAATATCATTTACCTCTCCGCTTGCAGCAAGAACGATCTTACCGCTCACGACACCTTCTGTAGCCGATCTTACATTTATATTGCGTATCTTATTGTTCATATTGCCGTATACAAATGCTTTTGAACTATCATTTGAATTGGCGCAGCTTATATAACCTGACTTCAGCTCAGCATTCAGATCTCCATCCACATTTGAACTGTTTACAAATGTATTTGTTCTTCCTGCATACCATTCACCATTCAGAGTGTAATTGACATCTCCTGACACAGAAGTCTTGTGAACTCCGTAGAAGAAAGCGTACGTGCTTCTATACATCTTTGCACTATAGGCAAATGCCTCTCTTGTACTCAACACGCCTACCTCTGCATTTACATCCCCAGATACACTTCCTCCGCTTATTACATACAATTCTTCCTTACCTGTGTTTGAATAATTGTCGTCCGCATACATCATAGCTGTCTTTGTGAATGCAAAATTCATCGTCTGAACATCTGAATTATATGCGCCACAGGCCTTCTTATATATCTTTCCGCCTTCTGCAATGAAATTCACCGCAGCAGCATGTACATTGTATGCACCATATATCTCTGTTCTTACAGTGCCTCCCAGCATCTTTACAGTAACATCACCCTCAACAGTTACATTTGCAGCTCCGGACTCGTTTGAACCTGCACCATACAGGGAACCTACCGTACCGCTTCTGAGAACTATTGATATATCGCCGGTATATGCATTGTCTCCATCTGTATAACCGTATATCTTGCACTTCGACAGGTCGTAACTTGTCTCACCACCTATCTTAAGTGCTCTGTTGTTGTCTGCTATTCCGTCATGGTCTGCATCCATGTATATGGAAGACTTTGATGCATTTGACGGATCGGCTATTATCACAACTGAACATCCAGCAAGATTTATCTTACTTACGGATGCGTCAGTTACCACTTTGTTGATATCGGGCACTTCCGTGCCGGCAGCCTTTACTGTAAACTTCACGTTTACATCAACGGATGTTCCATTTCTTCCTGTCACAACAAATGTCACATCTGTCTCACCTGCTTCGGATGTCTTGCCTGTGATCTTGCCATCGGCAAGCACAAGTCCTTCCGGAAGCTTTGAACCGCTCTTTACTCTGTACTGCATATCTGTACCATATGACGAAGTGGTGTCTCCTGTCACATCAAGTACCGAGAGATCATATACAGGCTCCTCAGCTGCATAGCTTGTATCTGCTACGATCACAGGATCCGCATATTTCTTTGTCACTGCGATCTGATCTGCCACGTAATCAGCTGTTACGCTCATAACTGTATTTGCTGTTGCGACCAGCGCCGATCCCGAATCTCCCTTCATAGGATCTCCGCCATTTATCGATACATATACTGTGTATCCCGGTACATCTGTATACTTTGCCGTGACTAAAGAATTGTTTCTTGCATATATCAGTCCCTCGTATTCCACTACCCTGCTCTGAGTTGGTATGGAAACCGAAGTTCCCTTCATGTTCGTAGTACCGCGTTCAACATTGTAGTAGATTCCGGCCCACTCGCCTGCATCTACACCCTCTGCAAACTCTCCTGCCTTTACCCATGTTCCCTCATTTGAGAACTTGTCTGAAGGGCACTTGAATGTTCCTTTCTGATATACTTTTGCCCAGCTGTCTGATATCTTGACTTCATCTGTCTCAAACTTTGACTCTGCCCCAATAGTAAGTACATTATTGTAACTTGTCATATACAGAGTATTTATCTTGACATCTCCATCAAACTGAGCAGATGAATTTCTCGAGAATGAAAGAGCGCCGGCGGTAACCGCAGCCGTTGCTGTAAGCTTAGATTTTTCATACATCCTCAGATATCCTGTGAGCTCAAGCGGAGCCTCCACTGATGCTTCAGATTCATTGTCCAAATCAAAATCATTTGCAGCAAGCTTCTCTGTAACTGTATACTTCTTGTATATCATGATATTGTCTTTTGCTGTTCTGAGAAGCGCTCCTGTGTATGATGATGTACTTCCACTTACCAAACCACCTGTGATCACAGCACCTGTGCAGTTCTCATAAGAGATCGTACCATCTACCTGGGTATTTACAATCGCATATACCTCACCCACATTACCGCCTTTGATAACTACCGCAACAGCATCTCTTCCGCTGCAGCTCAGTTCTGAGTCAACCGCACCATATATCTTCTGTACGCTTCCTCCCAGCATAGTTATCTTTACGCTGCGCTTAAATTCGCTGTCATCAACTCCAACCACAGTGTATTCTGACAGATCTCCACTGACTAACGGTGTCTTGTTGTCAGCCTGTCCATCCTTGTTGGAATCGATATAAATCGCTGTGATCGCAGGACTTTCAGCCTCTGTTTCATCCACCGGAGCTTCCGCGCCGTTCTTAGCAGCCTGCAATACAACCGATGTTCCATTCAGACTTATCTGTTTATTCTCTTCATCAACTGTTATACGTCCGTCTGTATTGTCCTGTATCTTCTGCTCTTTCGAAACAACAACATTCAGCGTGATCTGTGTCTTTGTTCCATTCTTTCCTGTTATATGGATTACTGCTTTCTTTCCATCTTCATATGCCGATTTCGGTGTTCCAATTATAAGACCGCCATCAAGCACAAGCCCCTCCGGAAGAATATAATCCTTGTCCATCTCATAGGTTACTTTGCCCTCTTTGCCATCATTCAGGATCACAACATCTGACATATCATACAGAGGCTTTTCTGCTGTGTATTTCTGACCGAGCACAGCTGAAGGATCTGACACTGTCTTTGATGCCTTTATCTGCTTACCCTTTGTTGAGACTGTCACTATACATGGTTTTTTCTGCATGGCAAATGTATACTTGCCTGATGTCTCTGTCAGCTCATTATCCTGAGTCTCATCACTTCCCCTAAACACTACCTTTTCAAGTGTATATCCTCTCTTGATAACCGGTGTCAGCGTCAAGACTGAATCTACATATGCATACCTGGTATCCTTGTCAAGATAACAGGTGTAGCCGGGATTGCTCACTGTCACAGCCTTGTCATCACATACCAGAGTAACCGGATAGTATACATGGGCATTTTCATACAGCGTTTCGTCTGTCACTATGCCCTCTTTCATATATACAGAACCGTATGATGAATCATCTGTTCTCTTAAATGTTCCAGTTAAATTTCCCGAGTTAAGGATATTCGCACCCACGGTGATGTATAAGCCTTCCTGAGCACTTACTGTTACTCCCTTGTTAATGACTGCGTTTACAGCAGATGTCGATTTTCTGCTGTCATAATTACCAAAGTAGATATTGTCAGCATTTACGTCTTTATCTATAACTACTTTATCGCCGCCATAGTATACATCTCCTCCATATGTGACAATTGAATCTCCATAACCGTTGTATGCAGGACATATGTAATATCCATCAGGGAGAATACACTTCTCGTCAAATGCTACCCTTACTTTTCTGTTCTGATTCGCATTTACCTGAAAACTTGCATTCTTCATACCTGTAAAGTCTGTATTCTCTATCTTGATGTCAGCAGAAAGCTGTATGGCTGAATCATCGTTTGAGCCATTGCCATACTCATTCAAAAGATATACTACTGTACTGCCATTATATGTACTTTCAAAGCTGCTGTCCTTCAGAGTAACCGTTGTGTTTATGCCACTCACTTTCCCACTATAGTTGCCACCTGCAAGACCGCACGATGCATAATGGATATTAGACAGATCCGCAGTCAGATCACCGATAACCGAATAGCTGCTCAGTAGATTAAAATCACCCTTTCCTGCATTGGTGTATGAGTCTACCACCGGATTGCCAGCTGCATCGACAATTGCCTTGTCATTTGCATACTGCATATTGACATCCAAATTCTTAGCACATGTACCTGAATATGCCACTGTGCACAAGTTGCTGATGACATTCCTAATGTCAACAGATGCATTTTCCGCAAATGTAGCTGTATTCAGCACATACAGACTATTCTTGAAAGCACTGTCTGTCAATGTAAGATCAAAATCCCCAACAACCGTCGACGAACTGCCGTTTCCTCTCAGAATATATGCATGTTCTGCGCTGCAGTTGGACACATCCATCTTGAGTTTTCCTGTTATGGCACCTGAAAAATCCAATCCATACAGATAGTTATCTGACTTTATATTATCCAGGATCATGTGTGTCGAACCCATAGTCGAAACATAGTACACACCATATGTGTAATATGAGCTGTTGACAATATTCTTAAGAGTTATCACATTCGCATAGGCATCAGCTTCCTCCGGTGACGACTGTTCAAGCTTGGCTGAGCAAATACCATACATAGAACTTGATACATTGATATTCTCTATATCGATATTTACCATGCCCTTCACTGTTCCACAGTTGAGTCCGTATACTGAAGCAAATTCAGCGCCCTGTCCATCTATATCTATATCTACATCACCCAATATATCTGAATTTGAGGTACCATAGACATAAATGCCTTGTCCTTTTGCATTCTTTACTTCAAATTTAAGTTTTCCTGCAATATTTGCACTGTATGCTCCGTACATATACGAATATCTGTCACTGCACTCTATGCCGTTTAATCTGATACTCACATCACCGGCTGCACTGGCACTGTTGCTCACACCATACATCGAATTGAGTGTTGTATTACTTATATCCACAGTAACACTACCCAGCGTATTAGCGCCATTGGTCACCGCATACACATATCCAAGCTTGGCATTCTTTGCCGTCAGGACAACATTGCCCTTCACTGCATAATTTTTGCCTGAGTATGTGCCATTTGTCGCAGCATACACATATCCACTGCCCTTGTCAGCCTTGAGCATACTGTTCACTGTGAGACTGCCATCGATGGTCGATGCATACACTCCGTATAGATAACCGATGTCAACCGTATTGTCTGTATCCACGTCCACGCTTCCTGTGGCATATCCTATCTGGATACCGTACACTGTTCCAGCATATGCATTGTCGGTTATATCAACGTCAATATCCCCATCCACCTTGCTCTGCAGTGCACCTTGCACCTGGGAAACATTGCAATCTCCAGATATGTTGATCTTCATGGATCCTACAGCCTCTGACGAATATAAACATGTCGCCGCGGAAACATTTGATCCCTTATTCACAGTTATTGAAACTGCCGGATTGGAATCTGTGCTCTCATATTCCATAGCGCCTTTGTAGACACCCCATACATTCCCAAGGGATGCCCCATCAACGGTGATGGAGATCGGAGTCTTAGTCTTTTCTCCATAAACGCCATATACCTGATATGGAAGTATCTCTGTGCTGCCATCGATCTCAAATGCTTCCTCGCCTTCATCCAGAACTCCATCCCTATCCTTATCATTGTAGACATTGAGTCTCGGCTCTGAATCCGTGGAATTCGGTGATTGTCTGATTATGACAGAATTACCATTCAGATTGATTCCTTCTACACTTGTGGTCGAGCCTTCGTAATACCTGTACTCTATACCCTTTGACGGATCTGCCGTGACAAGCGTACTGCCATCATCAGTCCCCTCCGCATAGACCGCCACACCCTGTGCCATACACAGAGCCGCCGCCAGCGAAAGTACAGCTATACCTCCTCTTAGCTTTCTTTTTCTCATCAATTACCCTCCCTGATAAAACTTTTGTGACCCTTCGTGATATATCTGCGTGCTATATTTTGTGCACTATAACGCAAAAAGTCCTGTGAATATGTAAATTTTCACCACTTTAACCATTCTATCACAGCAAAGTTGCAAATACTATCACCAAATTCACAAGACTTTTTTATGCATATTTCTATTTTGTATTCAATTTTATGTCTAATTTCATACATTCCAGATATGTGTCCGTATCCATCACGTCAGAATTGGTATATGAATGAGCTGATATGGTATATATCTGCCCTTCTCCAATATCGCAGTACGCTTTGAAGTTATATTCAACGATCACACTTCCATCATCACACCAGTTCTGTGTAAAATAGCTGTAATAATAAAATACCCTTCCATCCATCTCCTTGCTTCCACAGTTCTGAGGCATGGCGTGGTCATTCTTCGCATAAGAATCGACATACTCTTTCAACGATTCATCATCCGTAAGCAACGCTGAATAATCTTTTATAGCTATGTATAAATATGTTTTTCCAGAATCCGACTCATAATATGCTGAGTCCGGATCTGAATCATCTTTTCTCAAATACCCATACGGAAGTCCATACTGAACAGTACGGCATGCACTGGTGAGGGTGTCACTGTCTGCATAATTTTCCTTGTTCTTCAGCACAGTTTCAGAATAAATGATCTTGCCCGTATCGTCATCCGGCTCATCAGTCGACTCACCAGCATCCATCAGCTCCTGTATCCATGCAGATGACTTATCATACATCGCTTTTCGTTCCGCCTCTGTCATATCATCCATATCTTTATTGTAATTTATACAGATAAACAATCTGTCACCTTTATAATCAGGTGTAAGGAATATCTGCATATACTCACTGTAGTCTGTTGTCTCATCATCAGGCTGCCGCCTTAGCGCATATTTTATGTAATCTCTGTCCGCGGAATTATACTTTTCAGGATCTGAGTCAACCTCAAACCCGGCTGATCTGCCGGCATCCATCCTCTCATCTTTCGTGTCCCAGAAATCATCCAGAGTCTTTTCCTGATGCAACACCTGTATCCGATGGCCTGTATCAGTATCCAGAAATACACCGTTTTCTGTAACCATAACCAACTCATACTGACCACAGGAAAACTTTATCCCATCGTATACTACATACTCTTCACTCTCATCTGTTTCTCCATACCTTGTAACATCTCCCGCACCATGTCCCCAGGTTATCACACCCATGAACCACAGTGCTGTGATGACGACCAGCACGATTCCTGCGATCACACATGAGATCCGTATATATTTTCTCCTGCTATCCACTATACCTTCTCCTGTATATCACTAATTGCTCTCTCTATATCCCTCTGATGTTCCTTTGTCAGCTCTATTCTCAGAGAAATAAACATTGCCAGAAATATAAGTGCCAGAACGCACGGTATCACAAATGTACTTATGTCATGATCCACATTTGCCAGTTCGCCATCGTCATCTATATATCCGGGCAGAGTGTCCCCAGCTCTGATTCCCTTTGCATCTATCCACATCAGCCTGTGTTTGTCGTCAAGATCGTCATTCAGATATGACACATCAGCCAATGTGTACTGTGCATGGACCTTGTCCACATGCATCAAGACTTCATCACTGTGCTTCCATGCATTCTGAAGTATAATGACAAAGCTTACCACAATACAGAACACAGCCAGAGCCGCAGCTGCATACATAACCACACGCAGCCCACCATGACTGCCAATTCTTACTGTATGCTTCTTGCTGTCACCGCTTTCCTTATCAATGCCTTTCTTGTCACTGCCTTTCTCGTCACTGCCTTTCTCGTCACTGCCTTTCTCGTCACTGATCTCAGATTCTATATTGTCAGTTACAGTCTGGTTGTCACCCACATCTGACACATTTACCGGGTCATTGGGAATCTCCACTCTCTGCCCTGCTTCCATCACAGGTTCCTCATCCTGTTCCACACCATTTACAAGTTCATCCAGACTCAGGCCGAACATTCCGCATATATCCACCAGTTTGTCAAGGTCAGGATATGCTTTGTCAAGTTCCCACTTGGACACTGCCTGTCTGCTGACGCCTATCTTATTGGCAAATTCCTCTTGGCTCATGTTCATTTTCTTTCTGTATTCCAGTATTCTGCTTCCTATCTGTACCATCTGGCATATCTCCCACAATATCACTCTACAATATCTATGTATTTGCACACCTACGCTCACGGCGCACACATAAATTAAGTATATCACTTTGCGCTAACTCTGGGCAACACGTTTTACGAGTTGCTATAGTATATTAAAATAGCCCTATGCAGGCGATATACAAAGAATATATCTGTCCCGCACAGGGCTGTTATTTTGATATTATTTAGTTATCATCTCTGCTATTTCGAAGTATTACAAGTCGTAACAACTGAAGTGATACTGATACCATAGCTGCAACATACGTCATAGCTGCCGCCTTGAGTACACTCTTTGCGCCCTTCAGCTCATCCGGCGCAAGATAACCACTATCTCTTATTATCTGGATCGCTCTCCTTGATGCGTTGAACTCAACCGGAAGTGTCACTAACTGCAGTATCACCACCAGCGAGAATAACAGGATTCCAATTGTCATACAGAAATTCAGTCTCGGTATGATAAGTCCGATCAGAACCAGAGGCCAGGCAAATGATGAACCAATATTCGCCGCCGGTATGATCGCGGATCTGACGGTCAGTGGTACATAATGTCTTGCATGCTGTATCGCATGGCCACACTCATGTGCCGCAACTCCTATGGCCGCTATCGATCTAGAACCGTACACCTTATCAGACAGGTTGAGGGTGTGTTCCCGCGGATTGTAGTTGTCCGTGAGATCTCCTGGTATATGATGTATCGACACATCGGTTATCCCTGCATTTCTCAGTATCATATAAGCTACCTGATCCGCTGTATATCCAGACCTCGATATCACGTGCTCATACTTCTTGTATGTCGTCTTGACCTGTGCAGATGCTATAAAACACACCGCCACGCCTATGAGTACCAGTATATATGTCGGATCAAAGTAAAATCCAAAATATGGCATATCTATCACCTTTTCCTTTCATGTACATCATCTTTTTCGTTTACACTATCCTATATTATATGCCATTTCCCGTCAACATATATGGACAATACTTCATGCAAATTTCATTTTTATTTTATTTCCCCAAAAGTTCATTAACTCTCCTCTGCACCTTATCATATTCATAACCCGATTTCTTCAACCTGTTTTTTCGATCCTCGCCATTTCCCCAATCTCCGGCTATCACCTCTCTGGCTATCTCGTCAATTGATTTCTTATGTGAGGCTTTCACTATAGCGTTCACCTTTTCCTGAACTTTATCGTAATCATATCCCGCCGTTTTTAATCTCTTTTTTCGATCCTCGCCGTTCCCCCATCTGCCCGCTATGACTTCCTTCGCGATCACATCTATGCTTTTCTTTTTTCTATTCTTATTATTCTTGTTATTCTTATCATTACTTTTCCCGCTATTGCTGTCAGAGCCTTTCCCTTTAGTTTTTCCATTATCACTGTCAGTCTTTATCGCAGCACATTTTCTCCATGTTGCTTTGTCTATATAAGACTTGTTCAGGTCAAGATTTCCTTCATACCCCGGGAGCCGGCCCACAGAAGTGTACTGCCTGATAGAACAATCATACTGCCCCTCATTCCACGGATGCTCCTGATATCCAGTCTGCTCATAATCAGGATACTGAGCGACCCACAGCCTGTAGCCAAGATTTTTCACATTATCCATGGCACTCTTCTGAATATATATCAGCGGTTTTACCCTGGTTTTTCTGTACACATAATCACACCACTCCTTGCACCACGCCCTATCGCTCCTGCCAAACTGTGGATTGTTCTGTCCCTCCCAGTCTAGCACGAGTATGGCTTTGCCCACATATTTCTTACTGTATGCAAGGAAATACTCAGCCTCACTGTGGGGATCACCACCATTTGCATAGTGGAATGCCCCAAGCATTTTTCCCGCTTTCATCGCCTGGTCACAGTGCTTTGCAAAAAATCTGTTCTTGTAGTCCGTGCCCTCCGTCGCTTTCACTATCACAAAGTCACAAGGCACCTTGGTTATATCTATAGTATCCTGCCATGCTGATATATCTATACCATCCATGTATCCTTTTAACGGAGTCTTATTAGAAGCCATAAAATTGTCTCCTGAATTCTTTTGTCTGTATATAATATTCCAGACATTGAATCAAGAGACAAACTCATGATCATTATTCCTAATCTATACATCTTTGTACTGCATTACATTTGTTGTAGCCATGTCACCTTTATTCATGCCACTTTTCCTTATCTCCGCCCTTGTAAAACCGCTTAAATATCGATATCAGGTAGTCCCATCCCCGGGTACATATAATCGCAATGACAAATGCCCCGAAAAACGCAGCCACAGGATAATACCACGCAAATGCTATGTGATAGAATGATAGTCCAACCAAAAGCCCCACCTCACACACAATGACACTGGTGATCAGAACCTGAAAAGAGGTAGGGATCTTCTTCAGCACTCCTACCTCTTTCGTAAATTCCGTTATGACCGATATCAAAGTGCAAAGAACCGCAACAACTACAAGATATACTGCGAATCTGTCCATGCGTATTCACCTCCTTGTCCATGATATAGTTTAATGTATTCCGGAAGGTGGTATGTGGTTATAAAATATTATTGTGTTCTTAAATCACATTGACTATAATTTTGATATAACTTATACTGCTGTCTCTTATACACATCTCCGAGCCCAC
>ENA-OZHM01000331-OZHM01000331.1-human-gut-metagenome-genome-assembly--contig:-NODE-331-length-17217-cov-6.102261_pt1 | contig 17217 bp, 17 predicted proteins | sample MGYA00244047_ERZ653688 | MGnify/ENA primary metagenome ERZ653688 (study PRJEB26926, sample SAMN06165194) | human gut metagenome | biome: ENVO:00009003; feature: ENVO:2100002; material: ENVO:00002003... | reverse complement strand
TCACAATCGGGGCGTTGCCCCGTACAGCTACTATTATAAACAAAAACTGCGTGTATTGCAAGGACATGAGATAGATAATTGTTTAACAAACATTTGCCATTGTTGCACGGAAATGTGTCTATTTTGCCCGAAGTGCGGTTTTTTCTGCCCGCAGACGCCGGAAATGCTGTTTTCCTTCACGACAAAAGGGGTCGAAAAACGCCCACAGGCGTTTCTCGACCCCAAATAAAAATAATTTTTCCGCTGTTGATGCGTTATGCAAAATATTCCTGTGCGCGGCGGGCGGCATCGTTGATGCAATCCCGCAGCTGGTCCAGCGTATCAAACTTTTTGCTGGGACTCAGGTAAGCGTGGAACTCCACCACCGGGTCGGTGCCGTACAAGTCACCAGAAAAGCCCGGGATAAAGGTCTCGCAGGTCACCTTGGTAGCGTCATCGTTCACGGTCGGGCGGCTGCCCAGACCGGTGGCCGAGGGATACCACACCCCGTTGATGCAGGTGCGGGTGATATAAATGCCGCTGCGGGGCATCTGGAAGCCCTGCGGGTACAGCTGGTTGATGGTGGGCACCCCGAGGGTGTGCCCCAGTCCTGCCCCGTGCTGCACCGCAAAGCGGATGGCGTAGGGCATGCCCAGCATAGCGTTGGCGGCCGGGATGTCCCCGCCCTCCAGCGCGGTGCGGATGCGGGTAGAGGACACCGGCTTTTCCTCAAACTGAGCCATGGGCACCACCACTACCTCTACCCCAAGAGGGGCACAGAGGGTGCGCAGCAGCTCCGGCGTACCGGCAGCCTTTGCACCAAAGGTGAAGTTTTCGCCACAGAACAGCGCCCGGGCGTGGCAGTTTTCCACGATGCCGCGCACGAACTCCTCCGGGCTCAGTGCCTTGATCGCCTCAAAGTCCGGGGTGAGGTAATACTCCACCCCAAGACTGTGGATCAGGGCGTGCTTGTCCTCGGTGGAGAGCAGGCGCTTGCCCTTCATTTTATTTTCCACCGGCAGGCGGAAGGTGAACACCGCCGGAGCTGCATCATGGGTCTTTGCCCACTGCACAGCCCCTTCGATCACCGCCCGGTGGCCGATATGGATGCCGTCAAAGTAGCCCATGGCCACGGCGGTGCCTTTTTCAGGCTGTGCCAGCGGCAGCGGGGCAAACTGAGAAATGATCTGCATGGGTCTTGTTTCCTTTATTGCTCAATTACGTTCCACGAACAGTTTTTCCACCCGGAGCACCCCGCCGTTGATGTTAGCAAGGCCAAGGAACTGCCCGGCGGCATTGCGCACCCGGTAGCGTCCGTCTGCTGCGGGGTAGCGGCTGGTGGGACAGCCGTTGTACAGATGCTGCTCCACCCATGGCTCCACCACCAGCAGCGGCAGCGGGGTGAACACGCTTTCCACCGGCAGCATCAGTGCTTCCAGCGCGGCAGTTCCCTGCTCCTTTGCTGCAAGGATCTCTTCCAGCGTGTGGGCATCTGCTTCGGTGTACAGACCGGCAGCAGTGCGGCGCAGCGCGCTCATGGTGCCCTTCTGCCCCATTGCGGCGGCGATCTCCTCCAGCAGGGTGCGGATATAGGTGCCTTTGGAGCAGCGCACCGTCAGCACATACTCGTTTTCTTCCGGACTGCCGCCGTACTCGATGCCGTAAATTTCAATAGGGCGCGCCTTGCGTTCCACGGTCACGCCCTCACGCGCCAGCTTATACAGCGGCTGACCGTTGATCTTGACCGCCGAGTACATGGGCGGCACCTGCATCTGCGGGCCGATAAACTGCGGCAACACAGCCAGCAATTCCTTCTCTCCGGCGGTGACGGGGGCAGTCTCCAGCACCGTGCCGGTGCTATCGCCGGTATCGGTACGTGCGCCCAGACGCAGGGTGGCGCGGTAGGTCTTGTCGTGGTTCAGCTGCAGATCCACCGCCTTGCTGGCACCGCCGCAGAACACCGGCAGAACGCCGGTGGCCATGGGGTCCAGTGTACCGCTGTGCCCCAGCTTGCGGGTGCCCAGCACGCCGCGCAGCTTTGCAACCACATCAAAGCTGGTCCAGTCCATGGGCTTGTCTACGATCAGGATGCCCTGCATCATGCTTCCTCCTGTGGTGCGTCCAGTTCGGCTTCCACCTCTGCAAGGATCGCATTTTTGGCGTTTTCAAGGTCGCCCAGCAGTTCACAGCCCGCTGCGCGGGTGTGGCCGCCGCCGCCCAGCCGCCGTGCGATGGCACAGGCGTCCACGCCCTTTGCAGTGCGCACGCTGATGCGGTAGCTGCCGCCGGGCTGCTGGCGCAGGGTCAGACCCACCTTGACTCCCTCGATACTGATGGGCAGACTGGTCAGTTCCTCCAGATCTGCGGGGTCTACCCCGCTCTGCCGGATCTCGTCCCTCGTCAGGTAGATCAGGGCGCAGCGGCCGTCCAGATAGTACTCCAGATGGTTGCGGGCGATGCGCTCGGCCTCCATGCGGGCACGGGGCTTGGTGTCGAAGAGCAGGGTGTTCAGCTCCTCCACATGACAGCCGGCCTCAATAAGCTTTGCTGCCACCGTGTGGGTGTTGGCAGTGGTGGAGGAGAACTTGAAGCAGCCGGTGTCGGTGGCAACGCCGGTGTACAGGCAGTCGGCAATGTGGGGGGTGATAGTCACCCCCATCTCCACGATGACCTGATACAGCAGTTCCGCTGCCGCAGCGGCACCGGCATCCAGAAGGGTAAAATCGGCATAGCCGTTGTTGCCTGCGTGGTGGTCGATGCACAGGTCTACATGGCGTGCGTACTGCGGCACACCGTTATTTTCGCCAAACAGCTGCAAACCGGCCACGTCCACCGCGATCACGGTGCGGGGCTCGAACTCGCCCTTGAACAGCCGTGGGTTCGTAAAGGCGTAGCGGGACGGAATGGCATCAGAGCAGAGCACCGCTGTCGTTTTTTCCAGCGCTTTGAGCGCATAGTACAGGGCGCTGCCGCAGCCGATGGTGTCACCGTCCGGGTTTTTGTGGCACAGAATCAAAATGTTGTCCGCAGCCAGCAGGCGCTGCGCCATCTGCTGCACATCCAGTTGTTCTGTCATCCAATGATCCATCCTTTCCGCAAAGGCAGTCAGTCCTCGGTCTGTTCGGTATCAGCAGGCTGTGCTTCCTCCTCGCCGTTCACGTTCAGGCTGCGCAGCAGCTCGTTGATGTGGGCGGCGTAGGCGGCACCGTCATCCTCCACAAAGATGAAGCGGGGTGCCTTGCGGATGTGCATTTTTTTGCTGACCTCGGTGCGCACATGGCCTGCGGCGCGGTTCAGCGCTTCAATTGCGGGCTTGGGGCCGTCTGCGCGGCCCATCACGCTTACATACACTTTTGCCACATCCAGATCCGGCGTCACGTCCAGACGGGTGACGGTCAGCAGACCGCCCTCCAGCCGCGGGTCCTTCAGCCGGCCGATGATGGCAATGACCTCGCGCTTCATATCCTGCGCAAGACGGCCCATATTTTTCTGAGACATAGTTTTCTCCAAATTCTGTCCGGCAGCCTCCCAAAGCCTTGCCCCGGCCGGGGCAAGGCGGCATTTGTCTGCCAAAACGACGGATGAGGGCGCACGCTCCACACCTGCGAAAGATACGCCCTCATCAGTCTCACTTCGTTCGACAGCTTTCCCCGTCCGGGGGAAGCCTTTTCTGCCGGGAAGCTGTTATATATTCGGTTTTTTGCTTAGTCGCGGTACTCTTCCATCTTGAAGGCCTCGTACACATCGCCTTCCTTGACGTCCGCAAACTTCTCCAGAGTCACGCCGCACTCGTAGCCCTCGGCCACTTCCTTAGCGTCGTCCTTGAAGCGCTTCAGGGATGCGATCTCGTCCTCGGCGATGACGATGCCGTCACGCACCACACGCACCTTGCTGTCGCGGGTGATCTTGCCGCTGGTCACGCGGCAGCCTGCAACGGTGCCCACGTTGGAAATCTTGTACACCTGACGCACCTGCAGTTCGCCCAGAGAGACCTCGCGGAACTTGGGTGCCAGCATACCCTTCATAGCGTCGGTGACATCGTTGATGGCGTCGTAAATGACGCGGTACATACGCATTTCCACCTTGGTGGCAGCGGCTTCTTCCTTGGCCACGTTGTCCGGGCGGACGTTGAAGCCGATGATGATGGCGTTGGAGGCATCGGCCAGATCCACGTCGGACTTGCTGATGGCGCCGACACCGGCGTGGATGACGCGCACGCGCACCTCATCGTTGGAGATTTTCTCCAGACTCTGCTTCACAGCCTCGGCAGAGCCCTGCACATCGGCCTTGACCACGATGGCCAGCTCCTTCATGTCGTTCTGTGCCATCTGGCTGAACAGGTTATCCAGCGTGACCTTCTGGAAGGAGGAGAACTGCTTCTCCTTGGCAGCAGCGATGCGCTGCTCAGCCAGTTCACGGGCCAGACGCTCGTCCTCAACAGCCTCGAACAGGTCGCCTGCTTCCGGCACTGCGGTCAGGCCGGTGATCTCCACAGGAGTAGAGGGGCCGGCATCGGTCAGCAGCTGGCCCTTGTCGCTGCGCATGGTGCGCACGCGGCCCACAGCGGTACCGGCAATGATGACGTCGCCGGAGTGCAGGGTGCCGTTCTGCACCAGAATGGTGGCAATGGGGCCTTGGCCCTTATCCAGACGGGCCTCAACGACCGCACCCTTGGCGCGGCGGTTGGGGTTTGCCTTCAGCTCCATGACCTCAGCTTCCAGAGCAATGCGCTCCAGCAGGTCGTTGATGCCCATGCCGGTCAGGGCAGACACCGGGATGCAGGCCACATCGCCGCCCCAGTCCTCGGTGATGATGCCGTACTTGGTCAGGCCTTCCATCACGCGCTCGGGGTTTGCGGTGGGCTTATCCATCTTGTTCATTGCCACGATGAGCTTGACATTTGCAGCCTTGGCGTGGTTGATGGACTCGATGGTCTGGGGCATGATGCCGTCATCGGCAGCAACCACCAGAACGGCGATATCGGTCATGTTGGCACCGCGGGCACGCATGGAGGTGAATGCCTCGTGGCCCGGGGTATCCAAGAAGGTGATGAGGCTGTCGTTGACCTTGACCTGATATGCACCGATGGCCTGCGTGATGCCGCCGGCCTCGCCTGCGGTAACGTTGGTCTTGCGGATGGCATCCAGAATACTGGTCTTGCCGTGGTCAACGTGGCCCATAACGCAGACCACCGGGGGACGCTCCACCAGATCCTCCTGCGAATCCTCTTCCTGCGTGAACAGGCGCTCCTCGATGGTCACATGCACCTCGTGCTCGACCTTTGCGTGGAACTCCTCTGCCAGCAGAGCTGCGGTGTCGAAATCGATCACGTCGTTGATGGCGTGCATCTCGCCCATCTGCATGAACTTGGCAATGACCTTACCGGCCTGCTGCTTCAGGCGGGCCGCCAGCTCGCCCACAGTGATCTCGTCGGGGATCAGCACCTTCAGCTGGGCGTTACGGGCCTTTTCCAGCTGGATGCGCTGCAGACGCTCGAACTCAGTCTCGCGCTTGCCCTTCTGGAACTGCTGGCGCTGACGCTGACCGCGCTGGGTGAACTTCTGCTTGTTGCCCTGCGGGGTGGGCTTGCGGCGGTTCTCGGTGTTCTTGGTGGAGGCCAGATCATCGTAGCGGGCGTCGAAGCGGTCCACGTTCATATCCACAGTGCGGGTATCCACGGTGACCTGATTGTCCTCGCGGCGGACAGAAACTGCCTGTGCGGGGGCTGCGGTAGCCTTTGCGCCGGTCTCACGTGCCAGTTCGCTGAAGGAAACGGTCTTTTCCTCGCGCTTCTTATGCTGCTCGGGCTTCTTGTCGCCGTGCTTGCCGTTATTGTTATTATTATTGTTTACCTTGGGCTGCTCGGCCTTTGCGGCGGGCTGCTGGGGCTTTTTGTCAGCCTTGGGAGCCTCGGGCTTCTTTTCAGCCTTCTTCTCGGCCTTCTTCTCAGCCTTGGCGCTGTTCAAAAACTCGTCCAGATTTGCCACGCTGTTGTCCTTGCTGAACTTTTCCAGCAGGTAGTTCAGCTCGTTCTCCTCCAGATTGGAGCTGTTCTTCTTGCCGGTGCTGCCCATAGCGGCCAGTTCGTCCAGCACCTTCTTTGCAGAAAGGTTCAGATCCTTTGCAAAGTCACTCACTTTATATTTTACGATCATTCGCTCATATCCTCCTCATTTTTGATTGCTCCGCAGTCCGACAGGCGGTCGAAGCAGAGCTTTGCGAGGTTGCGGTCGGTCACCGCGTAAACAGCCACGGGCTTGTGGCTGATATCGGCTAGCTTATCCTGTGTCAGCGGCATGGTGAACACGTCCACCAAGTCCCCCACGGCGTAGTTCAAACGCTGCAAAGTCTTAGGGCTGATGTCCGATGCGGTCATCACCAGCCATGCCTTGCTTTTGACACAGGCTTCCTCCACGGCATCAAAGCCCATGGTCAGCGCACCGGCCTTGCGGCACAGGCTCACGGCCTGGTACAGTGCCTCCTCCGGGGGCAGCTTGGGTTTTGCGGGGGCGTTATTCTTTTTTGCCATCGGCTGCTGCCTCCTTTGCGGCTGCGGCCAGCTGTACAGCCAGCGCGTCGTATACCTCGGCGGGAACCGGCTGCTCAAAGCAGCGCTCCAGCGCCTTTTTCTTTTTTGCCTTAGTCAGGCAGTCCGGGTCCGGGCAGAGATATGCGCCACGCCCCGGCTTTTTGCCTACCAGATCAATGCTGATCTCCCCGCTGGGTGCGCGCACCACGCGCACCAGCTCCTTTTTGGGGCGGCTGGTCATGCAGCCGATGCACTGGCGGGCAGGGATCTTTTTTTGTGCCATCCGGTTTCCCTCCTTCGGCAGATGGTGCCGGGCTTATTCAGCGTCTGCTGCGTCCTTCTTGGGCTCCTCGTCCTCGCCGTAGTAGCCGCTCTCGGGACGGATATCAATGTTGTAGCCGGTCAGGCGTGCGCACAGGCGGGCGTTCTGACCCTTGTTGCCAATGGCAAGGCTCAGCTGCTGGTCAGGCACGGTGACGCGGCAGGAGCGGGTCTCGCCGGGCAGCAGCTCCACCTTGACCACCTTGGCGGGGCTCAGGGCTGCGGAGATGAACTCCGAGATATCCTCGCTCCACTTGACGATATCGATCTTCTCGCCGCCCAGCTTTTCCACAACAGCGGCCACGCGGGCGCCGTGCTCGCCAATGCAGGCGGAAACAGGGTTCACGTTGGGGTCCTTAGACCAGACAGCCATCTTGGTGCGGGCACCGGCCTCGCGGCTGATGGCCTTTACCTCCACAGTGCCGTCAAAGATCTCGGGCACTTCCAGCTCAAACAGGCGCTTGACAAGGCCGGGATGGGTGCGGCTGATCATCACGCGGGGGCCACGCTCGGTGCTGACCACGTCCACGATGTAGACCTGCAGGGTCTCGCCCTCGGTGTACACCTCGCCGGGCACCTGCTCGTTGCGGGGCAGAACAGCCTCGCCGCCCTTGCCCAGATCCAGCGCTACGATGCCCTTCTCGGTATCCACGCGGGTAACGGTGGCCTGCACGATGTCATGTGCGCGGGACTGGATCTCGCTGAGCTGCTGGTTGCGCTCGGCCTCGCGGATGCCCTGACGGATGACGTGCTTTGCGGTCTGGGCGGCAATACGGCCAAAATCGCGGGTCTTGAGCGGGGTGATGATGCGGTCGCCCACCTCGTAGCTGCTGCGGATCTTGCGTGCCTCGGTCACACCGATCTCGGCGTGCTCGTCGTACCAGTCCTCGTCTGCCACGATATCCTGGATCAGTGCCACATCAAAGCGGCCGGTGTCGGGGTCGATATCCACCCGGATGTGATCCTCCTCGACCTCATAGTTCTTCTTGACGGCAATGATGATAGCCGCCTTGATCTTTTCGATCAGGTATTCTGCGGTGATGCCGCGCTCATGCTCCAGCATGGAGAGCGCTTCAAAAAAATCCTTATTCGCTGCTGTCATTTTTCGGGTTCCTCCTATATATTTTGTTCTCTTTTCTCCATCAGAGACGGTTCTTCTCAGTTGAACAGATCCTCGTCGTCGCACAGCTGCACGCCGGAGGCTGCGTTCACCTCAAAGGTCACGGGGCCGTTTTCGGTCTCCAGCGTCACGGTGCTGCCCTCGCGGCCGGTCAGGATGCCGGACAGTTCCCGCACGCCGTCAGCGTTGGGGCGGATCAGCTTTGCCCGCACCTTCTGACCCTTCAGCGCCTCGTAGTGCTCCGGGCGGGTCAGCTTGCGGCCAAGGCCGGGGCTGCCCACCTCCAGATAATAGCTCTGGTCGATGGGGTCTGCTTCATCCAGAATGGGGTCCAGTGCGTGGGACACCTCTGCACAGGTGTCGGTATCCATGGTGCCGTCCCGGTCGATGAGGATGCGAAGATACCAGTCCGGCCCTTCCTTCTCAAAAACCACATCCCACAGGCGCAGACCCATGCCTTCCACCGTGGGACGGACAAGCGCTTCCACTCTCTGCGCGGTGTTGCCGCCAGACTGCTTCGCCATAAAAAACCTCCAAACAAACAAGAAACGCGGACCTTGCGGCCCACGTTTCAGGTTAAACTATATCGTACTACTAGAATATAGCATACTCTTGCGATTTATGCAAGCATTTTCGCAATTTTTTTGCAGTTGCGCGCCCTTTGGGGCTTTTTTTACAGCACCCAGACGCCGTTTTCAAACAGCTGCACGGTGCGGCCATCGCGGCATTTGCCGGTGATGCGGCTGTCCTCTGCACCCACCATCACATCCTCGTGCAGGGAGGAGTGGTTCATGCCGCGGGCTGCCAGTTCCTCCTTGGAAAGGCCGGTGCCGCCCACGGTGGTGCCGGGGTAGCTGTCGCCAAAGGCGATGTGGCAGGCAGCGTTCTCGTCAAACAGGGTGTTGTAGAACAGCTTGCCGCTGCGGTTGATGGGGCTGGAGGCGGGCACCAGTGCCACCTCACCAATGTGGCGTGCGCCCTCATCGGTGTCCAGCAGCTGGCCCAGCAGGTCTGCGCCCTCGTCTGCGCCGTGCTCCACCACCTTGCCATCCTTGAAGGTGACGTGGAAATTCTTGATGAGCTGACCGTTAAAGACGTAGGGCTTTGTGCCGTAAACGATGCCGTCCACCTTATCCTTATGGGGCGCGGTGAACACCTCCTCGGTGGGGATGTTGGGCAGGAAGGGCACGCCCTTCTCGTTTTTGCTGCCGGCGCTCTCCCACACCGCCTGTTCCGCCAGACCCACGGTCAGGTCGGTGCCGTTGGCGCTTTCAAAATGCACGCTTTCCAGATCAAGGGCGTTCATCTTTGCGCCCAGCTCGTTCAGGCGGTCCAGATGCTTCTGCCACTCCCCTACCGGGTCGCCGCCGGTCACACGGCAGGTATCAAAGATCAGCTTCCACTGTGCCTCAATGGCGGCGGCAGTGTCCAGCTCCGGGAACATCTTCTTTGCCCACGGCTCTGCGGGCAGAGCGGCGATGGACCACTGCATCCGGTCGTTCATGGTGTACTCCCGCCACGGCTGCATAAAGCTGCGGTTCGCGCTGTTCACCCGGCTGATCTTGGCACCGTCCAGCCCGGCGAACAACTCCGGGTCGTCCGCGATAAGGTGCAGCACGCACACACCGCCCTCGCTCTCGGCGTAGTCCAGATAGCGGCGCAGCTGCCAGCCCTTGTGGTCGGTCAGTGCCTCCTCGCTGCCCAGCTCCATGCGGATGCGGGTAACGGCGTCATCCTGCCAGTTCACCTGCACGTCCCGCGCACCGGCCTCGTAGGCGCTGCGCACGCACAGCCGTGCCAGCGGGGCACCCTCCAGCGGGCAGTTGATGATCAGGGTCTGCCCCGGCTGCGGGTTCACACCCACCCGGACGATAAAATCTGCATACTTTTGCAGCAGTTCGTTAAAGTTTTCCACGTTAGAACCTCCTGTGGTGCATAGCCACCGTTGTTTTTTCTCAGTATACCGCGTTCCGGCGTTTCTGTCCACTATGGGCAGAGCTGCCGCTCACCCTTCTGATTTAAAAAAGGCGCGGGTCAGCTGCACCACCGTACCGGAAAGCAGCAGCAATGCAATGAGGTTGGGGATGCTCATCAGGCCGTTGAAGGTGTCGGCGATGCTCCACAGCAGACCAAGATCCATGGTAGCGCCCAGAATGGCTACCAGAGCATACACCACAAAGAAGGGGCGCGCCACCTTGTTGCTCTTGCACAGGAACACCAGAAAGCGGGAGCCGTACAGACCCCAGCCGATGATGGTGGAAAAGGCAAAGCAGCACAGCGCCACGGCAGTAAAGATAGACGCCCAGCCGCCGTAGGTGGTGGTAAAGCCGGAGATGGTCAGCTCAGCACCCGCCGCTGCGCCGTAGCTGACCGGGGTGCCGCTGCACAGGATGACCAGCGCGGTCAGGGTGCAGATGACGATGGTATCGGCAAACACCTCAAAAATACCGAACATGCCCTGCTTGACCGGCTTTTTGGTGTCGGCGCAGGCATGGGCGATAGAACCGGTGCCAAGACCGGCCTCGTTGGAAAAGATGCCGCGGGAAACGCCCTTTTGCATACTGACAAACAGACTGCCGATGGTGCCGCCGGTAAAGGCAGCGGGGTTGAACGCACCCGCCACGATGGATTCCAGCACATAGGGCAGGCGGGAGAAGTTGAGCACCACCACGCCCACCGACAGCACAATGTAGAACAGTGCCATAAAGGGCACCAGCTTCTCGCTCACGCTGCCAATGCGCTTGATACCACCCAGCAGCACCAGCGCCACCAGCACCGCCACAAGGATGCCCACGATGAGGTTGAGGGTTGGCAGAAAGCTGCCGCCCACCAGCCCGTATTCCAGCAGGGCGGTATCCACCGCTGCCACGATGGTATTCACCTGCGTTGCGTTGCCGGTACCGAACACGGTCAGCACGCCGAACAGCGCGTACAGCACGGCCAGAAACTGCCAGCGGCGGCCAAGGCCGTTTTTAATATAGTACATCGGGCCGCCCACCCACTCGCCGGTATCGCTGCGCTCCCGGAAATGCACGGCCAGCGTCACCTCGGCAAACTTGGTGCACATCCCCAGCAGCGCAGAGCACCACATCCAGAACACGGCACCCGGGCCGCCGATGGCAATAGCACCCGCCACACCGGCAATGTTGCCGGTGCCCACTGTGCCCGCCAGCGCGGTGCACACCGCCTGAAAGGGGGTCATGGCACCGTCCGAGGCGTCCCGCTTGCGGAACATCCGGCCCACGGTGGTGCGGATGGCGTAGGGGAATTTGCGGATCTGCAAAAAGCCCGTGCGGACACTGAGCAGCAGCCCCACGCCAATGATGCACACCATGGCGGGGATGCCCCAGATAAAGCTGTTCACCGCCTGATTGACGGCGGCAATGGTCTCGATCATATACTTCCACATCCTCTGTAATATCTTGCGCACTGACAGTTTTTGTCAAAACACGAAAATTATTTTACCGTACTTTTCCCGTAGTGTCAATGAAAAATAGGGACGTTATGAAACGCCCCTATCAGAAATTCTTATTTTTTATGTGCGACCGCCCGGCGGTAGACGATACCGGAGACCACCGCCGCCAGCACTTCGGTGATCCAGAAGGCGTGCCACACGCCGTCTGCGCCCAGCCAGTTACACAGCAGTGCAGCCAGCGGCATGATGAAAACGACGTACCGGCACAGGGCGATGACCAGCGATTCTGCGCCCTTGCCCAGCCCCTCCAGTGCACCGGAGGCGGTGGTGGAGACTGCCGAGATGACAAAGCCGATGCTGATGATGCGCAAAGCAGTCCGCCCGGCGGCGATGGTTTCGGGGTTCTGGGTGAACAGTCCCATCAGCTGCCCGGAAGCAACCTGACAGATCACCGTGCCCGCCGCCATGATGGTAGCGCTCATGAGCAGGGTCAGCTGGAACAGCTTTTTCACCCGGGCGTGCTCCCGCGCACCGTAGTTATAGCCGATAAGGGGACGCATACCCTGCACGAAGCCGTTGGCAGGCAGGTACAAAAAGGTCTGCAATTTATAATAGATGCCCAGCACCACCACATAGCTCTGAGAAAAAGCCGCCAGCAATCCGTTAAGGAAGGTGACCAGCAGCGAGGGCAGCGCCAGATTCAGGATGGCCGGAACGCCGATGGCGTACAGTCTGCCATCCAGCACTGCATCCGGGCGCAGACAGCTGCGGCGCAGCCGCACCGGCAGCTCGGTACGCAGGTAGACTACAAGGTAGACCACCACGCTGAGCACCTGACCGATGCCGGTAGCCAGTGCCGCGCCTGCAATGCCCATGGCAGGCACCGGCCCAAGCCCGAAGATGAGCACCGGGTCCAGCAAAATATTGCACACGCAGCCGGTGATCAGCGCGACCATGGACACCTTCATGCGGCCCACCGCCTGAAAGATCTTTTCAAAGGCCAGCGAGACCATGTTCACGACCAAAAACAGGAACACGATGGTAGAGTAGGTGATGCCGGCGGCGATCAGCGTCTCGTCCTGCGTAAAGCGGCGCAGAAAGCCGGGCATGATGGCGATGCTGACCACCATCATCACCACGCCGTGCACAAGGCTGAGCACAAAGCCGTGGGTTGCGGCCGTCTCTGCCTTTTCGCGGTCACCCGCGCCCAGATACAGCGCGATCATGGCGTTGATGCCGATGCCAAAGCCGATGGCAATGGCGTTGGAAAAGTTCTGGATGGGGAACACCAGACTTAAAGCGGTCATAGCGTCCTCGCTGATGCGCGCCACAAACAGGCTGTCCACGATGTTGTAGAGGCTGTTCACCAGCATGGAGACCACGTTGGGCAGTGCCATCGAGAGCAGCAGCGGCAGCACCGGCTTCTCCTTCATAAAAGTTTCGTTCATTGAAAAATTTCACCTGCTATCTGTAAAAGTTCAAAGCGTGGAAGGCGCAGCACCGGCCTGCAGCCGGTTTCCGGCGCACAAAAAAGCCACACAATGACCTTTGTGAGGTCATTGTGTGGCGAAAAGTAGCAATGTTGCTGTAAAAATCCACACGTTTTTTATGATCGCGGCAGCTGTCCGCGATATGCAGCCTGCGCATTTGCGGGCTGTAACTTTAGCAGAATACCACATCCTCAGCGGCGTGTCAAGGGGTTTTGGTGCAAAAGTATGACTTTTGTGATCACTTGACCATTTTTACAGCAGGCGCTACAATAAGGCAAACCGGCTCTGAGGGAGGGCATTGTATATGAAATGGATGATCGCATCAGACCTGCACGGCTCCTATTATTATGCGCAACAGCTGCAGCAGGCCTTTGAACGGGAGCAGGCCGACCGCCTGCTGTTTCTGGGAGACCTGCTCTACCACGGCCCCCGCAACGACCTGCCCCGGGACTACGCCCCCAAAAAGGTGATCCCGCTGCTGAACAGCCTTGCGCCCAAGCTGCTGTGTGTGCGCGGCAACTGCGATGCCGAGGTGGACCAGATGGTGCTCAATTTCCCGGTGCTGGCAGATTACGCCGTGCTGCCGGTGGGGCAGCGGCTGGTCTACATCACCCACGGCCATGTGTTCAACCTGAACCATCTGCCGCCCCTTGCCCCGGGGGACATTCTGCTCCACGGCCACACCCATGTGCCCGCATGGACGGACTTTGGACAGGGGAACCTTTACCTGAACCCCGGCTCTGTGAGCATCCCCAAGGAAAACACTGCCCACAGCTACATGACCTTGGAGGGAAGCACCGCCTGTTGGAAGACCATGGAGGGCGCGTGCTACCACCAGCTGCAGTTGTGATAATGTTGTGATATTCCGGTTTTTGCCGGCAAAAGCTGGAAAAAGCTCTTGACGAACCGCCCGAAATGCTGTAAACTAAGTACAACCTTTAAAAATAGAGGGAGCTGTAAGCTTTGTACTGAACGCAGGCGGTGCAAAGTGTAGCAGTAAACCCCATAAGGCATCATAAAAAGACACCGGAGGCTTTGCATCAGCTTCCGGTGTTTTTTTGTGCGCCGCTGGGCTATCTTTTGCTGCGCGGTCATGCTACAATAGAAAGAAAACACGAATTGCAGGAGGAATTATGGATTTTTACGGAACCATCGGCCCTGCCTGTGCCGATGTAAAGCTTTTGCAGCAGATGGTGGAAGCCGGTATGACCGGCATCCGCATGAACCTTTCTCACGGGCCGCTGGCAGCGCACAAGGACTGGCTGGCGCTGCTGCGCAAAGCCGGGGTCAAAAAGCTGCTCATTGATCTGCAGGGGCCGGAATTGCGCATCGGCCGTCTGCCGCAGCCGCTGTCCCTGACCGCCGGGCAGACCGTGCGTCTGGGCGCGCAGGGCATCCCCTGCCCTGCCGCGCTGGTGCAGGGTGTGCAGCCCGGGCAGGAGCTGCTGCTGGATGACGGCAAGCTGCTGGCGCGGGTGGACACCGCAGAGCCGGAAGCACTCGTGTGCACCGTAGTGCGGGGCGGAGTGCTGCAAAGCCGCAAAAGTCTGGCAGCACCGGGGGCAGACATCCAGATGCCCACCCTGACCACCGAGGACAAGGAGAACCTTGCCATCGCCGCCGATTGCGGCGTTACCGGGGTCATGCTGCCCTTTGTGCGCGGCGCTGCGGATATCCGCAACCTGCGGCAGGCGCTGGCAGAGGCCGGTGCACCCGGGCTGAAGATTCTTGCCAAAATTGAAAACCTTGCGGGCGTACAGGCGCTGCCGGAGTTTTTGCCGCTGGTGGACGAGGTGGTCATTGCCCGGGGCGACCTTGGCAACGCGATGCCCCTGTGGGAGCTGCCCCGCTGCCAGAAGCAGCTTTCTGCCGCCTGCCGGGCAGCCGGGGTGCCCTTTATGGTGGTGACCCAGATGCTGGACAGCATGCACACCCGGGCTGTACCCACCCGCGCCGAGGTGAGCGACATCTACAACGCCGTACTGGACGGCGCATCCAGCCTGATGCTCACCGGCGAGACCGCCGCCGGGCAGTATCCGGTGCAGGCCATGGAGTATCTGGTGCGCACCGCCCGCACGGCGATGTGACAGGAGCTGATTCAGAATGCCCTCCGCTGCGCTCTGGGCATTATCAGAGGAAAAATTATTTTTTATTTGGGCTTCCGAAAAGTCTGCGGACTTTTCGGAAGCCCTTTTTCACGGAAAGGGGGCGTGACCGAGAGATATTTTTCCGCAAAAAACGGCAAAGGGATAGCATCTTTTGTCTGCTTCCTGTATAATACAGGTAAAATCTACAGGTAAAATCAACTGAAGTCAGAAAGGTTTATCGTTTATGGGCATCGTAGTCATCGGAGCTGTTTTTGTGGATATCAAGGGCTATCCCCTTTCCACCTATATCCCCGGCGGGCGCAACGCCGGACGCATCGAGCAGGTACACGGCGGTGTGAGCCGCAACGTGGTGGAGGATATCGCCAACGTGGAGCTGCGCCCCACCTTTGTGGGTCTGGTGGATGACACCGGCATGGGACAGGATGTCATCGACAAGCTGGCAAGGCACAAGGTCAACACCCGCTTTATCCAGAAAAAGCCGGACGGCATGGGCACATGGCTGGCCATTTTTGACAACGACGGCGATGTGCACGCCGCCATCTCCAAGCGACCGGACACCACCCCGCTGACCGGCCTGCTGCAGGAGCAGGGCGATGAGATCTTTGCAGACTGCGATTCCATTGCACTGGAGCTGGACCTCGAAAAAGAAACGGTAAAGCAGACCCTGCGCTACGCCAAAAAGTACGGCAAAAAGGTGTTTGCCGTGGTCTCCAACATGAGCATTGCCATGGAGCGGCGGGATTTTTTGCAGCAGATCGATTGTTTCATCTGCAACCAGCAGGAGGCCGGGCTGCTGTTCTCGGATGACTACGACCACCTCTCCCCGGACGAGATGTGCCGGGTGCTCACGGGCAACGTGCGCAGCGCCAACATTCCCAGCATGGTGGTGACCATGGGCGGGCAGGGCGCGGTATACGCCTGTGCGGACGGTGACTGCGGCATCGTGCCCGCCAAAAAGGTGGACGTTATGGACACCACCGGCGCGGGGGACGCCTTCTTTGCCGGCACGGTCATCGGCCTGACCTACGGCAAAACGCTGGCAGACGCCTGCGAGATCGGCAGCCGTCTTGCTGCTTCGGTCATCTGCATCACCGAGAACGTCTGTCCCCGCTTCCGCCCGCAGGAGTTCGGGCTGGATGTTCCGGTTGTGGATTGAGCGCCGTTTCAGCAGGCCGGTCACAGCCGCCGGAACAGTGCGCATAGGCCGTTCGGCGGTACTCTGTGGTGCTGCCGCTATTATATATGTAATGATGAAGCATTCTTCCCTGCCCCGCCGGATTCTTCTGGTGTTGGCTGGGACCCTGGCCTTGCCGGCATTGGCGGTGGGGCAGTATCTCCATGATTATTGCCACACCGATTGAGGCACCGGACCAGAGCGAAAGCCGTTTCTTCTCCCACTATAACCCCAAAACCGTTGAGTGGTTCATGTCGATCCTTTGATGAATCTCTTTGCATGACAGCATAATGCTGCATGACAGCATAATGCAAAGAATAAACAAGCCCCCGGCAAGTTTACAGCGTATGAACAGTGCTCCGCTGCCTGCCGGGGGCTTGCTTTATTCTATATCCCTGTTAAAATGTCAGCCGCATCTGGTTCCACGCCACATTGCCGTGGGTGGATTGGGAAACACCCTCGTTCACAAAGCCAAATTTGGCGTAATAGTGTACTAGTTTGTCCTTACAGGTCAGTACCAGACCCTTGCGGCCCTGCTGGCGGGCATCGGCAATGGCGCGGTTCAGCAGCTGGGCTGCCAGACCGTGTTTGCGGTACTCTGGCCGGGTCACCACGCCAAAAATCATCTGCCATGCGCCGGTTTCGCTGTGCAGAGCGGCATTTTCGTATAGATCATCGGTCAGATCGGGCTGGTCTGTCACCATGCCGTCCACAAAGGAAATCAGCGTTTCACCGTCAAACATCAGCCAAAAGTGTCCGGCATAAGCCTGCAGACGGTCCCTGAACTGCTGTTCCGGCGCGGCTTCCGCTGCGGGGAAGCAGAGGGCCTCCACCTCCGCCAGCGCGGCGGCATCGGCGGGGACTGCGGTGCGTATCAACATAAAAAACATCCACCTTTCGGGGTAAAATCGGGGGGCGTTCCTGTGCCCCGTTCCGCCGGTCAATCCGGCCGGGCGCAAACGGCACGGCCCTTTGCTGTAAGCCATTATCCCACACCCCCGTCCAAATTGCAAGCGGGGTTTGACAGGCGTGTGCGGGAGCGGTATCCTTAAGGCAACACCGCACAATTCCCGCCTTGCGG
>ENA-OZHM01000300-OZHM01000300.1-human-gut-metagenome-genome-assembly--contig:-NODE-300-length-18188-cov-4.145646_pt1 | contig 18188 bp, 18 predicted proteins | sample MGYA00244047_ERZ653688 | MGnify/ENA primary metagenome ERZ653688 (study PRJEB26926, sample SAMN06165194) | human gut metagenome | biome: ENVO:00009003; feature: ENVO:2100002; material: ENVO:00002003... | reverse complement strand
GTCGTCGGCAGCGTCAGATGTGTATAAGAGACAGGGCCTGAAGAGTGCAGAACAGGCCCAGAAGACACAGAAAAGGAATCAGAATGCGCCGGAGCATGTTCCGCATTATGAACCGCCCTTCAAGTGATGCAATGGTCAAATTTGTCTTCCAAAGTGAGATGACGCTAACTTTTCGGGGCCTCTCCCTGGCTCTTCTTTTTGTTCCTCAGCTTCATGGTGAACTTCTGGTACAGGAAGGAGGAGATGAGCACGATGGCGGCCAGCCCCACCAGGGCTCCCACGCGGTACAGTTGCCCGAGGCTGGAAATGTCATAACAGACGACTTTCAGCAGGGTGATGCCCAGCAGGGCGAGTCCCGCCATGCGCACCCTGGAAGACCTGATGTCAAACCCCGTGGCGATCAGGCCCAGGGCAAAGAGGCTCCAGGCAATGGAAATGGTGAGGTCCTGCGCCACGCTGCTCCCGAACTGGATCATCAGCGGACGGTCTCCCGGCGCGGCGAAGCCGCAGGATATTTCCGTATTCATCCAGATGAAAAGCAGGATGGCCCCGAAAATATTCAGGGCCGCGACAAGAACGCGGAGGCCGGAGCTGCGGCCCCCCGGCAGGCGTGGCGTCACTTTCTTCTGGACCCACCAGGCTCCGGCCATGCAGCAGAAAACCATGGTGGCGAACATCGTGCGCAGGGCCTGCATTCCGGCAGGGTCAAGTTGCACGAAGGCTTGCGACAGGCCGTTGCGGACGAACAGGAAGGCCAGCAGGAAAAATCCCGTCCAGGCCAGTCTGGGCAGGGGAAATTTGCCGCACAGCAGCAGAAGGGCCAGCCCTTCCAGGGACCAGGCTACGGTCAGGGGGGCGCCCGTCCATTGGAGGCCGATGGCCAGCGTCAGCATGCCGATGGCTGCTCCATAATAAAAGCAGAGGATGGCGGAACGCTTCAAAAGCGTTTCCTCCGGTAGCCGCCGCAGGGCCAGGGCCGCCAGCAGCGGAGGCGCCGCACAGGCAAGCGCGACGGTGGAATCCCATAAATGGGTGGCCTCCGGATGGTGGGCCGTTCCGAAGAGCCACCAGGAAAGGTAGAAGAGGGGGAATGCCAGGGCGGAGGCGCTCCAGGCCAGCAAGCCGCTGCGGAACCGCCGGACCAGCAGCAGGGGCAGCAGGAAGATCGCCAGGAAAATCACCGCGGAACCGGCAGGGTGGATGTCCTGATAGGACGCCGCAATCGTGTACCCGGCCGCCGCGGCCATCAGGGCCTGCCCTCTCCGGTGCCATGCCGCCATTCCGCAGAACGTGGCCGCCGTCAGGAAAACGTAAAAGGGGGAAGGTGAAAGCGGGTGCATGACCAGCAGCCACGCGAGAGCCGCCGTGGCGAAGCAGGAAATCCTGACGCCGGGCTGAAGCTCCGCCAGGTAGGCCCCTCCGGAAGGCGTGCGTGCGGACAGCACCGCATAAGACGCCGGAATCATGAACAGGCAGAAAAGGCCCTGGAGCTGGGAGGATATCCAGAGGGCAGATTGCGAGGCTTCTTCCGCGGAAGACTGGTAAAAATAGAAAATGGTGAAAAGCCCCATGGGAAGAAAGCAGGACCAATACGTGCTTTTGGCGCGGGCCAGCGGGAGCAGGGCGATCATGGGGAGCATGCCCGCCAGCAGGAGAAGCAGGTGGGAGGAAGGGGAAAGGAACCGGAAGCTGCACTCCGCCTGAAGGCGGAATGCCGTCAGGCAGGTGACCGCAATGGCGCAGAAGGCCAGCAGGAAGGGACCTCCCTTCCGGTCCGGTTCAGCCTGCCGTGTGCCGGCATAAAGGCCGTAGCCCCCGTACAGGAGCAGGGTGCAGATGGACAGGATGACGACGGCGAGAATATGGGAGGGGCCGCCGTATTCGTCAAACCAGCCCATCAGCAGGATGGTATAGGCAGCCAGTCCGGTTCCTCCGGCTCCTGTCCACCTGGTTGCGGCTACGACGGCGAGCAACCCGGCGTTCAGGATGGTCATGTACAGGAACAGGGAGGCCGTATGGTCCTGGCCGGTGGACAGGATGACCGGGGTCAGAAAACCGCCGATGATGCCCAGGAAGGCGATTATGCGGAACCGCAGGCGCACCGCCAGGATGAAGGCCGCCGCCGTGGTGGCCGCCAGCAGAACGGTCGCGATGGCCGTCGTGAAGAAGGGAAGCTCGTAAAACATGCGTCCGGCGCAGGTAGCCAGGTACAGGACCAGGATGCCCGTGGAGGTCAGCGTGCCGGAAAGGATGGGGTACTTCTTCCTCAGCCGCGACAGGCCGGCGCCCAGCAGGCCGGCGGCAGCCAGATACGTGAGGGTTACCCTCCATTCCGGAGAGATCAGATCATTGTCAATGCTGTACTTGACGAAGAACCCGGTTCCCAGAAACAGCACAAATCCTCCTATCCAGGAGAGCAGCTTGGCGCCGATGAAGTATTCCCAGGAAAAGGACGCGGGGCGCGACGGTGCGGGCCTGGCGTTCCGGACCGGCTGCAGGCTGTGCCGGGAGGGAAGGGCGCAGGCGGGTTCCCGTACCGGGGCGGCGGCAGGAAGCGTACGGACGGGCTGCACCGGACTTTCCACAGGGGGCGGAAGGCTCTTTCTGGTTTCCGCGGGGGGCCTCTGGGGGGAGGAACGGGAATTCAGACGTTCCTTTAATTCGGAGACTTCCGTTTCCAGAGTGCGGACTTTTTGTTCCAGAGAAACGACCTGGCAGGCCTTCACAAAGGTGAAGACCATTCCGGAAAGCAGGCCGAGGACCAGCAGAAGAATGAAAAATTCCATGGGGAGGGAAGGGGTAGGGAAAATGTATTCTACACCGGAAGAATGGGACTGCAAGACGCAAAAAGGTACATGGCCGCCTGTCCTGAAAGAGCCGCACGGAACCGTTGGCTGAGAGCCGTCCCGGCGGTGGATTTCATGCGGGGGGCGGAATGGGCCAAGGCGGCACAGGAAGCGTTCGCGGGGAAGAGACCGGAAGGCGCGCCGCCTGGAAGCCTCCTTCCGCGCCTTTCCCGGGTTGACGTATTGAGGAATGGGTGCGGACGGTTTTTTCTTGAGGTGGAAAGTGTTTTCTGATTCCATTATCGCGCATCATCATGAATGGTTTTCAACTTCTTCAATGTGGTTTGAGCGTGGCTGCCCTGCTGGGCGGCTCCGCCCTTGCGGCGTCACCTGCCGTGTACCCGGTTCCCCAGCAGTCCAAGCTCTCCTCCCAGACGGTTGCTTTCTCCGGAAAGCCTTCCGTGGTGATTCGCTCCGCCAAGACGGCGGCCAGCAAGCTGCTGAACGGCGTTCCGGAAAAATCCGGGGCCTACAAGCTGGTCGTCTCCCCGCAGGGCAAAGTGGCCATAGGCGCCCATGACGAGCGGGGCGCGTTTTACGCCATGCAGACGCTGCGGCAGCTCGGCACGAAGGCCGGCGGCGAAGGCGTGACCTTGCCCGTAGGGGAAATCACGGACTGGCCGGACATCGAATTCCGCGGAACGGTGGAAGGCTTCTACGGCACTCCATGGAGCCATGAGGCCCGTTTGAGCCAACTGCGCTTTTACGGCCAGAACAAGATGAACACATACATCTACGGGCCGAAGGACGATCCCTACCACTCCTCCCCCCACTGGCGGGACCCCTATCCCGCGGACCAGGCCGCCCAGATCAAGGAACTGGTGAAGGTGGCGAAGGAAAACCACGTGGACTTTGTCTGGGCCATCCACCCCGGCAAGGACATCAAGTGGACGGAAGAGGACATGAACAACGTCATCAAAAAATTTGAGATGATGTACAAGCTGGGCGTCCGGTCCTTTGCCGTGTTCTTTGACGACATCTTCGGCGAGGGAAAGAGGGGGGACATGCAGGCGCTCCTGCTCAACAAGATAAACAACGAATTCGTCAAGGTGAAAAAGGACGTCACCCCCCTGGTCATGTGCCCTACGGAGTACAACCGCGGCTGGGCGGACTCCAAGCCGGGAACCTACCTGGACATTCTGGGCGACCGTCTGGACCCCTCCATCCACGTCATGTGGACGGGGGACTCCGTCTGCCATGACATCACGCTGGAAGGCCAGCAGTGGGTGAACAAGAGAATCAAGCGTCCCTCCTACGTCTGGTGGAACTTCCCCGTAACGGACTACTGCCGCTCCAACCTGTGCATGGGCCGCGTGTACGGCCTTGCCACGGAACCGGGCGCGAAGGAATCCATGGGCGGCTTCGTCTCCAACCCCATGGACAAGCCGGAGGCCTCCAAGGTCTCCCTCTTCGGCCTTGCGGACTACACCTGGAATATCAACGGCTTCAAATCGGAGGAATCCTGGAAGGAAGGCGTCAAGCGCCTGTTCCCGCAGGCGGCGGAAGCCATGCAGGTCTTTGTGAACCACAACTCCGACCAGGGGCCCAACGGCCACGGTTACCGCCGTGAGGAATCCGTGGAAATAGAACCCGTGGTCAAGCGCGTGCTGGAAGCCGCCCGGGAAGGCAAGGTGGCCAAAGCGGATACGGCCCTGCTCAAGAAGGAATTCGCCCGCATGGCCGCCGCCGCGCCCGGCATCCGGGCCAAGGCGGACAACCCCCGCTTGATGAAGGAAATCGGCGCGTGGGTGGATGCCTTTGAACAACTGGGCCGCGCCGGCCAGCATGCCGTGGCGGCGCTGGAGGAAAACAACACCAGGGACGCCGTGACCCAGCTGGTGCAGGCCACGCAGGCCCTGGCGGCCATGGACGGCATTTCCCGCCGCCACAACCAGGAAGGCCAGTTGTACCGCTCCGTGGTGAAAACCGGTTCCCGGGTGATGACCCCCGCCGTCAATGAACTGGCGGACACCGTTTCCAAAAAAGTTTTCCCCGCTATTGCGGGCACTCCGGCCCTTTCCCCCAAGCCCCTGGTCAAGGGGGGCAATATGGACAAGGCGGAACTCTTTTGTGACGGAGACCGCGGCTCCTTCTGGCATTCCGGCGCTTACGGCGAGCCGGGAGACTGGTATGGCGTGGACTACGGCATGCCGATTCCCGTACGGAGCGTGGAAGTGCTGATGGGCCGCAATGACAAGGACGGCGACTATGTAGCCAGGGGGCAGCTGGAAGGCTCCCGGGACCTGAAAACCTGGAAGCCGCTGGGACCGGAAACCTCCGGCATGCAGGTGGTATGGAAGGCGCCCAAGCCCGTCTCACTCCGTGCCGTGCGCTACCGCGTCATTGAACCGAAGAAAACGGACAACGGCCGCGCCGTCTGGACCGCCGTGCGTGAAATAGCCGTCAACACGCCTCCTTCAGCCATGGCCGCCTCCAACGTGGCGGGGCTGGAAGGCGTCTCCGTGCAGAAATCCGACAAAATCGTGCGCATCAACCGCGTGATGGAAACGCACAAAATGAAGCCCGGCGAATTCATCTCCCTGCAATTGGAAGGCCCCACGGACGCCACCTGGCTGGAAGTCAACCTGGAACGGGATGACGTCAACTCCTGGGCAGAAGTGGAGCTGGACGTGGAAGGCTCCGCCAAGCCCGTGGTGCAGAAGCTGGACAAGCAGGGTAAAAACTTCATTGCCAGGGCGAACCAGCTCCCCAAGGGAATCAAGGGCATGAAACTGGTCAACAAAAGCGGCAAGGAACAGGACATCGTTCTGAACATGTTCAAATTTGACGTTCCCCCGTCGGACCCCGGCACCAGCCTGGTCTCCCTGAGCGACAGGAACCTGAAAACGGTCTACCGTGCTGACAAGCCCCTGGACGTGATCGTCCCCAATCTGGACAACCCCAAGGCTGCCAAGGTAGTCGTGGTAGGGTCCGCCGCCTTCGCCATCCAGGTGCGCCGCGGCGAGGGATCCTGGACGCCGGTGGGCAAGCGGAACGCCGGACCCGGAGCTTCCGAGTTTGCCATTCCGGCCGGGACCACTGCCGTGCGCCTGACCTACAAGGCCCCCCAGCCGGACGCGATCATCAATGAGGTGATCTTTTCCTCCCGGAAATAGTTGTTTCAGGGCTGATGCCTGATGCTGCGGCTCCGTTCGGATTTTCCCCGGACGGAGCTTTTCTCTTTGAAAAGATGGAAATGCAGCGTGAAGGCCGTTTCCATGCATTATGGGGGAAGGAGGAACCCGCATTCCGGCGGGAACGGCGGCCATTCTCCCGGAAACAGGTTAGGCACCTTCTTCTTCCCGCTTTGGCAGCTTGTTGTGGAAACAACCTTGACCCTGTTGGATGCGGGGCTAAAATACTGCCATGACACCGGGCTTTCATTGGACTCTCCGCCCTTCCGTGAAGGAGGATGATCCGGTCTTGAAAGCGTTTCCCGCGGAACTGCCTCTGCTGGTCAAGCAACTTCTGCTGCAGCGCGGATTCACCGGGGGGACGGAAACGGAGCTCTTTCTGGACCCCAGGCTCTCCCACCTGAGCGACCCTTTCCTGATGGGGGAAATGAGGGCCGCCGTGGAACGCATCTTCCAGGCCGTGGACGAAGGGGAAACCGTGTGCATTTACGGGGACTACGATGTGGACGGAGTCACCTCCGTGGCGCTTCTCCGAGCCATTCTGATGTCCTATGACCTGGACCCCCAGTACTTCATACCCGTCCGTTCCCGGGAAGGCTACGGACTCAGCGAGGCGGGCATAGAGCGCTGTCTCTCCGAATGTGCGGAAAGACCCAGCCTGCTTATTACGGTGGACTGCGGCACCTCCTCCGTAAAGGAAGTGGAGATGCTCAACAGCCTGGGAATAGACGTCATCATTCTGGACCACCATGAAGCGGGGCCGCTGGGCCGGCCGGACGCCGTAGCGGTGGTCAATGCCAAAATTGAGGAAAACAGCCCGTACACCTACCTGTGCAGCGCGGGCGTGGTCTTCAAGCTGGCGCACGCCCTCCTGAAGGAGCGGAAGCTGAAAACCTTTGACCTGAAACTTTATCTGGACCTGGTGGCCGTGGCTACCGTGGCGGACATCGTCCCCCTGGTGGATGAAAACAGGATACTGGTGCGCCACGGCCTGGGAAGGCTGGCGCACAGCCGCCATACGGGCCTGAAAACCCTGACGGAAATAGCGGGCATCCGCCCTTCAGACTCCGCCAACCACGCGGGCTTCCTGAACGCCGCGCACGTGGGATTCAGGATAGGCCCCCGCATCAATGCCGCGGGGCGCATGGACTCCCCCATGGATGCGCTGGAACTTTTGCTGACCATGGACAACAGGCGCGCCGTGCAGCTTGCCCAGATGCTGGACTCCCACAACCGCAAGCGGCAGGAGGAAGAGGAAGCCATCCGTACGGATGCGGTGGAAATGCTTCACAACTCCTTTGATCCGGAGCGGGACAACGTCATCGTGCTGGGTTCCCGCGCGTGGCATCCCGGCGTGGTGGGCATCGTGGCCTCCCAGCTCATGAGGCGGTACCACAAGCCCACCTTCGTCATCGCCTTTGATGAAAGCGGCGTGGGGAAGGGATCCGGCCGCTCCATTCCCGGCGTATCCCTGGTGCAGGCCATCCACCACTGTGCGGATACGCTGGTTTCCGGCGGCGGCCATGACATGGCGGCGGGCCTGGTGATTGAGGAAGCCCGCATGGACGACTTCCGCCGGGCCTTCAACCGGTACGTCTCGGAAACCACGACGGAGGAACAGCGCAGCCCCGTGCTCAACATAGACATGGAAGTCTCCTTCCAGGCGCTGACGCTGGACCTGCTGGACAGCTATGAAAAGCTGGAACCCTTCGGCAACTCCAATCCCCAGCCCCTCTTCATGAGTTCCGATGTCTTCCCCACGGAGCCGCCCAAGCGCGTGGGAACCAACCACCTGAAACTCTTCATGCGGCAGGGAATGGTGGAACGTGACGCCATCTTCTTCAACGGGGCGGAGCGTGAACTCCCCAATCCACCCTGGGACATCGCCTTTACGATTGACCGGAACGTGTACCGGGGCCGCGCCTCCCTGTCCATCTCCATTCAGGAAATACGTTCCCACCGGGAAATGTAGCTTCTCCTCAAGGGGGACGTGCACGGTTTTTTCTGCGGAAAAAGTCATGCATCCCGCCGTTCTTGACAAAACCGTGTCAAAAATGCATCGTCTGCCTTGTTCCCCCATTCAGGGCGGAGTTATGGTAAAAATAAGCAAGATGAACACCCTGTTCCTTCAAGGTCGTCTATTGCTGCTTCTCGGACGGTAGTCCGTGAAGATATCTTGATATGCGCCGGTGAGCCGTTCCGGCGCGAAGGAAGTAAACGGCTGGTCTTGATTTGCGCCAAAGGAATGATTCCATAACAGGAACGTTTTCCGTGCGCAGTTTCCGAAGGAACGAACCCTTAACATTTTTACTGTAATGAAAGAACACATACATATTTTTGATACGACGCTGAGAGACGGAGAACAGTGCCCCGGCGCGGCGATGACCGTGGAGCAGAAAATACAGGTTGCCATGCAGCTGGAAGCTCTGGGAGTGGACGTAATTGAGGCGGGCTTCCCCGTCATCTCGGACGGCGACTTCCACGCTGTCCGCACCGTGGCGGAACGCACGGAAAAAAGCCGCGTCTGCGGGCTGGCACGCTGTGTGGAGAAGGACATTATTGCCGCCCATGAGGCATTGAAGGCTGCCGGAGACCGGGAGCGCATCCATCTGGTGGTGGCTACGTCCCCCATCCACCGGAAATACAAGCTGGAAAAAAGCCGCGGGCAAATCAGGGAGATGGCCGTCAAGGCCGTCGCCATGGCTTCCGGATTATGCGGGGAAGTGCAGTTTTCCGCGGAGGACGCCTCCCGAACGGAGCCGGAATTCCTGGCGGAAATGGTGGAAGCCGTGATTGATGCGGGCGCCGCCGTCGTCAACATTCCGGATACGGTGGGTTACACGATGCCGGAGGAATACTACCGCCTGATTTCCTACCTGAAATCCAATGTTCCCAACGTGAGCCGCGCCAGGTTGTCCGTCCACTGCCATGACGACATGGGAATGGCCGTAGCCAATTCACTGGCTGCCATCCGTGCCGGGGCGCAGCAGGTGGAGGGCACCATCAACGGCATCGGTGAACGGGCTGGAAACACCGCTCTGGAGGAAGTCGTCATGGCGCTGCATTCTCGCCCGGATTTCTTTTCCGGCGCGGGGACCGGAATCCGGACGAAGGAACTGGTGAGGACCAGCCGCATGGTGGCCGCCATGAGCGGGTTGCCCGTCTCGCGCTCCAAGGCTGTGGTTGGGGCGAACGCCTTTGCCCACGGTTCCGGCATTCATCAGGACGGCGTTCTGAAAAACCGGAGCACTTATGAAATCATGGATCCGGAGGAAATTGGCTGGGGAGCTACGGAACTGCCCCTGACCAAGCATTCCGGGAGGCATGCCGTGAAAATGCGCCTGGATGCGCTGGGCTTCTCCGTTCCGGATACAGACATGCCGCGCCTGTTTGAACTGTTCAAGCAGCGTGGGGATCAGTGCAAGTTCGTGTATGACGACGACCTGGCCGCCATGGTGAACACCATTCATGCGTAAATCTCCGCCGTCCGGAAATTCTCCTCAGGATTTCCGGGCGGCGTTTTACAGGAAGAGGGAATTCCATGTAAAAACACGAGTTCTATTATATGAGGCACGGAGAGATGGCAAGGTTGGTTGTTCCATCAATAACAGGTGGACTGAATTTGGTATTTTATGGTCGGTGAACCTGCTTTTTTCAAGAGGAAATATACTATGAGATTGTACGGCTCCCTGATGGATTTAAAAAGCTTGCATGGAATATATGAGGATGTTGAGTCTGTCTTCGTTCAGATTGACTAGCTTACATGGGACTGTATAATGCCCATCAATTTGAGAAACAGGGAATGAAAGTAAAAATCGGGTTTATGCAGGGCGCTGAGGAATGGCAGATTGATGGTTTTCTATGCCGTTTCAGGAAGATAGATCCATCTATTCTTGAATTGGAAATAGACAGGGACAACGCAGATTTTCTTATTGCCTTCCCTTGGTTGTATACCTCTTCCAAAGAGACATATCTTCAATTTTTACAGGATTCCATAGGAAAAATTACGATCATGGATGTATATGGAGAAGCCCTCGCTCCAGATTTGAATTTGTTCGATTATCACATAGGGTTTGATTCCGCCGATCATGGGGGGCGCGTTCTGGAGATGCCTTTTTTATCCTCCTACCGTGTCCAGGCGGATCAGCTGCCATTGGAAAATGTGGCTGATGTCCTGAACCGGAAAAGCGGATTCTGCAATTATATCTACTCCCATGGAGAAGGGCATCCCTACCGCATCCAGTTGTTTTCCCGGCTTTCTGAATACAAGAAGATCAATTCCATAGGAAAGCATTTGAACAATACACCCTGTTCCGTTCCCAGGGAGTCCGATGACTGGCTCAAGGGAAGTATTCTGTTGAAAAACCCCTATAAGTTTTCCTTTGCGTGTGAAAATGCCTGGTACCGGGGTTATTCAACAGAAAAAATAATCACGAGCTTTCTGGCCCGCTCCATCCCTATTTACTGGGGAAATCCATTAATTGAGGAGGACTATAATCCCAGGGCATTTATTAATTGCCACCGGTATTCATCTCTGGACGAAGTTGTAGCGGAAATCAAAAGAATTGATGAAGATGATGAATCATGGCTCGCCATGATGGCTGAACCCAAACGGCTCCCCTGGCAGATTGAACGGGCTCAGGAAAAGGAGGCCAGACTGAAGGCAGCTCTAATTGAGATATTTACTTCTCCCGTGGAACAGGTGAGGAGAAGGGGAAACGGATTTTGCGTCAATAACTACAGGGATTTTTTCATCCGCAATTTGAGTGGCAGGAAGAAAACCCCCAGGGAAAAATTAGAGGCAGGTTTGAAAAAGTGGAACAAAAAACTGTTTCACCGCTCCTAGCCCGGAATGCTTTATGTGAGCATTGGTGCATTCAGCCATCACATGGTGCATCAGTTATTTTGGAACCATTATAAACTGAAAAAGCCGTGCGTGGCGGAAAGCATGACAAAATCTGAATGCCATAAGAACCGTTTGCGGTGGAAAATCTTGCAAAATAGAGGCATAGGTAAGGCCACTCAAGAAAAAATGGTAGGCCCGGTAGGAATTAATATGTTTATTTAGAATAATATATTATAAAATGTGTTCATTATTGTGATAATGTTGAGCACACGGAAGGATGAAAAATAGTCTGAAATAGGCCGAAAAAGGGAGTCTCCTTGAGCGTAGAGGCTCGAACTGGGTCATGGGTCATCTGTGTTTTTGCATGCATGGAGTTGAAAAATTTCATGCAACTATTCCAACAATGCAACGGGAAAAGTATAGGTTCAAGTAAAAGCCTGCGTGTCTGCCGTAGAGGAAACGCAACGGGGCCGCATTTGTATGTTACGGATTGCAAAAGCTCTTTATGCTTGGGGGGCGGTGGACGCTGATGAACGCATACCCCGTTTGAAAGAAGCTTTGGATAAGGCTGTTGAAGATATCATTGAAAACCAGGGAAAGGAAATCACTCAAGGGAACGTGGGGGACAGTTCATTCCAGTTCGCGCCAGGTTCCATGACTATTGATTTATGGGTGGAAGCTTTGGGGATTGCTATTCGTTCTCTTGAGCATGGCCGGTTTGAAGGAGGGAATAACGTTGCAAGGATAGTGTTTCGATGAAAGCAGGAAATGTCCAGATTTTGGATCAGTTCGGCCGGCCGTTTTCAAGCCGCCCCATTTACAAGAGCGGCAGTTATGATGACGGGCTGCAGCGGCTTCCGAATTATCTCAAAGAACCGGAACAGCTTTCCGGGAACCTTACCCGGAAGAACCTTATTTCCGCATCCCGTCTGTTGTACAAAAATAATGGCGTTGTAAAAGGCGCCGTGAACATGAAGGCTGAATACTCTATCGGGAAAGCGTTTCTGTTCAAATCTCTGTGCAAGAATCCGGAAGTTGCGGCGAAGTATGACGAGTACATCAAGGCGTTTTACAAAGTTGCATGCGTGAACGGAAAGAATTTTCACTCGCTCCTGTATCTGATCTCCACCGCCATCGACATTGATGGGGATTGCTTTGTAATGTTGACGGAAAGCAAGACGGGGTTTCCTCAACTGCAATTTATCCGGGCAAACCGTGTTTGCTCTCCTAAAAATGGCCTTATTGACTCCGGAAAATATAAGGGATTGAACGTGCTGCACGGCGTCATAACCAATCGCATGGGACGTGAAATCGCTTATTGGCTGGACGGCGACGAACCAGGGGGAGGTGAAATCATCCCGGCATCCTCAATACTTCATATCGTGGATGACGACTTTCTTTCCACCTGCCGGGGCGAGCCTCTCTTCTCTCATGGCCTCAAGGAATTCCGATACATTGATGATATCAATACAGCCGAACTTGGGGCCATGAAGATTGCGTCACAAATTGCCCTGGTAAAAAAGAACGAAACGGGAGAAGTTGACATAACGCAGGCTTATGACAAACCGTCCAATAATGGGGAGGTGCTCATCCGGAATACTGGTGATAAGCAAATTGTATTTTTGAAGTCTGAAGATTCCCTTGACTCCCTGAAGATTGAGCGCCCCTCTCCGAACTACATGAGTTTTTCAGAACGGCTTCTGAAGGGCGTTTTATCCGGGGTGGGCGTGCCCTATGATATCGTGGTCAATCCGGACTCAAGCGGCGTTGGGAACAGAATGTCTCTGTCCAAATTTGACAATACCACGCGAGATCGGGCCACGCTGCTTGAAGATGCTGCCAGACTGCTTGTACAGTATATCTTGGCCGTAGGTATCCAGCGGGAGGACATCCCGCACGCGGAAGGCTGGTGGAACATGATGTTCAGCCGCGCCAAGCGTCCAAGCGTAGACATGGGCCGCGACTCCAACAGCCAGTTGAAAGAGTACAATGCCGGTATTAAAAACCTCACAGAAATCTGTGAGGAAAACGGAACGCAGGTTGAGGACCATTTGAGAATACGTGCCAGGGAAGCCGCCATTGCGGAGAAGTTGCGCCGTGAAGCTGAAGCAGAATTTGGAGTAGAAATCTCTCCGGATTATATCAGGAAGTTTTAATGTGATGAAACCGTTATATTGTGAAGAAACTGCATGGCTGGCGAAGATTCGCCAGCGGAAGAGCCTGGAACTGAAAGCCGCAGGGAATCCGGATTTTGACTTCTCATTTTTCATCCAGACACGCCAAAAAGCGCGGGTAATTGGGTCATCCTTGGTGATTGACGTGATTGGGCCTCTATACGGTGACGGCGTGCCGTTGAATGAAGTCCTGGGCGGCACGAATTATCAGTCCATCGTGAAGGAAATAAAGGGTGCTGCCGGGAACATTGATGAAGTTGTTTTCATTTTTGACTCTCCGGGAGGTGACGTGCAAGGCTGTCATGAAACAGCAGAATTGATTAAATCTCTGCCAGTGGAAACAGTGGCTTATGTCAAAGGCATGTGCTGCTCTGCCGCCTATTATTTGGCTTCCGCTTGTGATCAAGTGGTCGTGACGGAAACGGCGCTGGTTGGCAGTATCGGGACGGTCATCAGCCTGTGGAATGCCAAGAGTGAGGAAATATTGACCATCACGAATGATGATGCTGTTTTCAAGCATCCGGAAACCCCGATGAATACGGAGGCAATCGCCTATTACAGGGATTTGTGCAACAAGATCGCCGGGCGGTTTCAGGAATTTGTGGCTTCAGGACGTCCCGGTTTATCTGCGGATGCGTTTTCCGGCAAGGTTTTTGTGGCGGAAGATGCTGTTTCCCTGGGCCTGATTGATGATGTAATACCCTGGGTCGATTTTCCTGGAGTGGTATGAAAACGCAACGGTTTTGTCATAAGTATGGCACTATTCAAGTCTGATCAAAATATCGTTGATGCGCTCAAACAAGAGCTTGCCCCTTTTGGGGCAGAAATGAAGAATGGGATTAAAGAAATCCAATCCTCTATTAAAGATCTTTGTGAGCGTGTCGAAGCCCTGGAAAAGGAGAATGTCAAGCTCCACGCATCCGTTGCCCTCAAGAAAAACCAGCTTGAGGAAGAAGCCGATACGAAGGCGAGCCAGAAGGCCGCTGAAATGGTGGCTGGTATGGGACATAAAGCCGTAGTGGATAAGCCGGAAGACGGCGAAGAAAACTCCTCTATCCTGGAGCAGTACTCAGCTCTTTCCGGAGAGGAACAGAGGAAGTTTTATGCTGCTCATAAGGATGAGTTGGCAAAACTTTGCAAGTAATCAATAACAATATTAACGATTAAAACCATTTTTTAGAATTATGGCTCTTTCAGATGCTCACAAGATAGTTATTCACAGTGAAGTCATTTCTTCTTTGCGTAAAGCTCTGGCTCCGCTGGAATACTTTAAGAAGGATTTCCGAATGGAGTATGCTTCTGAGATTAAATTCAAGAATGTAAAAGCCGCCGGAAATATTACTGAAAACCCTTCTGATTACCAGACGGATAAAGAAAATGAAGGGGATTTAATCCCCCTGTCACTTACTGAACTCCATCAACCCTGGCGCATTACGCCCGCCGAAAAGCGGAATGGGTGGAAATTGGCGGATTTGGCAAAAACGAACGCTACGGCGTTTGCCAATAACTTGAACAAGCGCATACTTTCCCTTGTTACAGCGGATGGAGCCAAGGTTATCGGTACGGCTGACGCTTTCACAAAGCGTAAGTGCATCAACCTCAGCGGAGACGTAGAATCCGACGAACCTCGCCTTTTGCTGGCGCCTGATTATTACCGAGCTATTCTTCCGGAAAATACGACGGAATTCCGGCTTGATGGAGGCGCTTACGGATTTGATTCCATCCATAAGGTCAAGACCTCCGTCTTTGCTGATAACGTAGTCGGTATTTCCTATGATGGAGGTGCGGTTGCTGTTGGTTCCGCCCTTCCGGAGATCGACGAGGCTTTCAAGGATGATATCCATTCCGAGGTCATTCAGGTGGAAGGTCTTGCTGGTCTTTCTATCCTGTTTTGCACTTGGCTTGATTTGAAAACTCGCGCGGAATGGGCTTCTCTGGGCCTGATGTTCGGGGCAAAGATTCTCGAGGCTGACAAGGTGAAAGGATACGTTGCCGCTGCTGTTGCGTCAGATGAAGGCTGATTTTCTTTGTATTCATGCTGGTGTTTACCGTCCCGGATTTGTCCGGGGCGGTTTTTTGTGCAACGCACCGCCATTTGTATGAGATTCACAGAGGCTGCCAACGTTGCTCACCGGAGTATTAACCGGGTATTACCACAGACAAAAATTGTCTACAATGGCCAGACGTACCGGGGGTACATGAATTCCCGGGACATAACCATTGAACGCCAGGAAGGAGGGTATTGCAACCAGCGTGACCGCATCATTCACATCCAGACAGGGGACGCTTTTCAGATTGGGGGGCGTGTGGGGTGCGAAGGGATGAAATTCAAGATTACCGCCGTCACAAGTAATTGTGTTTACAAGGTATTAACTTTATCAGCCGATTTATATGAGTAGCATGGAAGTCCGGATAGATGTGAAAGGAATGGATAGCGCCTTGAAAAAGGTGAAAACGAATATTGAGCGTTTCGGAAATTTATATACTACGTTGCTTGCCTACAATACCGCTAGCGGGATGTGCTTTAACGCCACTCTTCCGCTGGGAAAAAATCGCAAATCAAAGGTTTCCGGAAGAAAATCCGGGGAAGGGTCTGTCAGCCGGGACGTTTCCCGCGCCGGGCGCGGTGTTGGATCGTTTATCAACCAACTAAAGGAAAGAGACATAAAAAGGGCAAGACAGGTTGCCGGCATGCTTTCTTTAAAGGCAGATCCTCAAAAGGCTGCCGAAGTGGCGACGGATGTTTTTGGGCAGGTTGTGCGCTTTTATCAGAGTTACAGCCCGGAATTTCATACTTCTGCCCGGAAGAATGGTCGTGTGTCCTCCTTTACTGGGAATGTCGTGCTCAATAGAAAGAGTACGGAGAACTATAAGAATAAGGTATTCAAGCATATCGGGAAGGCAAAATCAGGGTGGCTGATTAATACTTCTTATGGATGGGCTGCTCGTGCGCCTCAATGGATTGCGCGGCATGGGAAAAACGGGACAATCAAGAAGTTGCCTGATGGAAGTGTCGAAATAGAAAATAATCTGTCTTATGCCTCGGAGGCTATGCTTAAGGCGCTTGTACCGTTTGTCCAAACCAAGGCATTGCAGGCCACGAACTTGAAATTGCACCATGAGTGGCAAAGGAGAAACAGGGTATGATTATGGATCGTGTCATCAGTCATTTGAGGAATTCCGGGTTTACTGTCTACAAAGCCGGGAATAACAGCGACATAGAACGGAAGCCCTGCGTCGTCATAGGCATGGTCGGGTATACTCAGCCTTGGACGCCTTTGCCCGCCAGGGAATATACGCTTTCCATGATTCTGATCAATAACCGGTCTGATTCGGAAATGGAAAGAACCCTTGTGGAGACGTTATTCCGGCTGGATTGTGGTGAACAGTGTGATTTTTTCAATATTACGGATTATTCGGCTACGCTGGATGATGATGACTGGGTAACTACCTGGACATTGCGTTATATTGAAAGATAGTTTTATACTATTTTGATAATCAATGGTTGTACTTCTTGTACCCCTTCATATCCTTTATTTCCGGCTTGGTTATCGTGCCGTTTTAGTCTTTTTACTCACGTTCTGAATGTGGGTTGAACTACGCGTTAAACGTGTTGATGGGGAGCGAGAAATTTTTCAAAGTTTTCATGAACTGAATATTCAGTTCATTCAACAATAAACGATTAGAAAGCATAACATTATGGCTATATCAACAATACCATTCCACCCGCTCGACGCCGAGAATAATCCTCGTTATAAAGTGAAGAAAAAGGACGCACCCAAGATCGTCTGGCATGAGACGGAAGAAACCGGGGCGCATGATTGGGAAGGATACATTCGTATTCCCTTCGATAAGGAATGTGCCTTTACCATTCAGATGGACGACAACGGTTACTTGGAAATCGACAACCAGAAAGTGGTGGAACTCAACGGTAGCAACTCATCCAAGAAAGCGGAGGGTAAGAAGGAGCTCAAGCAAGGTTACCATTATGTCAAGCTCCATCATGAAAATTTGAAGGTTCCGGATGCAATTGCTCCCTATCCCAATGCGGAAGAATTCGTTCCTCAAATGGATGGTGTTGACCTGGAACTTTGGGAAATTGATGCTCCCACGAATCTCTGGAAGATGGAGGATGCCCAAAAACTGCTGAAATGTTACAATGTGGTGGATTATGTCACTATGCCTGATCCTGGACAGGTTTGGGCTTATATTGGGGGGTGGCTCTACCAGGCTCACTTAAAGGAAATTAAGGACAATGTTCCGGAACAATCGCGCAATTATTATAACAGTTGTGCCTTGCGAATGAGTATTGCTCTAAGTTCCTTCGGAAAGGATTTGAAGGGTGAAGCAGGAGCGGAGCTCATAGGAGACAAGGCGAACGCTGATACAATAGGAGGTAAAACCCATGTCATCACCCGTGCACGGGATATGGCTGCTTATGTGCAAAAACTCTTGGGCGACCCTGATTATCCCGACGCCCAGGATAAAGGTTATTGCAGCCCGCAGCCGGGCGACATCATTGTGTTTGCAGGAAATGGCCATGTAGGAATGTGTCCGGGAGACAACATATTCATTGGCAGTTTTCTGACTGGCCCTATTTGGTTAATCAATCGGTCCACATTGAAAGACGCTGAATAATTCATAAACTTCTCTTTCACGGGGCGAATGCTGTTAGAGCGTTCGCCCCGTTTTTTGAACATAATGGGGAAAAAATAATATATACTTTTATGGATAAAACATCTCTCTTTTGCTGTTTGCTTTCCGGTCTGATGGCGTTATCGGTTAGTGCTACGTCTCCTGTTGCCACGCAGGCTGAAGTGTCCGGGGATATTTCTCTCCGTGGTATAGCCAGACTCCTGCAGAAAAGCGATATTGTCTTAGCGGTTGTCATTTATAAGACGGTGGAAACTACCCAGGAGACGATATTCTACGCCCGCGTCATTCAGTCCCTCCGGGGAGACATTCCTGTAGAAGCCCTGGTTCAGTGGAGAGGGGCGGCGAATAATCTCCCTGTGGGCGGCTCTCCTAAAACAGAACTGTATTCGAGTTGTAATCTGAGTTATGTCCTTGCGACTTCAAAGGAGGTAGAAAAACTGCTGGGTACGCCGGAAGATTTTATTCCGGCTGACAGCATTTATGGACCTGTCTCTTATACACATCTCCGAGCCCACGAGACCTCTCTACATCT
>ENA-OZHM01000270-OZHM01000270.1-human-gut-metagenome-genome-assembly--contig:-NODE-270-length-19846-cov-3.920166_pt1 | contig 19846 bp, 21 predicted proteins | sample MGYA00244047_ERZ653688 | MGnify/ENA primary metagenome ERZ653688 (study PRJEB26926, sample SAMN06165194) | human gut metagenome | biome: ENVO:00009003; feature: ENVO:2100002; material: ENVO:00002003... | reverse complement strand
GCCATGCCCTCCAAAAATGGCACGACAACCCCCCAATGGTGCGAACGCGTCGCCATAGCCCTCCAACGCGCCAATGCCCCTATTTATAATCTGGCCGGCTCTCCTGTGTATATCACAGACGACGGGAAAACCGTGTACCTTAACCCCAACAATTTCATCTCCGCCGCAGAAAAGTATATCTGCCCGTGCGCTTTCCGCTCCAAAGACGACTCCACGCTTGTTTACCAGCCCATGAAAGAACCGCTGGCAAAATTAACCCTTTCATCCATGGAATTCCTCACGGCCATCCCGGAATTGATCAAAATCCACGACCAAATCACTCCGGCCATGCTCCCTAATGGCACCTACCACCTTAACCAGCGCGGCTATGATCCGGAAAGTAAGATTTACACCCTGAAAACCGCCGTGGACTACGATACGGAAATGCCGCTGGAGCAAGCCTTGCTTATCTGGCGCAACTGGCATAAGGAATTCCCCTTTCTGGACTGGTCTTCCTCCGATCTTCAAGAACGGGCCACTTCCGCCACATCCCGCTCATTTGCGGTCCATACCTGCGCCTGCGTCGCCCTGTACGCATCCGCCATGCTCCCCTTGTCCTCACCTCGACTTGGTTATGTCTATACCTCCAATTCTCAAAGATCCGGCAAATCACTATTGGCAGACCTTGCCACCGGCATCACGTACAACAATAACGCAAAACATCCATGGTATTATGATGACGAAAAGCTTCAGGGCGTCTTGAACACCATCCTTAACACCCGCGCGCCCTACGTCTATTTTGACAACCTGCGCGGCAAGCTGCAATCTACTTGTTTAGAATCCTTCATTTCCTCCGTCTCCCAAGACATACGCCCATTTCATACACAATCTCTTGTTACCAAACAAAACTGCGCCACCGTCTTCATCACCGGAAACTCCCTGGAATGGAACACCGACCTTGCTGCCCGGCTGCTGATATGCGACTTGAATTTGACAGAATCCAATCCCCAGGATCGGACGGTTCAGCGCGTCATTGACCTTGAAACCATCCAGGACTCCGGCAACCGGGCGGAACTGCTGGCCTGCCTGCATGCGTTTGTTCGCAACTGGATAGAGCAAAAACGGCCCATGCCGGACAAAACAAGAGCAGGTTTTCAACGTACATCATCCATTATTGCGGGCATTGTCTCCCTGCTTGGCATTGGCGATCCGTTCGGGGAACGTCCTGATGAAATATACGGTGGCGGCGACCAAAACCTTCAGGATATGCGCGACTTGGTGCAAACGGCGGCGGCACGCCTGAAGCCCGGTGAAACATACGGAGAAATCAAATGGGACGAAATCATTGAAATCTGCATTGAACGTAACTCGTTTGAATCTCTTATTGACGCACGCACGGAATACGTGACGGAAACGGACGAAAACGGGCATGAAAGCAAGATACCCCGTTATAAACTCACCCAGGCATCCAACAAACGCTTTTCCTTTCTCCTTAATTCAACCTACGGAGGGAAGACATTCAAGCTAAATGACGGCCGTACCGTCAAATGGGATTCCCGCGGGAAGAAGCGCAGCAAGAAATATACGTTCCAAATATCTTGATGCACAAAAAAAAGGGCGGCCGGAACCAACACCAGCCGCCCTTCTACTTTCCGGAGTACCCTATAACCGCGCAAACTGAAAATGCATCCAATCATAATCCCTCTCCCTCCCCAGGGATACGCCGCCTTCAGCTTCCACAAATTCCCAAAAGGCATCATAATCCGTTCCAGACAGGCGCGCCTGCGGTTTATGAACCTTCAGCCCGTTATGGTCCGGATCCACATCCACCGCAATCCCCCAAGAGTGCATTGACGGTTTGCTGCCCCCTGAAATTTTGCGCTCATTATAACACCCCCCGAACAAATCCAGCCCCAAGGCTTGAATACGCGCCAAGCCATAATGATCCAGCGTGCGCTGAAAAATCCGTAAGAGAGACTCCGCTACCGCCTCATGACAAGTCAACCTCCGCACAGTTGTTTCCGGCTCCCAAGCCAGCCGGAGAAGATAAGGTAAATTCACCGTCACCAATCCACTCCCGGCTTTGCCAAAAATTGAATTGCCACTCCATACCTCCGACTGCGTAGGCCACCGGCGCGGCATCTCTATTCCCAACGCCGCCGCAATAGCTGCGGCCGTCTTTGGCCCCGGAATCCCGTCAGGCGTCACGTTCACGGCGGCCTGGACCGCGGACCATATTTCATGACAGCGCAGGCGTAATGCCACGGCGGCAAGCGTTTTAGGTCCCGGCAACCCATCCGCCTTCAGCCCCAGGGCCCGCTGGACGGGTTTGAATTCCTGATACTCCTTGATAATCATATAATTATTTAATTGTTAAATGGTTGAAACTTGTAAAAAAACTTTGCAGTTGGTGCTAGTCCCTGTTGTCCAGGAATTCTTCATGCGCTTTGCGGACGAACTCACAGCCGGAACACTTATTTTCCGCATCAATGCGTTTTTTGCGCTCCTCGTCATAAAGCCGTTCGTAGCGTTCCGCCCGTTTCATTTCCCGCCACAGAAAAATTCCCATGACCGCGGCCACGCTGGCCCCGTTTTGAATGTACTCCAAAAAGGGGTTGCCCGCCGTGACGGATGCAAGCACGGACACGGCATTGGCCCCCAGCAAGGACACGTTGACAAAGGAACCGGTCATGGCCTCACTTTTTCAGGGGTTGAACAACGGGCGGAACGTCCGTTTCCGGCTGTGCTTGACTATAGGAGATATGCCCCGGTTCCAGCACCAGGCAGGAGCCGTCCTTGCATACTTCGGTGCGGTTCGGGGTGACATCCACGGAATGACCGCAGCCACCCAGCAAAGCGGAAGCCGCATAGGCCGCCCCTGCCAGGACTACCCACAAAAGGCGTTCCCACCACTTCAGGCCGGTTTTAGTTTTGCTTTTTTCGTAGGCATCTTTCATGCCCTGCTTCCCCGCCTCAAGGGCAGCCTGCTTTTGCTCGTCACTTAACTTACTCATGGTTTTGTTCTGTGAAATATTTAAAAAACGCCACGGCGGCGGGGGCGGTAATGATGAACTCCGGGTAATCGCGGTCCGTAAAAATCCTGCGCCCCCCGTGGGTATTAACGGCCTCCACGGCCAGATACACCGCCTCCACTCCCACAATGGGGTCATCCTCATTGGCAGGATCCGGGTAATACCAATCCTGTGTTGCCCACACCTGGACGGCCTGCCAATCCTCACCCAATCCCACCAGAGCGGCAACTACGGCCTGCATGGCCGGGGTCTGCTCCTCTGGTACATCATTCTGTTGATAGCGGTCTATGCGGGTGTACCCTTCCTCGTCCGGGTAAATGGCCGTCAGGGTGAATTCTCCCCATTCGCCGGGTTTCGGGAACTGTATTTGTATCTCGGAATTATTCATGCTCAATCTTCGGTAATTGTTTCGGCTTCCGGGTCAACAAAATCCTCCACCGCCTCGGAGACAATGATATTGCTCTCCATGGAGGAAAATCCGTAATACGCCGGATTGACGTTATTGCAATGCAAGTGCATCGTCGCCGGAAGGAACGCTCCGGCCAACGCCCAGCTGTTGGCATTCTCCATATCAAGATAATATCCGGAAAAGGGATAAATATTCTCAAAGCAATGGACTCCCCTCACCGTGGCGATCTTGACGCAGCCGCGGGTGGAATTCCCGCCATGCAGCAGCCACAACGCTCCCCTGTCTTCGGTATCATATCCTCCGTCCTGGTATTGCTCGTAAACCACCGCGTACACGCAGACGGGATAACCGGAATTGGAAGACGTCTCCGGCGCGAGGGCCTGCGTCGTCTTCATCTTCCATTTCTGCTCGGCATTGGAATAATAAATCTCCCGGACACGAATGTGATACCCCCCTGCGGCCGCGTCCCGGACATGATCAAACGTAATATCGATAATCTCCCCAATCTTGTAGCCGCCTGCCGCCTGATCCGGCACCAGCGTAAACGCGTCCCTGTCCCTTCCCATGCGCACGACCGTTGTCATCTGTCCGAACCTGGCCGTGAATTTAGCGCTGACAGCCGGAAGGCGCACCGGAGCCACCCACCCCCGGATGCTGGAATAATTGTGCATGGGCCTCGCGTTGGTCACGAGGCCGCATTTCACGGTAAAGGCGGAATGGGGAGGGACATTGAAATAAAGGGAATTGGGTTCCCTGTCCGTTTTGAAAACCGTCCCATTGGAAGACGAGCAATCCGCCAGGAGCGGATAACACCTGACGGAAAAAGCGTCAGTGACGGCAGCCAGCCCGGCGGCGTACAGGCGGTTGACCGCTGACGTATCCGTTGCCGCCCCCACGGCAAGCGGGATGTTGATGCCGCCATTGGCGTTTATAGCCCCGTCAAACGTGCCTCCCGCCGCGGTGATATTGCCGTCCAACGTCATGTTGCCTGCATCATCTACTTGAGGTATGGCCGCCAGAGCATTAGCCGCCGCCGTCGCGGAATTGGCCGCGCTGGTGGCGGAGGTCGTGGCATTAGTCGCCGCCGTATTGATACGCCTCTCCGCCTGGTCAATGTCTTCCCTAGCGGTTTCAGCACGTTGGACAAGGGGTTCAATCGTCTCTTTCGCTTCCTTCCCCGCAGCCTGAACGGCGGAAACGGCGGCCACCTGCGCGCTGGCTATATTCTGCTGCGCGGTCTGTGAGGCACGCCCTACGGCAAGCACGGCCGCCGCTTGCTTGTCCTGAATGGCAGTCACAGCCTCATTCCTGGCTTCAATAATCTGCCGCTTCCCGTCGCTGACCGTTTCCGGCCAGGTGGCGGCCAATGACTCCACAGCAGTTTTTGCATCATTGGCACTCTTAGCGTCACGGGCTGCGTTAGTTGCGGATGTGTCGGCAGCGGTCGCGGAATCGGCGGCAGCCCTTTTGGAGGCCCAGGCAGATCCTGCATAGCCTTCCGCCTCTTCGGCTCTTTCCAACACAGTTTCGTACATCATTTCCCATTCCGGCCGGGCAGAATTTGGCAAATGCTCATCCCCTATCAACCCCGGTTCCAGATAAAAATTCAACGGAAGAGAATGATAAACACCTTTCCCTTCCTCCGTCTCCACCAGCACGGCCACCTGTGCCTCTATAGTTTTATCCTCTGCTTCTTTGGCCGCCGCCCGTATTTCCTGTGTATCAAAATCAACCACCATTGCCACGGCCCCGCCCGTTATTTGCTCTTCCTGATAAGCCAATAACTGCCCGTTCTTCTTATGATAGGCCGCCAACGTAACGCGCCCGGCCTCAAGCTCACGCCCCAAAAAGGATAAAGACACGGGCACATCTTGCCTGCGGACAAGACGCACCCCGCACAAATTCATATTTTCATCACCCGTGCGATTCCGAAAAATCCCGCTCTCAATATCCAAAAAAAGCTCCATCCTACCCTTCAGGAGCTTTTTCAAAAGTCTCGGAATCAGGCCCGCAGGCATGCAATATCCACCACATCACCCGCGCGCACGCCTCACGCACCGTCTCCCCATATTGCTCTTGAAATTGCCGGTAAAAAGACATCTGCCCGCAATGAGCGGCACATACCCCGCTCTTGGCAATTTCCGCAATCTTGACCAGCAGGGACGGATCACATGTCCGCACACCGATTAAATGACGCCCTCCGCGGAACTCCAACATATCTACTCCTTCCCTCCCGTAAAGATAAGCCACAATTTGAGAGATCGTCACATCTTCCGGGTACTTCTGCTTCCCCTCCGGCCATTCCCTTTGTGCCAATAGCTCCAGGGCATCCCTCATGGCGGTCCTGGTCATCCAGTAGCAACAACCGCTCCACGCCAAAGGCTCGACACATTGCATACCCCCGGCAAGCTTATTCCGCTCTTTCAGGGATCGGACAATTTCAGCTTTATCCATAAGCAAGGTATCTGCATCTATCTTCACTACAGGCTCTTTGCCCGGTATATCCAGCATGCAGCCCAAGATGCCCCGCACACATTCCAGGCCATTCAAATTTCCACGCCGGGGAAAATACGTCACCTTGTAACTCACATCCTTCCCTGCGGGTATCTGCCCCGGCTCTAACGGGCGCGCCCCGTCATCAAATAAATAAATTCTGGCATTACCATCCGCCCGCCGAATTTGCTTAACGCACAATTCAAGGCATTTATAGTCTTCCCTGTAACAGAATATTGCGTAGTTCATTTTTATCAATTTATCGGGGTATAAATTTTGGAGGTTGCGATCCAGCCCCCCAGCTGGATATAAATTTTTCCGTTTTCGTCCCGGTGCAGTCTCATTGCGTGATCGCTATCGCAACCCAACACCGTCCACGAATCGCTTAAAAGACTATCAGAGCCATCCGGCTCCGTGTCTGCGTACAGCTCCACAGCCAATTTATTATTCCGCAGAAACAAGCCTGCCTTCACGCCGTTGACGGCATCAGACCAGCTTGATTCATAATCCAGCACCACATATTTCCCATTTTTCCGCAGGGGCGCGCGGAAGCTCAATTCTTCCGCGTCGCCCCCAGGAGTGACTATGAGGGAAAGAGCCCCTGCCTCTGCGGACAAGCCCACTTTATAGCCTCCGCCCACCTCATGCTGCTGCGAGTCCACAGTCAAATCCAATTCCCCCTTTAGCCCGGCAGGAGATACGGACAAATTCACCGGCCATTTCCCGCCATCATCCACGCTGGAACCTACGGAGGAATCAATTTTTATTTTTAATATATCAGTTTCTTCCTCAACTCCTTCTCCGTTCTGTTGCTTTTCATATTCAAGACCATCCCCCGCTTCCGGCATTTTACCGGATGCGGAAAAATAAATGCGTCCATCTTCTTCTTTGAGCAGTACAGAACCATCAGAAGAACACAAAAGCTTGAATTTGTAAGGTTTTCCCTTGTTCCCTTCTTTACCGCCTTCTTCACCCTCCCCCGCGCCTTCCTCTTCTTCATAAATCAGGGAACAGTCGCCGCCGGAAGGTTCCTTTGCGTCCTCGATAAGAGCGGCAATTTCTTTTTTCCGCTCTTCAGCCAAATCCACAATTTCAATACCTTTCCCGGCTTTCAACCCCAATTCATCAGGGGCAACCCCGCAATAAACCGCTCCCAGGGCATACTGTTTTACCGATACCAGAGACGGCAAATTTCCATCCTCCGGCAAGGGTTCTTCAAGCTTCTCCACCTTCGCCAACAGGAAGCAATAAGTGAATTCCTCTTCGGCTTCTTCATCATCCGGTTCCGCTACATACTGGAGCGGCTTGGAAGATCCTTTCGTTTCTTTCAGTTCCGCACTTTTAATGACGCCATCCCCGGTGCATTTCACTTCCAGCCAGATTTCCCCCTCTTCTTTCGGTGCCACCTCCCAGGTGCCTCCGCCGCGCTGCGCCAGTTGCCCAGCTATGTAAATATCGCCCTTCTTTACATAGGCCATATCCGGCGCGCCTTCTTCATCCGTATCAACCACAACCCTCCAACCCTCATTCAGGGAACTTTGAGCATAATGAACATGGCCACTCCACGCCTCATGATACTTCAGGATCTTTTCTCCGGCTTCATCCGTTTCTTCCTTGAATTCCCCAAGATAAATTCTGACCGCGCGCGCCAGCCCTATTTCCTCCGCCGTCACTTCCGCATACGTAATGCAATCATGGTTATCCGCGCTCCGCTCAAGATACAGAAATACCTTATCCCCTCCCTGCACGGACAAAAAAGGCGGTTCCTCCGCCTGATCCATCTTTTCCCCGTTAAGTTCCGGCTTAATGCGCCGCACGCCTCCCGGATGCACTTCGAAAACCATGCCGGGCCAGAAATACGCCTTATATCCCGCATCCTCCTTTTCCAGCCTCTTCAGCGTAAACGGCTCGCCTTCTCCTGCTTTGTTTCTCCCCCCCGTTGGCCTTATGGTTAATGACGTGCCGCCCAGCCCCCGGTTAAACGTATAACCAACCCCGTTCTGCAAGCGGCAGGATTTAGCCAACTGTTCCAGCTCCCGGCACCCCTTAACCAAACGCCTCAATTTAGACGCGCTCAACTCTTCCCCCTGACTGAAAAACGGCCAGCTAATCATAATCAATACAAATCAGAATCCCAGCCATCCGGACCGCTCAACCGCCAGGAAACCGTCTGACGCCAATTCCCGGTTCCCGTTCTGCGGCCGCTCACTCCTTCTTTAATCCAATTATATTTTCCGCTTACCGCGGGCGCACCGCTTCCCGGAGATCCTTTTTTCCCAACCCCGGCCAGGCTCAACGCCTGAACGGTAGAAGTTACGGAAAACACCCCACCAGGACACAAGAAACTAACCTGCCCTTTACGCATCTTTTCCATGGCCTTCTTGCCTGCCTCCGATTTCACCGCATCCTCAATCACCTTATCATCTTTCCCGAAAGTATCTTTAGGAGATGCACCGGACGCCACAGCCATCAATGCGTCTTTTTCTTCTCCATCTATATCCTGAAAGGCAGGATGCGTCAGCAACGGCTGTTCAGAGCAGGAATAATCCATGGAATATTCCACTTCCTCCCCTCCACCGAATTCAAAAGACGTTTCCCGCGGCAATTCGTAATAGAGCGTCACCCGCACCATATCCCCTTCCATCCCCTCCATGCTTATCTTTTTAAGCTTCAAACTGGCATCATCCGGATACGTGGACCCTATCGACGGGCACCGGGTATTCCAGCCTTCCTGATTGTCCGTGTAAACAATCCTCCCCACAGCCCTTACTTCCCCTTCATCCCCCCGTTCTATTTCCAGCGTCTTTTCATGCGTTTCCCGCTTCTTAATGTTAATTTTTCTTCCCATATTATTATTCTCTCTATCATTTAGCGGCTATTTCAATATCCCAGCACGGCCGCAGTTTTCAGGGTTCCCCGCCGCCCCGCGCCCGTGTTTTTCACGATCTGCTGAAGCAAATTTGTCTGCTTCCGCGCCTCCGTAAGTTGCGGCATGCTCCCCATCATGGAGCGGCCCCCGCCGCCCACCTGCGCCAGACTGTCCGCTATGGGCCCGCTCCCTTCCTTCTGGTCCTTCCGCCGCTCCACCATATCCTCCAACCCGGCCATGCCACGGGCGCGCCTCTTGGCCGTTTTCCTATCCACTCCCATGTCGCGCTGCTGGTCATAAATCTCCTTCATGCGTTCCGCCATCTTCAACCGCCGTTCTTCCGCCTTGTTTCCCTCCGCCTGCGCTTTCAACAGGGCCATTTGCCGGCGGTATTCGCGCCCGGCCTGCGCCCGGTTCCGGTTCTGCTCCAGGGTGGCTATTTCATGGGCCGCCGCACCGGCACGGGCTTTGCTCATGCCATCCGCCTCATATTGGTTTTGCAGCTCCAGCACGCGCGCCTGCTCCTGCAACACGCGCAGCTTATCCTTCTGCCCGTGAATTTCCGCGCGCAGCAGGGCGGCCTGCTTCTGGTGTTTGGCCTCCGCCCTGTCCCATTCCTTATTCCGCTCCACAATTTCACGGTCCACCTCTTCCACCTTGCCAAGCAATTCATACAGGCTCTTGATTCTGGACTCCACCCCTTCCAGATTCAACATGCCGTCCACGGCGTCCCCGCCATCCAGCAGGGCTCTCTGCTCCGCAATGGCCTTCTTGACGCCCTCAATGCTCCCATATCCTCCCAGCAGGTCTTTTTTCCGGTCCTCCAGCCCCATCACGCCGCGCCGCCGCTCCCTCTCTTCTTCCGCCCGGTCATAATCCAAGGATAACAATTCATCTTGTATTTCCCTGATCTTCTCCAGCGTCTTTTTCCGGGCCTCTTCCGTCTGCTGCCCGCGCTGCGCCGCCCGTTCCCGCGTCTCCGCCGCTTTCGCGTTCGCTTCCGCCACCTGCTGCAATTCTTTCCGCTCACGTTGCAACAGCACCAGCCTATCCTGCACCGCAACAGTCATTCTCCCCAGCGGATCTTCCGCCATCAGGTCTTCTTCTTCTCGTTTCAGGCGTTTAATTTCAGCATCATATTCATCCAGGACGCGCCCCACGTCCTGCTTGCTGGATACCTCCCCGGCCATCTTCCACACGCGTTCATCAAAATCATCATTTGACCGTTTGAAATTCTTCTTTTTGTCCTGAACGTCTTTAGGAACAACACCACTTGCCTCCCTGTTCGCCCTGTAAATCTCCGCTACCGCATAAGAAATAGCCGCAATGGCCGCCATAATGGCCGGACCCTTCAGGGACGCGGCCAAATCGGCCCCCATGCGCGCCCATGTGCGTTTCGCGGTCAGCCCCACCGCCCGAACGGCTGAATCAAACCTCTTCATATTTCCGCCAGCCAGGCGCAATTCATTGTTGTAATCCACCCGGAAGGCTGCGGCGGCCGTCTGAATGGACCGCCCCACGGAAGAATTTGCCGCCATGCCTACAGCCTTCCACGCCCCCCAGGCCAGAATGCCGCTACGGATCATCTTTTCAACATGCCCGCCTCCCGCGGCTACAGAAGCCAAACCGCCCCCCACCGCGGAAACAATAGGTGCGGCCGTTTTCACAATCCCCCCCAGCAATTCGCCCGTTTTCCTCAAACCGCGCTCCACCTCCGGCCCATGACCGGCCCATGACGCGCCTATGGAGTCCATGGAATCCTTGATGCCGCTTGTTACCGGTTCCGCAAAAATACGGCTTAAGGCTCCAACCTTGCCTTTCAGGGTTTCCACTCTGCTCTCTATGTCCTGCGTATTTTTCCCCATGGCTCCCGCAAACTGTCCCCCGGCTGACCCCATGGAAACTAAAGCCCCCATCAAATCCCGGAAACCAAGTTTTCCGGTTGTCATCATCTTATTCAATTCCGCCCTGGTCTTTCCTGTTCGCTGACCCAGCACGCCCATGACGTTAATACCGCTATTCATTAGCGGCTCCAAAACTTCCATAGTTACGCGACCCGTTTGGAAAGCTTTGGAAAGACGGATGCCTATTTGCTCCAAACTCATTCCGCCGCCCGCAGCCACATTCCCAAGAGCCTCCAATGTGCTTTTTAACTCGCTCGCCCTTACGCCGCACCCAAGAAGCAACTGCGCCGCCCGTTGCGTTTCCGCCAGCCCAAACGGCGGCGTATCAGCAAAATCCACCACATCCCGCGCCGCTTCCGCCGCGCTTGACGCGCCGCCCGTGAATGCCTCCATGCGCCGGGTTACTCTCTCTATGTCATCCCCGCCCGCCAGCATGGCGGAAAACTTGCCCCAGCCTGCCCGCAGGCCGTTAATGCCGGCCCCTACCGCCGTAATGGTGGCGCTCATATTGATAAGCCCCGCATTCAGCCGCCTGCATGCCTTCCGGCCCTCCTGATCCATGCCCTTCAGCCCCTTCACGGCCTCCCTCGTGCTTCCGCCCACGGCACCCTGCAAGGCTTCGGACATGCCGCTTGCCGCTTTCCTGCTTTCCTCCGTTGCGGCAATAAAGCCGGAAGCATCCCCATCAATTTTAATAGTTGCCCCTTCGCTCATAATCGTTTTACGTTGACTATTATTGTAAATATTCTAAATTTAACCTATGGACTTCATTCTTTACGTCCTGAAAAGAATTCTTGCCGTTGCCTTTCTTGCGGGGGTATCGCTTGCCATCCTGTACCATGGCACTCCGTGGATTATTGCCTTTGTCCTCGTACTGCTCTACCTGCTTTTCCACGGCACCTCCACCCCTGCCAAAAAGTAAAGCAACCGGACTATTCCAGTTGCTCTATCTGTTCTCTCCACGTTTTCCTGGCCTGCTCCAGCACGTCCCCCACATACCCGGAGTTCTCCGTGTAGCAGCTCCACCGGCACGGCGTCGCGTCATAGCTCCAAACCGCATGCACGTACTGCACCAGCCGCGCCAGCGGAATTTCCCATAGAATTTCCCGTTCCGGCCAGCCCGTAACACGCGCCACCGTCATCAGCATGGCCGCGCCCCAGGACGGCCACGCCCTAAAGGGTCCTCTTCATCCTCCCCTTCCGTCTCCGGATTCACCATGCCCGCCTGTATCACTTCTATATCCCCCAGCACGGCACATTCCAATTCTACCAAATCCCGGCCGGGAATGCCCATGGCCGCCGCTTCCACCAGGGCGCGCCTCTCTTCCTCCGGCGCAAAGACCCCTTCCCTGACTTCTTCCAGGCTCCCCATGTGTACCCACAGGAATTCCGCCAGATAATAGACAATTTGCGCCTTGTCGGTTACGCCAAGAGCCTCCCACATGGAAGGGTGACGCCCGTTTTCATCCGGTGCCAGGTTAATTTCCCCCAAGCGGCTGTAAGGATTCCCGATGCGCTGCAACTGCATCATGCTTCCCAGGGTCATACACCGCAGCCGGTAGTTCTTCCACCGGAATTCATTCCCCCCGATTAACGCCGCTTCCGCCAGGGCGCGCCTTTCATGTTCCTGTAACTCCATTTTTCTTTATTGTTGATTGACAGTTAAATTAAAGGGCGGCCGCTAAGAAAACCTTCCGCCACGCCCTGCCAATACGGATCCGCATCCAGCCGCACCAGGGCCTTCCTTTTCCCCTTGCGGATGACGGCAAGCGGCACCTGGCTTTTCACAAAATCCAATAACCGCTTGTAATTGTGGAACGCGCACGCCACGTAAGCCAGCGGGCTTTCATTTTCCGGATCCGTCAGCCATTCCTTATTCCCGAAAAGCTTGATTACTTCCTCCGTCCTAAACCTTCCGTCTTCGCTTTTCGGCTCAAATTGCCAGGTAATCACCCCGCCCGGAGCGGAGAGGCGCGCCCCGCTGCCTATCAGCACACTTCCGGCCGTGCATTTCATATTTACTCCCAGCGTCAGCAGCAACGCGGCAAGCATGGTGTTTTCCGTTTCGTATCTGGAGGCGTTTTCTGTAAATACTACCACATCACTTTCCAGCTTTTTATTGTCTGCGGCATTCATAAATCTTACTATCTGACTTTTTTATTCAGGCTTCAGGCGGCCGGGGACGCCCCGAACCCGTAAACCGTGCCGCTCACGTCCATCTTCTGCGCGTCCGTATTCTTCAGGTTGTGCTTGACGCCCTTCAGGAAAACGGTAGTGGCGGAAGGAGTTTCATTCCAAATATCAGGAATTTCATTGGCAAGGGTCAAAGACGCTCCCATTTTCAACGACGCCGCCCCCGTGGTAAGGATTGCGCCGGACATGGAAAAGGAAAGCTCTTCATCAATGATAAGCACCCCGCACTTTTTCCCCCTGTTATCCTTTTGTTCATAGATTTCCTGTTGGCCGTCAAAGTCGATCGACTCAACAAAAATTCCTTTTTCCGGTTCGTCAATCCCGTGCTTCGGGACATCTCCAATATGTGCAGGCATAATCAAATTCCTTTCGTGTTAAAGTTCATCTATCTACCCTTCAGGAGCTTTTTCAAAACTGCACGGGCACCGTCATTTTCCACGTCACCGCAAACGCGCCTTCCTCCGCCGCCGCATCCTGCGCGGGCCCCAGCCTCACCTTGCCAATAACCAGGAAATTCCGATAGGGCCGCGTACTCTCCACGGCATTCAGCCCGGCGCGGTCCACTTCCTTCAGCCGCTCTTCCGCCCATGCCTGCATCATCCGTATTTCATCCGCCGTCCGGTCATTGGCGTCCAAATGCAGATCCACGGATATTCCGGCGTGATACGTGCTGTATCCGGCCACAATTTCCTCCATTTCCGCTACTTGGAACAACGCGTATTCCTTCCCTTCCCGGTCTTCGTCCACCGCCATCTTCAACGGCACCGGAAACCCGTCCGGAATCCCCCGCGCCGGGTCCCCCCTGTCTTCCTGAAAACGCGCCTCCAGGCACGCAATCACCGCCTTAATCAAACAATCTGCCTGTGTCATCATGAATTAAGTTCCTTTTTCAACTTTGCCACATACCCCTTAATAACCTTCCGCATATCCCGGCCCACAGAATTCAGCGCATACACCGCCACGCGGGAAAGCTGCCCCCGGTCCGGATATTGCGGGCAATTCTCCATCTCAAACCGCACCCGGCCGCCCTGAACCGTCAAAGACGCCGCGCCGTCATAATGGGAGGCGTGCCGCGCGATCCACGCGGGCACTTTCTTCAGCCCGGCCACCTGCGCGCCCCGCAGCCACCCGGCCGCCATCCTCCCCACGTGCCGCCGCCGCTCCGCCAAAGCCCTCCGCACGTCTCCCGCCTGCGCCACTCCCGGAGACATCAGGCCGCCGCCCTTCAGCACGCGCACGCTGCTTTTTCGGCCCATTTTCAACAGGGTATGGCTCCGCAAAAAGGCATCCGCGGAAACGGTGGCCATGCCCTTAAACTTCTTCCCGCGCACCCCCAGCAACACCCCGCCGCGCTTCTTCCGGGGGTAAGCATAGGGCACCGGCCTTCCATCCTCACCGCGCTTCAACCGCACATCCGTTTCCAGCGGATCCCCGCCAATATCCCGCGCAATATGTTCCTCCAGCGTTCTTTTTCCGTTTCCGCCATTCTTCAGGCTGTTTGGCGGCGTGGTGCGTATGGCCTTGCTTGCGGCCCTCTTGGCATATTCAAGGGTCAATTCCCTGATGCCGTCAGCCCCCACTTTCTTCACCTCCGCCAGCCTTTTCAGCACGCGGGAAATATCCACTTTATACCTGACTTGCGCCATATTTGCCGGCTACACTTCGGACAACTCCAGCACCAGGGCCACGTCTCCGGCCCAATCCCGCACCCGCGCAATGCGGAAGGCCCGGCCGCTCCGGACCGCCACCACCTTCCGCCCGGCCGCAGGAACGCCCTTCAATGCTCTCCGCCGCACGCGCAGGGACGTTTGCACCTTGCACACCCGGCCCCCAAGCTCCACCTCATACCAGCCTTCCAGCGGCGCAAAAACGCCCCGGCACTCCTGGCCGGCCACCGTCACGCGCTCCCCCCAGGCTTCTTCCTGCTCATGATCCCCAAGATCCAGCAATTTTTTTATTTCTCCCGATAAGCTCATATCCGTTCAACAAAAACCGGCGCACGGAATTGACACCCCGCGCGCCGGTCCTTTGCTCTCTTTTACCCTATGATTCCGCCGAAAACCCGTCAGGCCCCTTCTTCTTCAGTCGGCCCTGTTTCTTCCCCGCCGCCGTCCTCAACGCTTTCATCTTCCGCCGCCGTCTCCAGAGCCGCGCCGGAAAGCTGTCGCAAATGATTCTTGTTGCCCACCGCCACGCCGGCCAAAAGCTCCGCGGAAATGTAAACCGTTTCCGTCCCCTGGTCAGGCCAGCACTTCAGCAGCAGGGAAATCCCCAGCTTAGGAGATTCTACCACCTGCGTTTCCAAATTCAGCTTCGGATCAATGTTCGGAAGACGGACGGCAACGGCCAGCGCGTCCGGCCGCGTCGCAAAACCAACCCCGGCATTCCCGGCAAGCACGTTCACCCCTTCCACGTAGTGAATTCCCCCCGGAATGGAATAAGCCCCGTCCGCAAGGTTAAGAGCAAGCGCATTCGTAGGAATCAGCCTGGAATAATACATGCGGTCCAAATAAACGGCATCCGCGCCATTAGCCATGGACGGCCAAATCACATCCGCCATCATTTCCGGCTTAAACCCGGCCCGCGGGCCAATATTCACCGTTTCCGCCTCGGAAGCGGCTATGGCGGCCATCAGGTCATTCCAAAACGCTTTGGCGACCGTCCGCACAAGCGTTTGCACCTTATTCGCAAGCTGCACCCCGCTTTTCCTCTCCTTATAGGACAAACCGGCCGGCCGGGAATAACGGTTCAGCGTCACGGAAACGGAGCTGGTCTTCAAATCGCTTTTATTCCAGTCTTCCGTGTTTTTCAACGCCTCCCCGGCTCCGTCAATCAATTCCACCTTGACGGAATCGCCGTCCGTCTTGAACTCGCCGGAGACATCCAGAGAAAACCGGCTGATTGAAGCCAATTCTTCCTCAAGGGTGGCAATGGCCGCCTGTGAAACAATGGTCCAGTTTAGCGAGGCGACATCATTTCCTTCCATCACGGCATTCCGCGGAATGTTCATCAATGTTTTTTTGTTCATCTTTTATTATGTTTATTTTTTGTTAATAAAAATCTATCTGCGAATTCCCAAACCTATTTTCCCGGCTGTTCCGCCAGCCGCGCGGCCTCCTGCGGATGCCCCATAATCCATTCCAGCGCATCCTGCGCGGCCATCTCCCGCAGCTTTTCGTTAGTCATGGCAGGCTCTTTCTTTCCGGGCTCTTCCGCGGCTCCCTCCGCGGGCGGGAGGCCGCCAGGAGCAACCCCTATTGCCGCCATTTCCCGCACAACGGCCTCCTTCACACGCTGCCCAAATTCCCGCTCATGCGCCTGCATCACGCGGACCTGCTGCGCCTGCATGCCCCGGAACCCGTCATTTTCCGCCGCCAGCCTTTCGTTTTCGGCCACCAGCCGGGCAACTTCCCGTTCCAGTTCCTCCACGCTGTTTTTCCCGGCAAGCCCCACGGCGGCCATCATGCGGCGCAATACCGTGTAATTCTGCGGCGGCCCGCCCTTCTCTTCTTCGTCAGGGTCTTCCTCTTCCCCGCCGCCGTCCTCTTCTTTCCCCTGCGCGGCCGTTTCCTTTTGGCCGGACTCCGCAGCGGACGGGGAAATCACTTCGTCGCACCATCCTTCCTTCACGGCCGTTTCCGCGTTCATCCACGTTTCCGCATTCAATACGGCCATCACGTCTTCCGCGCTCTTTCCGGTCCGCTCCGCGTAAATGCCTGTCACTTGCCCTTCCGCATCCTTCAGATCCGCTGCGTAAGCCTCAATCTCTTCCACCGTCCCCGCCGCGCACCCGCGCGCCCGGTGGACCATATAACGGGAATTCTCCGAAATCAGCACACGGGCCGCCGCACAGGCAATCAGCGTAGCGGCGGAAGCGGCCACCCCGTAAATTTTGGCCGTCACCTCCATCCCGCACCCCTTGATAATGTCGTAAATCCCGGATGCCTCAAACAAATTTCCGCCCATGGAATTCAGGATGACTTCAAATCTGGTGCATCCCTCCGCCTTCAGCTCTTCGAGGTGCTTCGTAAATTCGTCAACCGTAGCATTGCCGTAACCGATATAACCGGAAATGGTAGCCACCCCTACCTTCTCTTCCGCCTCCATGATGCGGGAAAAGGCAAGCATGCCCGTTTTTTTCTGTTCACCGGCACCGCCTTCCAGCCGTGCCGCCATTTGCGCGCAAACAATCTTATTCATCACTTGTTACTGTTCTGTACTCTTCAGGAGCTTTTTCAAAATGCTATTCATGGGGATGCAAACCATCTTCTTCCGGCCCCCCGCCCATTCCCGGCTCTTCATCTTCCGGCCTCTCCGCCGCAGCTACCCCGCCGCGGTTCGCTCCCGGAATCACCTCTTGCAGGGTCAGTCCGTTCCGGGCGCACGCCTCCTTGGCCATCTTCAAATTCCGGATCTTATTCTTCACAATTTCTTCGAACGTGCATCCGTAATTGGCAAGGCACCAGCCATCCTGATCCGCCAGCGCGGAATCCACCAGGTTAATCATCAGATTCCCTTCCCGCCCCAGGTCAATAGTCATGTCGCTCATGGGCGTCCACAGGCACCGCACCCAATGCGGATCCCTGCACAAGCGCAGCCGCCCCAGGGCCATTTCCCGCGCCAGCATGAAACGCCACACCCGCACGCACCACATTTGCCTGTAGGCATGCCTGATTTTCAGCCAACGCTTCAGCTTCTGCATCACAAACCGGATGCCACCGCTTCCCAGCTTGTCAGGCTCCCACAGCAACGCCGGGGAAAGGCCAATGCCATAAGCCACTTCATCCATCAAATGCTTCAATAAAGCCATCACATTAGGAGACGGCCTGTTATCCGTCAGCACCTTCAAATCCCGGCCGGGCGGAAGCTGGTGGACAGTAGGCCCCCCCAACACCTGCTCCACCCTGCGCCCGTCCGGCCCCACGGACACCTTGCCCACGGTCCCCATGCCCGGCCGTTTCTCCGCGTCCCCCGTTTCCACCAGCCCAACGGATGCGGCCAGCTTGGCAGACTGCTTGACATACCCCACAATATCCGCTTCATCATGCAAATTCCGGATAGCGCGGTGCAAATCGGACAGGCCGCGCGGCTTCCCTCCGCCCATGTTGTGCCGGTACAAAATAGCATCACGGGCCGGAATCACCGTCACCTCCCCCTTGTCCGGATGCCGCAGCCCATAGGCCGCCGTCCTCCCGTTTTTGTCCCGCATCACGCCGCAATTCCACGCCTTCCCTCCATCAGACGGAGATTGCACTTGCGGAGCTTCGTAAAACGCGAACGCCCCGCCTTCATCCGGCCCGCTGGTCAGCACCGTCAGCATGTCGCCATCAATCACGCGCTGCCGCTCGCTCCATATCTGCGCCGTAAAAAAATTCAGCTCCCCGCGGGCGTCAAACAATTCCGGATTCACGGCCCGATTCATAAAAATCTGGTCCGCTTCATGGTTCCAGTCTTCATCCGCCGTGCAGGCATGGGGCACCAGCCAGCCCAGCAGCTCCACCACATCCGCCACGGCCTTCCCGGCAAGCCCGGAATTCGCTTCCAGATTCCGCGCATTGCGCCAAACCCGATCCAGCGTCCAGGAATCCACTTCAAACCGGCTGTCCAGCGTCGGCCAGTATAACACGCTGGAGCCCCCGAACTGCAACGCGGCCGCATACCCTCCCCACATCTCCCTCCGCGGCGTTTCCCGTTCCCGGTTCATCTTCGCCGGCGCGCCATGCCCGCGGCGCGCCCCGGCATACACGTTCCTTCTGTTCCTGCCCATGGTTAAAAGCGTGTTATGGTATGGTCAAACCGCACTTCCCGCACTCCGTCATCCGCGGCGGCCAAGCCGGAAAAATCCCCTTCCTCCATCTTCTTAACCGTGATCGCTTCCTGCAAGCAGGCTATATGGTCCTTTAAATTCATGGTCTCCTGCGCGGTGTAGGACGTTCCGCCGCCCGTGGAGGCCCCGGTTATTTCCTTGCGACCTTCCAGTATCGCCAGCTTTTCCCGCAGCATTCCCTGCAAATCCGGCAAATCATAGTTTTCCACATAAGCCTGTACAATGGGGTTCATACCCTTCAGGAGCTTTTTCAAAACCCTCTATCATCCGCCACAACTCCCGAATGTCATTGACTTCCTTTCTCACATATCTTTCCATATATTCCCATGACAGAAGAGAATATAGAATACATTGATGCCTACATCTTCATGACCTACGAGAACATGCTCAAGGTGTTTGAAAATGAAAAACTCAAAGTGATTCTACAGGAAGAATGCAACGACCCAACAGAATTTATTCTTCAACAACAAACTTCGCCTAATCCCGTTAACCTGAATTATGGATTTTTAAGTTTTTCCAAGTCCTACCATTCTTCCCCCCTGTGGGGACACTATGGAGATAAGCACAGAGGCTGCTGCCTTCATTTCAGATTTCCCCATCTCAAAAACTATCAGGGAGATCTTAATTTCGGGATATCAGACATAAAAAATGACAGATACTATGTTTTAAATTTCAAACACGACCCGCCCAGTTTTACAGATTTCTCTACTATTGACTCTAAAACAGGAAAGAAACTCTTCAACTATAATCACACCTTATTATGTGACGTCAAATACACTGAAACGAGAGTAATAAGAAAATTTTCATTATGCGGATATACATTGATAAATAACGAAATTACAGCATACCGTATAGACGACTCGTTTATTACAAAAGGAAAATCATGGGAATATGAGCAGGAAATGAGAATTATCATCCCTATATATGCTCCTTCTTGCGTTCATGGACGTTATTTTTTCATAGGAGGATTTAACAAATTTATAAAAAGCGTCATATTAGGATTAAAATGCAATGAATCTCCTGATACGACTCAAAAAAGAATCAATGGACTTACCCACTCATACTCAAAAAATAAAAAGATACCTGTACACCTGTCTCTTATACACATCTCCGAGCCCACGAGACCTCTCTACATCTCGT